>ERZ773147.2337-NODE-2337-length-16682-cov-3.620437_pt1 | contig 16682 bp, 18 predicted proteins | sample MGYA00580851_ERZ773147 | MGnify/ENA primary metagenome ERZ773147 (study PRJEB29015, sample SAMEA2737818) | human gut metagenome | biome: human gut; feature: human-associated habitat; material: faeces | place: China | collected 2012 ... | reverse complement strand
TTGGAAATGGAACAGGCACGTTTTGAAGAAAACCTGCAGATAGAGACAGATGTGCCGGAACAACTAAACTGTCTTATCCCGTCCTTCATCTTACAGCCGTTAGTGGAGAATGCCGTGCGTTATGGCGCCGATGGGTCAGGGCTTAGAACCGTTGCGATCCGCGCCCGTCAGACACCGGATGGGATAAAGATTGAAGTAGCCGATCACGGTCCCGGAATCCCGGAAGCTATTACAGAAGCCATTCTATCCGGCCGGGAACCCGGAAAGTCCTATGGTCTTTATAACGTCCACACCCGGCTGAAAAAAATAATTGGACCGTCTGGCGGTCTTGCCATTCAGCATATAGATGGGGAGACCAGGGTTTCATTTCTGATTCCCAATGCCGATACCGTTCACAGAGCCGAGGATTGGCATCCGTCAGAAGAAATAGATACAAATGAAGTCAGGGGGGAGTATGGATGAAAATAGCAGTAGTAGATGATGAACGCCCAGCCCGGAGTGAACTGTCATTTCTGATAACAGATATCCTGCCGGAAGCCGAGATACTGGAAGCCGCAAGCGGGGCGGCGGCTCTGGAGCTTTTCCTCTCAACCCCGGATATCTCCCTGGCCTTCCTGGATATTAACTTAAACGATATGGAAGGAACCACCCTGGCTGCCGCCATGCAGAAAATCCTTCCGGACGTGCCGGTTGTTTTTGCCACCGCCTACTCGGATTACGCAGTCAAAGCCTTTGAACTGGGCGCGGCGGATTATATATTAAAACCCATTGAGCCGGACCGCCTGCGAACCGTCCTGAAAAAATGTATGGCTGTTTCCAATACAGCGCCGTCCATTTCCGACCCGATGGAAAGCAAAATAGCCATCAGTTTTAACCGCAAAGTAATATTCACAGACACGAAAGATATTATCTACATAGAAACCAGCGGCCGGGGCTGTATGATTCATACCCGGACAGGCGGTTATGCAGAAAATGTCCTGATTGGAGATTACGAAAAGAGGCTGTCCACCTCGGTTTTTTCCGAATCCATAAAAGCTATCTCGTCAACCTTGCCTATGTCTCCGAAGTCTTCCCCTGGGCCAACAATGGGCTGGCCTTGAAGCTGAATGGCTGCGGTTCTGAAATTTTTCCTATCGGAAGAGAAAAGACAAAAATCTTCCGGCAGCGAATGAAAATATAAGGATTGTCCTCCGGGGCGGTCCTTTTTCCTTTTCCTCCAATAGGGCAGCCTCTCTTTTTATCTGCGCCAAAGTCTGCTGTTCACGCGCCGAACTTCACATTTCCCACAAAAAATATTTTCATTTTTTATGATTTCTGTATAATAAGACCATAAAACAAATCAAAAAGAAGGAGGCGTAACGTATGATTAGTTTCTTTATCTGTCTGTTCCTGTTAATCGGCGGTTTCTTTGTTTATGGTAAATTTGCTGAAAAAGTATTCGGGCCGGATGACCGCCGCACACCGGCAATCGCAATGGAAGATGGGGCTGACTATGTACCCATGGGAACCGCCCGTATCTTCCTGATTCAGCTTTTAAACATTGCAGGACTGGGGCCAATCTTCGGAGCCTTGGCCGGAGCTGCCTGGGGACCGTCCGTATTCCTGTGGATTACCCTGGGAACCATCTTAGGCGGCGGCGTCCATGACTACATGATTGGCATGATGTCCATGCGCCATAAGGGAGCCAGCGTATCCGAGCTTACCGGCATGTACTTGGGAAACGGCATGAAACAGGTCATGCGTGTATTCTCCGTCGTTCTTCTGGTCCTGGTTGGCGTCAGCTTCTCCACCGGCCCGGCCAACTTACTGGCAATGCTGACCCCGGAAGTGCTGGACATGAATTTCTGGCTGATAGTTGTTCTTGTCTATTACTTCTTTGCAACCTTTGTACCGATTGATAAGCTGATCGGAAAAATATATCCTATTTTCGGAATCTGCCTGATTGTAATGGCCCTTGGTGTTGGCGGCATGATTTTATTCAGCGGCAACTACACGATTCCGGAAATCACCCTGCAGAACCTTCACCCGAACGGAACCCCTATCTGGCCGGTTATGTTCATCTCCGTAGCCTGCGGCGCTATTTCCGGATTCCATGCCACCCAGTCCCCGCTGATGGCACGGTGTATGAGAAGTGAAAAGAGTGGAAGAAATGTGTTCTACGGCGCCATGGTTGCAGAGGGCATTATCGCCCTGATCTGGGCCGCTGCGGGAGCCGCGTTCTATAATGGCACGGGCGGACTGTTGGCCGCTCTCGGACAGGGTCAGGCATCCGTTGTATATGAAATCTGCTTTACCCTGCTGGGGCCGATAGGTGCGGTGATTGCAATGATCGGCGTTATCGCCTGCCCTATTTCTTCCGCAGATACCGCTTACCGGAGCGCCCGCCTTACCCTGGCGGACTGGTTCAATTACGACCAGAAGCCCATTAAAAACCGCCTGGTGCTGACCGTTCCGTTGTTAGGCGTCGGCGCTTTCCTTACACAGATTGACGTGCAGATTATCTGGAGATACTTCTCCTGGAGTAACCAGACTCTGGCTATGATTGCCCTCTGGGCAGCCAGCGTGTACTTGTTAAAGCGTGGCAGAGCCTACTTAGTGACCGCATTACCGGCAACCTTTATGTCAGCCGTATCCTGTACTTACATTTTAATGGCAGAAGAGGGGATGCGCCTGTCTACCTCCGTAGCGTATCCGATAGGAATTTTATTCGCTGCCGGGTGCCTGGGAATGTTCACATATAGCTGTATTTTGAAAAAAGGGAAAATTATGGCGCTTCCGGTCGGAGATGTGAATTTTGACTAGATTCTAACTCTGCGGTTCACGCAGGATTTAGAATAGATAAAGAAGACTGCCAACGGCTGACTCTCCTCCCCCTGGGAAGCCGCTGGCAGTCTTTTTGTCTGTATATATGAAAGCACCTATTGCCTCGTTACTTCATCACGTCTAATCCTCTATATCCATCTCAAACCGTTTAATTTTTTCAACCTTCCCAATCACCACAATGATATCGTCCATCTTAAAGCGATACTGCGGTGACACCTCGATATCCGTGATATGTTCCCGTTCAATCGCAATGATATTCAAACAGTACCGCTGCCGTATATTAAATTCCTGCACAGTGATTCCGGCCATTTTTGATGTGACAGGAATCTGCTGTATTTCTACCTCGTTGTCCAGCGAGATGTAGTCCAGAAAATTATGGGATACCAGCCGTTTCCCCAGCCTCAACGCCATGTCCCGCTCCGGGTAGACAACCTCCGCCCCGATTTTTTCAAGCACGGCCCCCTGGTCGCGGCTGATTGCCTTGGCAATCACGCGGGGGATACCCAGGCTCACCACGTTTAAGGTGGTAAGGATACTGGTGTCAATCCTTTCTCCGATGCAGATAATAACCGTATCACAGTTCTGTATTCCTATATCTTCCAGGGTCTCCTTCGTCAAATCCTCCGCGACAAATGCGTGTTCCGTATAATGCCGCAGCTCCCTGACCTTGCTCTCATTACAGTCAACCACAATGACTTCCTTCCCTGCTTTTGCAAGGCTCTTCGCCAACGCCGTCCCAAAACGGCCAAGTCCAATCACGCCGAACGTGGTGTGCTTCAAATTTTTCATTCGTACCTCCTTAACCAATAATAATGGATTCCTCTATATACCGGGCATGAGGCGCCGGCCGGCATACCCACATGGAAGCGAGGGTAAAGGCTCCCAGCCTGCCGATAAACATAATCAGAATAATCACCAGCTTGCTCATATTCCCCAGCCCTGGCGTAATACCGGTGGAAAGTCCCACCGTGCCAAAGGCCGATGTAACCTCAAACATCAGTTGAATAAACGTATATTCCGGTTCCAGAACGCAGAGCAGGAACGTGCCGCCGCACACCACCATCAGGGAAAGAAACGCAATCATATAAGCCTTGGAAATCCCTTCCGCCGGTATACTCCTGTGAAATGCCCCATAATGCTTTTTTGTCATAAGGCTTCTCACCGACATAAGCAAAGCAAAAAATGTGCTTGTCTTGATACCGCCGCCCGTTGATCCCGGAGAAGCGCCGATAAACATTAACATTGCCAGCGTAAATAGCCCCGCGTTTGAGAATTCCCCGATTGGATATGTGGAGAATCCCGCCGTTCGCGCCGAAACGCTCTGGAAAAACGCCCCCAGCCAAGATATATCCTCGGTCACTTTCAAAAGCAGTGTTCCAACCACCAGCAGGACGGCGCTAGTTGTAATAACAACCTTTGAATGAAGGCACAGCTTTTTAAAAGACCTCATTTTCAGCACGTCCAGGATAACCAGGAAGCCAAGTCCTCCAAAAATAATCAAACCACAGGTAACCAGGTTCAGCAGTACATCAGACTGATACGGTATCAGATTCTGCAGCCCTCCCAAAATATCAAAGCCGGAGTTGTTAAAGGCCGCAATCGCGTGGAAGATACTGATTTCCATAGCTTTTAAAGGCGGATAATCCCGGACAAATACAAGAAAGCTAAGAACCGCTCCCACGGCTTCAAAGAGCAGCGTCATAAGCAGGATTGCCCTAATCAGCCGGATTACTCCCTTGGAGCTGTCCACGTTCAGGGCTTCCCTCACCAGCAGCCGTCCTTTAAAGCCTACCCGTTTCCCGGCCGCCAGAATAAACCCTACGCCCACCGAGGTAACACCCAGCCCGCCAATCTGAATCAGCAGTGCCACCACAGCCCGCCCAAACACAGTAAAATGGTCGGCGGTATCTATGGCAATAAGCCCTGTGACACAAACCGCGCTTGTAGATGTAAACAGCGCGTTAATCACCCCGACTTCCATGCCAGGATTCACGGACACTGGCAGCAGTAGCAGGATAGTTCCAAGCAGGATGACAGAAGCAAAGCCTAACGTAATTAAACGGCCCGGGGGCTGCCCTTTCAAATATTGTAGTAAGCCATTCATAATTTCACCATCGGAATTCCGCCTGAAACGTTTTTCCCACGAAAAAAGCACCTCTTAACCACAAAAGGGCGCAAGACGTGCGTAATGTCATAACAAATTGTTTTTTTTAAATATGTACACGGGGCAGCGTCGCCTGCGGCGTTGTCCATGGTATATAATTCCTCCTTTCCGTATAGCAGATATTGGGCCTATTATACGGGAGCGCAGGGGGAATCGCAAGCCGAAATTTGTTTATTTATAAAAAATTTATATTGTCTTTATACTTATACGCTTTTATAGCTGAAATGAACTGGAACGCGAAATTTGTCGAACGCTCTTATACTTTACTCACAAACAACTCACGTTTATCTAACACTTTTTCGATAAAATTTAACTATGGCAACGGAATAATAATCCGGGAGGAACACACAAGGCTGTAACACCACAATTAAATACTGATATGTCAAAGGGGGACTTGTCATTTATAAAATGTCAGGATCTCCCTGTTTTTTTACAGGGAATCCCCACATTACTTTGGAACCCACAATTATATATATCGGCAGGGTGGCAGCTCATGTTGCCAAATCCTAAACATGAGAGAGGATGAGACGCCGCCTGTGTGCCGTCCGCATAGCTGCGGGCTAGGAGCAATGTTATGGATAGATATATCCACAACATTGAGCTGTTCAAAAGCCATACAGCTCCACGACACACAGCTTTCAGGATACATGACCCAATAGGACTTTTTATATCACTTCACGAAAAAGTATCTGTATTTGTACGGATACCGCCACCTTTAAGAAGTGATGGGCTTACTATTGAACTTCTCAATGTATCAATCAGAAAAGCAGCCGTTTACGCATACAAGCGTGAAAAAGGCTGCTTTCTCTGTTTCAAGGTTTCCGCCCGCTGCCGTGGGCCTCCATTTTTCAAGAATTGCACAAAAATTCTTGAAAATGGAGGACAAGCCATGTGGCAGAGGAATAGTGGACAAGGAGAAGCAGAGATACTGCAGAACCGTTTTACATCATACCTGGTAACGGCTGTAAACCGGCGCAGGAAAGACTACATGAACCAGCAAAACAAGAGGCTCCGTATGGAATGTTGTATGGAGGACGAAGCCTGGTATTTAGAATCTGACAAACAATTACATAGTAACTTACCGCTGCTTATGCAGTTGGAGAACGATGCGCTTGTATCCGCACTGAAACAGATCACAGAGCGGGAGCGGCACGTATTTCTTTCCCATGCCCTGGAGGACAAGGGGTTTGAGGAACTGGCCGCAGAATTAGGAATCACCTATAAAGGCGCAGCCGCTATTTATTACCGTACCGTTCAGAAAATCAAACGAAAGATGGGAGAGGACAGAGATGTATTTTAAGGAACTACTGAAACAGGCAAAGATTGGAAATGAGCCGGCTATTGCTGAAATCATGAATATGTACCGGCCGCTGCTTATCAAGAACTCCATTATTAACGGCAGCTATGATGAAGATTTGTTCCAGGAACTTAGCATTACGTTGTTGAAGTGTATCAGACAGTTTAGAGTTTAGAAAACAGAAAAGGCTCCGGAGATTTTATTCCTCGGAGCCTTTTCACATATTTGTAGCAATTAAAATTCTATCCATATTGGAAAAGAATTCAGCCATATTTACCACAGGTCAACCGCCTGACCGCAGATAATCTGCCGGAAGAATATTTTATACCCATACTTGACATGGACATACATATCGACCACTACAAACCAGTCTTACCCAAGGCCCGGCTTATACTGTTTCATGGTGTCGGTGGAAATGGAAGATTGCTTTCCTGTATTGCCCTGCCGCTGGCAAGAGCCGGTTTTGAAGTAATCTGTCCGGATCTGCCTTTATATGGCTGCACCCGCTATATAGGAGACGTAACTTATTACACAAGGGTTTCATGTGGTGCGGAAATCGTAAAATACTATCAGGGCAAAGACGGCTTACCCATCTTCCTGTTTGGGTTCAGCGCCGGAGGTATGCTGGCTTATCAGGTAGCCTGTGAAAGCCGGAATATCAGAGGCTTGATTGTCTCCTGTATTCTTGATCAGCGGGAGAAGGCCGTCATCAGAAACTCGGCTAACAACCCGCTCATGGGAATTATGGCAAAGCCCCTCATGGCAGCCGTCCAAAATTTGCCGGCCGTGTGAGGGTTCCAATGAAGTGGATTGGAAATATGAAAGCCATTGCCAATCATAAAGAGCTTGTTGAGCTACTTATGAAAGATGCGAAATCCGCCGGAGTAAGAATTCTTATTAATTTTATATATTCCATGCTGAATCCGGAAATAAAGACGGTGATTCTGGAAGGTGCCGGACATTTCCCAATAGAAGAACCTGGACTGAAACAAATGGAAAAGGTATGTGTACGGTTTTTGGAAGAACACAGATGGATGGATACATCATCAACCGGAGGATCAATTTCAAGAATGACTGTTTTCCCCTCTTCATCTAAAAGTGCCAATGCCTTCTGTCCATACCGCCTGCCGCGCATCTCCGGCAGGATACAAAAATGCGCCACATAGATAAAATCCGCCGTTTCCCACCAGAGAATTTCTCCAACCCAAATATCATTTTCATAAATCAAATTGAAGTGGTACTCTTCATTTTCCATAATATCGGTCTGTAAATGACGTTCTCTCTGCTCATGCTCCGAAAAGCAGACTTTGTATAAGTCCATCGCCTTCTCATACATATCATGCCCGCTGGTTGTTAATCTTCTAAATTAACCTCATACCAATCGCTCTGCTTAAAATATCCACAGACTACCTTTTCCGGTGGAATATATTTAGCACCCCTGCCGTAATGAAAAAAATCCCTATGATTGCGCTTCCTATTCTCCATGAATTTCCATTTAAGAACACAAGGAATTGCGGAGGCTTGACGGAAAAAGCGATAAGCGCTATTCCCATAATCAGAAGCAATATATGATACCTAAAATCTCACCTTTTTTCTTCAATTTGAACACTTTTCTCCTGGTTTTTAAGTTTTTCTGTTCTTCAAACAGGTAATTCAATTTTTCATCTTTTCCTGGTACGCGCTACATTCTTTAATTTGCGACAATATTCCGGATTTCCTTTATCGCTTTTCAAGCACCCGGCACATGGCTTTTTATGGTAGCAATGCTTATAGCAAACCTTACAATTCATTCCACAAGGGGCAAACATTGTAGTATCAATACTTTCTGCTGTCATTTTCATAGTCCATTACCCCTCCAATTTACAACTCCCCAACAAACTGGAAGTTGCGCGCTGGCAATGAGCCATGCGAAAAAGGACGAAAGCGAATTAGTGTTGTGCTCGCACATAAGCAAATTTGATTTTGCCCTTTTTCATAGGGCGAAGACCGTGACCGAGATGGAGCGCCAGCGAAATCGAGGTGTATGACGGACTAATCGGGAAACTGGAAGTTGTCTCGGTCATTCATGTCAGTTTTAACTCATTAAATTCATATGTTCATGATGATGTATTTTTTCATTTCTAATATGATTATGCACATGACTATGAGCAATCGTATGACTGTGAGTAGTTCCGTCATGTGTGTGGTTAAATGTATGCAAATGTGTGTGTTCATGTCTGATTATCATTGTATCAACCACAATGATTGCAGAACCTATTAGCATTATTACAAGTGCAATCAAATAGTTTATTGTAAGTTGCTCATGTAGAAAAATTACTGACAACAGAACACCAACAAATGGCGCAATCGCATAATATGCACTTGTCTTAGCAGCTCCCAACACATTTTGAGCCATAATATAAAAGAAAATGCTTAGCCCATAAGCAACGAAACCCAGAAGCAGTGTGATACTCCAATACATTATTTGCGGCATGGTTTCTCCAATAATAAGTGCAATAACCATTGAACCTAATCCAGAGAAAATACCCTTTAGCATTACGATTTCATAGGTGTTTTTATCAGAAATCATTCTTGTGCAGTTGTTTTCCAGTCCCCAGCATACAGCCGCTATAATAACCAATAATGACCCCCATGAAAAATGCAGACTGGACATATCCTGAAATGACAATATTGCACTGGAAAGCGTTACTAAAAAAATTGCAATCCATAACCTTTTAGAAATCATTTCTTTAAAAATAAGTAATGCAATGATTGTTGTCGCAACAATTTCAAAGTTATTCAGAAGAGAGGCGTTTGCGGACGTTGTATGTGATAGTCCAAACATCAGCAGGATAGGAGCAATAATATCCAGTCCAATCATTCCTAACGTATAAGGTAAATCTGTTTTCGTAAGATATTCTTTCTGACTCATGTCTTTTTTCTTTACCAAAAAAAGAATTCCTATTCCAAGTCCTGCACCCAAATATAGTAATGATGCCATCATTGTGGGTTCAATGTACTTTAGCAATATCTTTGAAGCTGGCATATTTATTGCATAAAATATGGCAGCTAAGACTGCATACAAAATGGCTGTCAACTTTTTTGTATTCAATATAATCATCACTCCTTTACAAATCCCGATTGAACAAATTTATGTTACTAACTGTCTGTCCAACCTCTATATATGGCAGTACATAATTCCCACCATGTTTCTTCAAGTATCTGTCATCAAATTTCCCATAATTCGGAGTTGCGCTCACAATTATATTCTCAAATTCAATCGGCAGCCCCGGGGATGTATAGAAGCTTTGCCCCAACTGCACCTGGAAATGAAGATGCGGCTCCGATGTATTACCGGAATTTCCACATTCCGCAATCTTTTCTCCCCTTTTTACAATCTGCCCCACAGCCACCCGTATGCTGTCCGGTTTCAAATGGGCCATCAATGAGTATTCCTGTTCAGAATGGCGTATCAGGATATAGTTCCCTCTGTTATCCCGCGCATGACAGGAAGCGGTCCGGTTTTTCGTGATTCCGGTATCAGGATTCCCGGTACAGATTTCTACAACCATGCCGTCTGCCGGAGCCAGAATATACCGGCCATAACAATAAAAAGAACCTGCCTCTGTCTCTTCCCCCTGAAAGCTGCTCCCTGTGCCATCCAATATCACAAAATCATAGGCATATCTTTGCGTTGGTATTTTTCAGGAATGGGAGGTTTTTTCAGTTACTCCGCCATTTGCAACCACCCATTCACCGTGAAATGGCAGAGAATACGTTTCTTTTGAACGATAATTTTCGATATTGGGGAGATTGCCGTGATACTTATATTCCAGCACAATCATCCCCCACAGTTGTTTCAGCGACTGTATCAGCACAAAACGATTCATCTATATAATATCACCTCCCCAATTTCTGGTTGAAACAATTATATCAAAGAACCCGATAGAAATGAAGCAATATATATAGTTTCTCACACTATTAAAATAAATTTTTCCATTCTGCAGAAATCTCCCAGCCTCCCCCTATTTATTTAGTGTATAGCTTAAAATCGCAATACCAGATATTGTTTTTCTCTTTATGCACCTTGACAATTTCATACCCCATTCCAGGAGTTATACAGGTGTTCCGGACAGTATGCGACGATCCTATGAGCGTGCCCGTTTCTTAATCCGTGCATAGCACAGCCTGCCAATACGCGGCATAACTTTGGCGCAGGAAATGACCTGGAGTGTTTACCGAAAACATTACTATTAAAAAAATATGCTAATTGCAGTTGAAAAGTCGTAGGTTCACCTCGTATAAGATATATGGAGAGCAACAAACAGGGATTATGCTGATTCCCTCTTCAACTGCAAAAGAAAGGAGTAAACATGGCAGTTGGAGCATTTAACCATGACAAACAAGCCGTTTCAGAAAAGCGAACCTACTCGGTTCAAGAGATAGCAGACATCCTGCAGATTAGCCGCAGCATGGCATACAACCTTTGTAAACAGTCACATTTTAAGACGGTCAAGGTTGGCAAATATGTCAGAGTCTCAAAACCCTCCTTTGATGAATGGCTTGACACACACACATAAGAAGGAGAATCAGTATGGCATCTATCGTAAAACGAGGTAAAACATATTCCGTAGTTTACTACGAAGGGGAAGGAAAAAAGCGTCAGCAAAAATGGGAATCCGGATTGACGTATTCCGCGGCAAAAGCCATGAAGGCAAAAATTGAGCATGAACAGGCACAGCAGACAGGAGGTGGCGATTCAGAAAATCATCTGAAGGAAATGACCGTCAGCGAATTTCTCTATGAGTTCATAGAAAAATACGGGTCAAAAAAATGGTCGGCCTCAACCTATGATGGTAACATAGGGCTGCTGGAAAACTATGTTCATCCCTACATAGGCGATAAAAAGCTTTTTTCTCTCTCAACAAAGATGATTGACGACTATTACCACTTTTTAGAGACAGAAGCGGAGCCAGCCACCAATATGGGGAAACCCACACGAGAGCGGATCACCGCTTCCACCATCCACGACATTCACAAGGTTCTGCGCTGCGCCTTTAATCTGGCCGTGCGCTGGGATTACAGGAAAAAGAATCCATTCCTTAATGTGACACTTCCGGAACATAAGGAAAAGGAGCGGGTAGTCCTGGAGCCGAGCCAAATCCTGAAGGTTTTAAAATTCACCTGCCGGACCGACAACTACGATTACTACCTGATTCACTGCGCCGTGTTGATTGCGATAGGCTGTACCATCCGCGGCGGCGAAATCGGAGGGCTGCAATGGGACCGTGTCCATTATGAGAAAATGACGTTTCACATTGACAGAGCCATTGACCGGATCAGCAAGAAAAACTTGAAACTGCCCAAAGTAAGGATACTGTTCAAGTTTCCCAATCTGATACCCGGAGCGAAAACCTGTATTGTCTTAAAGCAGCCAAAGAACGACCACTCCGCGCGTGATGTAGACATTCCGCAGATTGTCTTAAACGCACTGCAGCTCCTGAAGCAAATGCAGGAGAAACTGAAAGCAGAATTAGGTTCCGATGGCTACATAGACTACAATCTGGTAATCTGCCAGGCAAACGGCCGCCCAATGATGACCGAGCATTTAAACAAGCGCTTTAAAGAGATTCTGGTAGAAATGAACGATCCGGATATAAACCCGGAAGAAATCGTCTTCCACAGCCTCCGCCACACAAGCGCCACGGCAAAGCTATTTGTATCCCACGGAGATTACAACTCGGTCATGCAGGCCGGCGGCTGGGCAAACTTGGAGATGCTTACCCGGCGCTACGGGAAACACTCCTTCCAGGACAACCGGGAAAAGCTTGCCCAAAAGATGGATGATTTTCTTGGCGGCGGTCTGGAAGAAACAAAAGGAGACATTGGCGATACCAGCGGCGCCCAGGCCGACGCCATAGCCCAGGCACTGCAAACCCTGTTACAGACCAATCCAGATTTGCTAATGCAAGTCGTCCGGTCCGTCCAGCCTGCTAATAAAGAATAATTTTATTAGCAGAAAAAATCAGGGGCTGAAAAACCGTATTAGCAAATCAGCCCCCAAATCGCAGCACCAGAATTTGAAAAGGGTCATTTTATTAGCAAACAGAATTTCATGAAAAAACAGCCCAAAACCGTTCGCCTCGTATTAGCAGACCTGATTTTATTAGCAAGGACACAATTTTATTAGCAGATTTTTAAAGGTTCACCAAAAACAAAAAAGCCGAAAACCTAGTAAAATCAAGGCTTTCGGCGGGCTGTCTGGTGTTCCTGAGCGGATTCGAACCGCTGGCCTTCCGCTTAGGAGGCAAATCGAGGCTTCCGGGTTATCCGTTTTGTAACGGATTCGTGACGTTAGTGCCCGGTTTCTGTATTTTCTCCGTGACGATTATAGAGACATCAAGCCGATTAAAACTGGTTATCACGGCTTATACTTAAAAACGCAACTGTACAAATAGCTTGATGTCTCTACAAAATATCACTCACTAAACCACAATTTCGTTTATCGAAGTTGTGGTTTTCTTTTTACATGAAAAAAGCTTCTGTATAGGCAAATACACAGAAGCTCAGACCATGCTATGAAATACAATATACCACATTATAGCATGGCGAATCTCAAAATACAATAGTACGCAAAGGAGTATTCGCAATGAATGAATCGACTACAAATATGAGAACCGAAGAAGCGATAAAAGAAAAAATAAAGGAGAGCCGCTTTGAATCCATCAATGGAAAAGACTTGATGGAAATGGACTTGCCGCCGCTTCATTACACCATCAGTACCATTTTACCGCACGGTTTCTTTATCCTCGCCGGAGGTGCTAAAGTGGGTAAATCGTGGCTTGCCGAGCAGATATCCTACGCTGTTGCCAGTGGAGGGCAAATCTGGGGCTATCAAGCCATACAGTCCGAGGTCTTGTATCTCGGTCTGGAAGATACCGTAACACGCTTACAGAGCCGTTTTGAGATGCTTGAAGCCTATGAGGGTATGGAGAACATCCATTTCGTTTTAAAGGCAAACAGCATCACTTCCGGCGTTGAGGAAGATATCCGTGATTACTTAACGCAGCATCCCAATATCAAACTGGGGGTCATTGACACGCTCCAACATATCAGAGGGAATGAGTTTGTAAAAAACATCTATGCCGGGGACGTGGAGTTTACCAACATCCTGCGCCAGATAAGCATGGAGTTTGACCTTACCATCCTTGCGCTCACGCACACCAACAAAGGCAAGCACGATGATGATATCAGCAAGATTTCCGGCAGCGAGGGCATGGCAGGAGGAACAGACGGGAACTGGGTGCTGACAAAGAGCAAGCGCACCGACACCAGAGCCAATCTCACCATTTCCAACCGTGATACCGAAGCCTTTGAATTTGCCCTTGAATTTGACAAAGAATCCTGCCGTTGGAACAAGCTCACCCGTGACGAATCTGTTGTCAATGAAAAGGAGCGGTTCTTACACGCTATCGTTAATTTCGTCAAAGCAGAGGAAGCACACCATTGGGAGGGGACGGCAACAGAGCTGCTGACAAACTTACAGGCACGAGAGCCGATTCTTGTTAGTTACAGTGCTGCTGTGTTCTCAAAGAGCTTGAAAGCAGCGCAAGATTCGCTGAGAGAGATCTATGGGGTTTCTTATGTGAGCGCATTCCATAACAAGAAAAAATGGATAACCCTTGACTATATCGAAGTCAAGTAACTACGGGTACTACGCCAGCACCGTTGTTTTTCATAGGACGATGAAGAAAAATTACCCGTAGTCGGATTTCTGAGGACAACGGCAAAATTCTACCGCTTATCCTAACGGAAACAACGGCGCACCCGTAGTTGCCGTTGTCCTCAGCTTAAATCAATCTATTTTATAAGCAAAGGAGACGAAATGAGAGATTACAGTTCACAAAAAATTGAGATTGAAACCATAAAACCAAGAACCATAACAGTGAATCTTTCCAATGCAGATGTGAAACGCCTTGCCGAAAAATCCGGCGAGGGTGGGTTGACAATTTCAGAGCTGTTGGAGAACTTCATCGGGGATTTGGTAGACGGAACATATTCCAACGGAAGTGATGAACGGATGTATGCGGAACAGTGGTATCAGCGTTGTTGGTTTGCCATGTTTTCGGATGATACATTTCTGAAATTTTTGCTGCTGTGGGGGGATTTGGACGATTATATTGATTTGATGGATGAACTTGAAAGCAATAAAAAAGAAATGGCGGAAATGACAGCCGATGCCGAAGAATACTCCGCTGAGGAACGGGACGAACTGCAAGAGTATATCAATGAGTTGCAGAAAGAAATTGATTATTATTGGGGCAAATTTTTGGAGCGAAAACGTCAAAAAGAATCCTATGTTTTTGAAAAAGAAATCGAAAATATTATGGCGTGGAAATCGCAGCTTGATACAATTCTCGACCCCGAAAATCCATAGCAACACATTATTAGCAAGCAGGGGGAAAATGTACCCATTCCCTCATACTTGCATATAGCAAGCATGGGGAAATTGTACCCACTCGTTGTCCATTATTCTCCCTATACTTGCAATAGCAAGCATAGGGGAAATGTACCCACTCGTGTCATTTTCCCACTTGTTAGCCGTTGCACTGGGGCAACGCCCCCTAATACCCCCACCTGTACCATTTTGCAAAACGGCAAAATGACTGTCCCACAGACGGCACAACAAAACTAAAACCACTGACGAACAATTTTGTAATTTCCTCACGGTGAGGAAGTTTTGAAAGGAGAAGTAATAAATGGCTGAAAAAGATAGAGTTCGCACAGAGCAATTCCGTTTTACTTTGCTTCCAGAGGAAAATGCTATGCTCACAAAAAATGCTTTTGAGTACGGCTTATCGAAATCGGAATATTTAAGAAAACTGATTCTTGCAGAATCGTTGACGGGTAAGCAGTGGCACATGGATAGAGACCAGGCAAAGCAGTTGATTTACGAAGTGAACCGCATTGGAAACAATGTCAATCAAATTGCTTATAACACAAATGCTGTTCGATTTTCTTCTAATAAGGATTGGGGAGAACTCCAAACAAAATATTTTGAGTTAATGACACTGTTTTGTCAGTTTGCGTTGCGAGAGAACGGAGAGGAAAAACTCTGGTATAAAAAGATTCTGGAACTGATGCCAAAGGACGATTCCTCAAGTGTATAATAATCTCTGTTTTCTAACCATGGTAGAAAATACGCTTGTAAGATGATGATGCTATATGATAAAATGAAACCAACAAATCGATATTTGAGATATCCCTCCTTTGTCCTTTTATGGAAAGTGTTAAAGGTCAAGAACGCACAGGTCAGAGGGCAAACGAGCATGAAGTTCGACAATAAGCGACACAGGAGGGTGAAAGATGAATGGTTTTTCGGTAATGGCAGAGAGCTATAAGAAGCTGATGTAACAGGGTAAGATTGAAAAAGAGATACGCATATATGAGTTTTTGGCTACTTGCGACAGTGACGATTTGCACAGAGGATAAAGTAACATTTAATTATTAGAGGGGGATATTATGGATACAAGGTTCAACCAGACAAAATTAAAGAAGCTCCAGATCTTCAATGGAGCACAACTGAAGTATTTGGCATTTGCATCTATGCTAATAGATCATGTTAATAACGCTTTAATAACACCTTATTTAAATGGACAAGGTTTTCTATTACATTTGTCCAATCTATTTTCTATTTTGGGCAGAATTGCATTCCCGCTGTTTGTTTTTTTTCTTGTAGAGGGATTCTTCAAAACTGGCAACAGAATGAAATATCTGATTATGCTTTTAATTTTTGGTGTAATATCAGAAGTGCCTTTTGATTTGTTTACATCAAAAACTTGTTTCTCTCCATATTGGAACAATATAATGTTTACCTTAGCGCTATGTCTTATTACAATTTGGATTATTGACATTCTTAAAGATAAAATCAGCAATAAATATCCTTGGTATGCTTTATCAATCCTGATTGTAGCATTTTTTGGGTTTCTATCTATGGAGCTAAATCTTGATTATGATTATCACGCAATAGTCGTTGCCTATCTCTTTTATATATTCTATGATAAACCTCTCCTTGGTGCTGGCCTGGGATATATATCAATTATAAAAGAACTTTACTCATTTATAGGTTTTGGCATGACTCTAACCTATAATGGTGAAAGAGGCAAACAATATAAATGGTTCAACTATTTCTTTTATCCAGTACATATTCTAATCTTAGGGCTTTTACGTATATATTTAAACATTTAGTTTATACTAGACGGGCTGCGCTGGCTGTTTGACGCGAAGACAGCGAAAAGCGAAAGCAGTGAAAGACGTACCGGACGCAGAGTAGGGCAAAAGCGAAAAACAAGAAAGAAAAACAAAAGTCAAAACCACCGCGGATACTCCCGGTGGTTTTGTTGTGGGCGCTAAACGCTT
>ERZ773147.2334-NODE-2334-length-16705-cov-5.894414_pt1 | contig 16705 bp, 15 predicted proteins | sample MGYA00580851_ERZ773147 | MGnify/ENA primary metagenome ERZ773147 (study PRJEB29015, sample SAMEA2737818) | human gut metagenome | biome: human gut; feature: human-associated habitat; material: faeces | place: China | collected 2012 ... | reverse complement strand
TTTATACAACCGCATTTACTACATCTAAAATGAGCATGAGGAGTTATGTCTGCATCATATCTGCTGTTTTTATCATCGATTGTCAGCATTTGTACCGCACCCTGCTCTACAAGTATTTTCAATGTATTGTATACAGTTGTACGGGATAATGTCGGAATATCAGGATATAAATCGCTAAATATCATATCTGCAGTCGGATGAATTCTATTCTCTATCAAATAATCCATAATAGCAATTCTTTGAAGAGAAGGTTTTATCCCATGAGAAACTAATCTTGTATATCCTTTTTCTTGACTCATTTTATATTTGTAATAATTACAAATTTTAATTTGATGCAAATATAAAATAGATTTTTAATTTCATAATTACATTTACAAAGATTAACATAAAAGAAAATATAAGAGACATTCAATTCTTTACTATTTGTTCTGACTATAATTAAACTAAAATCAGCTTATTAACTTTTCATTTTTAATAACTCAGAATCGCTTGGTAACCAATCATTTCGATTTCAAAAAATAAAGAAAATTATGGCAATTCCATTATTATATAAAACATTCCCCAACATGAAACTAACTCCATATTGGGGAATGATCAATATTGCATTTATAAGCTTTACTATTCTACATCCGACATTAATTTTTCGAAAAACTCATCCAATTCTTTATCTATCTTATCTAAAAAATTATCATGCCAAAGAGCAAATGTCAACTGCCGTAACGCGTTGCAATAGACAAGAAAACGTGCTATGATAACCGCAGATTTTGGATAGGAAAGGAAGCGAGGGGAGTGCAGAAGAAAGCTCCCGTCTTGCCATGATCGCAATTCTGCTTGCGCCGGCCTATCTGCTGGCAAATTACTATCTGCTGCGCCGCACGATGGGCTGGGTGAAGGCATGGTTCCCGTTTTTTCGAACGGTGCGCCATTGGGCGCTGCCCGTTGCGGTGCAGGTGTTTCTGGCCTGCTCCATCGTCATCGCCTTTTTCCTGCCCGAGGGCAGGGCGCGGCGTGTGATGAAGCTCATCGGCAACTACTGGCTGGGCGTGCTGCTCTATGTGCTGCTCGCGATTGTTGCGGCGGATCTTCTGCGGCTGCTGCTCGGGTATGCGCTGCCGTTCAAGCACATTTTTATCACGACGAAGATGCACCGCATCGCGGGCTGCCTTTGCGCGTTTGCCATCTTGACTGCGTCTCTCTGGGGCGTTGTCAATGCGCGTATCATTCATGTAACACCCTATGACGTGACGATCGACAAAAGTGTTGCGGGCATGGACGAGATGAAGGTCGTGCTCGTGGCGGATCTGCACCTCGGCTACAACATCGGCGAAAAGCAAATGCAGAGAATGGTGGAGAAGATCAACGAACAGGACGCCGACCTTGTCGTCATTGCAGGGGATATTTTCGACAATGAGTGGGAGGCGGTGGACGACCCGGATCGCATCGCGGAAACGCTGCGCGGTATCCGCTCGAAATACGGCGTTTACGCCTGCTATGGCAACCACGACATTGAGGAACCGGTGCTTGCGGGCTTCACCTTCCGCCAGGGCGAGAAGAAAGAGAGCGACCCGCGCATGGACGCTTTTCTGAAAGAGGCAAACATCACGCTTTTGCACGATGAGGGAACACTCATTGACGGAAAGTTCTACCTCTACGGTCGCCCGGACGCGCACCGTCCCGGCCGCGGCGTCGAGGTGCGCAAAACGCCGGGTGAGATCACAGCGGAGATGGACAAAAGTAAGCCCATCATCGTCCTCGACCACCAGCCGAAGGAATTACAGGCGCTTGCAGACGCGGGCGTTGACTTAGACCTCTGCGGCCACACGCACGATGGGCAGATGTTCCCGGGGAACCTCACCATCAAGCTGATGTGGGAAAATGCCTGCGGGTATCTTCAAAAAGGGAAGATGCACAACATCGTGACCTCGGGCGTCGGACTCTTCGGGCCCAATATGCGCGTGGGGACAAAGGCGGAGATCTGTCCGATCACAGTTCATTTTGCAAAATGAAGCTGCAAAGCATCGATGGGAATGCCTCTGCGCAGGGAAAATGACATCAAAGGGTGGGGGCACGGCGTCAGCCGTGACGAATGGATTGTAAGCCAAAAAATTTACGATTCACTGAAAAACAGGAAAATATTGAACATTTACAACCCATCAGTCATCTTCGCTGACAGCTCCACTGACACAGTGGAGCCTTAGCCAACGCACTATGACATGCTTTTTGACAGTCTGAAAGGGAGCGCTCCGGCAAATGCCGGAGCGCTCCCTTTCGTTTCTTTTTATTTGCGCACAAAGAGGATACCGAGCGTGCTCGGCCCGCAGTGGCAGGACACCGTGCAGCCCGCATGCGTTTCAACAACTTCGTCAAACGCGCCGTATGCCGCCGCCTCCTCCATCGCCGCATCTACCACGCTCTGCTCGCAGGCGGGGTGCGTAATGAAGGCGAGGTCTTCCGTGATGTCTTCGCGCCCGTCGAGGCGCTCCTTGACATACTGGCGGATACACTTTTCGAACGAGCCGCGGTACTTTTTGCAAACGCCCATCTTCCCCTCGCACACTTCGATGCAGGGCTTGAGGTGCAGGAGGTTCGCGCCAAGCGCAGCCACAGCGGAGCAGCGCCCGCCCTTTCGCATGTAGTCGAGCCGCTCGATGAGGAAGCTTGCCTCCACCTTCGGCGCAAGCGCGCGCACGCGCTCGGCGATCTCGCTGCCGGAAAGCCCCTGCGCGGCAAGCTTTGCCGCCGCCACGACCAGAAGCCCCTGCCCGCTGCTCAGGTTCTCTGAATCGACCACATAGACATTGTCGAACTCCTGCGCGGCAAGGCAGGCGTTCTGATAGCAGCAGGAGAAATTCGCGCCGATGGTGACCTGCACCACCGCGTCGTATTCCTTCGCATAGCGCGCGAACACTTTGCCGTATTCGTACTGGCTGACCGCCGCCGTGCTGCAAAGGCTCCCGCCGCCGTCCACATGGGCAAAAATGTCCGCGGGCGTGATGTTCACACCGTCTTGAAATTCTTCTCCGTCCTTGATGATGCACAGCGGCGTAATGGCAATATCGTAGCGTTCGAGCAGCTCTGGTGACAGATCGCAGGTGCTGTCTGAAATGATTTTTACTCGCATTGTTCGTATTTTCCTTCCCCGTAGGTCAGATTTACGCGGGTATTCCCGGTGGAAATGATATAATCGGATTGTACTCTTATATCGCAGGCAGATGAACTCTCCCTCAACGCAACATCAACTCTTGTTGAGGTTTTTCGTAATTTTCACAAAAAAGAGACTCCGAAGTGGTTCCCTTCGGAGTCTCCGCTCTGATGAGCGATCTTCTCAGCCGTAGCTTCGCGTCAGTTCGACGGAGTCGGCACCGCTGAGCAGGAAGGGCATGCCCTCGCCGGTGCGTGCGCGCTGAAAATGCATCTCCTCGCCCGAGGGAGCGATGAGGATGGGGAAGGCCGCGTCAACATTGCCGTCGACGACGGGCGCGGTGAGCTTGAGGCGCAGGCAGTCGTCCTCCATGCGCCAGACGCCGTCGCGGACAAGCTCGTATTCCTGATACTCCTGCGGCTGGAAGTAGACGTAGGCCGAGCCTGCGTAGCCCGCCTCGCTGTCGTCCGCAGTAAGCTCCATCATCCAACAATCGCAGATCCAAGTGGTGTTTTCGAGGCCGGCATCCGTGGGCGGCAGCCACCAGTCGTCGCCCGCAGGCTCCCAGTTCCCGTCATTGGGCCCCCAGTTTTCAAGGTCCCAATCATCGCCGTAGTCAAGGCCGGTCGTATAGCCGAAGATGGCGAAGTCCATCAGCATCGCTTCACCGTCGTCCCCGATCGGTATGATGGGAATTTCGTACTCGTCGATCTGCGGGATCCATTCAAGCGACACGCCCTCGTTCGTCACCAGAACGATCTCGATGTCCGGCTCGTCGGCATCTACGAACACCAGCACGGGCTGGGCGTATTCCTCGCGATAGAGTACCTCGTCCGCCTCGGGATGAAGGCCGTTGCCGTAGGCTTCCCAAGTGATATGGTTCACGGCAAGGCTGGTATTCTCATCGCGCGGCACGATGCAGTAGAGGTTGCCGTAGCCCGCGCCGAGGACACGCTCCGCCGGAATGTCCAGCAGGAACGGCAGCGCAGATGCAAGGTCTCCGCAGTTTTCGAGCAGCCAGTCCGTCATCGGCGATCTGTCGCGCCGCTCGCGCTGGCCGAGATAGGCCACTGCGCCGGTGGTCTGGTCGCTGTATATGAGTCCCCCCTGTAGCAGGGCAAGCGATTCCGCCGCCTGCTTCGGATCGACCTTTGATGCGGACACATTGCCCTTGCCTCCCTTGCCGCCCTTGCCGCCGGAGATCATTCCCTTTGTCCCCTCGTCCCCGTCTTTCGTCGTATTGTCCTCTTTTCCGCCGCAGGCAGTCAGGCTCAGCGCCAATACCATGCAGAGAAGCGCCGGAAGAAACCTGCGCAGGAACAAATGCTTCATCGTCCGCCTCCTTCTCAAAACGTTCCGCTGCGGCCGCTGCCGCCTCCGCCGCTGCAGCTGCTGGTACTACCGCCGCTGTCAGAGTCGTCATGTATCTTGCTCCGCGTTTCGGTGGTATGGGTGTAACGGTCGTACTGCTTTGTCAGCTTCAATCCGCCCGTGGCGACATACTCGTCGGCCTCTACCTTCTTATGGACGGTCTGCATCTTCCACTTGAGCATGATGCAGATGAAGCCGGAGATCGCGCAGGAGGCCGCCACAACAATGAGGTACATCGGAAGAGTATTCTTCCGCACGGGATCTCCCTCTTCCGCAAGGGTCAGATACTCATCGCAGGTATCCAGATAATGGGAAGCACCGCCATACCAGTCGTTATCTCCGAAGTAGCCGAGGAAGGCATCCTCCAGCTGTTCCTGACCGTACTTATTGAACGCATATTCCGCGTTTTTGCCGTAGACGAACATGGCGTAGTCGCGCTCGTCCATGCTCAGCAGGATAATAATGCCGTCCCGGTTCTCGCCCATGCCCAGCTCATTGGCGTGATAGAGCTGATAAGTGGTCTTGTAAACATCGTTCCCGCCGCCGTACTCCGTGCCGCGCAGCAGCAGCGTCAGCGTCGCGCCGTCGTGATTCTCTCCGTAGCCATAGCCATACTTCGAGTAGATACCCGCCGAAGTTTCTCTGATGCTGTCATAGCTGATCTGCGTCAGCACGTCCACTCTCAGCTCAAAGCCGAGCTCCTCCGAGAGTTCCGGAAGCATCTCCTCACCCAGATAGGACAAATCGCCGAGCATTTCCGTCTCATCGTAGATCAGGCCGTAATCTGTTTCCGCCATAACGGGAACGCACAGAGCCAGCACCAGCAAAAGTGCCGTCAGCAAAGCTGTCATTCTTCTTTTCATGTCCGTCTCCCCTTATGATTCAATGCAGAATAATAATCCCTCCCTTTCCTCATTTCATTCTCCGCCGCCTTCGTGTTGACATTTGCCCCCCGTTATGTGACACTATGGGAGAACACGACACCTTGACAAGGAGATCTTTTATGAACGCAGCAACTGTTTCCGCCCGCTTTGCGGAGCTTTTCCCTGAATCGAACCTCATCGGTCTGCTGAGTCGGTACGGTGGCGACGCGGACGATATTTTCGAAGCCATTCAGGATCAATATGACGCGCACGAGCAGGAACCGCTCGCCGGCCTTCTCGGGATCAAGCCCGCAAATCTCGACGACTTTGCCCGCACCGCCTACTGGGAGCTGATCGATGAGATCCGTATAAGATACCTCTCTTCCCTGACGCGCGATGAGGCGGCCAAAATCATCGAAGCGTCCGACGGCTGCATCACACACCCCGAGAACGATGACATCGACTGGAGCACGGACGAGTTCATCAACGACTGGAACGCACTGCACCGCGGCGAGGAAGCGATCGCGCGATAATACAAAGGAGAAAAACGATGAAACCATCTTCTTTTCTGCACTTTGCCGCCTTCGGCGTCAAGACGATCCTGCTGCGAAAAAAAGAGCCGATCCTCGGGACGGTGATCTTGACCGACAAATGCAACCTGCACTGCAAACACTGCTCGGTCAATAATATCACGGCAGTCGTCCATCCATATGAACAGATCCGCCGGGAGATGCAGCAGCTCTATGATATGGGCGTGCGCATCCTCTTCTTCTGCGGCGGCGAGACCTTCCTCTGGCGCGACGGCGAGCGCACGCTGAGAGAGCTGGTCATCGAAGCGAAGGCCATAGGCTTTCTCATTGTGAATGTCGTGACGAACGGTACGCTTCCCATCGATCTTCCGGAAGCGGATCTGATCCTTTTGAGTCTGGACGGCGACAGGGAGCGCCACAATGAGATCCGCGGCGATACCTATGACACCATCATGCAGAACATCGTGAGCGCGAGCGCGGACAACATCTGCTTCTACATGGCGATCAACCAGATCAACAAGGATCATGTGCGCGATGTGTGCCTTGCCGCGCGCGACACGAAAAATGTGCGGGCGGTGTCCTTCAATTTCCATACACCGTACCCCGACACGAGGGAACTTGCCTTGAGCAAAGAAGAAAAGGCCGCCTGCTGCGATGTGATCACGCAGATGATGAAAGAGGGCGCGCCGGTCTTTAACCTGAAAAGCGCCTTTCCCTATCTCATCGAGAACCGCTTTCCGACGCCCTGTCACCAGTGCGTCGTGATGGAAAACGGAAAACTCTCCACCTGCGGGCGCTGCATTGACGTGCCCGGCCTCTGCGAGCAGTGCGGATACTTTTTTGTTGCGGAATATACGCTTTTGTTCCGGGGCAATCCCAGGATCATCTTCGAGATGCTCCGCACTTACTTGAAATATATTTAGGAGAGCGCCATGCACTTTTTTACGAGCTTAACGCGAATGTGGCTCACGCGAACCGTGCAGCCCTTCACCTTTAGAAGAGAATATGATCAGGCGCTGCCGTTTGCGGAGTGCGAGAGCCTGGGGCTATATGTCCATATTCCTTTCTGCAAGAGCATCTGCAATTTCTGCCCCTACTGCAAGGTGCGCTATTCCGCAAAGCTGTGCGACCGATATATTGATTCTTTGATTCAGGAAATACATCTTGTCGGCGGGCAGCATCCGGGGCGGAAAAAGGCGACCAGCCTGTATTTCGGCGGCGGAACGCCCGCGCTTGCGGCAAATCGTATCAAAGAGATCATAGACGCGCTCGGCGAGCACTTCATCATCACCGAGGGGATCGGTCTGGAGCTTCACCCAGACAATGTGACGGTCGAGACGCTGCAAACGCTGAAGGAAGCGGGCGTGACAAAGATCAGCATCGGCATTCAGTCTTTTTCGGACAAGTATCAAAAAATTCTCGGCAGAAAGACAGTCGATACCGCGGCGATGGCGGCGACCCTCGCGGCAGTCCCCTTTGAAACAGTTTCAATGGACTTCATCTTTGCCTTGCCGGGGCAGACCTTTGAAGATCTGCGTGCCGACATCGACGCGGCCTTCTCGCTGGGGGCGAATCACGTCGCCATCTATCCGTTTATCGACTTTACCTTTACGGACAGCCCCGTTGCGGCAATGCCCAAAAGAGAAAAGCGGGAACTGCTGGACGCCATCACGCGTTACTGCATGAGCCGGGGCTATCCGCGCAGTTCCATCTGGACCTTCTCAAATGAGCCGAACGCGAACTACTCGTCCATGACCCGGGATAACTTCCTCGGTTTCGGCTGCTCGGCCACGAGCCTTTTCAAAGAGCAGTTCAAGATCAATACCTTTGATGTGGATTCCTACTGTGAAAGAGTTCACTCCGGCCGCCTTGCGACCGCGCTGACGCTTCGCTTCACGAGGCGGCAGAGAATGGTCTACTGGCTGTTCTGGACGGCGTACAGCACAAGAGTGAACGCCGATGACTTTGAAGCCTTCTTCGGCATGCCGCTCAAGAAGATGTACGGAATGGAGCTTTGGCTTGCAAAGCGCCTCGGCTTTGTCACAGAGCATGGCAGCACATACGAAATGACGCTGAAAGGCGCGTTCTTCTATCACTACTACGAAAATTTTTACACGCTTTCCTATATCGACAAGATGTGGGGCATCCTGCGCGAGGAAGCATTTCCCGAGTCCATCGAGCTGTAAAAAACAAACCGCCTGCGCCCAAACGCGGCGCGGACGCTTTTCGGACGCCTGCCCCTTTACAGCAGCCGTTTCGCGGCATATAATTGACAGAAATCGCAAGCTGCGCGAAACAGAACGAGAAAGGAAGATCGAACGATATGCCCTGTACAACTGTGCTGGCCGGCAGGCTGGCGACCAATGACCGCTCGACGATGATCGCACGGACGGACGACGGTCATTTTGATGAGAAAAAGCTGATCGTGGTCGAGCCCGACCAGCAGCCGAAGATTTATAAAAGCGTAGAGTCCCACGTGGAGATCACGCTGCCGGAGAACCCCATGCGCTACACGTCCTGCCCGAGCGTGGATCCCACGCACGGCATCTGGGCCGCGACCGGCATCAATGCCGCAAACGTCGGCATGACCGCAACGGAGACCACGACCTCAAACCCGCGCGTGCTCGCAGCCGACCCGATGGTCGAGCTGCAAAAGGCCGAGGACGGCAAGGAGGAGCGCTGCGGCGGCATCGGCGAGGAGGACATCGTCGTTCTCGTCCTGCCCTACATCCACTCCGCGCGCGAGGGCGTGCTGCGTCTCGGCTCGCTTCTCACGCAGTACGGCACCTATGAGTCCAACGGCATTGCCTTCAACGACGAAAACGAAGTCTGGTGGCTGGAGACCATCGGCGGCCACCACTGGATCGCAAAAAAGATCCCTGAGGATCGCGTCGTCATCAACCCGAACCAGTTCGGTATGGATTCGTTCGATCTGGAGGACGCCTTTGGTGCGCAGGAGTCTCACCTCTGCTCGGCAGACCTCAGAGAGTTCATTGCAGAATATCATCTGGATCTGAACCAGAACGGCAAATTTAACCCGAGAGACATTTTCGGCTCGCACCGCGATATGGATCATATTTACAACACGCCGCGCGCATGGTTTATGGGACGCTTTCTTGCACCGCACACCTACCGCTGGGACGGCGAAAACGCGGACTTCACGCCGGAGAGCGACAACATTCCGTGGTCGTATGTACCGGAGCGCAAGGTTGCTGCCGAGGATATTCAGTACCTGCTCTCGTCCCACTATCAGGGCACGCCCTACGACCCCTACGCGGGCCGCAGCGCGGAAAAGAGCGGCATCTACCGCCCCATCGGCATCAACCGCACGGGTGTAACGACGATCTGCCAGATCCGCAGCGACGTACCTGACGCGATCAAGGGCATTGAATGGGTGTGCTTTGGCTCCACGACGTTTTCCGCATGGCTGCCGGTGTATACGAACGTGGCGCAGATGCCGGACTATTTAAGTAAGGTGACGCTCGACGCCGAAACGGACAATCTCTACTGGGTCAGCCGCTTTGTCGGCGCGCTGGCCGACAAGTGCTACGGCTCGTGCATTCAGAGTGTCTGGGGCTATCAGGACGCGGTGAATATCCGCGGCCGCCAGCTCATCCTCAAGTATGATAATCTTATGCGCGAGAGCGGCGATTTCACACTCACCGCGCAGGCGAACGACGAGCTTTGCGCCATGGCGCAGAAGGAGAGCACGCAGATCCTCAACAAGGTTCTGCGCAGCGCCAGCGAACAGATGAAGAACGGCTTCAGCTTCGCCGACACCTGCGTCAACAAGTGATAAGCGGCATCGCTTCACCAATGGAATCAAAAAAGCAGCCGCGGCAATTTTTGCCGCGGCTGCTGCCAAAAGAAAGGAATCCGATATATGGGAATTCATCATGTAAAAAGTCTTGACCTGCACGCCAAGTGGCCCTGCGGCGAAAAGGATCTCATCACGGACGTGCCGGGGGTATTGGTCGGTCATACCACGCTGACCGATCCGGCGAAGGATATCCACACGGGCGTAACGGCGGTTCTTCCACACGGGGGCAATCTGTTCCGCGACAAGGTCATGGCCGCCTGCGCCGTCATCAACGGCTTTGGCAAGAGCATCGGCCTTTTGCAGGTGCAGGAGCTCGGCACGATAGAGACCCCCATTATTCTGACCAACACGATGAGCATCGGGACCGCCTATACGGCCCTGTGCAAATACATGCTGGAACAAAATCCTGACATCGGGGTGACTACCGGCACCGTCAACTGCCTTGTCACCGAGTGCAACGACAGTTCGCTCAACGATATCCGCGGCATGCATGTGCAGGAATCGGACGTCCGCAATGCCATTGAAACGGCAGCGCAGGATTTTGCCGAGGGCTGCGTCGGCGGCGGAAACGGCATGCGCTGTCTCGGGCTCAAGGGCGGTATCGGCTCCGCTTCGCGCGTGTTGGAGATCGACGGCGCAAAATATACGGTCGGTGCGCTCGTCATGTCAAACTTCGGAGCGCCCGGCAACCTTGTGATCGGTGGTCAACATTACGACACAAGCAAGGCCCACGTCTCCGACGCGAAAGACCGCGGCTCCATCATCATGATCCTGGCAACGGATATCCCTCTTTCCGAGCGGCAGCTCGGGCGCGTGTCCAAGCGCGCTATGATCTCGCTCGGGCGCGTGGGATCGTTCTGCGGCAACGGCAGCGGCGATATCGCGATCGCCTTCACCACGGCCAACCGCATTCCGCATGACAGCGACCACGATATTCTGACCTGCCGAATGTTCTACGATGAGAGCATCGACAAGGTGTTTGAGGCCTCTGTTGAAGCGGTCGAGGAAGCGATCATCAGCTCGCTCTACCACGCCGAGACCACGCACGGCATCCGCGGCAAAACAGCCGTCAGCCTGCGAGACTTCCTTAATCATTGACCCTTGCCGCCCTTCACCGTTTCTTTTCACTGCGCCCCGCAGCCCGCTGCGGCAATCCCCTTTTCGAGCCAATCGGAAGGGCGTTGAATGAAAAAAAGGCATGCACTTCTGCCACGGTTCAAGCAAGAAGTTCTTTCTTTCGGGCTTTGTAATAGAATAAGCCCGTCAGGTCTGCCAAGGCCCAGCCGATCGGGACCGACCACCAGATGCCGATGACGCCGATAGCAGGGATCGCGGACAGCAGATAGGCAAGCGCGACACGGGTGCCCAACGAGACGACCGTAAGCACCACGCTCATGCCCGGTCTCCCCAACGCACGATACAAGCCATAGAGCAGGAACAGGCAGCCGATGCCGCAGTAAAACGCACCCTCGATGCGCAGATACCGCACGCCTTCCAGAATGACTTCCGTTTCTCCGGCGTCCACAAAAATCGCCATAAGAGGTCTTGCAAATACGAAGACGAGCGCGGATATGACCACACAGAAGGCCATGGAAATGCACACGGCGCTTTTCAGCCCCGCGCGTATCCGTTCGCTCTCTTTTGCGCCGTAATTCTGCGCGATAAAGGTGGAAAAGGCGTTGCCGAAGTCCTGCACCGGCATATAGGCAAAGGCGTCGATTTTCACAGCGGCGGCAAAGGCGGCCATCACAATGGGGCCGAAACTGTTGACCAGTCCCTGTACCATAAGGATACCGAGGTTCATGACCGATTGCTGCACGCAGGTCAGCGTGGAGAAGGAGACGATCTCCTGAATACGTCCGCGCCGCAGGCAGCGGAGCTTCCAGATCGAGCGCACCTGCGGGAAGCGCGCAAGGGTGAAAACGGCGATCCCAATCCCCGAAACATACTGAGCGATCACCGTTGCCTCCGCCGCTCCGGCAACGCCTCTATTTAACCCGATGACAAACCAGAGATCGAGGGCAATATTCAGCACAGCGGAAACAGCCAAAAAGCCCAGCGGGATAACGGAATTGCCGATTGCCCGCAAAAAAGAGGCAAAGTAGTTATAAAGGAAAACAGCGGGAATGCCCATGAAAATCGCAAACAGGTATTCGCGCATATCGCTCCACACCTCGGCAGGAACCCGGAGGAAGGTGCGAAGCCCGTCCAGGCAGGCAAACGATAAGATGTTCAGAAATACGGTGACGAGCGCGATAAAGAAAAACGATGCACAGAGGTTCTCGCAAAGAGCCTTCTCATCCCGCTGCCCAAAGCGCATGGAAAACAGTGCGCCGCTCCCCATGCACAGGCCGAGGATGATGGAGGTCAGAAAGGTCATCAGCGTAAAGGCTGAGCCGACCGCTGCAAGCGCATCGCGCCCGAGGAATTGCCCGACGATCAGCGTGTCGGCGATGTTATAGCACTGCTGCAACAGATCCCCCAAAATCATGGGAATGGCAAACAGCAGCATCGACTTGGTGACAGGGCCTCGTGTTAAATCGCGCTTCATGACGCGCCTCCGTATCGTAAGCAATAAAGTACAATTCGGAAATATTATAGTGCGATGGAAACACTTCGTCAATCCGGCTCACCGCCGCCCGCGGGGAGGTGCGCGAGGGAATGAATGATGAGAAATGCAAGAAGCTGCTCCGTCTGCTGGACGCACAGAATATATTAACTGGAGGAGGCCACGCTGATGAGCTTCACGGCAGGCTTTAAGCTGGCATGGGGCGTGGCCGGAGAACCGGGAGCACCTTACTCCTACGACACCGATGAAGAACAAAAGGTGCAGGATACGCATTCAACGGAGTAACAATACGCCATCAGCGGAATGATTTTCTCACCGGTGTTCACGCCATTGCTGACCATATACCAAAAACCGTCTCAAGCATATTGCTTGAGACGGTTTTTGGCAGGCGGCTTCAATTCGGATATTTTTCTAAATTATTTTTTGACGATCGTGTCAGTCGTCTATCTCCGCCTCGTGCTTGAGAATGGCACCGGAGGCGGCGTTGATCTCGTAGTCATATTCCATATTGCCGGATTTGAACTCGACCTCGTAGACGAGCGTGCCGTCCTCGTCGTCCAGCTCGATCTCCATGTCATACGCTTCATTTTCGCTCACGCCTGCGTGGTTCAGGGCGATGGACTTCGCCTTGGCATGGCCAATGTCCTGCGCTGTTCCGGACGGATCGGGCTTCTGATCAGAGGGCTTCGTTGTCTCATTTGGCGTGGAAGCGGCAGTCAGCAAGTTCTTCTGTCCGCTGAGTACCTTCCCCGTATAGGCGTCCACCAGATACTCAAACTCACCCCATGCCGTGTGCAGCTCCACCTCGTAGTGCGCGGGGAATTCGTCCAGCTCGGAATCGACCTCCGCCGTGACGGAGTCCAACGCCGTTGTCCCGGCATGCTGCTCCGCGGCGTAAGCGGCGGCATCCTTGCCGATGGGCATGGCGGGCGCGCCCGCTTCCGCAAGGTCCTTCAGCTCCTCCACCGAGAGCTTTGCCAGCGCGTCAAACTTGAGCGCCGGGTTGATGGCGAGGACGCGGTTCACCAGCGCCGCCTTGCCGGTGGAAATACTGTTCTCCCGTGCCTGCTGCTCCCGCGCCGCATCCTGCGTCAGCGTCTGCGTCAGGACGGCGGCCTTTGCTTCGCTGGTCTGCAACACGCCGTCCACGGTGCTGGTCAGCTCACGCTGGAGCTTTTCCGCACGGGCTGCGTCCTTGTCCTCCACCGAGATCATGATGGCGGAGGAAATGCTGTCGAGATAGCCGTTTCGCACAAGACTGCCCACGATGGCGTTCACCGCCACATCCAACTTCGCACCCTTGAGGTCGGCACCATTGCTCATATCCGCAAGGATGGCCTTGGCATCCTCGTTGAGCGGGGTACAGACGAGAACCTTTTCGTTCCTGCTGACCTTCAGCTCAATGCTGGGGTTCACATCCAGCGACACCACAGAGGCAACTGCATTCGCCTGCTGATAGAGTACGCCTCCGCCGGCAAGAAGAACCACCGCCAAGCAGGCGGCAACCAGAATCGTCCATTTTCTTTTTGCTGTTTTCATAAATACTATTAATATGATCCCAACAGTACTGTGTTCCCGCATCTTTTAGATTCCAACACCCCGGCATTTCACAGAAACTATCATATATCTTCAAGCTCACAATCATCAGCAATAATAATCCCATGGTCACTGCGTATATTATTTTGAATTTCTTTGATTCAAAAAATGGTGGTAAAAACACATAGATTGCCCCCTTCTCTGTCGATTTACTAAATAATAAACTTTTGAGTATTCTAGCTTGCTACTTAACGAAATTCCACCGCACATGAATAATAATGAATTTCATTTTTTATTGATACTTCTCTTCCATGAGATTCCAAATACAAAAAGGATGCCAAAAAAATAGAGCGTTTTTTTCTGTTCAGTGCTTATGCTAAAATTTATGCATCCACTTCTAATAAACTGAATAAGTTTTAAGATCTCGATAATTTGCAGATAAATATTCACTTACTTTATCTACTCTAATAAATTTTTGTTTTTTCCATTCATATATTTCGAAATAATCATTGATTTTTAGACATAAAAAAGTATCTTTGCCAAACATTAACTCATCCCTATAAGTCAATAAATTTTTAAACGCATTTAAAATTCCAGATACTACAAACACATTTCCCTCTGTGATATTGCTTACCGATGAATCGATCTTTTTTGCACTTCCAAGTCTGATTGCACGTATCTTAGGATTAGAAATCAATCGCTCCAACGCATTATCAACTGCCAAATTAGCTTGAGATGCAACTAAAACACGCTTATTTCGTATAACCAATTGATAAATTGCCTCTGCAATAACAGTTGTTTTCCCTGTTCCGGGAGGCCCCTGAATTAAACATACATCCGGAACAGACAATATTTTTTCTACCGCTTCTTTTTGTTTTTCGTTGATATCTGAATTCTGCCATGTACTTATTTTCTTGATTTCCTGTGGCGTTCTTGCTTTATTAATGTCAAAAAGCCATTGATCCAGTCCCTGTGAAGCAGCCTTTCCCATAACAAGATTGTTGACTGCACCTTTTAAACGATGAAGCAATGCAAAATCTCCAATTTGCGATGTTGCAATATAGCCATCTGCGTAAAGCTCTCCGGCCATTGTTTCCTCTACATCATCCTGAATGCTTCCCATTCGGCGTATCTGACGTTCAATCATTGTATTTGCATTCACTGTGAATTCAAAAACCAATTCCATCACATAAGGTTCAAAATAATTTCGATTAATTCCAGAAATCAGGGATCTTGTACCTGAATCTCGGTCATTCTCATATTTCTTTGCATAATCCTTTAATGTATCCCATTCATATGTTTCAAGTATTAAACTAAGCACAGTCATCACAAAAAACGTGCACAAAAAAAGACACCAGCCTCCCAGCCAGTGTCTTTTCAAAAACTTTCTTATTCATTCTTTCTACGCCATCATCTCATACGATCCCACCATCACGGGCATGGTCACGATTGACAACAGCGTCGTCAGAACATACAGTGAACTGGCGTATGCCGCATCTTTATCGTAGAGCTGTGCCATGGAGGTGACAGTCGCACAGGCAGGTGTTACAGATGCCAGATACACGGTCAGGAGAATCTGTTTTGCATCCATTATTCCGATAAATGCACAGATTATTTTCATCAGGAACAATACAAATATCGGATATACAATAAGTCTTAAAGCTGTAGAAACATAGTTTCTTTTTCGGTTAAAAACAGTTTTAAGCGGTACTTCTGCGATGACCATCCCAGCCAGCAGCATGCCAATTGGGCCGATCATATTATTCATCATATTTATGACATCCTGTACACCGGATGGCAGCTGGATTCTGCCAATAAACAGTACTACACCTACTATAATGGAGATGATATTCACATTCAGAAGTACCTTTTTCCATTCCAGTTTATCTTCTTCGCAGAGCATATTTTTGCAGTGTGTCCAGATTAATATAAGCTGTACTGCAATGTATGCACTTGAATAAATAACGTACTCCTGTCCGAGAAGTTCCTGCACCAGCGGAATGACAAGAATACCGGCATTTGAGTAGATTACGGTTGCCCGTTCAATTGCATCAAGATGCAGGATATTTTTTAACAATGCTGTAAGAATCAGGAATAAAATGTGTACCGCCACTGCTGCCACGCATGCCAGAATCAGACCCTTCTGGACATCTGGTGTGTATTTCACCTGAAATGCATTAATAATCACACACGGAATGACCAGGTATACCATAATCACAGATACGCTTTTGCTCTCTGAGGATTTCATAAGTCCTGCCTTTACGACTGCATATCCCATAAGCATGATTGCAAACAACTTCGCGATTTCTTCCATTAACAATAAACTGATTTCCATTTCTAGCCTCTCTTCTCCGTCATAAACTCCCGTACAATCTCCAGTCCGCCACTTGGTACGCAGAACTTCTCTCTGCTCTTCTGGCACTCTGCATAGGTTTCTTCCAGGGCAAACCATTCCACGGCCTCGACTTCTTCTTTCTGCAGAACCAGATCCGCGATATCTACCGGTTGATCATAGATATATACAAAAGCCAGTTCTTCATCTCGAAACATTTTGCCATGAAATTCTTTTGCAAACGAAATCGGGAATGTTCCGGCGAATACAAGCTGCTCCGGTGTGGCTTGTATTCCAAGTTCCTCTCCTAACTCGCGAAGTGCTGATTCCAGTGGTTCATCGCCTGCCTGGATGTGTCCCGCCGACGAAGTGTCAAATTTTCCCGGAAAAGAGTCTTTATTCATGGAACGCTTCTGAAGCAGCACTTCTGTTCTTCCATATTTCTCCCGTATGATCCATATATGTGCCGTCCTGTGTGGAATGCCTTCCGCATGCGCTTTCTCGCGGGTTACAGTCTCGCCGGTCGGATTTCCCTGTGTATC
>ERZ773147.2333-NODE-2333-length-16708-cov-5.776917_pt1 | contig 16708 bp, 9 predicted proteins | sample MGYA00580851_ERZ773147 | MGnify/ENA primary metagenome ERZ773147 (study PRJEB29015, sample SAMEA2737818) | human gut metagenome | biome: human gut; feature: human-associated habitat; material: faeces | place: China | collected 2012 ... | reverse complement strand
CTGCTTCTGGCAACATCATCCCTTCTTCTACAGGTGCTGCTAAGGCTGTAGGTAAGGTTATCCCTGAGTTGAACGGTAAGTTGACAGGTATCTCTATGCGTGTTCCTACTTTGGACGTATCTGTTGTTGACTTGACAGTTAACTTGAAGAAGGCTGCTTCTAAGGAGGCTATCTGCGCTGCAATGAAGGCTGCTTCTGAGGGTGAGTTGAAGGGTGTACTCGGTTACACAGAGGATGCTGTTGTTTCTTCTGACTTCTTGGGTTGCGCTTTGACATCTATCTTCGACGCTAACGCAGGTGTTTATTTGACAGACAACTTCGTTAAGGTTGTTTCTTGGTATGACAACGAGATTGGTTACTCACACAAGGTTGTTGAGTTGATTAAGATCATGAAGAAGCACAACGGTTAATTCGTTGCCTCTTAACGATTAAGTATATGGCCGTCCAGCATTTTTTCAATGCTGGACGGCTTTTTGTTTTTATAAGTGAGAATTTCTTTTCATTTTATTTTGTTTTCTCAATAATTTCATTTAACTTTGCGGCATGAAATATTCGATGATAACCATATTGGGACCTACGGCGAGTGGTAAGACGAGTCTTGCTGCCGCTCTTGCAGCCAGGATCAATAGCCTGGGTGCCCATTTGTCGGGTACCCCTGCCAAGGGCGCTGAAATCATAAGTGCTGACAGCCGGCAGGTATATCGCGGCATGGATATAGGTACGGGTAAGGATCTGGCTGACTATACCATCCATGGCAAGCAGATACCTTATCACCTCATTGATATCTGTGAGCCTGGTACGAAATATAATCTCTTTGAATATCAGCAGGATTTTTATGATGCCTATCAGGATATTCAGAAGAGAGGGGCATTTCCGATATTATGTGGAGGTACAGGACTCTATATTGAGTCGGTGCTGAAAGGGTATCATCTTTCACCTGTTCCGCAGAACCCGGAACTCCGTGAATCATTGGCTCATAAGAGTTTAGAGGAACTTACGCTGATACTGAAAGAGCTGAAGGCGAAAACGGGTTCTAATATGCACAATCGCACAGACGTGGATACAGCACAGCGAGCTATCCGGGCGATAGAGATTGAAAGCTATAATCTGGAGCATCCGATGCCCGAACGTGAACTCCCTGCGGTTGATTCGCTGATTATCGGTGTCAGTATAGACCGGGACGCAAGAAGGGAGAAAATTTCACGGAGACTGAAACAGCGATTGGATGAGGGAATGGTAGATGAAATCAAGGGGCTGCTAGATCGTGGTATTCCTGCCGAAAATCTCATCTATTATGGTTTGGAATATAAGTTTATTACAGAATATGTGATCGGTAAGACTTCATACGATGAGATGTATCGCGGTCTGGAAATTGCAATCCATCAGTTTGCCAAAAGGCAGATGACGTGGTTCAGAGGTATGGAGCGCAGAGGCTTTACTATCCATTGGGTAGATGCATTGCAGCCAATGGAGAAAAAGGTGGAGACGGTTTTGGAGCTGATGAGAAGCTAGGCTGCGGCCTGGAATCTGGCTAGGGCGCTGGCATCCGATGGAATCGGATGCAACGGTGGCTGGGCGGAAGTGATATTTTATACAACTTTCAAATTACAAAGAAGAGACAATGGTAAACGAGAATAAATGGGGGCTGCTTTATTGCCCTAGAGGAGGCTGGCGAAGTAACAAGCGCTGGGAAAAAATAGAGAAGGTGCTCAAGCAGCAAGGCGTGGATTACGACTTTGTGCAGAGCGAGAATCAGAAGAGCGTAGAACGGCTCATCAGAATGTTTATCAACAATGGTTATAAGACCATTGTCATCGTTGGTGGAGATTCTGCGCTCAATGATGCCGTAAACTGTCTGATGCAGATAGATCCGAAAGAAAGAGAAGAGGTGGCACTGGGTGTTATTCCTAACGGACTGATGAACGACTTTGCCCACTTCTGGGGATTCAGCGACAGCGATATCGAGAAGACGGTTGCGTCGCTGAAAAAACGTCGTATCAGAAAGATTGACCTCGGTTGTATCCGCTATGTGAACAAGAAGGGGGAGAAATGCCGTCGCTATTTCCTCAACTGTATCAATATCGGACTCATCGCCGCCATCATGAACCTGAGACGAAAAACCCATCATATCTTCGGTTCACGTACCCTGTCGTTTCTCTGTTCCTTCATCCTGATGATATTCCAGCGTCTGGACTATAAGATGCATGTGAAAATCAATTCGGATGTTATCAAGCGTAGAGTGATGACGATGTGTATAGGCAATGGAACAGGATATGGACAGACTCCGAATGCTGTGCCATATAACGGACTGCTCGATGTGTCGGTGGTATCTCATCCTAAGACAACCCAGCTCTTCGAGGGAATCTATCTTTTTGTGAAAGGTAAGTTCCTCAACCATAAGAGTGTGCATCCTTACCGTACCCGAGAGGTAGAGGTGCTCGATGCCCAGCATGCCCTGATAGGTATTGATGGCAGATTGATGAATACACCGGTAGGCCCATTCCAGATTACTGTAATTCAGGAGGTTATCAACTTCCTGATACCCGTATAACCAGTATGTCCGTAATAAGTGAAATGTATCAAGAAAAACGTATAATGTAAAACATATAAATAAAAAATAGCAGAACTTTATCCGAGTTCTGCTATTTTTATGATTTCTTCTTCCTGTAAGATTTTGATTTTCCTTCCTTCTGTATTGATGAGTTCTTCTGCCGTAAAGGCTGAGAGCGTACGGATGGCATTGCTCGTTGTCATATTACAGAGATTTGCCAGATCTTCACGACTCAATCGGATGTCAAGAGTTTTTCCGTCTTTTTCTAACCCATAAGAGTCTTTCAGAAATATCAGTCCCTCTGCAAGTCGGGCACGGATATGTTTCTGGGTGAGGTTCACGGTACGGTCGTCCGATTTACCTATTTCCACACTGAGATATTTGATAAAGAAGAAGCCGATGTTGAAACTCTTGGAGATCAGTTTCATGAGAACTGCCAGCGGGAACTGGGCAACGATGCAGTTTTCCAGCGACATGGCTGCCGTCTTGTATATCTCATCTGCAAAATAGGCTCTGAAACCAAAAAATTCAATCGGTTTGATAACACGGATAATCTGGCTCTTGCCACCGATACCTTCTTTGTATATCTTCACTTTTCCCGCTATGAGACATAGTGCATATTCAGGAGTACCCTCGTTCTTGTAGATGATTTCGTTCTTCTTATACTTCTTGATTTCCAGATGTTCTTTCAGTAAATCGAACTGGTCATCAGTGATGCCTCCCCATAGCTTAGCAATCAGCATTGCTATATTTTCTTTATCGTATTTTCCTCTAGCTGCCATGTGTACAAATCTTTTAAACTGAAAACTGAGTGCAAAAGTAATGCTTTTTCTCGAAATAATCAAGCATTTTTGTCTAAAAATATGTTTTAAAACATAAAAAGGCAATTTTTTCTAAAAATGGCATACAAAAAACTTTGTTATACCATAAAAAAGTGTTACCTTTGAAAGCAATTAATTTAGTCAACAAAAATATAGAACCTTAATATAGATCTATGAGTTATCTAAAATTCGAAAAGGCCCTTATGACGAATCTTCAAGAGTCGTTGCCTAAGGAGTTGTTGAGAACAAATCGCTCGGGTGCATATTCGTGCTCAACGATTGTAGACTGTAATACCCGCAAGTATCACGGATTACTTGTCGTGCCGGTTCCAGAACTGGACGATGAGAATCATGTGCTCTTGAGTTCGCTGGATGTTACGGTGATTCAGCATGGAGCAGAGTTTAACCTCGGCTTGCACAAGTACCAGGGCAACAACTACAGTCCGATGGGCCACAAGTACATTCGTGAGTTTGATTGTGATAAAGTGCCAACTACCCTTTATCGCGTAGGTGGCGTTATCCTGAAAAAGGAAGTTGTATTCCAGCATTATGAGAATCGCATTCTGATTCGCTATACGTTGGTAGACGGCCATTCGGCTACAACCCTTCGTTTCCGTCCTTTTCTGGCTTTCCGCAGTGTCCGTCAGTTTACTCATGAGAATGCTACCGCATCTCGTGATTATTCTGAGGTAGATCATGGCATCAAGACCTGTATGTATGCAGGTTATCCTGATCTCTATATGCAGTTCTCCAAGAAGAACGAGTTTAAATTCTGTCCAGATTGGTATCGTGGCGTGGAATATCCAAAGGAGCAGGAGAGAGGTTATGCTTCTAACGAAGACCTCTATGTTCCTGGCTATTTTGAAATGGATATCAAGAAAGGCGAAACCATCGTCTTTGCTGCTTCTACATCAGAAATCAAGGCGGTCAGCCTGAAGAAGCTCTTCGACAAGGAAGTGGATGAGCGTTCGCCTCGTGACAATTTCTTCCACTGTCTGGTCAATGCGGCACATCAGTTCCATCGTCGTGAAAAGAACGATGACCGTTATATCCTGGCAGGTTACCCTTGGTTCAAGTGCCGTGCCCGCGATACATTCATCGCTCTTCCGGGTCTCACCCTCTCTATCGAGGAAGATGACTACTTCGAACTGGTGATGAAGACTGCCATGAAGGGATACTACGAGTTTATGGAAGGCAAGCCGGTCAGCGTTCATATTGCTGAGATAGAGCAGCCTGACGTACCATTGTGGGCTATCTGGGCTTTGCAGCAGTATGCCAAGGAAACCAGCAAGGAAGAATGCTTCAAGAAGTATGGACAGTTTATCAAGGATGTTATCAGCTTTATCCAGGATAACAAGCATCCGAACCTGAAGCTCGAAGAGAACGGATTGCTCTATACCGATGGTAAGGACAAGGCTGTTACCTGGATGAACTCTACTGCCAATGGCAGACCAGTGGTTCCACGTACCGGATATATCGTAGAGTTTAATGCTTTGTGGTATAACGCTTTGTGTTTCTGTGCTTCTCTTGCTGCAACAGTAGGTGAAGAAGACAGCCAGCAGAAACTCCTGGCTCAGGCTGAACTGACCAAGCAGGCGTTCCTCGATACCTTCCTCAATGAATATGGCTATCTCTACGATTATGTTGATGGAAATATGATGGACTGGAGCGTTCGTCCGAACATGATATTTGCAGTGGCTTTCGACTATTCTCCATTGTTGCAAGACCAGAAGAAGCAGGTTCTTGATATCTGTACACGCGAACTCCTTACTCCTAAGGGATTGCGTTCACTCTCGCCAAAGAGCGGTGGATATAATCCTGTTTATGTAGGTCCGCAGACCCAGCGCGACTATGCTTACCATCAGGGTACGGCATGGCCATGGCTCGGTGGCTTCTATATGGAGGCAAGTCTGAAACTCTATAAGCGTACCCGTTTGAGCTTTATCGAACGCCAGATGGTAGGTTATGAGGACGAAATGTCTTCCCATTGTCTCGGTACCATCAGCGAACTCTTCGATGGAAACCCTCCATTCGCAGGTCGTGGTGCCATCTCTTTCGCCATGAATGTGGCTGAGATTCTGCGTGCGCTCGAGTTACTTGAAAAATATCAATATTAATAATAGGAGGACTGCTATATGAAAGTTTTAATGTTTGGATGGGAGTATCCTCCTCACGTATTTGGTGGTTTGGCAACTGCCAACTTTGGTATCTCCCAGGGACTTCATGCCCAGGGCGATGTTGATATCACATTGTGTCTGCCTCATCCTTTCGGTGATGAGGACCGCAGTGCCTGCAAGATTGTGGCAATGAACAGTGTGCCTATCGCCTGGCGAGATGTAAATCACGACTATGTGCAGCAGCGCGTAGGCAATATCATGAATCCGGACGATTATTTCCGCTACCGTGACCACATCTATGCCGATTTTAACTATATGCATGTAAATGACCTCGGCTGTATGGAATTTGCCGGTGGTTATCCGTCAAATCTTCATGACGAGATCAACAACTATAGCATCATAGCCGGAGTTGTAGCCCGTTCAGAAGAATTTGATATTATCCATGCTCACGACTGGCTTACATTCCCTGCCGGAATTCATGCCAAGCGCGTGAGTGGCAAACCATTGTGCATCCACGTTCATGCTACTGATTTCGACCGTAGCCGTGGAAAGGTGAACCCTACCGTTTACGCTATCGAGAAAGACGGTATGGATAATGCCGACTGCATCATGTGTGTATCCGAACTGACCCGCCAGACAGTGATTCACCAGTATCACCAAGATCCACGCAAGTGTTTCGCCATGCACAATGCCGTATACCCATTGAAGCAGGAGTGGCAGGATATTCCACGCCCAAATCATAAGGGCAAGGAGAAGGTAGTAACCTTCCTGGGACGTCTTACCATGCAGAAGGGACCTGAATATTTCGTTGAGGCTGCCAACATGGTATTGCATCGTACCCGCAATGTGCGTTTCTGTATGGCAGGTTCGGGCGATATGATGGACCAGATGATTTATCTCGCTGCCGAAAGAGGCATTGCCGACCGGTTCCACTTCCCTGGCTTTATGCGCGGCAAACAGGTTTATGAATGTCTGAAAGACAGTGATGTCTACGTGATGCCATCTGTGAGCGAGCCGTTCGGTATCTCACCTTTGGAAGCTATGCAGTGCGGCACACCAACCATTATCTCCAAGCAGAGTGGATGTGGAGAAATCCTGTCCAACTGTATCAAGGTAGACTACTGGGATATCCATGCCCTTGCCGATGCCATCTACAGCATCTGTCACAACGAGAGTCTTTTCGATTATCTCTCAGAGGAAGGCAAGAAAGAAGTAGACCAGATTACCTGGGAGAAAGTGGGAGCCCGCATCAAAGACCTGTACCTCAAGACCTTAGGGTGGAAGTAGTGGGCAATTAATAGTTAAAAATTAATAATTAATAATTATGAAAACAATTTGTTTATATTTCGAGATACATCAGATTACCCATCTGAAACGCTACCGCTTCTTCGATATCGGTACCGACCATTATTACTATGATGACTACGAGAACGACCGTAGCATCAACGAGATTGCTGAGCGCTCTTATATGCCAGCCTTGAATGCCCTTCAGGAAATGATTGAAAAGAACGGCAAGTATTTCAAGGTAGCTTTCTCGCTTTCGGGTGTGGGTATGGAGCAGTTGGAACTTCATGCTCCTCAGGTACTGGAGAAACTTCAGCAACTCAACAATACGGGTTGTGTAGAGTTCCTGGCTGAGCCTTACTCTCACGGACTTGCTTCTCTGGTTAATGAGGCAAGTTTCAAGGATGAGGTGATGCGCCAGTGTACTAAGATTGAGGAATATTTCGGAAAGAAGCCTACCGTATTGCGCAACTCTTCGCTCATCTACAGCGATGATATCGGTAACGATGTTGCCAACATGGGATTCATTGGTATGCTCACCGAGGGTGCCAAGCACGTGCTCGGCTGGAAGTCTCCTCACTATGTTTACCATTGCGCCCTGAACCCTAAGTTGAAGCTTCTGTTGCGCGATGTGAACCTGAGCGATGATATCTCTCTGCGTTTCAGCAACAGCGATTGGGACGGTTATCCACTCTTTGCCGACAACTATATGAACCAGATTGCTGCCTTCCCAGAGGAGGAGCAGGTCATCAATATCTTCATGGAGCTTTCTGCTCTTGGTATTGCCCAGCCTCTGTCAAGCAACATCCTCGAGTTTATGAAGGCTTTGCCTCAGTGTGCAAAAGACCGTGGCATCACCTTCTCAACACCTACAGAAATCTGCAAGAAGATCAAGTCGGTAGGCGAGGTGAATGTGCCTGATACCTTGAGTTGGGTAGACGAGGAGCGTGATGTAAGTTCGTGGTTGGGTAACCCGATGCAGCGTGAGGCTTTCAACAAGCTTTATAGTGTGGCAGACCGTGTACGTATCGCCAACGATCCACGTATCAATCAGGACTGGGATTACCTGCAGGCAAGTAACAACTTCCGCTTCATGACTACCAAGCCAAGCAATGTGGGTCTTGACAGAGGTATCTATTCAAGTCCTTTCGATGCTTTCACTAACTATATGAACATTCTTGGTGACTTCATCAACCGTGTGAACGACCTCTATCCTGCTGATGTTGATAACGATCAGCTGGAGGGCTTGCTTACTACCATCAAGAATCAGGATGAAGAGATAGAGATGAAGGACAAGGAGATTGTCCGTCTTCAGGCTAAGATTGAAAAGATAGAGAAGGAGGCTGAGAAGCACCATGGCGAGAAGCCTGCTAAGGCTCCTGCCAAGAAGGCCGCAGCTAAGTCTGCAGCCAAGAAGGCTCCTGCCAAGAAGGCACCTGCCAAGAAAGCAATAAAGGCAGAGCCTACAGAAGAAAAGAAAGATTAGAATTTTTAGATTACTCATAAAGATTAATCCCCCTCGCTGCATTGATTTGCAATGAGGGGGATTTTTTTTATTTCCCAAAATATTCTCTGAAATAACGCGTTAGCTGGAAAGCGTTATTTTTCGAAATGAATCCAGTCGATGTCGAAGAAGGCAGCATCGTTCTTCTTGGCTGTGCGGGTGTTGAAGAAACCGAGTTTGGCACCAATCCACTTGCCTTCACGCACAGTGAAAGGATTGCCTATCTTGGTGAATTTCTTACCATCCAGGCTGTAGCTCCATTCAGCGATAGCCTTTATCTGGTTGGCGATGCCTTCGCTATGAACCTTCACGCGGAGCCATACATCCTGGGTAGCGATGCGGGAAGAAGGAATATCATCTACGGCATACTTCACGGTGTAAGGTTGAGGCAGCTTGCTGGTCTTGATGGCCACTTGCTTTACCACCTTCTCAGCCTTTCCCTTCTCAGCCTTCTCGCAGGTTACATATTGCAAAACAACACCCTCTTCCTTGGTATCAACAAACTTGAGTGCCGCATAGTCCATGCCTTGCATGATCATGCCGGCGCTTTCGCCCAATACCTTATCATTTTCCTTGTAAGCCTCGGTGCGGTTAGGTATGAACTTCACCTTGGCAGTAGCAGTAAAGTTCTCGGTAGGGAGTTTCTGGAGCAGGAGGTTTGGCAAATCATACAGGTTCTTTACATCTTCAGCCTGCTGCACACCATAGAGACGCAACTTGGAGTTCTTGGCGTCGCAGAAGTACCAGTACTGACTGTAAGGACCGTTCCACTGCCATTGCAGACCTAAATCTACGCTGTTGAAATCATCCGATTCCTTAGGCTGGAAGTTTCCGCTTGATGGCAGGTTGGGCTTCTTCCATTGCTGAACAGGGTCACCGCAGCCGTCACCATCCTTGTCGTCTCCGATAACGAGCCAGTCGTTTACCCATTTGGCTGGTTGCAGATGAACCACACGACCATAAGCGTGCTTATCCTGGAAGTGGAGGAACCAGTCTTCACCATTCTGGGTATCTACCCACGCACCCTGGTGAGGACCATTTACCTTCTTGTTCTTTCCTTGTGCCATACCTACATATTCCTCGTAAGGACCGTATGGATTCTTGGAACGCAGTTCTACCTGCCAGCCATACTTCACGCCGCCCGCAGGACTCATGATGTAATAATAGCCGTTGCGCTTGTAGAATTTGGTACCCTCGATGGTAGGTTGGTCTTCATGACCGTCATATACGATGCGTGAAGGACCGATAACCTTGGTGCCGTCAGGTGACATCGGAGCAACGAAGAGCACTGACTTGATACCGGCTCTTGAACCGGCGCATCCATGCGAAAGATAAGCCTTGCCGTCTTCATCCCAGAGAGGGCAGCAGTCGATAAGACCTTTTTCCTTCATCACCCAGGTGATAGGTTCCCAAGGACCGCGTGGATCTTGTGTCTTGGTCATGAAGAGACCCTGGTCTGGGTCGCCGCAATAGATGTAGAACCATCCGTCGTGATAGCGGATAGAGGGTGCCCATACGTAGTTACCATGCTGAACCTTCTTGCGCCAATCCAGTTCTGTGCCCTGGTATTCTGGCAAAACAGGATAGTCATCGAGTAGGGCAGCGCCGATAATCTCCCAGTTTACCAGGTCGGTGCTGTGCAGAATCTGCAAGCCTGGGAAACACTGGAAGGAAGAGGAGGTCATATAGTAGTCATTGCCCACACGGCATACGTCAGGGTCTGAGTAGTCGGCGTCAATAACCGGGTTGCGATACATTCCGTTCTTCAGGTTCGGATTCCATGTCTTTGATGTTGCCTTCTGGGCGTTTATCCCCATCGCTGTGAGCGGAGAACTCAAAGCGATGGTTGCGAGAACGCATAGGAGTGAATGAGATTTTATTTTCATTGTTACCGATGTTTAAATGAATTATTTAGCTACGTATTTCTTGTTGTTGTAGATATAGATCCCTTTTTTGAGACTTTGCAGGTCTTCTGCCTTGGCATTGAGCTTTACCATGCGACCGTTGAGGTCGTAAATGTTGTTATTGTTTACCTTGGCGATGGCAGCAATTGGCTGAATGCCTGTAGAAGTCTCTGTATAGAGAGTGAACTGCAGGATGCACTGCTTTACCTTTGGAGTGAAAGTAAGCGTGTACTCTACAGGTGAATCAAACTCTACTGTATATTTTTTCAGACTTTTGTCTTTTGGAAAAACATAGGTAGAAGCATCATAGCTTGTGCCGTTTATCTCGCCGAGATAGGCATCTGCATCTGAGTAATTGTCTTTTCCCTCGATATCCATTTTGACAATCTTTATGCCGTCAGGAATGATGATGGTGTATTGATTGGCGCTATACTTGATATAGTTGGTACCAGAACCAGTATCGTATGTCTTTCCCTTCTCATTGCTGATAGCGAAGCCGTTGCTGAAAGAACCGGCTGTCTTATCCGTCAAAGTTTTTGAGTTTAATGTGAAAGGCCCCTTGGTATCTACTACTCCTGAACCTGTAGATGTAGCGCCACACTGGTCATCCCAGGTAGAATCAAACTTCTTGAGCCAGATTGAACCACTGCTGACGGTAATCTTAGAGTTGTTCTTGAACACGAGATTATCTACGAAGCGGATATCGATGCCCTTCTTGGCAGAAATCTGTACGTTGTCGAGAGTCACGTTCTTGATATGGCTCTCAGGGCGGCCAATCAGGAAGATAGCATTACCTTCGCAGACATCTGTTGTCTTCACGTTCTGAAGCAGAATGTCAGTATAGGTTGGGGTAGTACTATCAAGAGCTCTGGCATTTGCCTTGTCTACGGCAGGGTCACTGTTGTAGTTCTTGTCGTAGTAGCAGTCGATAGAGAATGGGTTCTTAACCTTGGTCATGGTGAAGTTGGTGAACTTCCAGTCCTCCTCGCCACCGCCACGCAGCGTTACCTTGTTGGTTGTTTTATCTACATCTTGACCTGTCTTCATGCGGATACCGGCAGTTGTGCCGTTCATGGTGATGTTGTCGAACCATACATGCTTGATGTTCTTGGTGAAACTACCGATAGAAGCACCATGTCCTGTACCGAAGTCGCAGTTCCAGACATGGATGTACTGTGCATCATTGTCGCAAACGATATTGTCATCGCCGTTGCTGATGTTACAGTTGTAGATATTAACGTATGGACCCCAGATAGAGATACCATCAGTGTTATGCGATGCCTTTCCCTTGCCAGCTTCAGATGAAGGTTCACTGATGGTTACATCATGGATGGTAGCATGGCTAGCCTTACCGCTGTTGCTGATGGTGATGTTTACACCCGGAGTATTCTGAATCTTGAAGTTACGGAGCAGGAAGCGCTTGCCCTGCTCGAAGCGAATCATTGCACCAGGATTGAAGGTTTCGCCATTCTCTCTTGCGAGCCACCAGCGTGCACCCTGACCGTCGATGACTGAAGTTTCACCTTCACCCTCGATAACAATGTCGGTAACGTTCTTACCCTTGTTCTTTCCGCCGATGAAGACAGTCTTATTATTCTTATTATTTGGAGCCTTGCCGTATTCCACGAGTTTCAATGTAGCACCTTTGCAAAGGTGGAGTACAGTCTTAGACTTGATGCTGAGTACTTCGGTCTTGCTTGTCATCTGGTCTATACTACCAAACATCCATGTACCGGCAGGAATCACGACCATACCACCTGTTGTAGGCACAGCATCAAGTGCTTTCTGGATAGCCTTGGTGTTGTCTTCTGCCGTAGTAGAAGCACCATAATCCTTGATATTAAATGTGTTTGCCGAAGTGATGGCTGGCAACTGTGGCAGTTCTACGGCAGTCCATCCTTCAGGAGTGTTCTGTGCGTTCTGCTCGGCTGTGATACCAGCGAAAGTTTGTGCTTTTGCGAACATTGGCAGAGCCATGAGCGCAGCAAGCACGACTGTCTTAATGATTGATTTCTTCATTTCTTCTTAGGTTTATTTATTTTATTATTTTCTTTTCTATAAGATTTTCTGCAAAGTTACTACATTTTTGCTTATCACATGCAGATTGTGAATGAAAAACTACGAAAACGATTACGTATACCTTGCCGATAGAATAAAAAAGAAAGACCGCATCCGCCGGGTATTATCTCCCTTGGGATACGGTCTTAAACCTAATGATTAACGTATGTCCTGATAGGTTTTCTTATCAACATAATGACTTTGATTAGTAACCAGGATTCTGGTCGGCTAATGTCAGTTGGTCATTGGCATCAATTGCAGCCTGTGGGATAGGGCGAAGAAGCTTCTTGCCGATATACTGGGCAGCCTTGTCTCCCATCTCATGGTTATACTTGGTGCAACGTGTTACCAGGGTCTGGGTTCTGCGAAGATCCATCCAGCGTGCCTCATTACCGAAGTTCTCGCATGCATTCTCATCAAGGATGTCATCGATAGTGATAGTTCCTGTAAGTGCAGAAAGACCAGCGCGCTGGTGAACCTCATTGAGTCGTGCCAATGCCTTAGGATTATCACCAGCCTTCAGATAAGCCTCAGCTGCTACGAGATACATCTCTGGCAAAGTGATGATATGGATGTCGCGATAGCAGGTGTTCTTCTCTGTCTTAGCAGTCTTGCTGTCGTCAAACTTCTTGCATGGACTGGAACCATATACCAGTTGCTGGTTATCGTAATATTCCATATCTCTGCCGTCCATATTCTGTGCTTCCTTGCTCTGTGAATCCATCGGAATGCGATAGGTGTTTGCTCTGTTTGCAGGATCTATAGCCTTCCATGCTTCAAAGTCGGCATCTGTTTCATACCATGCAGAATAGTATCGCGTTACTGGCTTACCTACCAGACTCTCACCATTCTTGTACCAGGTCCAGTAACCGGTACCTGCAGCATTTCCCTTGTTTATATCTGGCAATTCCTTCATGAAGGTAGCATCGTAACGCTGGTCTCCCTTCTTGAAACAATGCAAGGCATAGAGGGTTGGTACATAGCTGGAGGTTGTAGCCTTGATGTTATCCTCGTTTCCACCCAGATAGTTGCAGTAGTAACCGCTCCATTCTGTACCACCTGATGTTGTATTGTTGGCTGTAGCCAAATCATATTCCACATCCCAAAGGAACTCTTCGTTGTCATCGCCCGATCCGTCTGCCTTCCAGAGCTTGGCAAATGGGGTAGTCAGTTTTCTGCCTGCAATCACCTCATCGGCAAGAGCTGCTGCCTTGGAGAAGTAGTCTTGTTTGTTGAGGTCCCATGCTGCAGAAAGGTAGGTTTTGGCTAGGATAGCCTTGGCTGTTTCCTGGCTGATTCTGCCGCCACCCTTGGTAGCTGTAGAAGCTTGGAGCACATTCTTGCCGATGACATCCTCCAACTCGCTGATGATGTAGGCGTATACGTCAGCAGCAGAAGACTTAGGATAACCCATATCGGCAGTGGTAATGAAGTCCTTCATGATAGGCACACCACCGAAGTTGTTTACCAGAAGATAGTACTCGTATGCTGCCAGGACACGTGCCTCGCCAACGAGCTTGTTCTTCGTGGCATCATCTACCTTAGCACTCTGTGCATAGTATGACACAGAGTTGGCAGCACGGATACCTGAATAGAGATAAGTATAGAGATTCTTGATATCACTATTCTCAGGAGTCAAGGTCTCGTAAGTATTCAAAGCCTCGTTCATCTTGTTGCGGGCATCAGCATACATATCTGTACCTGCTGAGAAACAGCTGGTGAACAGAGGCGCCGCATAGACGTCTTGTAGACGCTGGTAGGCATCGTTTACCAAAGTGTTGAAACCATCCTTGGTAGCGAAGGTTTGCTTGTCGCTCACGTTCGACTTGTTTTCTGCGTCCAGGAAGTCGCTGCAGCTGGTCATGGTGCCCATGACACAGGCTGCGAGAGCTACGCTATATAATATCTTTTTCATAATTGTTTCCTTTAATTTATATGAAGTTTAGAACTTAATTGGGATGAAGCTTAGAACTTCAAGTTGACACCAAACTGGTAGGTTACAGATGATGGACCGCCATTCTGCAGATTCTGTGATGCCCACTCTGGGTCGAAGCCCTTGTAGTTGGTGAAGCAGAATGGGTTCAGAACGTTTACATAAACACGGAGATTTCTGATACCTGCCTTGTTTACTACGCTCTTAGGCAATGTGTAACCCAGGGTAATATTCTTAACCTTGGTGAAAGAGGTCTTCTGATACTGGAAACCTTCTCCCTTGGCTGAACCCTTGTCACCGAAGTAACCACCCATCGAAGTATCGCTGTTGTTTGGATAAGGATACTTTCCGTAGTGGGTCTCTGTGGCGGTTGTAATCTCACCTGTTGCATGATCGATGATTGGTGCTCCCTTTGGTATGTAGTAATCCAGTTGCATGTGAGCATTACCACGGTCGCCATACTTCATATACTTCTCATGGAAGTAGCTGCGTGACCAGAATCCGCTCTTTGTATAGAACATGATAGAGAAGTCGAAGCCCTTGAAGTAAACATTGGTAGTGAAACTACCGGTCCAGCGTGGATCTGTGCAGCCATAAATCTGCTTATCGTTGTCGTCAATCTTACCGTCATCGTTCCAGTCGTTTACTGCCATCTGACCTTCATACCACTTATACTTTGTGCCATACTTCTCGTAGAATTCCTTCAGGGTATAGTGCTTGTCACCATTCATGGTGTGCATGGTTACACCCTTGTCGGTGATGACATCGGTATGGGTATAGTCACGGAGTACGTTCAGTGGCTCGCCGATAAACCAGTTGTTGGCTACCTCATCAACCTTACCATTACTCAACTCCTTAATCTTGTTCCAGTTGCGGGCGAAGTTTACGTTCGCACTCCAGGAGAAGTCTTTCTTGTTGATGATGTTAAAGTTCAAACCGAGTTCAATACCTCTGTTCTGGACAGAACCTACATTGAAGGTTGAAGTCTTCTCACCAGTTTCGATTGGCACTGAACGTGACATAATCTGACCATCAGAAAGACGGTTATAGAAGTCGGCAGTTACATTGATGCGATTCTTTAGGAAACTCAAGTCGAGACCGAGGTCAAACTCCTTCACTTTCTCCCAGATAAGGGCGGTGTTAACCAATCCGTTAGGATAATAACCCTGTACCTCTTTGCCATCTATGGTTACATAAGATGGACCTGTAGCAGAAGCGATAGTTACATAGTCACCCACATTGTTATTACCGGTAACACCATAAGAAACACGGAGCTTGGTGTTGTCGAGCCAAGAGCTGAACTGCTTCATCCATGCTTCATCAGAGATACGCCATGCCGCAGCTACAGACGGGAACCATCCCCAACGGTTGCCGTCGGCAAAACGTGAACTTCCATCGGCACGGAGTGTAGCTGTTGCCATATATCTTCCCTTGTAAGAATAGTTGGCACGGAAGGCGAATGACTCCAAAGATGACTCGTTGTATGAGCTGGAGAGATTCTTATCACCGCTAGCTGAACCCAGATTGTGGAAGGTGGTATGGTCGTTGGCGATACCCTTAGCTTCCTCATACTGATATTCCGTATTGCTCTTGTAGAGTGAGAAGAGAGCCATGGCACCAATGTTATGGTCGCCGAAAGTCTCGTTGTAGTCGATCTGGTTATCCCAGGTCCAATCCATACGAGTGGTGTTACCCACAGAGGCAAAGTTAGTCTTGTTCTTCTGATAGTAGGTAGAACCTACGTCGTTGCCCTCGTTGATACCTGTGGCATAGAAGATGCCCTGGCGCTTGTGAGAATAGTTTGGAGAGAATATTGTGGTAAACTTCAATCCCTTCATGATATTGGCACGCAGATACAGGTTACCCATCATGGTATATTTCTTGGTCTCGTCGGTATAGTTACCATCATAGAGGTCAATCAATGGGTTGTAGGTGGATGTGAACTGTGCATCCGACTCGAAGGCAGCCTTGGCGCCCGGGTTAGGAATCAGATTGCCATCTGCATCTGTAGGAGATACGAATGGGTTGAAATAGAATGCATTCACATATGGTGAATAAGTTCCATCGGTACAAACATCTTCTGTCTTACTCATAGACAAGTTGACAGAGAAACCAGCATCAAAGACTTTGTTGAGTTTGGCATCCATGGCACCCTTCAGGTTGAAACGCTCATAGTCGTTTCCTTTGAATACGTTCTCCTCGCCCTGATAACCCATACCTACACGGTAGTTGATCTTGTCTGTAGCACCGGCAGCACTGATAAAGTGGTTCTGCTGAGCAGCTGTGCGGGTAACCATCTTCTTCCAATCGTAACCGTCGAAACTTGGATCCATCATCAGTTCGTAAAGCTTTGAATCCTTGTAGCTGGTTGCTCCCTTGCGGGCAAGGAAGGCAGAATTCAAGTCGGTATTCTTGATGATGTAATGTGGATGTCCATCGGCATCAACACCCTTGCGGCTAGAGCCATCGTAGCTCTTTCCGTCGAGCGTGGTATATCTGGCAAAACGATAATCCATGAACTCGTTTGCATCCATAA
>ERZ773147.2332-NODE-2332-length-16715-cov-3.991537_pt1 | contig 16715 bp, 26 predicted proteins | sample MGYA00580851_ERZ773147 | MGnify/ENA primary metagenome ERZ773147 (study PRJEB29015, sample SAMEA2737818) | human gut metagenome | biome: human gut; feature: human-associated habitat; material: faeces | place: China | collected 2012 ... | reverse complement strand
TCAATACCTAACTCATTCACAATTTTGCAAAATTGTGAATGAGTTAGGTATTGACAGAACACAGGCTCTGATTCAGGAGCAGCTTACTACTCAACACGATCAGGCTACTGCGCAGGTGCATAATAATGACGCTAATATGGCAGTGATGGAACAGGCGGGGGATTCGTCCAGAGAATCACCAGAAGAGATACTCGCCAGTATTTCAGCTAACGAGCATATGATCTCCGGGCTTGAAAACTTCCTGGTTAAAGACCGTTCTCAGTTCAGTTCCTGCAATGGGGATATCGTTGTGGAGGCGGAAATTACCAGGGGGGAAGGTGGTCTTTATCACCTTGCGGTCGCTGGTAAGCATGGCTTAGAGCGTGGTGATGCAGTTGCCAGAGTGGATGTTACGGAGCAGCAATTTGCCGCGATCACTGGAAAAACACCTTCTGAAGTTTTAACGGGGGACCAAACATCGGCTCGTGTTCCGGTAATTACAGGTATCCATTTCAGTACAAGGGCTATTGAAAATGTGAATAAACTGGAACAACAGAAGGATTATGTCTATTTCTCAACACATGAAGGCCTGAATGCTGAAATAAAAGATTTCAGCTCTCTCAAGGATGCTATTGAGTGGGGCCGGGTTGAATGCGAGCTACATGATCTCAATAAGCGCGATACTGTCATTTATCGCGTCGAGTCTGAACATATTTCTCAGGGGATTGACGCTGTAATGAAAAATGCTGAACGCGTGGAGCGTCATGAAATTGAGAAAGCACAGGGACGGGATTGCACGCCGGAAGACGGCAAGATTCTTGAGGCAATTGATCGCTTTGAGGACAAGTTCAGAGGGGAAGGACTGGAGTTCGAAAGGGAGAAGACTGAATCCGATTTGCTTAATCACGGATTCACTCGTGAAATGGCAGAAGATGTACTTGGAAAACAATTTATCCAGGCCAGAGAGGAACAGCATACAGAATCGCAGCAGCAACGTGATGATTCACAGGAGCGTTAATTAATCATTAATTGAAAGCCCGGTTTCGGGCTTTTAATTAGTTTTTTATGATGTAAGTTTTGCCGTCATCGCATTTATATTCTTTATATTCTGTTGGCTTAGTATTTTCAGCCTTTTCGCAGTGTGATCTGATCCATGTCTCCCATTTTTCATTTTTTTCGTTGTCTCTCTTGAATTGAGAAAAACAGAGAATGAGCATTGTAATGAGCATAGTGATTGAAGCCCCTAATAAAATACCGCTTCGGATACCGTCGGAATAATCTGACATGTACTATTTCTCCAATAACACTTTGTTGATTAAAGTTTAATAAGTTCCAGCATCCACGCAGCCGGAATTATTAGTCTGGCGGAGAATATCCTTACCTGACGAAGAAAATCAGAATCGGTTGTCATTTGTCTTCTCCTGAACTATCTTTTTTTTGTTTGCTTATTTCTTCCAGTAAATTTTTGGGGCGGTATTCTGGTGGTAAATAAAATTTTTTACCATCTGAACATATCCATTCATCTTTAGTCTCTGTGAACAGACCTGTTTGTGCTGACGGGGATATAAACTTACAGTTTTTTACAACAGTATCATGAAGGTGTCGGGTTTCCATTATTTTATAATATGTTTCTTTAGGCGATACCAAAGATAGCGAGAATAATATTAGGATAAAGAAGGTTACAGGAATAGAACCAAGAAATAAAAATGGTCTTTCGAAGAATGTTGATGCAGTAATAACCGAGCAGAAAATATTCATTATCGTAAACATCATGTAGTATCCGAAAATTTCTGGAAATAAAGGTACGATTTTTACTGCATAATAAAATGTTTCTTGTATGTATGTAAACATATATTCACCATATTTAAAATGGTTGATGTCATTCCTGCACTCTGAATTTATTTTTATTATAGACGTACATTAGTTTGTTATATGTGTTTACAGGAATGTTCTTTATAATACCGTCGCAATCAATTTTATTTACATTGTCGCTAAATAATCCGTTATACGCATTTTCCTCTACGATTTTACATGCAGCTAATGCTTCACCTGCTTTGATATCCTCATCGTTATAGGTTGGTATAAGTATTGAAGTAAATACTCCGGCAAATAAAACAGCCGAAATACCACTTATATCAAAGATTTTTTCATTTCCCTTTAATGCAGACCATGCCGCTGATAAACACGAGAGTATAAAAATAATTATGCAAGGTATGGCGAAATATTCCAGGGTCTGGTTATATATAAGCACTTTTCCTTTTCCTCACTTTTGTATAGCCTTAAACTATTATTCTCAACGTCAACGTTAACATCAAACATAGTGACACCTCACTTCACAAAATCTTCCGGCTTAATGCTTAATTTAAAGTCTTCTTCTTTAGAGCGTTCTGTCTGCCATGCAATATACCATACAAACAAAACAATAGTGCCAATGAGAAGGCAAAATGCTGGTTCCAGATATATTGATATATTACAGGCTATAACTTTGTCTGCCGTACAGATACCTTCACCTGAGAAGCTCCATATACTGTAACCCACGAGAAATAATCCAAGTAAAGGCTGCACACAGAGTATGTAAAAATTGAACACAGATTTAATGGTCTTCATAAGCTTTTATCCGTCTTTCATCATGGCGAGTTCCGTAATCCAGTTTTCTGGACGGTACTTTTCAGGCAGATAGAATGATTTATTGTCAGGGAATACCCATTCATCTTTATCAACGCCGAATAAACCACCTTGTTGAGCATCCAGTGCCTTTAATTTGCATGTTTTGGGTATTGATTCATGTAGTTCCTGCCTTTTCTCTGTTTACAGGGTTCAATTCATTCTATGAAAGGTGTATAGGGATTGCTGATGTTTGTGTCGATCAAAAATCTAATATTAATAGATGAAAACTAATATACATATTTCCAGACGGATGGAGGGACTTTATCGTAGAGTTTATTCATTGTGAGTTCCGCAAGCCTGTGATCGGCGGCGGCATTAAACGACTCAAGCTCAGAAGGGGGGAGGCTGTTTTGGTTTTTTTCAATAATCTTTTCAAGTGTGTCGAGTGTTGAGCAACGTCTTAACTGAAAGAGCCAGTCTTGTTTTGTTTTCATTGTACAATTCCTGAAGAACATCCTTGCCCTATAATAGCTACAACGATGTTTGATTTCTACTGCTGGGTTTATTGACGGGAGAACGGGCAGAAGAAAAGCCGCTGCCGCGCCCCCGTTCTTATCGGAAGTAAATATTATAATTAGTAATTAAGACAAGAACCAACAACAAAAGCGGAAACACATTTTTAATGGGGGGTACTGCGTTCGCCAGCCCCATTGTACTTACAAAACTGAAAGCAGCCAGTAATACTGAAAACATAACGAGAAAACACATCTCAGTAACATTGCCAGAATGAGATATCGTGGAAAAAAATATTCCGAAAGAGTTAGCCAGGGAAGAAACAAGAGTTAAAACGACAAAGAAATTGTTAACAGGGAAAACAGAGTCGTTTCTGGCAATTGTGCTATCTTTATCCTTTTTTAAAATAATAAATTTCATTTATCCCCCCCCTAAAGCAACGTCTAATAATCTATGTTATGCGCATCAATGAATGCACGTAGATGTTCTAACTCTTCCTCTTGCATCTGGCATAGATGATAAAGATTATCACATTTCGTGCGATATTCAGAGCATTCAGAAAGAAGACTGGCTGTTTTTAGGGACAAATGTAACATCAGGATTATCACTAAAAAAACTAATATACTAACAGAGACAAGCAACCAACCATTCACCATAAAGTCTGTACTCCCCACGCTGAGAAACGAAACATGAGAATTATCACCAAAACTAAACACCCAACCAGCAGTAGAGCCGGAAGCAACATTATAAACGGATGTACGAAGTTACGTAACGTAAATTTCAAATGATAACGCCCTCCAGAGAAAAGGAGGGCGACAGAATCATTTCTCTATGAGAAACTCATCAAGGGAGCGACCGCCAGCCAGTGCTTCAGCAATCGGTTTTGGCGCACGTCCACGACCAGACCAGTATTTCGTTTCACCATTTTCTTCAAATTGATACTTGGGAGGCGCTTTGGGTAACGTTTTTTTACGTGTTTTTGGCGCATCTTCGGTAATGCCAAGCAGTTCTTCCGGTGAGAAACCCTCTCCGGCGATTAACTGAAGCAGTTCCTGACGTTTCCGTTCACGCTCAGCTCGTTCAGCCGCTTCACGTTCAGCATCTTCACGACGTTCTTCAATAACAGCGTTGAGCTTTTCCTGCATTTCGAGCAACTGCTCAAAATCAACCTCACGGGCAAACACACGCAATGAACGAATATTCATCATAGTCCGGCTGATAATGCCGTATTCATCTTCTTTAGTCAGTTCGCTCATAATTAATCCTCTTGTTTAGTGGACGTACTTCCAGACTCCGGAAGGAACCTTATCATACAGTTTATTCATAACCAGTTCTGCACGGCGATGATCTGCGGCAGAATAAAATGCCTCGGATTCTGATAAAGGCAGTTTGTAACGGTTAATCTCAATAACTTTTTCAAGAGTATCTCTTGATGTACATTTTCGTAACTGAAAAAGCCATTCCTGCTTTGTTTTCACTTCTTAGCCCTTACCGGAAACCCCAGCTTCCCTGTTTTCTTATCCTCAAGAACAAGAACTGTATCATACGTTCCACCGCTTTTCTTTTTAAATCCCTTAATCAAATCGGTTTTCCCTGATTTAACCAGTTTTTCGGCCTGCGCCTGGGTGATTTTCTTACCAGAAAACTCACTCCAGATTTTAAATTCACATCCGGTACAGAAATAACCTTTTGGTCTGATAACAATATGTTTACCACAGGAAGGGCAGGGAGAGTCCAGGCGTTGAAACTGCCCTGCTGGCGCAGCGGGTTCAATCTTCATCTCGCCCAGGTCAACATCAGAAATCATGCCTGTCAGTTCACCGTACAGCTCATTAATAAACTCTTCAACCGTCAGGTCGCCATTTTCAATGGCTGTCTGCTTTTCAGACCATAATGCTGTCATATCAGGATTAACCGCTATACCAGGCAGGGCATCAATAAGCGCATATCCGGTATCAGTAGGAATAAGTTTCCCTTTTTCCAGCGTGATATAGTTTCTTTTCTTCAGCGTTTCCAGAATGGCTGCGCGGGTAGCTGGCGTACCAATGCCACCATGTTCATCTTTTTTGTCTTTATCCTTATCCTTCAACAATTTTTTAATTGTTGGATCAGTGACAAAATCCGCGACACGAACAAGCGCGGCAAGCAAAGTGGCTTCGGTGAATAATGGCGGTGGCGTTGTTTTCTTCTCATTCACAACCACTTCTTTTGTCGTCACTGTTTCTCCTGTGCGAATTTTACAGAGAAGATCAAAAGCGGAATCATCATTTTCGACTTCTGCTTCATCGTCCCCGGCATTTTCCACACCAAGAAACGCTTCAAATCCGCTGTCTGTAGTTTTCCTGGCACGGGCATAAAACGACTCATCACCACACTGAATGGCGACGGATACTTCCTGATATGCCTTTTCAGGCATGAACTGAACAAGATAGTGTTGTGCGATCGCCAGGTAAACATTGCGCTCGTCGGTGCTGAGTGCGTTAACATCAGGCACACTGGCGGTCGGGATTATAGCAGTATGCGCAGTCACCTTTGCACTGTTAAACGCTTTGCTTTTACGTGAAGAATCAATATCCAGCGACTGAGGAAAGACTGATTTCAGGGCATCGATAACCTGCGGCGCTTCGCTGAATTGTTCATCAGATAAATATGAGCAATCAGAGCGGTTATAAGTAATCGCTTTATATTTTTCACGTAATTGTTGCGTAATATCCAGCGTTTTTTGTGCCGTCATTTTGAACTTTTTGTTCATGTATTGCTGGAGTCGTACCAGGTTAAAGGGCAACGGTGCAGCCGTTTTTTTATCATCAGTTGCTGCCGCTTCAACTGTAGCCGGTTTTCCTGCAAGGGAGGCTGCCGTTCCGTCTGCCCACGCTTTATCAAGTAATTTACGGTCTGTCAGCGGAGCAAATTCCCCTGGCTTCCAGTTCGCCCTGATAACATCAGCACCACGCTGAAAGACTCCGGTCATGGTGTAGTAAAAACTGGATTTATGGTTCTGGTTAGCACGGGTACGATTCACAATCAGGCCAAGAACGGGAGTCTGGACGCGCCCGACAGACAGAACGCCCTTATATCCTCTGGCTATTGCAGGAATGGTGTAAGCACGCGTCATGGAGAAGCCATAGACGGCATCAGCAACTGAACGCGCCAGCGCCTTAAGGTAAAGCCCTTTGAAATCACGATTATCTTTAAGATTTGCCAGTGCCTTTTTCACTGCCGGAAGCGTGTTGTCGTTAATCAGAACGCGCTTAACGGGTTTTGTGTTCCCCGCATATTCCAGAACTTCATCAACAAGTAACTGTCCCTCATCATCAGGATCGCCAGCGTGAACAATTTCAGTCACGTCTCCACGTCTGATAAGTTCGAGAATCGTTTTAACCTGTTTTGCGGCACTTTCAACAGGCTGATACTTCACGGGATAAAGACGTAAAGGAAGCGTTTCAACCTTCCAGGCTTTGTATTCAGGATTATAGTTTTCCGGCGGTTGTGATTCGATAATATGACCAAAACAGTTAGTCACAATGGCGTTATCACTTTCAAACCAGCCATCATGGCGGGTAAAATTGCCACCAAGTGCCTTAACAATATCATTTGCTACTGCGGGTTTTTCTGCGATAAAAAGTCTCATCTTATTATCCTTTAAATAACTAATGCACTTTCAATAGACGGTTGTCTTTTGAATAAAGAGCAATCTGTACTCAATCGTTCAGACTGAATAGTGTGAAGTAAAAGGCTTTCTTCTCTGGACAGAAGGAAGTCACCCCATTCGAACTCTTCCCACACATCATGACTGTTTTCACCAGGTTTATTTAATAAGGACTCCATTTTGGGCTGGATTCTGGCTGGAGGCTTATTTTCATAAGCTGAATGAACCCTGTTACTCCACTTATCAAAAGAACCATTTAAAAGAATTTCCTGTGAAACCATATCAAAATCATCATCTTCTATATAGGTATTGACTTGATGGTAAATTAACCCCATATCTTCAATATCCCAAGTGTATATAGTAGTAAACCATCTTAATTTTTTATCTGTTTGCAAAACGAGGCCATTAACTGACTTCCTTCCTTTTCGCATTCCAACCCATAAACATTTATTAGGCCACGGTCTGCCTACAGACAATGATTCACTATCAATTATAAAATCAAGCTCAGGTATGGAAATAGATTTAAGGCTACATTTATTAGCCATGAGATGATAAAGTTTAGGAACAATATGTAGGTACATATCTATTATTTAAAAAGAAGCCTTTAATATTGCACAAAGATAAAAAGAAAGAGTCATTAGTATCATTAATAAAGCGATGATAACCATCTCAACCGTTTCAGATATATTAAATTTTCTGTGTGCAGTTGTTAATAAAAATTGACCCGTTGCCACCCAGAAAACAAAGAAAGAAACCATAAATACAGGATTGTCGAGTAAGTCCTGTAAAGAATAAAACCAGTGACCAGCAGGATATGGCAAACCAAAAGAAGAATGCATTTCTTTCCCCCATTATGATTTTGAAGTATTCAGCATTAGTATTCATCTTCATAAGGTAGCCAATCGTAATCGTTTGAGTTCCAGTCAATTGGAAGAAATGGCTCTGTTTGTTTATGGCAGGAGAGGCAAACATAAATATTTTTCTCTTTATGAAAAATCATCGACTTACATTTATCACAGTCGCACCAACCCTCGACTGGTTCAGGGTATTCAGGTAATTCTGTCTCCTGATGTTTACCATATTTTTCCCATTCCTCGGCATCCTGATAACCTCCCCATACTGCTTGTGTAAAACTATCGATATAGTCACCTGACTCATTTTTATCAAAATTAAATTTATATACTTCGCCATTTAGTTCAAATGACATATCAAGGTCAGGTAGTAATTGCTTTTCGAAGCGTTGTTGTAACTCTTTCTTTTCTTTGGGGGATAAAGCCATAAAAACCTCTATCAGTTAGTTATGTTTGTATCGCCACTCCCACGGTGGAACCGGATTTGCATCGGCCCACAAACCGCGTTTTTGTTCCTGCGCTTCCCGTTGCAAAGCCGGTAATGATTTATCTGTGTTGTAACGTTCATATACCCATGCAGCGCCAGACTGAACCATGAAGCGGCTGGCCTCCGTGCCGTTCGTCGTGAACACGCGACCGACAATGCGGTCGTAGCGATCTGTTTGCGTATAAGAGACGGTAACGGATTGTCCGGCGAGCAAGGCTTTAAGTTGATTTCTTGACCAGCGTCCAAAAGGTTGTTTCTTTTCAGGGGCATCGATGTTTATCAATCGGACTCTAATCGGAACTTCATACACAACAATTTTTGCGGGTAGTGTTTTAACTTCTATGGTGTCGCCATCGAGAACGCGAATAACTTTCCCCTGGATTTCAGCCGCACACAACGAACCGGAAAAAATGGTGACAAAAAAGAAAACGTATTTTGTCAATTTCATAACTTATGTTCACCTTTTTGTGGATATGTAATAAGTTCATCCAGAAAACAGGATGCAAATGACAAGAGAAATGCGGATTTCAAGAAAAGCCTTGCCAGTGTTATTTTCTCATCTGTGGTAGCACTTTCCCATGTATTAATAACATCAGTAAGAAGTTGTTCAGGCGCAAAGTAAAATGCTATCACCAGTGTAACTAACAGCATTACTGGCATCAGCTTTGTGCTTCTGAAGAGAACGCGCCAAAACCAGTATAAGGCCACAGCTAAAAACACAAATAACTTATTCCAGTTAAAATAGCTCTTAATGGACACCTTTTTTATCTCCCGATAATTCATTACAAAAAATGTGTACTAACGCCCTTCGGTTGTTCAACCCCGCAAATTCCAGATTGAAAATCTGGAATTTGCGGCGTTTACCTTTATCTTTGTTCAGAATGATTCTGGATAAATTTTATTTCATCAATTTCTTCAATTGAAATACGCTCTGGTGTAGTCCTTAAACAAGACGCTGTGAGCGGCGTTTCTTTCCCCTTCTCCACGTTACCCAACACAATTCTGGTCAGGCAATTCTGCTTAACAGCTTCCAGCAAACGGTTTAACTCATCATCAGAATAAATTTCTTTAATATTGTTAATGTAGGATGTTAGAGTTACAAGTCGGTATGGCGGAGTTACAAATCGGATTTTGCTCATATGTTTACCTCTTTAATAAAAATATGTCGGCTTAGGCAATTTAGTTTTGTTTACCCAGGTAATGCAGAGTTTCAATCGTTCCTAAGATTTCAAAACTGTCAGGAGCAACTTTCCGCCAGTGATTTTTTGCATGAGAAACATAACTTCTGTCCCAGCGGAGAATACGATTACCATCTTGGATAATACATACCATTCTGTTTTTTGATGTGCGTAATGATTTTGTGACTTTTGCAAAGTCATTATCTGAAAGTGCTTCAATAGTGGGATTATTCAGATTAATTATTCTTTCCTGTCCACTATTTGATACAACAAGTATTTTTATCATCATCGTCTCCATTGTCATATTCTGGAAACACAATTAATAAAGGCGCACCATCATTTTTTTCATGAAATTGGTTACTAACTGCCCAATATGTTTATTGGAATATGCTGTTCAATGTCTAATACAGTATATTCATGTGCTGGATGTGTTTTGTTTTTTTCGATAGATTTGATTCTTCGGATAAGATGAGCATTCCAGATAAGTAAGCATACCATTAGAGCGTATATAAATATCCAGAATAAAAAATCATTTTGTAGTTGTTCTATCATAAGTGAATCCTCTAATTTGTTAATGGACAAATCATTACCCGTTCATCAATGTTTGTAGGAAGTTCGCCAGGAGTAGGGACGCGTTCTCCTCGCTGGGCGGCTTGTGCCAGTGTTCGTAGCAGCAACACGCTGGCATGAAATATGGCCTGTTCTTTTGTGGCTGCGCTTGTTTCCAGGTCGAAATCACTCAGAGTCACAACGACTTGCCCGTTTCTGTTCTCGACCGTTGCCGGGTAGGGAACAAAATAGGGAGCGATTTTGCTGGTTTGCTTGCGTCGGGCATCGAGTTTACTGACAAGTTGATAAGCCCGAAGGTGTGTGTATCGTTTCAACATGTTCAGGGAGCGCTGGCCTGAAATAGCGGCAACCTCAATGACGTTCAATGTACCAAGTTCGAAAAATCGGCTGATGGCCTCATGACGGAGGTCATGAAAATGCAAATTTTCTATCTTCAGTTCGTGAAGTGCTGTTCGCCAGGCACTTTTGAATCCCGAAGAGGTATAAGAAAAAATATTACCGTTAAGCTGTGTCGGCAGCATTTGCAGGTAACTACGGGCTTTCCTGGATAGCGGAACATCGCGTGGAGCACCGTTTTTGGTTGTTGGAAGATGAGCTACTCCATGTTGCAGATCGACGTGTTCCCAACGCAATGACAAGATTTCACCTTGTCGCATTGCTGTTTCCAGTGCCAGATGAAAAATGACGTAAAGAGCCTGGTTTTTTTCTTTGAAATACCGCGAAAGTCGGCGTTCTTCTCCTGAAGTCAGGCGACGATCGCGCCCGCTACTGATTTTGGGTTTTCTGACCAGTTCGACAGGATTCATGCGGCATGTTCCCCATTCCACACGGGCGATATTGAATAATGATGACAACAGGGCAAGTTCAAGACGGACGGTGTTTCCGGTTATTTGACGCCCCGTTCGGGGGTTAATTTGCGCCAACCGTTGATCCCGATAATTGGCAATATCAACAGTGGTAATGTCATCCATATAGCGTTCAGCAATAGGGTGACGTTTAATCACATTTACGCGATAAAACTCCTGTAGATGACCTTTTTTGTGGATGGATACTGTCTTCAGGTATTTGTCCAGCGCCCGGCTGATTGTCATTTTGCGAATTTTGATTTTCTGAAACATATCCCCTCCAGACAAAAAAGGGGGGAAGGTAGAGATTCTTGCTTCGAAATGCAATATCACCGTGCCAATCCGGTGTCTGGAAGAATAATATCAGCGATGCACTGGTTTTTGATTATTCGGCCTGTTATGACGCAGAAGAAGACTCCAGAAAACCGGTTTATGCGAACTGGGGTAGTGGCTCAAACGGCTTTGCCGTCTGTGACGGCAAAGCCGGCTATGGTGCGGCAGGATTCAGAGCGTACAGAGGTAAACCGGGGTATTCGGGAAGCATGGTCTGGGTCAAAATACGTTGCTGTAAGTTAAAAGTTAATACGCCTTAAATGCATCAGCTTGCTTTGACGATGTAGTTAAAGGCAATATTTTTGGGACGCATTTCCGTGGTACTCCCCTGTGCCCAGTAGGGCATACCACTATGATGCCCTTTCAGCCATCCCCCACGCTCATGATAGACACCGGATTGATCGGCCTGATAACTCAGGAGATGTCTGTTCCGATCTCCATCCAGTCCACGTCCGTTGTCCCAACCACGGATAAAAACACCGCGCAAATCCGGCAGCTTACACCCGGGATAAGCACGGGCAAGCTGAGGATACCGGGAACATGAAAATGACTGCCCGTTCATCACCAGGTAGCCTTGTGGAGGGGTGGCTGATGGCCACGGTATAGGGCTTCCGACAGGGTAGGATTCAAAACCTGCCCACATACCGGATTGGCACGAAAGTATTGCATTTCTGTATCCAGCCTCCTACCTTCCCCGTTTTTATCGTGGAAGGCAGATATGTTTCAAAAAAACAAAACTCGCAAAATGTCCCTCAGCCGGGCACTGGACAAATACCTGAAGACTGTTTCCGTCCATAAAAAAGGTCATCTGCAGGAGTTTTATCGCGTCAATGTGATTAAACGTCACCCTATGGCCGATCGCTATATGGATGAAATCACTACCATTGATATCGCCGGTTACCGGGATCAGCGTTTAGCTCAAATTAACCCACGAACAGGGCGTCAAATCACCGGAAATACCGTCCGTCTTGAACTTGCCCTTTTATCATCATTATTCAATATCGCCCGTGTGGAATGGGGAACATGCCGTATGAATCCTGTTGAACTGGTCCGAAAACCGAAAATCAGTAATGGCCGCGACCGCCGACTGACTTCTGGTGAAGAACGCCGCATTTCCCGCTATTTCAGAGATAAAAATCAGCAGCTCTACGTTATCTTTCATCTGGCCCTGGAAACAGCAATGCGACAGGGGGAAATCCTCACATTACGCTGGGAACACCTCGATTTGCAGCACGGAGTGGCGCATCTTCCTGAAACGAAAAATGGTTTACCACGCGATGTTCCACTCTCCCGGAAAGCTCGCAACTACCTGCAAATTCTGCCACAACAGATAAACGGCAATGTGTTCAGTTACACCTCATCCGGTTTCAAAAGCGCCTGGCGTACCGCACTTCTGGACCTGAAAATAGAAAATCTGCATTTTCACGATCTCCGTCATGAAGCCATCAGCCGATTTTTCGAACTTGGTACATTGAATGTCATTGAAGTTGCCGCTATTTCAGGCCACCGCTCCCTGAACATGTTAAAACGGTACACGCATCTCCGGGCATATCAGCTGGTCAGCAAACTCGATGCCAGGCGTAAACAGACCAGCAAAATTTCCCCTTATTTTGTTCCCTACCCTGCAACTGTCGGGTACAGAAACGGGCTGTTTGTCGTGACACTGCACGATTTCGACCTTGAAACCCGTGCAGAAACCCGGGAACTGGCTATATCTCATGCCAGCGTATTGTTGCTGCGCACACTGGCACAGGCGGCTCAGCGGGGTGAACGCGTTCCCACGCCAGGCGAGCTACCCGCAAACATTGATGAACGGGTCATGATTTGTCCGTTAACAAACTGAAGGCATATCAGAATGAAAATAAACTATAAATTCCGGATTAACTTAATCACAGTCCTTCTGTCTCAGCTCCTGATACAGATATATATGTGGCATAACATTCCGGTATCCGAACATATCCCTCCACCCATTATATTCCTTATATCCATATTTTTATCAGGTCTGGCCATCTGTACTGCATTCTGGCTGGCATATGACAGTGACAGATTTAAGCAACTCTCACTGCCAAAGCAAATTATTCTGTTAGTACTATATACTGGCGGATTCAATTTTTTAATATTATACGACTTCATGTAATACGCAACAGTTCTGGAAACAACCTTATGACATTATAAACAAGGGAACCTTCAATGCTAATCCCCCACAACAAAACAAACGGCCACTTTATTCTTTTGCTTTCTGTTAACTCATTTATATAAACTTGTATAATCGCAATAAACCAGAAGAAGACAAAAACAAATGAAAGACATAATGCACCTGTAAATAACATACTTATAAAGGTCCATTCCTGCCGACACAGGACAATAATCATTGATACCAGCACCACAATAGCTGCATTACCTAACAGAGTTTCACGAATAATATTCCTTATAATTTCCAGTTTTTCCTTATGCTGTTTTATTTTCATACGAACCTCATAGATTTCATCCCGAAAAGGAAACGATGATACAACAGAATACTTTCACAGCCACTCTGCGGCATAATGCCAGACCAGCGGCATGCTCAGTCACTTCCTGTCCGAATCCTTTTCATTCGCCCTTAAAACAGAGTTGCAAACACTCTTGAAACACACTCGATCATAACGATCGAAATAACTCGCTTCCGTTTAAAAAACACTCTCTTTAGACTCAATTTATGAACAAAACACGCTGACCCGCATGGAGGTGAAATGAAAACTGACAGCACAGGTATTGCCGCCCGTATGATGCTCTCCCTGGACAGGGAGCGAATTTGCGAATGCCTGCTCAGTCATCGCCAGCTGCAGTCCACACCCCTGCAGGTTCGTTATCCGCAGGGAGTCAGGGATGCCCTTGGTATCATGAGCGAACAGCTTTCTCTTTCCGTCTCTGACCTGACGCGTATCCTGGTCGAAGACGCGTTAAGTGAAATGTTTCTTCCTGCAGATAACATCGTCCGCCGTCTTCTCAGCAGGATGGAGCACATCATGCAGGCACATGATATCAGCGCAACAACGATGGCTGCATTACTGGCCCCCTGGAATATCCGCCCTGCCGTCTTCCGGGAGCCGGACAGACTCACTGACTATCTGACCGGGGAGATTCTTGCAGCACTGGCTGACTGGTTTTATCTCAGTCCGGAATGGCTGAACGGCAGGGTGCATTATCCACTGTATCGTCCGGGAGACTGGCCAGCCACACAGGAGATATTCTGCAGGATTATTTCAGCCCGCGAGAATATGGACATTATTCTCTGGCATGGTTTTCCGTTTGCCGGAACGCATTCCGGAGAATATTGCGGCGTTCTGCTCAGGCAGAAAAAAGAAATTAATAACACCATTATTTATCCGGTACTTTCGTTATATCCGGTCAGAATGGATATAGAAAAAGAAGGCTGGTTTCAGATGGCCCGAAAAATATCTCCGGATATTCCTGTTCGCGCCGTAACACTCACTCCGGCACAGGCAGAATATCTGATAACAGGAAAAATATTACCCACTGCGTTATTCAGGGTTCCGTTATCCCCCTGGTAATAATACTGAGCAATAAACCGGAATAATACACCAACTGTTTTTAATGGCACAGCCGTGCCCTCTGTTGTTATACCCAAAATACCTCAATACAGGAAACTGAAATGATGATGAAAAAGCATATTACCCGTACTCTCATCGCGTCTGCCGTTTTATTTTCCTTTAATTCGACTGCAGCAACGTCATATTTTGAAGCCCGCAATGATGCGATGGGAGGAACGGGGGTTGCCTCCTCTCACTATGGTGTGGCCCCACTGGCAAACCCGGCACTGCTGACAAAATCCGGTGCAAAAGATGACTTCAGTCTTCTGCTTCCGTCCGTGGGTGCGCAGCTGTCCGATCCGGGTAATATCGCCGACAACGCCGATAAAATCAGCGATGACTGGAAAGCCTTCGACCGTGCCGTCGACAGCCACTCCGGGGTACCGCAGACAGCGGCCCGCCTGAAAGAGAGACTGCAGGACTTCCGGAACACCCATGCCAGCGCACAGGCCGGGGTATCTGCTGTGGCGGCCCTTCCCGGTGATACCCTCGCTGCTGCACTGATGCTGAAAACGTTCGGGACTGTCAGCGTCGACGGTAAAGTCAGCGATGCCGACCTGAACTATCTGGAAAGCATTGCAGACAGTGGCAGCCAGGATGTGGATAAAAACAGACTGACCTCACAGGCTTTTGCCCGTGCCGCACTGATCACCGATGTGGGCGTTGCGCTGGCCACTGAACTGGAAACGGCCGGACAAAAATGGTCACTGGGCTTCACACCAAAATTCCAGCGTGTTGACCTGTTTAACTACAATACGCTGATCAAAAACTATGACAGCAGCGCATTCAAAGGTGACCGTTACCACAACACCCAAAACGGTATTAACGCTGATATCGGTGCCAGCATGGACCTGGATGACAACTGGACGCTGGGTCTGGTCGCACAGAACCTGATCCCACGCAGCATTGAGACCAAAGAGGTACATGGTGTCACTGAAACCTTCAGGATCCGTCCGCAGGTAACGACCGGCGTATCATGGCACAACGACATGTTCACCACGGCACTGGATGTGGATCTGACCCCGGCCAGCGGCTTCACATCAGACAGCAAACGTCAGTTTGCCGCCGTTGGTGCTGAGTTTAATGCCTGGAAATGGGCACAGTTACGTACCGGTTACCGCCAGAATCTGGCCAGCAACAACGGCAGTGCATTCACTGCCGGGATTGGGCTCTCACCGTTTGATGTGATTCACATTGATGTCGCCGGCCTCGTGGGCACCGACAACAACTACGGTGCCATTGCTCAGTTACAGTTCACCTTCTGATTATCACGCCCCGGGACGCCCGGGGCTTCTGACCTGAATCTGCTCGTTTCCGCTCTTCTGGCCACTCACCGCCAGTCCTGTTCATTATTTTCCGGATAAAACCATGCAAAAAAAACGTATCACCCTTGCAGGGGGAGTTGCCATGCTCTGTCTGAGCGGCTGTCATCTTCCCCCGGATAATACCGCACCGGCCAGGAAGTACGGTGCAGCTTCTGAAGTCGCTGTCACACGACATGCACAGTATCAGTTGTGGGAGCAGGGCACGTATTCTGCAGCCCTGCCTTCCCGCCAGCCCGGAGGCAGCCTGCAGGCTCACAGCGGGCGGGTTTCCTTTGACTGGGAAGGCGATGCTCTGGAGCTCCTGAGCGAGCTGGCCCGTCTGCGCGGACAACAGTTCAGTTACAGCGGCGTGCGTCTTCCCCTGCCCGTCTCACTCCATGTACGCGATATGACCTTCGCTGATGCCCTTCGTCTCACAGAGGCCCAGACTGCCTGGCGGGCAGTCCTCTCACAGTCAGCCGGGCGTTTACATCTTTCCTATATGCCAACGGAGAAAAAATGAAAAAACAGGTCTGTCTCCTGCTGTCCGGGCTCCTGCTGGCAGGCTGTGCCGGACAGCACCATCGCCCCCCTGCCGGTATGGCAGGCAATTTACCACCGCCGGATCTCCGGGCATGGCTGACGCCCAGCAGCAGGATCTTTCCTCCGACCGCCCGCAGACGGCCGTAGCAGCCACCGGGGGTGCAGGGGGTGTTGTTTTCCAGTTCCCCTGCCAGATATTCTGCTGCGCCCCTGCCGCAGGCCGCGATGCTGTGCGTAGGATGAAGAGAACGCACTACCCCGGGCCG
>ERZ773147.2316-NODE-2316-length-16832-cov-40.263516_pt1 | contig 16832 bp, 14 predicted proteins | sample MGYA00580851_ERZ773147 | MGnify/ENA primary metagenome ERZ773147 (study PRJEB29015, sample SAMEA2737818) | human gut metagenome | biome: human gut; feature: human-associated habitat; material: faeces | place: China | collected 2012 ... | reverse complement strand
AGAAGAACGCCGTGGCCACCAAGATCACCGACACGGCGGTGGAGACGCTGAAGCGCTCCATCAGTGAAAACTATCTGGAGGTGGTCATCGACGGCATCATGGAGCAGAGCAATCTGCTGGCGGCGAATCTGACCGCCGACGACCCGGAGGCCGCCGTGAAGGGCGTGCTGTACCAGGCCCAGGATCTGCTGCACGCCTGCGGGCGGATGATGGACGCCTTTGAGACGGCGGGCGGCAGCGGCGTGTCGGAGAGCAGCGCGGCGGCGCTGGAGGCGGCCGTGGCCAATATCAACAAGAACCTGCCGGACGGCGCACAGCTGCAGCAGACGGCGGCGGAGATACAGCTGCGGCTGAACACGGCCCTGGCCCGGGTGGAACGGGCGCTGGATCGGCTGAACAGCGCCATTGGGAACGCGCCGGAGTTGCCGTCGGCACAGCAGCAGCTGCGAGATGCGGCGGCGCAGCTGGAAAAGGCGGCGGCCACGTTGGAAACGTGGGCGGCGGGACTGGAGGCCTCCGGCACAGAGGCGGGTAAGACCCAGGCGGAGGCGGCGCGGCAGACGGCGGCGGAGTGCCGCAAGACGGCAAAGCAGCTGCGGGCATTGGCGGAGAGTCCGGATTCTGCCGATCTGCTGGCGGACTGCGACGCGTTGGTGAAGTCCCTGCGGACGATGGCGGACAGGATCCCCGTGACCTCCAAGGCGCTGCAAAAGGAACTGGACACCGTGGCCGGTCAGGTGGCGGACACCATGGAGGGCATGGCCGCGCTGGCCGGGGACGCCAAGGCCATGAAGACCGCGCTGGCGGAGACCGCTGACGCTGTGGGCGACACCATGGCGCTGCTGCGGCCGGCTACGGAGAAGCTGCTGACCTCGCTGGAGAGCACCATAGACGACCTGGAGGGGCTGACCACAGACGAATACATGGATACGCTGGTGAATATCCTGGGCGGCGACCCGGCGGTGTACGGCCAGTATTTTCCGGAAATGGTGCAGACCAGCGTGAATGCGGTGTATCCCATCGCCAACTACGGCTCGGCCATGACGCCGTTCTACACGGTGCTGGCCATCTGGGTGGGCGGCGTGATATTGTCGTCCCTCATCAAGATACACGCCCGGACGGAGGGCCTGATCGACCCGAAGCCGGCGGAGCTGTACTTCGGGCGGTACTTGTTCTTTTTCGTGCTGAGCCAGATACAGGCGGCGGTCATCGTTACCGGCGACCTGTACATACTGAAGGTCCAGTGCCTGCACCCGGGGATGCTGTATCTCACGGGCGCGCTGACGGCCTTTACCTTCAGCCTGCTGATCTATTCGCTGGCGCTGTCCTTCGGCGATGTGGGCAAGGCCATCGTGGTGGTCATCATGGTCATGCAGATCGCAGGCTCCTCCGGCACGTTCCCCATCGAGCTGCTGCCGGCCATTTACCAGAAGATCTATCGCTTCTTCCCCTTCCCCTATGCCATCGACGCTATGCGCGAGTGCATCTGCGGGATGTACGGGAATTACTACTGGCAGCAGATCGGCTTCCTGCTGCTGTTCGCCGCGGCGGCGCTGCTGATCGGCCTGCTGGTGCGGCGGCCCTTCATGGGACTGAACCACTTTATGGAGGAGAAGCTGGAGGAGACGGAGCTGCTGTGAAAGGAGGTGTTGACCGATGACAAAAGAACGGGACTATCAGGAGTTGTATGACCGCCTGCTGGAGGAGGTCAGCACCCTGCACCGGAACAACCGGCGGCGGATACGCGTCGGTATGCGGATGCTGCTGGCGGTGACGCTGGGTCTGATGCTGCTGATGTTTCTGGCGGGGGGGAACAAGGTGTTCACCCTGATGCTGTGGATACTGTCCATGTTCGCAGTGGCGGCATATCTGATCGCCGTGGAGTACGCGGACTATGAGCTGCAAAAGAAGCTGGAGAACATCACCCAGATGGAGCAGGAGAGCCTGGGCACACTGCTGGAGCTGCCGGAGCTGCCCAAGGTGCCACGGATGGGTCTGCTGCTGCGCCACGGCGCCCGGGAGGAACAGGAGACGCCGGAGACGGAGCCTGTGCCGGAGGAGACGGCTGCGGCAGCGGAGGACATATCCGCGGAGCCTGTGCCGGAGACGCCGGTCACAAAGGCACCGGCAGCGCCGGAGCCGGAGGCATATTCCGTGGACGAGATACTGCGGGAGGTGCACGGCGGAGCGCCGCAGGCAGACAGCGCGCCGACGCCTGCCGCGCCGGTATACAGCGGCGCGCGGGTGCTGGAACGGCTGCTGGACGACCCGGAGAAGCTGGCGTCCGATCTGGACGCGCTGACCCGGGCGATACAGGGGCTGTCCGATGACCTGCGGCGCGGTGCGGCGGAGAGCCGGGAAGGGCAGGTGGACCGATGAAGAACATCTGGAATATCTTTCGCGCCGACTGGCGGCGGCTGACGGCCAGTGTGGTGGCGGTGGTGGTGCTGCTGGGATTGTGCCTGGTGCCGTGCCTGTACGCCTGGTTCAACATCCTGTCCAATTGGGACCCCTACGGCACGGCGTCCACCAGCCGCATCAGCGTGGCGGTGGCCAGCGAGGACGCGGGCTGCGAGGTGCTGGGTCTGGAGGTGAACATCGGCGCGCTGGTGCTCCAGGGGCTGGAGAGCAACGACCAGATGGGCTGGGTGTTCGTGGACAGCCGGGCGGAGGCCCTGGACGGGGTGGAGTCCGGCGACTACTACGCGGCGTTGATCGTGCCGGAGGAATTTACCGAGGATTTTGTGAGCATCCTGTCCGGCGACCTGCGCCACCCGCAGATACAGTATTACGAGAACGAGAAGAAGAACGCCATCGCCCCCAAGATCACCAGCAAGGCCAAGACCGCCGTGCAGGAGCAGATCAACACCACGGTCATCGGCAAGGCCGCTGAAGCGCTGACCACGGCGGGCTCCGTGTTCAAGGCCATGGGGCTGGACTCGGAGGCGCTGGCGGACGGCATTATGGATAAGCTGACCGGTGCGCGGCAGGAGATGGCGCAGCTGCAGAAGGTGCTGCTGTCGCTGAAGGACGTGATGAATGGGGCGGACGGGCTGCTGACCGCGGCGTCCGTGACCATCGCGGACGCACGGGGAACGGTGGAGGACGCTGATGCGGCGGCGGGCAGCACGGTGCAGCTTATCAGCACGGGCCTGAGCGCGGCGGACACGGCGTACAGTGACCTGCTGACGGTGCTGAACAACACGGATAAGGTACTGGGCGACATCGAGGATGCCCTGCGGAGTATGGATACCTCTGCCGCCGACGAAGCACTGAAGGCGGACCTGCACCGGAAGATACAGGCGGCCATCGCCGCGCTGGAGGACCAGCTGGCGGCCGCCGAGGACGAGGCCCTGAAGGCGCAGCTGGAGACGGCCATCGCCGATCTGGAGGCGCTGGACGCACTGGTGGATACGCTGGAACCGTCGGCCCTGCAGGGACCGGTGCTGGATATGCTGCATCAGGTGCGGCAGGAGCTGCTGGCTGCGGCGGTGAGGACCAATAAGGAGGTCAACGAATACCTGCACACCACCGGGGCCCAGGCCCAGACCACGCTGCGGTCCGTCCAGCAGCTGCTGGGGGCCGTGGGCGGCAGCCTGGGGGAGGTGTCCGGCACGCTGAACAGCTACGCCGACGCCATGACCACCGTACAGCCTACGCTGGACGCGGGCATCACCCTGGCCAACACGGTGGAGACGTATCTGGCGGACATCGAAGACGATGTGCGCCGGGTAACGGAGAGCGAAGCCTTCAAGCGCTTTACGGAGCTGATGGAGAGCAGCGATGCCGAAAGCATGGCCGACTACCTCAGCTCGCCGGTGCAGCTGAACACGGAGATCATCTATGAGATCAAGGACTACGGCGCGGCCATGTCGCCCTACTACGTCATGCTGGCGCTGTTTGTGGGCAGCCTGCTGACCGCCGTGATGCTGAAGGTGCCGGTGACCCAGCCGGAGTTTGCCGGATGCCGGGCCGTGGAGCGGTATTTCGGGCGGTTCGCCACCTTCTTCCTGATGGCCATGGCCCAGGCGCTGGTGACGGCCTTCGGGTGCCTGTACTTCGTGGGAATGGAGACGGCGGAGCCGGCGCTGTTCGTGCTGGCCTGCTGCCTGTGCTCGCTGAACTTCGCCAGCATGAACTACGCGCTGGTGTACGCTCTGGACAACGTGGGTATGGCGTTGTCGGTCGTTATCATGGTCATTCAGGTGGCCGGGTCCGGCGGTTCATACCCGGTGCACGTGCTGCCGCAGCTGTTCCAGACCCTGTATCCCTTCATGCCCTTCCACTACGGCATGGATATGATCCGGGAGACGGTGGGCGGTATGTACGGCGACACATACCTGCGCTGCGCGCTGGTGCTGCTGGGAATGTGCGCGCTGTTCACGGTGTTCGGCCTGCTGGTATATTACCCGGCCCGAAGACTGAACGCGGCTATCGCTGCCAGCAAGGAAAAGTCCGGTATCATGTAAACAGAGAGTGCCCCCCGCAGGCCCATGGGCCTGCGGGGGGCACTTATGCTGTCGAAGCCATGAAAAAAAGTTATGCCCCCTTGCTTTTTGCCGTTTAAGGCAAAAAAGCGGGGACGTTTTTGTGCAGGGTGGAGAAAAGTTCGCACGGCGAGAATTTCCCCTCTTTTGCTGTTGCAAGGCGGGCGGGCCTATGGTACAGTACGGGTGGAGTGTTAGAAAATTAACAGGCTAAGCGACACGGCGTTCAACACGTTTTAGGAGGAGAGAGCATGAGATCGGAACAGGAGAAAACGGTGGCCATCGTCCGGGCCCACGACTGCGACAGCGCGAAGCTCATCGCCATTTTGCAGGAGATACAGGCGTCGGAGAACTACCTGAGCCAAGAGAATATGGAACTGGTGGCGGATATGCTGCACATCAGCGTCTCACGGGTGTACAGCGTGGCCACGTTTTATGAGAATTTCTCGCTGGAACCCAAAGGGAAGCACATCGTCAAGGTCTGTGACGGCACGGCCTGTCATGTGCGGAAGTCCGGGCCTATCTACGACGCGATCTATGAGTACCTGAAGCTGGACGGCAAGCGCAGGACCAGCGCCGACGGCGTATTTACGCTGGAGACGGTGGCCTGTCTGGGTGCCTGCGGTCTGGCGCCGGTGATGACGGTTGACGGCGAGGTGTACGCCAAGATGACGCCGGAGACGGCGCTGGCGGAGTTGGAGGCCATTCGCGGAAAGGAGGCGGCGGAATGAGCAAGCTGACACGGGAGGGCTTCCGCGCCATGCACCAGCAGGCGGCGGAGGCGCTGGAACGGAGCAGATCGTCCCTGAACGTGCTGATCTGTGCCGGTACGGGCTGTATCGCCAGCGGGTCCATGAAGGTGTATGAGAACCTGCGGGAGGAGTGCGCCCAGCGGGGCTTGCAGGTGTATGTGGGGCTGACCCACCACGGTGACGCGGAGAAGAGCCTGCACATCAAGATGAGTGGCTGCCACGGCTTCTGCGAGATGGGACCGCTGGTGCATATTGAGCCGCTGGGTGTGATGTATGTCCGCGTGAAGCCGGAGGATTGCCGCGAGATCGTGGAGAGAACGCTGCTGGGCGGCGAGGTCATCGAACGGCTGACCTATCACCAGGACGGCGTGTCCTATCCCCGGCAGGAGGATATCCCCTTTTACAAGAAGCAGCACCGGGTGGTGCTGGCCAGCTGCGGCACCAGTGACGCGGAAAATCTGGAGGAATACATTGCCAAGGGCGGGTACATCGCCTTTGAAAAGGCACTGTTCGACATGGATGGCGCGGCGATCTGCAGGGAGATCTCCGACTCCGGCCTACGGGGCCGGGGCGGCGGCGGGTTTCCCGCCGGACACAAGTGGGAGAGTGTGCGCCGGCACATAGAGGAACCGGTGAAGTACATCGTCTGCAACGGCGACGAGGGTGACCCGGGCGCTTTCATGGACCGCTCCATCATGGAGGGCAATCCCCATTCCGTGCTGGAGGGCATGATGATCGCCGGCGCAGCCACCGGGGCCACGGAGGGCTACATCTACGTCCGCGCCGAGTATCCGCTGGCGGTGAAGCGTTTGCAGGTGGCTATCGACAAGGCTGCGGCGGCCGGACTGCTGGGCGACGACATCATGGGCAGCGGGTTCAGCTTCCATATCCACATCAACCGCGGCGCCGGCGCCTTCGTCTGCGGTGAGGGCAGCGCCCTGACCGCCTCTATCGAGGGCAAGCGGGGTATGCCCCGGGTAAAGCCGCCCCGGACGGTAGACCAGGGACTGTGGGGAAAGCCCACGGTGCTGAACAATGTGGAGACGTTCGCCAACGTGCCGGGCATCATCAACAAGGGCGCGGCATGGTACCGGAGCATCGGCACCGAGGGCAGCGCCGGTACCAAGACATTTGCTTTGACGGGCAACGTGGTGAATACAGGACTGGTGGAGGTGCCTATGGGCGCCACCCTGCGGGAGATCATCTACGACATCGGCGGCGGCATACCGAACGGAAAGAAGTTCAAGGCCGTGCAGATCGGCGGCCCCTCCGGCGGCTGTCTCACCGAGGAGCATCTGGACTATCCCATGGACTTTGACAGCCTGAAGAAGCTGGGGGCCATTATCGGCTCCGGCGGACTGGTGGTCATGGACGAGGACACCTGTATGGTGGAGGTGGCACGGTTCTTTATGCACTTTACCCAGAACGAGAGCTGCGGCAAGTGCACCCCCTGCCGGGAGGGCACAAAGCGTATGCTGGAGACGCTGGAGCGCATCATCAATAACGAGGGAAGTCTGGCCGATCTGGATCTGCTGGAGTCTCTTAGCGATACCATCACGGACACGGCCCTGTGTGGCTTGGGGCAGACGGCCTGCAAGCCGGTGATGTCCACCCTGCGGAACTTCCGGCAGGATTATCTGCGCCATGTGGTGGATCACCACTGTCCCATCTGCAACGGGCGCAAACGCCGGTTGGAGATCAAACCGGAGCTGTGCAAGGGCTGCGGCAAGTGCGCGCGGAACTGTCCCATGGAGGCCATCTCCGGGCAGCCCCGTATGCCCTACGTCATTGACAACGAGAAGTGCATCCACTGCGGCGCTTGCTGGGGCGCGTGCCCCTTCGGCGCGATCGACGCCATTGAGGAGGAGTGAGCCATGGCAAAGGGAATTATGGTCATCGACGGGCAGCGGGTGCCCTTTGACGGCGAGCGCAACGTGCTGGCGGTCATCCGCAAGGCGGGTATCGACATCCCCACGTTCTGCTATTACTCCGACCTGTCCGTTCACGGCGCGTGCCGTATGTGCATCGTGGAGGACGTAAAGACCGGGAAGATCGACGCCTCCTGCTCCATGGAGCCCCGGGACGGCATGGAGATCAGGACCAACACCGCCCGGCTGCTGAGGCACCGGCGGATGATACTGGAGCTGCTGCTGGCGGCCCATGACTGCTCCTGCACTACCTGTGCCAAAAGCGGCAACTGCCGATTGCAGGAACTGGCCCAGCGCTTTGGCGTGCGGCATATCCGTTTCCCCAACAATAAGCCCCGATACGAGAAGGATTACACCAGCTACGCGGTGTTCCGGGACCCCAACAAGTGCATCCTGTGCGGCGACTGCGTGCGGGTGTGCGAGGAGCTGCAGGGACAGGGCATTCTGAACTTTGCCTTCCGGGGCAGCGAGCTGCAGGTGATGCCGGCCTTTGACAAAAAGCTGGGCGAGACGAAGTGCGTGGGCTGCGGCCAGTGCGCCGCCGTGTGCACCACCGGCGCTATCACCGTTAACGATCAGATCGGCACCGCGTGGGCGGCCATCCACGACCCGAAGAAGCGTGTGGTGGTGCAGATCGCGCCGGCCGTCCGTGTGGCGGTGGGTGAGGCCTTTGGCATTCCGGCAGGCGTGAACGTCATTGACAAGATGACCACGGCGCTGAAGCTCATGGGTGTGGACGAGGTGTACGACACCAACTTCGGCGCGGATATGACCACCATACTGGAGGCGGAGGAGTTTTTGCAGCGGCTGAAAAACGGCGGGCCGTTCCCCATGTTCACCAGCTGCTGTCCCGCCTGGGTGCGGTATCTGGAGTTCAACGACCCCAAGTATCTGAAGCATATCTCTACCTGCAAGTCCCCCATGGAGATGTTCGCGGCGGTCATCCGTGACAAATACGCCGAAAAAGATGCCGCCGACGGGCGGACTACCTACAACATCGCCATTATGCCCTGCACTGCCAAGAAGATGGAGGCGGCGCGGCCGGAGTTCGTCCATAACGGTCGGCCGGATGTGGATCTGGTGCTGACTACCCGGGAGCTGGTGGACATGATGCGTGAGACGGGCGTGCAGCTGGACGAGCTGGAACTGGAGTCCCCGGACCTGCCCTTCGGTTTGGGCAGCGGCGCGGCGGTGATCTACGGCGTCACCGGCGGTGTGGCCGAGGCGGTGGTGCGTCACTGCCTGCCGGACAAGAGCAAGAATGCGCTGCGGGCCGTCCGTGTCACCGATCTGCGGGGAGACGGATCCATCCGCCATGTGGAACTGAACGTGGACGGGCAGGAGCTGCGTATCACCGTGGTCAACGGGCTGATCCACGCCAAGGAGCTGATCGCGGATATCGAAGCGGGCAAGTGCTTCTACCACCTGATAGAGGTCATGACCTGTCAGGGCGGCTGCGTGGGCGGCGCGGGACAGCCCTACGGGCTGAGCAACGTGAAGAAGAAGCGGGGCGAGGGACTGTATGCCGCCGATGCCTCCGCTATGTTCAAGCGGGCGGAGAAAAACCCCATCGTCACGTCTTTACTCAGGGAGTACGGCGAGGAAAAGTGTCACGCGCTGCTGCACGTGCACTACGGAGAATAAAAAAACGGCCCCCGGCTCACACCGGGGGCTGCGGGTAAAGAAAGAGCATGGCCCCGCCGGGGCCATGCTCTTAGCTTGCCTTTTTATCCAGAATATACACGGTGACGTTTCGGCGGCCCCAGGAGTAGCAGTCCGCCTTGGTGGGGAACCACAGGTCCACGATGTTGCCCTTGACGGCGCCGCCGCAGTCCAGGGCGGTGCCCATGCCGTAGACACGGCGGCCGTTGGTGGTCTGGATGAACATTTTGGTGTAGTAGGGGATCACCTTGGGGTCTACGGCCACGGTGCCCACGCCCACCGCGGCACCCACCGCCGTGGTCCAGGCCGCGCCGCCGTCGCCGCCGCTGTAGTAGGCGGTGGAGGAGCAGAGCATCACCTTGTTATAGGTCATGGTGTCACCGGAGGCGAACAGCAGGTAGCCGCCCTCGCCCACCTCGTTGGGGAAGTCTTTTTCGATGGTGTCGCCCTCCTCCACCTCGTAGACGCGGGTGCCGTAGCGCACCAGCTCCGCGTGGGAGGTGTCGTGGCTGGCACCGATATACTTGGTAGATACTACCTCACCGCTGACCACAGTGTCCTCATACGTCTCCACGATCTGGCCGGGGATACCCTTGCGGATGATCTCCTCGGTGCCCTTGTCCATCAGGGGATCCGGTGAGCGAAGGATCTTGTAGTCCGTCTCCACAGTGACATAGTGCTGGTAGGTCAGCGTATCGCTGATGCGGATGGCGGGGTCCTCGTCGGCGACATTCAGCTCCACCATCTCGTCCTCACCCAGACGGATGCCGCTGCGCCGCAGCAGGGAGGACAGGCGCTCGGCTTCGGTGGTGAGGGTGTGTGTGTCGTCGCCGTGGGTGATGGTGACGGTGCGGCCCGGCTCCAGCAGCAGCTGCATGGACTTGTCGCCCAGGCTGCGGCGCAGCAGCAGATCGTCATAGGTGCGCTCCTCGCTGCGCTCGTCCAGTACGTGGGGACCGTCGCCGTCCACCACGATGCAGATGGCGTCCATGGTGCGTACCGGCTCCGCCATAACGGCGGCGGCGAAGATCACCGCCGTGACGGCGATCATGGTGATGGCGCGGATAGAGGGATGATCGCGCATGATGTGGTGCACCTCCCGCAGGGCCGGGGAACGCAGGGCGTCACGGCAGCCGGTCACCAGCCGTCCGCAGCAGAAGGCGCGCCAGTTGGCCCTGACGTCGGAAGCGATGGCGTCCCAGGTCCAGGCAAAGCAGTGGCCCACTGCGCGCACGGCGCGGATCAGGGCCCGAGCCACGATGTAGGGCACATCGTGGATGGCCTGGCACACCGTGACCGGCGTGATGCGGCGCCGCGGCTTTTTCGGCTGCAAGCGCTTCGGTTGTGTGACGACTGTTTGTTCCATAGTACCTCGCAGTATAGCCGCCCCGGGAGGTGTTCAAACAGGACGGACAATAAAAATTGAAACAATTTGTAACTTTTGTTACCGATTAGCAATACCCGTGGAGTATAGCACTATCTTCCAATTTTGTCAAGTTTTAGGGGACGCGGCACGGAGAAAGACAAACTTTTTCCGGCTTTTCGTTGCGCGGGTGGGGAAAAGGTGGTACAATGGCGGCAGTATGCAGTGAAGGAGAAACACGATGGATCTGTGCGATCGGAACGATATACAGGCACTGATGGCGCGGCACGGCTTTCACTTTGCCAAGGCGCTGGGACAGAACTTTCTCATCCGGGGTGACGTGGCGGAGGATATCGCCGCGGCGGGCTGCGTTCCCGGCTGCGGCGTGCTGGAGGTAGGCCCCGGCATCGGCGCACTGACGGTGCAGCTGGCCCGGCGGGCGGAAAAGGTGGTGTCGGTGGAGCTGGACAAGCGCCTGCCGCCGGTGCTGGCGGAGACCATGGCGGACTATGACAACTTCACCCTGATCGAGGGCGACGTGATGGCGCTGGACCTGGCGGCGGTGACGGCGGAGAAGTTTCCGGGCTTGCCGGCGGTGCTGTGCGCCAACCTGCCCTACAACATCACCACACCGTTTCTCACGGCCTGTGTCCGGGCCGGGTGTTTCCGGCAGCTGACGGTGCTCATTCAAAAAGAGGTAGCCCTGCGGATCTGCGCGAAGCCGGGCACGGCGGATTACGGCGCGTTTTCCCTGCTGATGCAGTACTACACCGTGCCGGAACTGCTGTTCGAGGTGCCCAACAGCTGCTTCATGCCGCCGCCCAAGGTGACATCCGCCGTGGTGCGCTGCGTTACAAGAAAGGCCCCGCCGGTACAGGTGCGGAGCGAGGAGGCCTTCTGGCGGACGGTGCGCGCGGGCTTTGCCCTGCGGCGCAAGACGCTGGTGAACAGCCTGCAGACCGGCTGGCAGCTGCCTAAGGAGCAGCTGGCGGCCATCGTCGCCGGCTGCGGCCTGTCCCCCACCGTGCGGGGCGAGGCCCTGGGCCTGGAGGAATACGCAAGGCTGTCCGATGCGCTGCTGGCGGCAGCGGGTGAATAAAAAGCTTCCCGGCAAATGCCGGGAAGCTTTTTATTCGCCTTTTTCTATCTTTGCCTCCGTCTCCCGCCGGATGGCGGCGCGAAGCGCCGTGAGGTACGGGGAGAACGCCACGTTCTCGTCGGCGTAGGTCAGGTTCAGGTCGTACTCCCGGGGCAGCCAGGAGGAGATGGGGGACTCGTTGTGGGAGATGACGGCCTCCAGCTTGTCCAGCGCCTTATAGAGCTTGGCCTCCGGCGTCTCCAGCGCGTCCATCTCCGCGTACAGGGCGGCCATCTCCGCACGGTAAGGCTGGGGCAGCGTCCCTACCCATTGGATCAGGAGGGCGTCCTCCTTCGCTGTGTCGGCGTCGGTTTTCAGAAAGCTGGGGATGTCGCCGGTAAAGCACTCGCCCAGGTCATGGATCAGGCACATTTTAATGACCTTGTCCATATCCGTCTCCGGGAACTCATCCCGGAGGAAGAAAGCCGTCAGCGCCAGCCGCCAGCTGTGGTCGGCCACGCTCTCGTGACGGTTCCCAGGCGTCCAGCAGTGGCGGGTGGTGTCCTTTAGACGGTTGGCGGTGTGCAGGACGGAGAGCAGCTCTTCAGGCTTCATGGCGGGGCCTCCTTGCATTTTTCCACAGTATAGCACGGTGCCGCGGGGCAGTCAACGCTTGCACTTGCACGGCGGAGAAAAGTGTAGTAGAATAGCGGAAGAACATAAAGGAGGGAGACTTTATGGGAGTTTTGTACGCGCTGGAGAGCATCCGCACGCCTGCGCTGGATAAGATCATGTCGGTCATCACGCTGCTGGGCGGCGAGCTGTTCTTCATGGTCATCGCCGTGACGGCGTTCTGGTGCGTCAGCAAGCGCGAGGGCTATTACCTGATGATCGTGGGCTTCTTTGGCACGGTCATCAATCAATTCCTGAAAATACTCTGCTGCGTGCCCCGGCCGTGGATAAAGGACCCGGATTTCACCATTGTGGAGTCTGCCCGGGCGGAGGCCACGGGGTATTCCTTCCCCAGCGGTCACACACAGAACGCCGTGGCCACCTATGGCGGCATCGCCCGGTATACCCGCCGCGGCTGGCTGCGGGTGGTACTGGTCGTGCTGACGGTGCTCATCGCGTTCAGCCGGATGTATCTGGGTGTCCACACGCCGCTGGATGTGGGCGTGTCGTTCCTGATCGCGGCGGCGCTGGTGCTGCTGGTCTATCCGCTGATGGAGGAGGCCGACCGGCGGCCGGTGGTGCTGACGTACACCATCCTGGCTATGGTGCTGTGCAGTGCTGCGTTCGTGGGCTATCTGTACCTGCGGGGCGATACGGGTGCTGCCGCTGAGGACACCGCCAACTACCTCAGCGCTTTGGAGAACGGCTGGAAGCTGCTGGGCGCCACACTGGGTATGCTGGTATCCAACATCGTCGACCGGAAGCACATACGGTTCGAGACACAGGCGGTGTGGTGGGCGCAGCTCATCAAGCTGGTGGTGGGCTTTGGCTGTCTGCTGGCGATACGCTCCGGGCTGAAAGCGCCGCTGATCGCCCTGCTGGGCGGCAACGCCGCCATCGCCGGGGGCATCCGCTACCTGCTGGTGGTGCTGTTCGCCGGGTGTGTCTGGCCGCTGACCTTCTGGTGGTTCAGTCGCCTGGGGAGAAGATGAACAACAGAAAAAGCGCATCCCCCGGCGTGTGCCGGGGGATGCGGTGCGTTATGGGGGACTGTCTCACTCGGTGACGGTGAGGGTGGGGTGCATGAGCGGGTCAAAGGTGGCGAGGACGCGGTCGCCCTCCACGGTATATTCGCTCCACAGGCGGATCTCGGCGCAGCGCTGTGTCCGGTCAAGGGTGATGCTGTGGATGGGCGTGGGTTCGGAGTAGGCTTGGTCGCGGCAGTAGACATCGGTGCTCTCGTCGCCGCGGAAGATGACGCAGAGGTCGTCACACTGGAGTACACCGGGTATGTCGCAGCTGCCGGTGTAAACGTTCTTGCGCAGCTGGCCGTGGAAGGAAACGGGAACGGTCTCGATGGCAGAATCGAGCGGGCTGGCATGGTACAGGCCGGTGCCGTCGAAGTCGATGGACACGCCCCTGTCCCGGCAGGCGAAAATGAATACGGCGGTGAACAGCAGCAGAATGGGAAGCCAGACCTTGCGGGATGTCCATATCTGTCGCATGGGGAGTCCTCCTTTACAGTGTTGTACCTGCTGCAAGTATACCATCAGGCGGGGAGAAAATCAACAAAAAACCGTGCGCTGCACAGCAACGCACGGTTTTGTATGTACGGGAGGTCAGACGGTCTCCCTGGGCTTCTTCAGCGCCACGATGACGCCCACGGTGATCAGCACCGCACCGATGACGCTCATCACCGTGATCTGCTCGTCCAGCAGCAGGTAGCCCACCACCAGCGTCACGAAGGGGGAGGCGTACAGATAGTTGTTGGTGATGACCACGCCCAGCCGCTGGAAGGCGATGTTCCATATAGCGAAGCACACGGCGTTGCCGAACACGCCCAGGAACAGCCAGCTCAGCAGGACGTTGGTCTGGGTGAACAGGGGTGTGAGATCAGGCATACCGTCCGTCAGCAGCATCAGCGGTACGGCGGTGATGAAGGCCCACAGCATGACCCGGCGGGTGACCAGGAAGTTGTCGTACTGCTCGGTGTATTTCTTGATAAGGATGGAGTACACGGCCCACATAAGGGCGGCGGCCAGGGCGATCAGATCGCCCAGAGGGTTCAGGTGGAAGGTCAGCTGGCCGTTGAGCACCACCAGCACCACACCGGCGATGGCGATGACCGCGCCGATGTACACGAACTTGCCCAGGCGCTCGCCATTGCGGGAGAACAGCTGGGCCAAAATGACCGTCAGGATGGGGGACAGGGCGATGATGATGCTGACATTGGCGGCGAAGGTGTAGGTCAGCGCTGTATTCTGCAGGAAGAAGTAGAAGCTGCCGCCGGTAACGCCGATGAGGATGAACATCAGCTCGTCCTTCCAGGGGAGCTTCAGAGTCTTGGGCCGCAGCGCCCACAGCGTGATATAGGCCAGGCCCATCCGCAGGGGGATGATCTGGATAGCGGTATAGGCGGTGAGCATCTGCTTGGTCAGCACGAAGCAGCTGCCCCACACCAGAATGGTGAAAATGGCGTACACATGGCCCATGACTTTTTGCGTGGCGGACATGGCGGTTCTCTCCTTATGACTCTATTTCTCTCGTCTCACGCGGCAGCTGCCGCAAAAAATCATTATACACGGCGGAAAAGGAAAAATCCAGTAGTTCCCGGGTATTTTCTTCCAAATGCCTTAACTTTCTATTAAGACGCTTGAAATGCGCTTGTTTTTTTTGCCATCCGTGGTATGATGGTAGCTATGAAAAATCAAGGAGGAAAGACTATGCACGCAGCGCTGGTCATCATGGCGGCGGGGATCGGTTCCCGCTACGGCGGCAGCAAGCAGACCGACGGCGTGGGGCCCCACGGAGAGATACTGATGGAGTACGGTGTGTACGACGCGGTGCGGGCGGGCTTTGACAAGGTCGTGTTCATCATCAAGCCGGATATGCGGGAGCTGATGGAGCGCCTGTGCGGCAATATGGCGTCCCGGCTGCACACGGCGGACGGGCGGCCCGTGGAGGTCCGTTACGCCTATCAGGACGACACGACACTGCCGGCGTGGTATACAAAGCCGGCGGGGCGGACAAAGCCCTTCGGCACGGCCCACGCGGTGCTGTGTACCCGCGATATCGTCCACGAGCCCTTCTGCGTCATCAACGCCGACGATTTCTACGGCGCGGACGCTTACCGCACCATATATGCGGAGCTGCAGCGCCTGCCGGAGACGGGCGCGGCCACCATGGTGGGCTATCTGCTGAAGAACACCGTCACTGCCCATGGCACCGTGTCCCGGGGTGTGTGCCATGTGAAGGACGGGTATCTCAGCGACATCCGCGAGACGCTGAAGATCGCCCTGCTGCAGGACGGCGTCATCCGGGACGAGGATACCGGAGCGGTGCTGGACGGCGACACGGTGGTGTCCATGAACTTCTGGGGCTTTGCCCCCTCCGTCTTCGACGCGCTGGAGATGTATTTCCACGACTTCCTCCGCAGCGAGGCGGGGCAGTCGGTGAAGGCCGAGTGCCTGCTGCCCACCATGGTGGGCGACCTGCTGGCGGCGGGAGAGCTGCGCGTCAGCGTGCTGAAGTCGGCGGACCGCTGGTTCGGCATGACGTATCATGAGGACCGCGCCCGGGTGGCGCAGGCGCTCAGCAAACTGCACGAGACGGGGGCATACCCCGAGGAATTGAGGTAACAGAATGGATTACGAAAGAGAACGCCGCCGGCAGAAGCGCTACCGGGAGGCCATGCGCAACCGCATTATTGCCGCCGTGCTGCTGGCCGGCATCATCGTGGGTGCGATATTCATCATCAAGGGCTGCAAAAAGGACGATGCTCCGGCGGACGACGCCCAGAACACGAATCAGTCCGTGGACAATGTAGGCGACACTACGACACCGGATAACGTCATCGTGGACGACGAGCTGCTGACACTGGTGAACCCCTGGAACCCTCTGCCCGATGACTGGACGGTGGACCTGGTGACACTGGATGACGGCCACCGGGTGGACAGCCGCTGCTATGAGGCGTATATGGAGATGATCAACGCCTGCAAGGCGGCGGGCTACAGCCCGGTCAACTGCTCCAGTTACCGCGCGCAGGAGACGCAGCAGAGCCTGTACGACAACAAGGTGCAGCGGCTCATCAGCAGCGGCATGAGTGAGGACGAGGCCAAAGCCGAGGCGGCCAAGGCCGTGGCCATCCCCGGCACCAGCGAGCATCAGCTGGGCCTGGCGGTGGACCTGGTGGACGCCAATATGCAGGACCTGACCTCTGCTCAGGAGAGCACGGAGACCCAGAAGTGGCTCATGGCCAATTCCTGGCGGTACGGCTTCATCCACCGCTACCCCAACGGAAAGACCGATATCACCGGTATCATCTATGAGCCGTGGCACTACCGCTATGTGGGCAAGGACGCGGCACAGGAGATCTTCAACCGGGATATCACACTGGAGGAGTATCTGGGCAAGACGGAGCATTGATGGATATAAAGGGAGGGGCCGTCCGGCCCCTCCCTTTATACGAAGACATGAAGAAGTTATTTGCAGTTTTTCGCGTTCTTGGCGTTCTTGGTATTGGTGTTTTCCGTGTTGTCGGTGGTGTTGGTGTTCTTGGTGTTTTTGGTGTTCTTCGTGTTATCCATGAGATATACCTCCATTTTCTGTACCCTTTGTACCTCAGGTACAACCATAGTTTCACCGCCGCCGCAGAAAATATGTAAAAAAATTCTGGAAAAAGCCGTTGACAAACACGCCGGGATAGTATAAAATATCCGAGAAAACAAAGAAGGTCGGTGCATCCGCCTCACCTCCAGCAACGGCAAAGAGGTCAACAGCGTCATACAAGCGCCCGAAAGGGCTGTTTGTGTTGTTTCGCGGATGCCCGGAGCGTCCGCGTTTTTATTTTGGATTGGAGGTGCTTCGGTATTAGCAAGGTACAGCATCAAC
>ERZ773147.2301-NODE-2301-length-16916-cov-5.903861_pt1 | contig 16916 bp, 13 predicted proteins | sample MGYA00580851_ERZ773147 | MGnify/ENA primary metagenome ERZ773147 (study PRJEB29015, sample SAMEA2737818) | human gut metagenome | biome: human gut; feature: human-associated habitat; material: faeces | place: China | collected 2012 ... | reverse complement strand
AACTCGCTACCTCCACCTTGGCAAGGTGGCGCTCTGCCAAATGAGCTATGCCCGCAAATGGTGCCTCAGGCCAGAATTGAACTGGCGACACGCGGATTTTCAGTCCGCTGCTCTACCTACTGAGCTACCGAGGCAAATGGCTTGCTTTGAAAGACGGGATATGGTGGGAACAACAGGACTCGAACCTGTGACCCCATGCTTGTAAGGCATGTGCTCTAACCAGCTGAGCTATGCTCCCGTTTTTCGCGGCTTTGTCATTGTAGCAAACGTTATAGCATTCTGTCAAGAACAAATTTAAATTTTTTCCAAAAACTTCTGCAAAACGTAAAATCGCCGTCAAGACGGACGGGAAGCGGTTGCCATCGACTCTGCCAGATGCTATACTGCGCTTACTATATAAACGCCCGAAGCGCTTTTTGAAAATGAAGGAGCTTTTATGAAAATTGTGATTGTCGGCGGAGGCAAGGTCGGCTTTGCCATCGCCCGCGAGGTTTCCGCCGAAGGACACGACGTAACGATCATCGACAGCAGCCGCGCCGTGTGCGACCGGCTTTCTCTCGCGCTCGACGGTATGACCGTGCAGGGAAACGGCGCCGCGCTCGACGTGCAGCACGCTGCGCTCGTGCCGGAGAGCGATCTTCTGATCGCTGTCTCGCCGAACGACGAGGCGAACATTCTCGCGTGCATGCTTGCGAGAAAAATCGGCTGCGCAAACACAATCGCCCGCATCCGCAGCCGCAACTACCTCGCCGGCGTGCAGCTCCTGCGGGAGGAGCTGGGCCTTTCCATGGCGGTCACGCCGGATCTTTATGCCGCACGCGAGATCTTTCGCCAGCTGCAGCTGCCCGCTTTTCTCCGGCGGGAATCGTTTGCCAAATCCCGCGCCGAGATCGTGGCGATGGAGGTCGATGCGGATAATAAGCTCTGCGGCAAAAAGCTCATGGAGCTGCCGCGTGTCCTGCGCCACCGCGTGCTCGTGTGCGCCGTCCGCCGCGGGGAGGAGGCGTTCATCCCGGACGGCTCGTTTGCGATCCGGGCCGGGGACGAGGTATATCTGACCGCGCCGGCGGCGACCCTTTCGCGCACCGTGGACGAGCTGGGGCTGCGGAAAAAGCACGCAAAGAATGTGATGATCGTCGGCGGCGGACGGCTGGGCGAAGCGCTCGCGGAGCTGCTGCGCGAAGCGGGCGTGCGCGTGAAGCTCATCGAGCATAACGCCGAGCGCTGCCGGGAGCTTGCGGAACGTTTGCCGGACGTCTCCGTCCTCTGCGCCGACGGTACGCGGCAGGATTTCCTTTTCAGCGAGAATATTTCACAGATGGACGCCGTTGTCGCGCTCACGAATCTGGACGAGGAAAATGTATTTATCTGTATGTACGCCCGGATGCAGGGCGTGCCGCAGGCGATCCCGAAGGTAAATCGGACGGAATACGCCGCCGTGTGCCAGAACTGCGGCATCCGCAGCACCGTCAGCCCGAAGGACATCTGCGCGCAGGAGATCTCGCGCTATGTCCGCGCCATGGAGAGCACCGATGCCGAGAGCGTCCTTTCCGTATACAGTCTGCTGGGCGGGCGCGTTGAGGCGCTCGAATTTCTCGTCACGGCGGACGTGCCGCACCTCGGCGAGAGCCTTGCCTCTGTCACGCTTCAGCCGGGAATCCTGCTCGCGTGCATTTCGCGCGGGGCAAAGGTGATCTTCCCCGGCGGCGGCGACAGCTTACAGGCGGGCGATACCGTCATCGTGGTCGCGCCGCGCGAGCGGCACATCGCGGAGCTGCGGCAGATCTTTGCCGAGCGCGGGTGATCGGATATGAACATTGCCATGATCTGCCGCATTCTCGGCCTGACGCTGGGAGTGGAAGCGGCATTTATGATACCGCCGCTCGCAATCGCGCTCGCACGGCACGAGCACAGCGCCGCTGTCGGCTTTGCCGTCACTGTGGCGGCGATCCTCGTGTTCGCGGCGCTGCTGCGGCGCATAAAGGCCCGGCGGCGGGAGTATTACGCCCGCGAGGGCTTTGTAACGGTCGGCCTTTCGTGGGTGCTTCTTTCGGTGTTCGGCGCGCTGCCGTTTTGTCTGAGCGGCGCGGTGCCATCGTTTGTGGACGCCTTCTTTGAGACCGTTTCCGGCTTTACCACGACCGGCGCGAGCGTGATCGCCGATGTGGAGGCGCTGCCGGTGAGCCTTTTGTACTGGCGCAGCTTTACGGTATGGCTCGGCGGTATGGGCGTGCTCGTGTTCGTGCTGGCCGTGAGCCCGATGGCGAACGGTGACAGCGGTGACGCGCTGCATCTTCTGCGCGCGGAATCGCCGGGCGTGAACGTGGGAAAACTCGTGCCGCGGATGCGCCGCAGCACGACGATCCTCTATCTTATCTATATCGGCCTCACGGTTTTGATGTTCGTGCTGCTCATTTTTGATATGCCGTTCTTCGATGCGCTCACCACGGCGTTCGCCACGGCGGGCACGGGCGGCTTTTCGATCCGCAACGCCGGAATGAGCGTGTACAGCCCCTATTCGCAGACGGTCATCACCGTTTTTATGATCCTCTTTTCCATAAACTTCACGCTCTACTATCTCTTGCTGATCGGCAAGCTCCGGCAGGCGCTGCGCAGCGAGGAGATGTGGGTATTCCTCGGCATTCTCGCCGCCGTTTCGCTCGCCGTTGCTGTGAACATTCTGCCGCTCTTCAGCGGCTTTGGCGAGGCATTCCGCCACGCCATATTCACCGCCGCGTCCGTGATGAGCACCTCGGGCTTTGCTATCTCGGATTTCAACCTTTGGCCGTGGTTTTCCAAAACGCTGCTTGTTGTGCTGATGTTCGTCGGCGCGTGCGCCGGTTCGACCGGCGGCGGCATCAAGATCGTGCGCATCGTGATCGGCGCGAAGCTTGCCCGCCGGGGCGTGCAGCGCGCCATCCACCCGCAGCAGGTCAAATGCATCCACATCGACGGCGAGCCGCTCGACGAGGACACCTGCGGCTCCGTTTCCGCGTTCCTGCTCGTGTACGCGCTGCTCTTTGTGCTGCTTCTTGTCCTGCTCGCGCTGGAAGGGCTGGATTTCATCACAACATTTTCCGCCGCGGCGAGCTGCTTTAACAACGTCGGCCCCGGTATGGAGCTCGTCGGACCGATGTCCAACTATACATGCTTCTCGTCTTTCGGCAAGGTGCTGCTCGCTTTCTCCATGCTCTTTGGCCGTCTGGAGCTCTATCCGATGCTTCTGCTGTTCATCCCCGCCGCGTGGCGCAAATAACGGAACCCGGCTGCCGTTCAAAAACGGCAGCCGGGTTTCTTTCATACAGCCGCTCGAAGTTTGCTGCTGCATCGCTTTTGAATATGCTGTGATCAAGTGTTTTTCGTTTCGGTTTCCTTATCCGACGCTGCCGGGTATGCGCGTTTTTCCACATACGCCATCATGCGGTTATACAGTACCAGATAGAAAAGGATGGCGAGCATACCACCGACCGCGCCCAGAAGCGCGTATGAGTCGCTGCCGCGCAGTTTCAGCGCGGCCCATATTATTATAATACCTATCCACACCACAACGCACAGGACGATAGTTGAAATATGTTCATGCAGCCATTTCTTCCTAAAAAAAGCGATCTTTTCTTTCAGCGTAAATGTACTGCTGCTGAGCGCTGTAACAAGGTTGCTGTCGGCGGCTTTTTTGAAATCCTCCGCGGCAAGCCGTTCTCCGCTTATAAGCTCGTTGATGCTTACACCGAATTCTTCGGACAGCAGCGACAGCATTTCCACGTCGGGCATGTAGTTGCCGTTCTCCCAGCGGGAAACGGTCTTGTTGGTCACGCCGAGCTTTTCTCCGAGCTTTTCCTGCGTCAAACTCTTTTCTTTCCGCAGGGCGGCGATGAATTTTCCCATCTTTATTTGATCCATTTGGCTCACCTCAAAGAAAGTATAGCAGAAATTTCGTAAAATGTCCTCCCCACAAACAGCGAATGTGCTGTCAAAGGGAAACTGCAGCGGAGCACCGGCCAATGCGCCGTGCTCGCGCGGGGCGGGGACCACAAAAAACCGTATGGCGGCAACGGGATGCAATAAGTCTTGCGCGACGGGCGGGGAACGTGTATAATGTTTTCCGTGAAAATAGGCGGCTTCTCTTCCGCAAAGGGTTGGGGAAGCGCCGCGACACGGGAGTTCACTATGAAAGTTACCTTTTTGGGCGCTACCCATGAAGTTACGGGCAGCTGCACACTCATCGAGTGCGGGAATAACCGCGGCCTTGTTGACTGCGGCATGGAGCAGGGGAAGGACATCTTTGAAAACCAGAAGCTGCCGGTGGCGGCGGGGGAGATCGACTTTGTCCTTTTGACCCATGCGCACATCGACCACTCCGGCAATCTGCCGCTGCTTTTCAAAAACGGGTTCGACGGCCCCATTTACGCCACACGCGAGACGTGCAATCTCTGCCGCATCATGCTGCGTGACTGCGCGCACATTCAGGAGAGCGAGGCCGAGTGGCGCAACCGCAAAAGCCGCCGCTCCGGCGGACCGGCATATGAGCCGGTCTACACGCTCGACGACGCCGAGGCCGCCATCGCGCATCTGCGCCCGGTGAGCTATCACGAGCTGGTGCAGGTCGGCGAGCACTTCGCCGTCCGCTTCAGCGATGTGTGCCACCTGCTCGGCAGCGCCTGCATCGAGGTCTTTATGACCGAAAACGGCGTGGAGCGCAAGATGGTGTTCAGCGGCGATATCGGCAATCTTAACCAGCCCATCATCCGCAACGTGCCGGAAACGGTCGCGGACGCGGACTATGTTATGATCGAATCGACCTACGGCGACCGTCTGCACGACCGCCATGTCCCGCCGGTCAAGCTGCTGGCCGATTACATCCAGCGCACGCTCGACCGCGGCGGCAATCTCGTTATCCCGTCGTTCGCCGTTGGGCGCACGCAGGAGATGCTCTACTATATCCGCGAGATCCGCGAGAAAAAGCTCGTCACCGGTCACGACGGCTTCCCCGTCTATGTGGACAGCCCCATGGCAAACGAGGCGACGGCGATCTATCTCCAGTGCGGCCACGAATGCTTCGACGAGGAGACCCGCGCTCTCGTGGACGCCGGGATCAACCCCATCTGGTCGGACGGCATCCGCATCTCCGTTTCGAGCGAGGACTCCAAGGCCATCAACGAAAACCCCGAGCCCAAGGTCATCCTCTCGGCGAGCGGCATGTGCGAGGCGGGACGCATCCGTCACCATCTCAAGCACAATCTCTGGCGGAAGGAGAGCACGGTGCTCTTCGTCGGCTATCAGGCGGAGGGAACGCTCGGCCGCAGGCTCTATGACGGCGAAAAGCATGTAAAGCTCTTTGGCGATGATATCGAGGTCAACTGCGAGATCGGCTTCCTGCCCGGCAAGAGCGGCCATGCCGACCGCGACGGGCTCACTGCGTGGCTCGCGGGCTTTGAGAAAAAGCCGAAGCTCGTGTTCGTGAACCACGGCGAGGACGCCGTGACGGACGCGTTTGCCGGCTATCTGGAGACCGAGCACGGCTATAAGGCGTTCGCGCCTTACAGCGGCACGGTGTTCGATCTCGCCGAGGGAAAATTCCTCGTCTGTCCGAAGGGCGTGCCGGTCAAAAAGGCGGAGACCGCTTCGGGCGCCAAGGCGAGCGGGCTTTATCAAAAGCTCGTCGCCGCCGGAGAATCGCTCCTTTCTCTCATCCGCGCGAGCCGCGGCAAGCCGAACAAAACGCTCAAACACTTCCTTTCGGACGTGGAAGAGCTTCTCAAAAAATATCGCTGAACCGTATAAAGGGAGGAGAAACCCATGGACGAAAAGAAGATCGCGTACAAGCGCGTGCTGCTCAAGCTCTCCGGCGAAGCGCTCTCCGGCGATGCCGGAACGGGGCTGGACTTCAAGGTCATGGCCGAGGTCTGCGGCGTTGTCGCGCAGTGCGCAAAGCAGGGCGTTGAGGTCGGCATCGTTGTCGGCGGCGGCAATTTCTGGCGCGGCGTGAAAAACGGCGAGGGACGCATGGACCGCTGGAGAGCGGACTATATGGGCATGCTCGCCACGGTCATGAACTGTCTGGCGCTGCAGGACGTGCTGCAGCAGCAGGGCGTGGAGGCCAAGGTGCTCACCGCCATGGAGATCCAGCACATCGGCGAGCCGTTCTCCGTGGAGAAGGCGGACGAATATCTCCGCTCCGGCAAGGTCGTCGTGTTCGGCGGCGGCGTCGGCAGCCCGTTCTTCACGACCGACACGGGCGCGGTGCTGCGCGCGGCGCTCATCGGCGCGGACGCGGTACTGCTTGCCAAGAACGTGGACGGCGTTTACAGCGCCGACCCGAAGAAGGACCCCAACGCGGTTCGCTTCGACTCTCTCACATATGAGGAAGTGCTCGAAAAGCGTCTCGCGGTCATGGACAGCACGGCGACGTGCATTGCCATGGACAACCGCATCCCCATCAAGGTGTTCGCCCTGCGCGAACCGGAAAACATCCTGCGCGCCGCCCGCGGCGAGGCCGTCGGCACGCTGGTCCATTAAAAGAAAAACGAAAAAATAACACCGGGAGGATACACAAGATGGCAGAAATCAAAGAATTCAAAAACCGCATGATCAAAACGGCAGAGGTTCTCTCCGCCCAGTTCGACACCGTCCGCGCCGGCCGCGCCAACGCCGCCGTGCTCGATCAGATCGAGGTCGATTACTACGGCACTCCCACCCCCATCCGCCAGATCGCGTCCATTTCCAGCCCCGATGCGCGCACGCTGCTCATCCAGCCGTGGGACGGCAGCACGCTCAAGCTCATCGAAAAGGCGATCCTCACCTCCGAGCTCGGCATCAACCCGCAGAACGACGGGCGCGTCATCCGTCTTGTGTTCCCGCAGCTCACCGAGGAGCGCCGCAAGGAGCTCGCCAAGCAGGTGCGCAAGTACGGCGAGGAAGCCAAGGTCGCCGTGCGCAACATCCGCCGCGACGCGATGGACAAGTTCAAGAAGGAACAGAAAAAGGGCGAGATCACCGAGGACGATCTGAAGGATCTGGAAAAGGACATGCAGAAGCTGACCGACGATTATACCAAGGAAGTCGATAAGCTCACCGCCGCCAAGGAAAAGGAACTCTTCGAGATCTGATGGCGGGCGCAACAGAAAAAAACGGCGGGGCGGGGGAGAAGCCCCCCCGCCACATCGCCATTATCATGGACGGCAACGGCCGCTGGGCGAAGAAGCGCGGGCTGCCGCGCAAGGCGGGACACGCCGTCGGCGCGGAGACATTCCGGCGCATTGCAACGTACTGCAAAAACCTCGGCATGGACTATCTCACGGTGTATGCTTTCTCCACGGAGAACTGGAAGCGCTCGGATGAGGAAGTCGGCGCGATCATGGGCCTTTTGGAAAACTACCTGCACGAATCCATTGAAAAGATGGAAAAGGACCGGATCCGCCTGAAAATTCTCGGCGATACGACGGCCCTTTCGCCCGCCATTCAGGGCTTGATCGATAAAACCGACGCAATCGCCGCGCGTCTGCCCGGCTGCTTTCAGGCGAACGTATGCCTGAACTACGGCGGACGCGACGAGATCGTCCGCGCCGTGAACCGCTTTGCCGCGGAGCATCCCGGCGAGACGATCACCGAGGCGGCGATGGCGGAGTATCTCGACACCGCCGGTATTCCCGACCCCGATCTCATAATCCGCACGGGCGGGGAATATCGTATATCGAATTTTCTCATGTGGGAGAGCGCTTACTCGGAGCTTTACTTCACCGATGTGCTCTGGCCGGATTTCTCAGAGAAAGACATTGACGAAGCCGTTGCGGAGTACCGGCACCGCGACCGTCGGTTCGGAGGAGTTAAAGCGTGAAAAAAAGAGTATTGACTGCGCTCGTGGGCATCCCCGTTCTTATCTTGGGCGTGTTTTTTGCGCCCATCTGGCTGTTCGGCGTGATCATTGCGGTCATCTGCGGCTTTGTGGCGTTTGAGCTTATGCGCTGCGCCATCGGGCAGGCGCCGAAGCGGCTGTATATTTCCTCCATCCTCTCCGCCGTGGCGATCGCCATTTTCGGCGGGCTCGATCTGCGCATGGCGGCGATCATTCTTTTGTTCCTCTTCTTCGTTCTCTCGTGCGAGATGATGGCGTGCTTTTCCACGCCGCGCAAGATCAGCATGGAAATGGTCGCCATCTCGATGCTCGCGGGCGGCGTGCTGCCGATGATGCTCTCTACGCTCCTTCGCATTGCGCAGTTTGAAACGACGATCTCCATTCCGGAGCTGCTGAATGGCAACTCCACGCTCGTTCGCATCACGCATGACGGGATCGTCGGGCGCGTGCGCGCGTTTCTGCCGTTCGTCGTCGCCTTCGGGAGCGACGCGGGCGCATACTTCTGCGGCCGTGCGTTCGGCAAAAAGCAGCTCGCCCCGGCCATCTCCCCGCATAAGACCGTCGCCGGCGGTATCGGCGGCGCGGCGTGCGGAGCCGCGATGGCGCTTTTGTACGGCGTCATCGTCCGCGCGTACGGCCTGAGCGCCAATCTCGTCTCGCTCGCGGCGTTTGGTCTTGTCGGCAGCGTTGTGGCGCAGCTCGGCGATCTCACATTTTCGGCGTTCAAGCGCCAGTACGGCATCAAGGATTACGGCAATATCCTCCCCGGTCACGGCGGCATGCTCGACCGGTTTGACAGTATGTACTATCTCGCGCCGCTCACGGAGCTGTGGATGCTGCTCCTGCCCGCGATTTCGGCATAAGGACGGATCATTTTATGGTGAAAGCAATTTCCATTTTAGGCTCCACTGGCTCCATCGGACGGCAGACTGCTCAGGCAGCCGGCCGTCTTGGTATTCCCGTGCTCGCGCTCGCGGCGCGGCGGGACGTGGACCGGCTCGAGGAGCAGGCGCGCCAGTTCCGCCCGAAGTATATCTCCGTGATGGACTCCGCCGCGGCAAAGGAGCTCCGGACGCGCCTTTCGGACACGAACATCGAGATCGGCGAAGGGGAGGAATCCCTTGTCGCTGCCGCCACGGTCGAAGGGGCGGACTGCGTCGTGACCGGCATTTCCGGCAGCGTGGGCCTTCGTCCGACGCTCGCCGCCATTCATCAGAAACGCCGCATCGCGCTCGCAAACAAGGAAACGCTCGTGTGCGCGGGCGAGATCGTCATGGCGGAGGCGGCGCGCTGCGGCGCGGAGATCCTCCCGGTCGATTCCGAGCACTCGGCGATCTTCCAGTCCATGGCGGGACGCGATAAGAGCGAGCTCCGGCGCATCCTTCTCACCGGCTCCGGCGGGCCGTTCCGCGGCTGGACGAGAGAGCAGACGCGCGACGTCACGCCCGAGCGCGCCGTGCGCCATCCGAACTGGAGCATGGGCGCGAAGATCAGCATCGACAGCGCCACGATGATGAATAAAGGTCTGGAATTTATCGAGGCCATGCATCTTTTTGCCGTGACGCCCGATCAGATCAAAGTCATCATCCACCCGGAGAGCGCCATTCACTCCATGGTGGAGCTGCTCGACGGCACAGTCATCGCGCAGCTCGGCGTGGCGGATATGGGGCTTCCCATCCAGTACGCGCTCACGTATCCCGAGCGGCGCGAGTCGGCGGCGAAGCCGATGGATTTCGCCGCGCTCGGCTCCATGCATTTTGAAGATCCCGATCTGGAGAAGCTGCCGTGCCTCCGTCTTGCGATGGAGTGCGCGAGAGCGCGCGGCACGGCGCCGTGCGTCATGTCGGCGGCCAACGAGATCGCGGTAGGGGCGTTTTTGGGACACCGGATCGGGTATAATGATATCTACCGTCTGGTGGCTTCGGCTGTGGAGCGCGCGGAGTTTATCGCGCAGCCCACGCTCGAGGAAATTCTGGCATCGGATGCGGAAGCGCGCGAGCTTGTCCGCAGGGAGATCGGCTGAGTATGTACATTGTTCTTGCAATTCTCGCATTTGGCATTCTGATATTTGTCCACGAGCTGGGCCACTTTCTTGTGGCGAAGGCGTGCGGCGTGAAGGTGACGGAGTTTTCCATGGGCATGGGCCCGCAGCTTCTGCATAAGCAGAAGGGGGAAACGGTCTATTCGCTCCGTGCCTTTCCCATCGGCGGCTTCTGCGCCATGGAAGGGGAGGAGGAAGCCTCGGACGATCCGAGAGCGTTCAATAACCAGAGCGTCTGGCACCGCCTTCTCATTCTCGTCGCGGGCGCGGCGATGAACTTCCTTCTCGGCCTCGTGCTCGTCATCATCCTCTATGCCGGCGCGGGCGGCTTCAACAGCCCCGTCATCGCCGGCTTCGCCGACGGCTGCCCGTATGAGGGCACGCTGCAAGCCGGCGACGAGATCCGCCGCGTGAACGGCGAACGGATCTTCTTTACCGGCAACTTCATTCAATACGCCTCCGCCGACGAGGACGGGGATCTTGATCTCGTCATACTCCGCGACGGAAAACGGATCGAACTGGATAACTACCACATGGTGCCCGTGGACTATGAGTTGAACGGGCAGACCGTGAAAAAATACGGCGTCAACTTCACGATCGCCGCGCCCACGGTCGGAAATGTGCTGAAATACTCCTTCTACAACTGTCTGGACTTCGTGCGCATGGTGCGCGCGGGACTTGTGCAGCTCTTCACCGGACAGGCGTCCATGTCGGATATGACCGGCGTCGTCGGCATGGTGGATATCATCAACGAGACCGGGCAGAGCGCGCAGTCCACATCGGAGGGCATTGCGAACGTCGTGTTCCTCGTGGCGTTCATCGCCGTGAACCTTGCGGTGATGAATCTTCTGCCGCTCCCGGCGCTTGACGGCGGCCATATCCTGACGCTCCTTTTGAGCGCGCTCTTTGAGAAGATCACCGGGAAAAAGCCCGACCCGCGCATTGAAGGATATATCCATTACATCGGCCTGCTGCTCCTGCTCGGGCTGATGGTGCTTTTGATGTACAACGATATTGTGAGGATCATTCGCCGATGAACAGAAAAATCACGAAAACCATCCGTGTCCGCGGCGTGCCCATCGGCGGCGGGAATCCCATTCCCGTGCAGTCGATGACGAACACGCACACGGACGATGTCGCCGCCACGCTCGCGCAGCTCCGGCGGCTGGAAGCCGCGGGCTGCGAGATCGTGCGTCTTGCCGTGCCCAACCAGCTCGTCGCGCGCGCCCTGCCGGAGATCCGGCGCGGCACCGGCCTGCCGCTCGTGGCGGACATCCATTTTGATTACCGGCTCGCGCTGGCCGCGGTGGAGGCGGGCTTCGACAAGATCCGCATCAACCCCGGCAACATCGGCTCTCCGGAGCGGGTGCGTATGGTGGCGGACGCCTGCCGCGAGCGGGGCGTCCCCATCCGCGTCGGCGTGAATTCCGGCTCGGTGGAAAAGGGCCTGCTCGAAAAATACGGTCTGTGCGCGAAATCCCTCTGCGAGAGCGCGCTCGGTCATGTAAAGCTCCTGGAGGACTGCGGCTTTGAGGATATCTGCATCAGCGTCAAGGCGAGCGACGTTGCCATGACCGTGGAGGCCAACCGCATGCTCTCGACGCTGTGCGATTATCCGCTGCACATCGGCGTAACGGAGGCCGGGACGAAGGAGCGCGGCATTTTGAAATCCGCCGCGGGCATCGGCGCTCTGCTGCTCGACGGCATCGGCGATACGATCCGCATCTCCCTCACCGATGCGCCCGAGGAAGAGGCGCACGCGGGCGGGGAGCTTCTGCGTGCGCTGGGACTGCGGTCCGGCGTGCAGTTCGTGTCCTGCCCCTCGTGCGGGCGGACGGAATACGATCTCATCGGTACGGCGAAGGCGGTCGAGACGCGGCTGCGCGATAAGCCGTGGAACATCACGGTCGCCGTGATGGGCTGCGTTGTGAACGGCCCCGGCGAGGCGTCCCACGCCGATTACGGCATCGCCGGCGGCAAGAGCGAGGGCGTCATTTTCAAGCACGGCGAGCCGGTGGCGCGTGTAGCGTCGGACAGGCTTGCGGACGCGCTCGTGGAACTAATTGAAAGAGAGAACCAATAATTCATGGCACAGGAAGTCAAATTTCTGGATATGTTCGGCTGCTGCGCCGCCCTGCGGGATAAGTGCGGCGGGCTGGAGTTGGCAAAGGTGAAAAACGTTGTCGTCTCGCGCGAGAAGCGGACGATGGACATTGCCGCCGGCTTTGCCGCGCCAGGCACGCCCTCCGATATCGCCATGCTCGAATGGCGCATTGCGGCGGAATACGGGTTCACGCGGGTGAAGATCACCGGCAATACGCCCGCGGCGGCCCCGGCGGAGAAAAAGGCCGCGCCGCCGAAAAAGGAAGCAAAGCCCGCGCCGAAAAAAGCGGAGAGCGGTGAGGTCCTCTTCGGCAAGCTGCCGAAGGACAACCACAGAACGGATATCTCCGAGCTTACGCTGCAGTCCGGCACGGTGAGCGTGACGGGCAAGGTCTTTGCCGCGGACAGCCGGAAAATACAGAAAACGAACGCCGCGGTGCTGAGCTTCGATATGACGGACTATACCGGCAGCATCCACGTTTCCAAGTACATCCGCCAGGGCGACGATCAGTCGATCCTCGATAAGATCCGCGTCGGCGACTATCTCACGGTGCGCGGCGACGTGATCTTCAACCGCTACGATAACGACATGGCGATCGATGTCGCCGCCATCGCCAAGGAAACCGCCCCGCAGCGGCAGGACACCGCCGAAGGGGACAAGCGCGTGGAGCTCCATCTCCATACGCGCTACTCCACGCTCGACGCGCTCACCGATCCGACCGCCGCGGTGAAAACGGCGGCCCGCTGGGGCCACCGCGCCATCGCCGTGACGGACCACGGCGTCGCGCAGGCGTTCCCGGAATTCTGGCACGCGGGGGCCAAGTGCGGCATCAAGGTCATTTACGGCGTAGAGGGGTACTATATCAACGATGTGGACGACCTTCTCGCCGTCCACGGGGAGAGCGATCTCCCGCTTGATACCGATTTTGTCGGCTTTGATATCGAAACGACCGGCCTGGACAGCCACATTCACCGCATCACCGAGATCGGCGCGGTGCGCGTGGAAAATGGCGTCGTGACGAAGAGCTTTCAAACGTTCGTCGATCCCGGCATGCCCATCCCGCCGGAGATCGTGCAGCTCACCGGCATCACCGACCGCGACGTGTACGGCGCGCCGGGCGAGGCGGAGGCCGTGCGCGCGTTTCTGGACTTTGTTGGCGATCTCCCGCTCGTGGCGCATAACGCCGCCTTTGATATCGGCTTCATCACCGCCGCGGCAAAGCGCAGCGGCCTTGCGTTTGACCCCATATACATCGATACGCTCCCCATCGCGCAGGCGCTTTTGAAGCAGCTCAAAAAATTCAAGCTCGACATCATCTCCAACGCGCTGGGGCTGCCGGACTTTAACCACCACCGCGCGAGCGACGATGCCGCCGTGTGCGCCCGCATCTTCACAACCCTCCGCCCGCGGCTCGCGGACAAGGGCGCAAAAACGCTCTCGGATGCCGGAGCACTCGTGGCGGAGCTGCGCAAAAACGACGCCCGCCGCCCGCGTCACATCACGCTGCTCGTGCAGAACAAGGTGGGACTGAAAAATCTCTACGAGCTCATCTCTAAATCGCATCTGGAGCACTTCAAGAAAAGCCCCATCATCCCGAAGAGCCTTCTGATGCAGTACCGTGAGGGCATTCTTATCGGCTCGGCGTGCGAGGCGGGCGAGATCTTCGACGCCGTCGTGCGCAGCCGGAGCGATGCCGAGCTTGACCGGCTCGCAGCGTTCTACGATTATTTTGAAATTCAGCCGCTGTGCAACAACCACTTCCTCATCAACGACGGCAAAGCGCGCGACGAGGAGGACCTGCGCGAATTCAACCGCCGCGTCCTCGCGCTGGGCCGGCGGCTCGAAAAGCTCGTCGTTGCTACCGGCGACGTGCATTTCCTCGAACCTGAGGATGAGATCTATCGCCATATCCTTATGGCGTCGCGCAAGTTCCCGGACGCGGACAAGCCTCTGCCGCTTTATTTCAAAACGACCGACGAAATGCTCAAGGAGTTTTCGTATCTCGGCGAGGCGGACTGCCGCGACGTCGTCGTCACCGCGCCGAACGCCATTGCCGACAGCGTGGAGAGCTTTGAGCTGCTGCCGAAGGACCTGTTCCCGCCGTCTATTCCGCACGCGGCGGAGGATCTTGAGCGCATGGTCTGGGATAAGACCCACGAGCTTTACGGCGAGAACCCGCCCGAGCTCGTCACAACGCGCATCAAAGAAGAGCTGGACGCCATTCTCGGCCGTCACTACGAGGTCATTTATATGTCGGCGCAGAAGCTCGTGCAGAACTCGCTCGAGCACGGCTATCTCGTCGGCAGCCGCGGAAGCGTCGGCTCCTCCATGGTGGCGTACATGTCCGGCATCACAGAAGTAAACTCTCTCCCGCCGCACTACCGCTGCCCGAAATGCAAATTCACCGACTTTGAAAACGTGTTTATGCCGAACGGCGATAAGTACGGCTGCGGCGCGGACATGCCGGACCGTACCTGCCCCGTGTGCGGCGCGAAGCTCGCCAAGGACGGGTTCGATATCCCGTTTGAAACGTTCCTCGGCTTCGGCGGCGACAAGGTCCCCGATATCGATCTGAACTTCTCCGGCGAATATCAGGCGAACGCCCACAAATACACCGAAGAGCTCTTCGGCCGCGACCACGTGTTCCGCGCCGGTACGATCGGCACGCTTGCGGAAAAGACGGCCTACGGCTATGTGAAAAAGTATCTCGAAGAGCGCGGCATGACCGTCTCCAAGGCGGAGGAGAACCGTCTCGCGGCGGGCTGCGTCGGCGTAAAGCGCACGACGGGCCAGCACCCCGGCGGCCTCGTCATCATCCCGCAGGACAAGGACGTTACGGACTTCTGCCCCGTGCAGCACCCCGCGGACGACGCGACCGGCGGCATCATCACCACGCACTTTGAATACCACAGCATGGAGGCAAATCTCTTAAAGCTCGACGAGCTCGGCCACGATGACCCGACGATGATCCGCATGCTCGAGGACGCTACCGGCGTCAACGCCCGCGAGATCCCGCTCGACGATCCGGAGACCATGCGCATCTTCACCTCGCCCGAGCCGCTCGGCGTCCCGGACGGCGACCCGATCGTCGGCCATACCGGTACGATCGGCGTGCCGGAGTTCGGCACGGCGTTCACGCGCCAGATGCTCGTGGACACGCAGCCGCACGAGTTTGCCACGCTCGTCCGTCTGTCGGGCTTCTCGCACGGCACGGACGTGTGGGCCGGCAACATCCACGACATCGTCGTCAACGGCATCGCGCCGACCGACAAATGCGTCGGCTGCCGCGACGACATCATGCTCTATCTCATCGATTTGGGCATGGAGCCGAAGCGCGCGTTCAAATTCATGGAGGCCGTGCGTAAGGGCGCCATCCACAAGGGTAAGCCGTGGCCGGACGGCATCGTGGAAGAGATGCAGCAGCTCGGCGTGCCGGAGTGGTGGATCGAATCCTGCCGGAAGATCCAGTATCTGTTCCCGAAGGCGCACGCCGTCGCGTATGTCACGATGGCGTTCCGCATCGCGTGGTTCAAGGTGCATGAGCCGCTGGCGTTCTACGCGACCTTCTTCACCGTGCGCGCGAAGGCGTTCGACGCGGAATACTGCTGCGCGGGACTGGACGCGGTCAAGCGGAAGATCCGCGAGATCGAGAACAACAAGGACGCGTCGGCGGTCGAGCAGGATCTGATGACCACGCTCGAGGTCTGCTACGAGTTCTATCGCCGCGGCTTTCACTTTGACACCATCGACATCTACCGCTCCGACGCGACAAAGTTCACCGTCACCGAAGGCGGCCTCCTGCCGCCGTTCATCTCCGTCCACGGACTCGGCGAGGCCGCGGCGCTGGACACGGTGGAAAAGCGCAGGGGCAAGGAGTTCATCTCGGTCGAGGAGTTCTCCATGTGCTGCAATAAGCTCTCCAAGACGCACATCGAGCAGCTGCGCGCCCTCGGCGCGTTTGCCGGCATGGCGGACACCAGCCAGCTCACGCTGTTCGGATAAATAGGGGGAGGGGAAGATGGAGAAGTATCCCTGTCCATGTTGCGGGTATTTGACCTATCCGGTGCCGCGGGAGGATGCGATTGCCTATATCTGCCCTGTCTGCTTTTGGGAGAACGATGTGTTTGTTACATCGGACGATGAACCGAGCGACGAAAATCACGGCATCTCACTCCGCACGGCGCAGGAAAATTACCGCAGCTTCGGCGCCTGTGCGCGCACGATGCTCCGCTATGTTAGAGAGCCGAAGCCGGAGGAAATTCCACAATAGAAAAACGCAGGACCTGCACTTGGCAGGCCCTGCGTTTTTTCATGCAGCAATGCAAAAGATGTGTTACAGCCCCAGCTCTACGGCGCGGCGCAGGCGCACCTTGCCGTCCAGCGCGGCGTCGATGGTCTGAATCAGCGCCTCGCGGTCGCGGTTGAGCGTACCGCCGAGGGGAAGGTAGTTTGAGGCGTGGTTCGAACGGAACACGCTGCCCTCGGAGTCGATGTGTTCCAGGAAGAGCCGCGTCTCGCGCATCAGATCGACGGGCCCCATCATCTGAAACTCGCCCGCCTCGATCCAATCGTGCAGGGGAGTGCCGGAGTAGACGCGCAGCGTCAGAAAAGCGATAAACTCCGGCTTCATGGCGCTGACGGCCTTTGCCGTGTCGATGGCGTGGGCCTGCCAGTCGCCGTTGAGCCCAGCCATGCCGTTGATGGCGGTGACGGAGATGGCGATGCCCGCCGCCTTGCAGCGCAGCGCATTTTTCACGGTCTCCGCCGCGGTGACGCCCTTGTTGAATTTCAAGAGCAGCTCCTCATTGCCGCTTTCCAGACCGATGTAGACGAGCGCCAGCCCGTGCTCACGCAGCTTGCGCAGCTCCTCGTCCGTTTTGCGCTCGATGGCCTTGGTGGTAGCATAGGCGGCGACGCGCGTA
>ERZ773147.2286-NODE-2286-length-16995-cov-7.783766_pt1 | contig 16995 bp, 15 predicted proteins | sample MGYA00580851_ERZ773147 | MGnify/ENA primary metagenome ERZ773147 (study PRJEB29015, sample SAMEA2737818) | human gut metagenome | biome: human gut; feature: human-associated habitat; material: faeces | place: China | collected 2012 ... | reverse complement strand
CGACGCTACAATCTTACCACGATTCGATTTCCTTGTCATCGGCGGGTGCCTGCCAGGAATATGACAGAAAACCGACCATAGACAGCATTACATATTCACATTATTATCAATAGTGTTTAGGGCTTTTTCATCTTCGATTCTCTTAATAATTGAATTATACATTGCCGCGGTTCTTAGTTTATTGTCAAATATATGTTCTTCAATCCTATTTTTCCATTTGCGAATTATACCTTTTACAATGGATGCTTTTGTAATATAGAAGTCTATTACTTGGATAAGCGCAAAAACAGTTGCAGCCACGGAAATTGCATTAATATCGCTTATTCCCAATATAGTGAGGCTAATATTAGTTAGAATAATTGCGAAACCTATAATCTTCATAAAAGCCGTTAAGGCTCTTTCAAAAACGAGACTATACTTTTTTGCATAATCTCTAATTTGTTGAATTATTCGTATCGCTTCCTCGCTTGCTTTTTGATCAGATAGTCTATTAGCTTCCTGCGCAATAGACACTTCGCTTATTTTTTGCACTTCCTTATCAATTACAGTTTGTTTATATCTATTTAGTGCCTCGGTTATATCGCTCTCAGTAAGGCAATCGGCATCTCCTTCAGAAGAATTATAGAATTCATCAAGCATCCAGTTAATCTTAGCAATAGTGGCTTCATCGGTAGTAAAGCTACCATTAGCTTCCATATCATCAATTTTTTGATTGCAGCAGCACGAAAGCTATCAGATGGGCGAATAGCGGCAGTAGCGTTTGCAATAATGTTTAGCAACGAAAGATTAATTTTTTTCTTGCTAGACTTTAACCAAGCGTGTGTTGTTAGATACACATTGTCTAATATCAAAGGGATACTCATGATGGGGGTATCTTTCTCAAAGTATTTACATACACATGCGACCAACGGTGTATTTGATGTAACAAAAACGGCCGCACAGTTTTCCAGTTTATTTGATACCCTGCCATTACGCAATAAAGAAATTGCAGAAATCGCTAAAACATCATTTTGTAAAGCGTTATTTTTCTTTTCCGAGTATCCCGGGATATCATTCTTTATAGCATTACTTAACGCATTTTCATCAATGTATTTGTGTTTACTATTACCGTTCGTAGAATTACTTATATATTCTGGACGCTCAACAACCTCTATTCCCTGCGCTTGCAGTTTAGAATCTAAGGTCTCCCTAAGAACAATTAGCTCAGGTATAGATAAGTTCTTATCATCAAGTCCCGCAAGAGTTCTTCTAGTATATCTCCTATCTTGTTTATTCTTTATATATGCGGTCAAAATGTCGACTACTTCTTGATAATGCTCACGGAAACAAGCAAATGATGCGCCCATCGTTGCCAGTAATTCTATCATTTGGTTGGTAGATTGGCGCTCATATTCTGATAAAAACCCTAATAGGTGAAGTAATATTGGAGTATCCAGATAAAATGTCACTTTTCTATATCTTGCAGCAGAAATCTCATTGTTCTCAGCTTCATACATAAGAATTTTGGCAATCATCAAGCCGTTCAATATTTGCGTAATTCGTTCGAACGTCAACGATTGTTTTTCATACTCCTCAATAATAAATTTTCCAATAGAATAATTTATGGAATCCGCCCTTTGCGTATAAACTATTGCAGACTTCGCATCACGAAAATAGTAATATCCATAACGTTCTAAAAAGAAAGAGAACTCCTGGACTATATCCATCTCTTTTGTGAAATGCTTTGAATTGGCCTCCAAATAGGATTTTAATTCTCCCAGAACGCACTCAATGCTACCTTTTGCCTGCCTTATCTCCTCCATTAGTTTGCTAACATCAATATCGCTTGTAAGCAGCACAAATTCCTGGTTTCTTTTTATGATAGTATCGGGCTCTCCGCGTGATATTTTTTTAAGCAATCTTTCACAGACGCGAAATGGTATGTCTAGTCCAAACTCATTGCGCATGTCAGAACACAAGTCCGGCACGTTTATTATACCGCTTTGTATCTTGCTTAATCCAACTTTTACAAAAGGCAATAAAATATCCGAAAAGCTTTGGCTTTCATGTACCCAAATAGTATATAAAACAGAAGTACTAATGAGTGCATCTGAATTTCGCATAATATGTATCCTATCATTCATTATATTTCCTCCATAATAACACATTATCGACAAATTTCCAAGGTATACAGTTAATATAGCTTCTTGCTCATAAAATTATTCTAGTGCTCAGTCTGATGCAATATTTCGTCAGCATTGTGAATTCCTTATAGTCCAGATGTGGAGGCTGTACCTACATAGTTATGCACAACCTCCATTTTTCGGTTGTTACAGCACCTCCAGCAAGCTCATCACCTCAATCCAGCTATCCAACTCGGTTGCCGGAGCCTGGAGCAGATTTCAACGGCCATGAGCCGCTCCGGAGCTATATAGGTCAGATAAATGATGTTACAGAGCATATCGCCGTTCTGTAGCTTGTCGTGCAGTATGGAGGCTGCCTCGCATAGCGGGGATCGAGAAATCGCTGTACATAAAGCAGCCTCGTACGACGGTATATTACGCGCATCCGTACAACGCGTGGGAGCGCGGCAGCAACGAAGCGGCAAACTGTATGATTTGTCGCTTCGCGCCAAAGGGAACGGATATCGGCAGGCTTAGTAACCGCGACGTCAAACGGATCGAGAGATGGATGAATGACTATCCCCGGCGTAAACTTGGTTACTTATCCGCTTATAAAGCAAGCTCCTTCGGTAAACGGTTCTCCGTTGGGTGCGACAATTAAAGTTGCAAGTTACAGAAAAAGAACCCTCTGCACGCTTGTATTGATTTATGTCACAGTTAATGTTATAATTAATACATATATGGAATCGAGGGCGATTTACCTGCTTCTATATCTCAATATCGTCCCATAAATGCCGATAATTCTTGATTTCGGCGTGTTTTCCGCACAAACAGTCACTATATAACTTCATACAATTCCATACTACTCCACGCTGAAATGGTGTAAAAATGGTGTATGGAAAATCAGATTGCAGGCGCAAAAATGACACACTACTACTGCCCCCAAAAATCGAGTGATAGCTCTGATGAAACACACAACCATCGGCATGACCGCCCAACGGATATGCCGATGGTTGTTTCATTTTTTGTTGCATTTCGGGGCGAATATTGAGAAAAATATTGCCAGTACGCCGCTTGTTTTTCCATCCCAATATAAGTTACTCCACGCCTTTATATCGTGCATTGGGCGTGTAGTTTAAGGACGCAATCGACATTTACGAGAACCGTTCTCATTTTGCCAAAGCTTATCTGAAATTTCTTGTCGAGTTTTTGCATTTTATCAGTTATAACTTATATTTTTGTAATTTCTCCATTGAGTTTCAATCGTAAATGCGATATACTGTGGTCAACCACGGAAGGAGGGTGAAGTTTTATGATCAAACGCGAACTGTATATGAGCCGTATCCGTCCGTTCATCGGAACGGAGCTGGTCAAGGTCATGACCGGTATCCGCCGCTGCGGGAAGTCGGTCATGTTGGAGCTGATCAAACATGAACTCACTGAGTCCGGCGTCAGCCCGACGCAATTTGTCTCCATCAATTTTGAAGATATGAGCTATTCCCACCTACAAACCGCACAGGCGCTGCACGACGAAATCACTACAAGAGCCGCAGAAATAGAGGGCAAGGTCTATCTGTTCTTTGATGAGATACAGGAGGTTAAGGACTGGGAGAGGTGCGTCAACTCTCTCCGCGTTTCGCTGGATTGCGACATCTACATTACCGGTTCCAATGCAAAGCTGCTGTCCGGTGAGCTTGCGACCTATTTAGGTGGACGCTATGTGGAGTTTGTGATCTATCCGTTCTCATTTGGGGAGTTCATGGAGCTGTACCGTTCGATTGCGCCTGATGCGTCCATTCAGCAGTGTTTCCAAAAGTACCTGCTTGCCGGAGGAATGCCCTACCTCGCAAACCTCCGCTATGCGGATGCGCCGTCCAAGCAATATCTTCACGATCTGTTTAACTCTGTCCAACTCAAGGACATCGTGAAGCGGAATAAAATCCGGGATGTTGATTTGCTGGAACGGATCATTGCCTATGTGATCGCCAATGTGGGAACGACCTTCTCTGCGACCTCGCTTGCGAAGTTCCTGAAAAATGAGCAGCGCACCGTTGCCCCGGAAACGATCCTGAACTATATCAAATACTGCTGCGAGGCGTACCTATTTTATCAGGTGAAGCGGGAAGATTTGCAGGGCAAACAGATCCTTGCCTCCAACGAGAAGTATTATATTGCCGATCATGGTATCCGCGAGGCCGTTTTCGGTGGCAATATGCGGGACATCAATCTCATTTTGGAGAATATCGTGTATCTGGAATTGCTACGCCGGGGTTACGAAGTGACTGTCGGCAGAACGGGCGATAAGAAAATTGATTTTGTGTGCGACAAACGCGGCGAAAAGCTGTACGTTCAGGTCACTTACCTGCTGGCATCGGAAGAAACAGTCAACCGTGAGTTTGGCGCGTATGATAACATCCGTGACAATTTCCCCAAATATGTCGTTTCCCTCGATGAATTCGATATGAGCCGAAACGGGATCAAGCACCGAAATATCCGCGACTTCCTCTTGGCGGAGGAATGGAACTAAGTACGAAGCCCAGCATCACGTCAAACGGTGCGATGCTGGGCTTCTTTTTGTTATACTTGTTTCTTTAGCCGTTCTGAGATTGCCATAATTGTATTATTGAAAGCTGCCAATCAAAAGCAACCGAATCAGCAAGAGAGCGAACGAGAAATCAATGAAGGTGTTTTTAGTGTGACTGTAAATTGAATACGCCTAAGGAATACGCGAATAGCCTTCAAAAAATCTTTCATGTGTATTTCCCCTTCAACAATACGTTCTCGCTCGTTCGCTTTGGACCTCTTTCGGTCTGGCGAGTCAGGAAGGGGGCTATCTGACTCAATTTGTATTATAGCATATTCATTATGAGTTTGCAAGAAAATGTAGTGACAACGTATTGACATATTTCCGTATTATGGGTATACTAGAGGAAAAGGAGGTCTGCTACTATGTCAAATATCAATGTGGCTACCGCACCGAAAACAGCGACGTTTCAGATGCGTATCAACCCGGAGATCAAGCAGGAGGCGGAGAATGTTTTTTCCGCCTACGGTCTGAGCCTGACGGACGCTTTTAATATTTTTCTCCAGCAATCACTGAACAGCAAGGGATTCCCGTTTCTGCTGTCCCCTGAAAATGCGGAGTACATGAAATCCAGGGCTGCGGCGCAGCTCATGGCCGAGATCGACAAGGGCTGGAAGTCTGTGGAAGAAGGAGGCTGGCTCACGCTGGAAGAAGTGGAGTCCCAGCTTGGGCTGACGGATGAATAAGCTGCGCATCACACCGGCGGCAGCCAGTGACTTGGCGGAGATCAAGGCCTACATCTCGCTGGAGCTGCATAACCCGCAGGCTGCACAGCGAATTGTGAGGAACATTACTCACGATCTAGGGCATCTACAGCAAAATCCGCATCTGGGCTTTGCTGTTTCGGCCAAAATCGGCAGAGAGACCGACCTGCGGGCACTTCTCAGCGGAAATTATTTCCTTTTTTACCGCGTTGAGATTGAAGCGGTACAGGTCGCCCGTATTCTGGATGGGCGGCAGGACTATCTGCGGGTGCTGTTTGGCGCAGTAGAGGAAAGTGGTACATAGCGGTTCTAATGGTATAGGAGTCATCAGGCAGATTACCTGATGACTCCTATTCTTTCTTGTTCACTTTGAAAGCTTATATCTCTTGGCCGCGCCTTTGCCCACGATCTCAATCAGGTTTTCCTCGCTCATCTGGCGGGTCAGCAGATAGGCTCTGGTCTTTTTGATGTTCAGCAGCTCCTGCAGCTCCTCGTCGCTTATTTCGTCATACTCCGCCAGATAATCAAGTACTGTTTTCATCTGGGGCGTGATGGTCGGTGCATTTGGATCGGCTTCCGGCTTTTTGTCGGCCGCCTCTGTAGACGCAGTATTCATATTCGGGAGTATCAGCTTGAACGTGTTGTGGGTCACTTCAATGCGGGGCTGCGCTGGGCAATCTTTATACAGCGCATAGATCTTGCGGATACCCGTACCGTAAGATTCAATCAGGCGCAGACGATGAAATATCTCGGCCAGCTTCCGGTTACGGGGCTGAGAAATGCCACTGCGAATGTCCTCCGCTGACAGGCCGGGCAGCAATCCGCCAAGAGAAATGAACTCCATGCACGCGTCGTTGACATTGATAATCACGCTGCCGCTGAAGCTGTAATCCCGGTGGACAAGCGCGTTCAGCAATGCCTCACGGATGGCCTCCTCCGGGTAGTCAGGCTTATCGAGGCGCTCCAGCCCCTTGAACACGGAGGCCGTGCGGTTGCATAGCGCAAGATAATCGTAGCTGTCATCCAACTGTTTGAAGATCGAGCCGCCGAACTCCTTGGCATCCTTAAACGTAACATTCTCCCGGTCGCCGAATACAGCAACTTTTGTGGTATGCGGACACTGGTCAGAGAGGATCAGCGCCAGATTTGTATACTGGTCGTCATGAATATTCCGCAGCCCCAGTGCAATAAACTTATCCTCCGAAAACGCCACTTTGTAGCGTTTGAATGCCGCCGCGGCGCCATCAAAGGCCAGATCCTGCCGCAAGGTACGCATTTCTTCAAATACATCTCCGTCCGAATCCTTAATCATCCGGCGGATCTGTTCCGGAGAAGCCTGCACACTGGAGGCTCCCTGCCGGATATAGACGCCGGTAGGCTTCAAGCCCTTGCCTTTCAGATAATAAGGCTTATAGCTTCCCTCTCCGACCTCTATGCGAATGACTTTATTGTCCTGCAAAATGTAGCGCACAAATACCGTCACATCCGGCGCGATGGCATCTCGAATGCCATTGGTCAGTCGGGTATAGGTCTCATCCACATTATCGATGCCAATTACGTTACCCTGATCGTCGATACCGATGTAGATCACACCGCCTTCCGTGTTGGCGAAGGCAATGACTTCCTTGTAAATGTCGTCGATCATCTGGGACTTATATTCCACGCGCTCATTTTCGTACTGCATATTCGGCACCTCCCAATCGTCTTGCCCTTATTATACTCCGTTTTTTCACTTTTTCAATGGCAAGAAGTGAAAATTCACTCGAAATTCACTTCGCCGGGTGAATTTTCACTTTTTACTCACTCACAAGAGTGAAAATGATTCCCGACGATTACGTCTCTCTTGTGCCGTTCCTGCTCCCCATAGCCGAACTGATCCAGTTTGTACCAGTGGTTTTCATCTACCCACTTTTCCTGATTGCCCTTGGAAGATGTTTCAGCAATTCTTTCGTTTGTCACAAAACGCAGGCTCATTCCACTACCTCGATCCATTGCTGGTCTTCCGCCATGCAGCCCTTTGTGCGCTTGATGATCTCCCACGGGTCATACTCGTCCAATCCTAAGACGTCCAGATATTCTCGAATACCATCGCGTTGCCTGGGGATGCACCGCTCTTCCAGAAAGGCCATCAGATCGGCCCAGGTGAGAAGCCGTTTTTCCCGAATGCCGTTTTTACCATCTGGCCGGTATGGTTCTCAGCGCAAAGGGTATGATCCGTAAAATCCGCTACGATCGTCGTACAAAGCGTATCCGCGTTCCAGAACTTCAGCGTTTTTATGCAGTGGGATCGTGCCTTCTTTTCGTCGTAAAACTCCTCTATGCTAACGACTCTGGTAATGACGATCTGACGCCCGTCAAAGGCCAGCTCTACCTCTCGGCTTTCATCGGTGATCCCCATGGCCTGAAGCCAGCGGGACGGGAGCGTCACCTTGTGCGTTTTCGCACCAACGCCTGCTGTTCCTCCGGCTGTACTGCTGTTGATCCGTGCCAAACGTCTTTCCATGTCATCACCTCGTTGCATTTTAAAATATATCATATTCGGTACGAATAATCAATCTTTTTTAGAAGGAATACAGCCATTTCAAGGTAAAGAGCGTTGCCCTCTTGCCTTCCGATAAAAGGTGCTCTTACTCATCCCCATCTGCCGCATGGCCTCGGCGGCGGTGATCTCCCGGCGCTGCCATCTGGCCATGACCTTCTCAAGCTCCGGCGGCTGGATAGGTTTGCGGCCTTTGTAAATGCCGTTGGCCTTGGCAATGGCAATACCCTCCCGCTGGCGCTGGAGGATATACTCCCGCTCCAGCTCAGCCACAGCTCCAAACACCGTCAGCATAAACTTACCGGTAGGCGTGGTGGTGTCGATGGCTTCCTTCTTGCTGACGAATTCCACCCCCTTGGCAGACAGCTTCTCCACCAGATCCAGCAGATCACGGGTATTGCGTGCAAAGCGGCTGATGGACTCCACGATCACCGTGTCACCCCGCCGGACATATTCCATCATTTTCTGCAATTCCGGGCGATTGGTGTTTTTGCCGCTCATGCGGTCGATATAAACCTCATCTACGCCCAGTTGTTCCATCAGCAGTTCCTGCCGCGCGGTGTTCTGGTCGGTAGTGGATATGCGGATGTAACCGATTTTCAAGTGCAAGGCTCCTTTCTTCTATCAGTCCCAATAGGGGCCCCTCCGCAGATGGCACGTGCCAGAATGTGAAAAGTGACCCTATTGGGACTCTTTTTCTGTGTGCCGTTAGGGTACACCCTATCGGTCTGGTTCCTCCACCGGGACACAGATTACCTTGTCATTTACCCGAACGAAGAACTCTGGTTTGGCAAAGCGTCTGAGCCAATAGTTTACCTGCTCGTCCGTCAGAGAGGTAAAGCTCTCGCTGTCCGGCGGTGCACCGCAAACGAAAAACGTGCCCGCGATAACATCGTAAATTTCTCCCTCCTCATCCCGCAGGGCGCGGTTTAGGGGTAGGTCTAGCAGCTTGCCCTCGTCATTACAGATCAGGGCTGCTCCTCGTCCGCCTGGTTCGTAGACAGCTTCAATATTGCCATCAACACAACGGCGCATACTTTCAAGATCATGCTCCAATTCGGCTTCACATGGGCTTTTACCTCCTTCGACAATTATAATTCGCATATTTTATACCTCCCCACAGCACATCAGTTCCTCAATCTCCTCCGGACACATGCCGTAGTGCAGAAAGGCGTCGATGTCACGGGGGTCGTACCCATAGGCCGGGGCAATCGATTTCAGATCACGGACATACTCTGAGTCATCGCCGTATGCGTCCCAATGCGGCCAATGGAAGGACGTTGCGCCATTCCACAGATTGCGAGTATCAAACTGCTCCACGGTATAGCGGCCATGCCGGTCGATGCGCAGGATATTCCCCTCTTTCATCACCACCTCCACCGGGCGCTCTGCACGGGGCAGGCCCTTCTTGAGACCCTTTCGCAAGATCGCTTCCGTGCTGGCGTAGATGTACAGCCCCAGCCGCGGGAAGTGGTATAACGTCAGCGGATTGTTGCCCCTGACGATATAGAGGTTGTCCCGACCATCCAAGATCGTCAGTGTCAGAGTTCCTTCCAATGCCTCTGCTGCAGTGCGGATGGTGGAGAAGCTCAACTTCCCCTGCTGCTCCAGCAACTGTACGGCGATGTAAGAATCCGTCTCGATGTTGGTTTCAGGCAATTTTCGCTCCTGCCGAAGTTCCTTGTCGTTATACAAAATGCCATTATGAGCGAGAGCAAAGGGAATGCCTGCCGCACCCACGAACGGGTGATTATTGCAATTTTTCTTCTCGTCCCCCTGCGTGGTCATTCTGGTATGGCCCATGACGCAGCGGACATTCTCCGGCAGACGGAAGCGCATCAGGTGGGCAGGCCACGGACGTTTATACACCGCCAGATGGCCGTCTGAGTTGTAAGCAACACCAGTGGCGTCCGTACCCCGTGCCTCGCTGGCGGTGGCCAGTGCGGAGACTAGACGACGCTTCTGCACGGCAGTCAGGCCACCCGTATAATCATAAACACCAAATAAGCAACACATTAGATTTCTCCTTCCGCCGCAATCGGCTCATTGACATATAGGTTCCGTTCCTTCAGGTATTGGATCAGCTCCGGCTCCTTAATGCCGCTGACGAAACTACTCCAAGAGCGGTCCCGCAGCTCGTCATCGGATAAATAGAGAGCCACATCGCAGATGTGATCGACCATCTGCAATGTGGCAAGAAGCGTGGTCAATTTCAAGGTTCCCCGGAACATGCGGAATTCAATGGTATCACAGTTGGTCAGGTTTACGCAGGTGTACCGGCTTCCAGAGCCCTTTTTGATGTGCTCCAGCATCTCATGGGGCTGGTCACGGTAGCCATAGCGGGCGGCCCATTGATCCATCTGGCGCTGTGTCCGGCGAGAGAACCGCAGCAGTTCTCGCCAGTGGCACTCCACAAAGAACAGCACACGCGCAATGGCGCTGTCCTGGGCATCATAGGTATCCCCGAAGGCTTTGCGGGACACGTGGACATGCAGGCCGCAGGTACCTGCCTGATGGGAGAGATACCCCATACTGACGGCCTCGTGCAGCACCTCATCCCACGGCATTTCGTGAAGCTGATACTCCAGCGACATGGGATGCGTGACGATCTCAAAGCCGTCGTCCAGACTGCCATCGTGCTTGCAGTAGGCAAAGGAGTGCTTCCGGTTGGCGATGTTCAGCAACGTCGAGGCATTCTCACTGTCCTCGCCCGCACCGTCGATCTCCAACTCTACGCCGAAGAAGCGGGGCCCCGTGCCGTAGAAGATGGGACGGGGTTTGAAATAGTAATCGTGGATGGGGCTGTTTTCGATGTCGGAGCAGCAGTCGCTGCAATAGGGATCGTCGTTGTCGTAGGGGTACCAGCACTCATCGAGGGAGATGAGGCTGCCGCAGCGGGTACAGCGAGTGTAATTGCGGTCGTAGCAGTCGGGGCAAAGGGGTGAGGACGCTGTGTTGCAGTTGTCCCGATGCCAGAAGCGGGTGCCGCAATCGGCGCAGATCTCTGTCATGCTATCCAGACAATCCGGGCACAGCAGATTGTCATGGAACTCGATCAGGTTGTCGGCGGTACAGCCGCAGCGTGAGCAGGTGCGAATGGGTGTGGTCATGGCGAAATTCCTCCAGAATATAAAGTAAGGCCCCCGGGAATTACCCGGAGGCCTTCATCAATATAGTATATATTTGGAGGATAGGGAAGAATCGGAAGGTTGATATGATACGCCTGCCCTTATGAACGAGTTATGCAAAGGGGACGTCTGCTTCTAATGCAGTTGCCCCAAAGTGCCAGATAAGTTAGGCAAGAGTGTCCTTTCGCGGTGCCATAGGGGCAGCGTGATGTTCTTGTTCCATATCAAGCGCAAGCAATGAGAGTTGAAGCATGAGGCGAACATTGGGATCCGCGAAAGAGACACCCAGCCGTTCCTGCAACTTCGCTACCCGGTACAGGACGCTGTTGCGATGCATATGCATGATTTGTGCCACAGCGGTAATATTTCGCTCATTCCAGAGCAGTGTGCGCAAAAACTGAATCTGATTGCTGTCGTGTGCAATGTCATATTGCTGCAACTCCTCTAGTTTTCGGTTGCGAACCACATCCGGGATAGAGGAAGTGCCGCTCAGTTCAAGAACGTGATACGCATAATATTCCGTATAGGGATACAGCCGCTTTTCCGGTGCCAAGCGCTGGCCCAGATGGACAGCGGCTACAGCTTGGGCATAGGCATGCTTCGTTCCACCTAACCCCTCATAATGTGTGCTGAGTCCACAATACGCACCGTTCTCCTTCAGTAGCTGTATAAGATGTGTCTGTGTTTCTTCACGTTCCCACCGGGACGCACTGCCCGGTTTGAATTGTTCCAGCGCTATGATCGAGTGGTCATGCAATATTACAGGTCCAAATCCCTCCGCTTGCAAACAATTGATCATAAACTGTGTGTAGGGATAAAGGTAGTGAGAAAATTTGATACAGGCCAGAACGTTTTCTCGGTTCTGTGGCCACTTCGATTGAAGTGCCATACAGGTGATTGCCTCTTCAGACGGCTCCTTGTCAATAATATCTGTAAGGACACAGGATCTCAGACTATCCGTGCAAACCAACGGTTTTGATTTTTGTAGCGTGATCAGCTTTTGAATATAGGCGCAAAGCACTTTCATCAAATACATGGCCTCTGGTGTAGGTTCCTGGGAAAACCCGTACAGGCAGACCGTGTGCACCTGAAGGACATTTTCGTCAAACACCTTTATGATCTTTGTGCAATTTACATAGTTTGGTGGATAGTGATAACCAATTTCGTGAAATTCCTCTGCCGCTTGTAGATAATGGTTTTCAATCAGACCCTGGACCATATTTCGCGGGAAAAAACCGTCTTGGAGCGTCTTTTCCACGTCCGGATGTGCGACATGGATGTGGCGGGTACAGGCCAGCACCTGCAACGTTTTACTCATAACGATAATAGGATCCCGAAACAACGGTTCACTCAGATCCATCAGGACCTGCAGATCGTTGCCAGCGGCCACAGCGCAGTCAAGTGCGTGGATCCAATCTGCCACCTTTCCCCAATAGCCCAGCAGTCGGTTAAAAACGTTGGCCATATCAGTGCCTTCCGGAAATACGATGGCGGCTTTCTGTGAAGTTTGACAATTGGAAAAAAAGCGATCTGAGCCGGCACAAGCGACCACGATATCACTAGGTACAGTATATAGCGGGGTATTCGGTTGCAAAGAGACATATAGCGTGTCACTTCGCAGATTTCCTTTCGTGGCTGTAGACAACAGTCCAATCTCATGAAATTCTCGCTCGTCACACAGGGACATGCTGCAGCGCGGCTGCAAATCCTTTACTAAGGCCAAAAAAGAATATGCGATTATGTGCACGATCGTCACCACCAGACATTTTATCCAGAAATCACTGTAATTATAGCACAAAAAGTCGTAAGAGTCTACGTTGAATTTTACAGGCAACGCTTCTATAATAATTACACAAGCTTCGAATTTGTGCATTATATCCAAAAATTAGGCCACAGAACGCAGCTTGAATATCAAAAGAGATCGGAGGAATATCATGAACGCAAACACACAAGAGAGTACGTTGCATCCTGAGAGAACCTATAATCGTGTAAAATTGCTGATGATGACCATTGGAACATTTGTAGGTTCCGGTCTGGTATCATTGACAGGTCCTGCTGCCGCCGCAACCGGTTATTCTGTATGGTTGGCTTATATTCTGGCGGTCATTGTTGGCTTCCTGTCGATGCTTCCGTTGGTCAGTATTACCAGTGTAATGAACTTCAACGGCGGCGCCTACACCGTCGCCACCACATTTCTCGGGCAACGCTTCGGCGGTGCATTCGCGTTGCTACAGGTGCTGAATGCCTTGATTCTGTCTATTTTGGGCACGGCTTTTGGCGGCTATGTGCACAGTGTATTTCCGTCGGTCAGCGCCCGGATTTGCGGCATTGTCATCATTGTTCTGTTCTGGGCAATCCACTGTCTTGGCATCAACCTGATGACCGGTGTGCAGAAATACGTTACCTATGTGCTTTTGCTGGCACTGGCGGCATTTTCTGTGGTGTCTTTCTCACATTTCAACACCAGCGCGTTGGCTTTTTCCGGCCCGGAATTCTTCACCAATGGCGCCGGTGGCGTTTTTGCCGCAATGGCAATGCTGGTCTTCTCCTGCCAGAGCTATGACAACAATGTGCTGGCTTTTGGCCGCTATACAAAGGAACCCCGCAAAAACATCCCCTGGGGTATTTTGGCAACATTTGTCAGCCTGATTCTAATTTATGGCATTTGCACACTTGCGCAGGTGGGGGCCGTCGATCTTGCAGCACTGTCCGGCAAGCCTCTTACCGATGTTAGCCGTGCAATCCTGCCAACATGGGCGTTTGTCCTGTTTATCGTGCTCGGCCCAATTATGTGCTTGGTTTCCACAGTCAATGGAGCACTGGCGTCGTTTACAATTGGCCTTTCCAAATCCAGCGAGGACGGCTGGCTGCCGAAGAGCCTGAGCGTAAAAAGTTCCAGAGGAACATGTACCCGGATCTTGACTCTGCTCTGTGGAATCTGTGTAATTCCCATTATCCTCAACGTAAATATTGGGGTGCTGTCCAGCATCACTACGCTACTTACCTGCGTCCTGCAACTCCCACTACTGATCTCCTTCTGGCGTTTACCTGAAATGTTCCCGGAGCAATTCAAGGAGAGCACTCTGCACGTTTCGAAGGGCTTTTATCATGGCTCTATTGTTGTTGCGTTGGCGGCGCGCCTTCTTCTGACCTATTGCTGTTTCCGTAGCCTGACAGCCAAGGTCGCTATCGGCGCTGTAATCGCCGCGGTGTGCTGCTTCCTGTTTTCCTATCTGCGGTACAAGCATGTCAAACCGGAAGAAGCCGGCTACTTCTTTGACTGACCCTGTCACGCCGCAAAAATGTATGCAAAGGAGAAATCTTATGAACACATTTGTGAAAGTAATCCATGGTGAAGATGCAGCGCAGTGTGCCTACGATGCAATCGCAGCCGTTTGCAAGGAAGATGTGACAGGTAAAAACGTTCTGCTAAAAGTCAATACAGGCTTTAAGGGCCCCGCCCGGTCCGCGCTTTGCACTAACCCCGATGTGGTTGAGGGCCTGATTCGCTTTTTCCAAGACAAAAATGCCGGTCACATTCTGGTTGGAGACAGTTCAATTGTTGGCGTGGACAGTATGGAGGCCTTGGAAGCCGCGGGAATCACCGCAGCCTGCGCCAAATATCCGGGGGTCGAGTGCCGGGATCTGAACAGTTTTGCTCCGGTAGAAAAGCAGATCCCCGACGGCTTAATGGTTAACAGCATCATTTTTACGTCGGCTTTGTTTGACAACGATATTGTTGTTTCGGTTCCTGTGGTTAAGACTCATATGTATGCAGGTGTAACGCTTTCCCTCAAAAATATGAAGGGTACCATGTATAAGCGGGAAAAAACAAAGCTACACCGGCTGAGCAAGCCGCTGCCTCCCAATCCAGAGGGACGTGTGCTGGATTACGGCCTGCGGGATCTGGCGAAGGTCTGTTACGCGGACTATGCCGTGGTAGATGGGACCTACTGCATGGAGGGCTTTGGCCCCAGCGGCGGTGACATCGTAAAGCTAAACGTCGTATTGGCCAGCAAAGAGCCGGTCGCAGCCGATATGGCCACCCTAAAACTGATGCAGATCCCACTGGATGATGTGGGACATGTTAAACTGATTGCAAAGGCACGTGGCGTCGACTATAGCACGATGGTGGTGGAACCAGCGGACTATGAAAAATACGGAAAAAAATTCGTCACCGCAGGGGAAGCACGGCTGGGGCTTTCTTGCGACAAGCTGCAAATGTGCGACGAAAGCGCTTGCAGCGCCTGCCACGCAGCATTGATTCAATTCCTTCGCTACCATACACATGAGTTTGAAAACGGGATGAACACTTACCAGATCTTTGCCGGAAAGGACGTTAAGGAGGAAGATGTTCGCAAGGCAGAGCATCCTATTCTAGTGGGAAACTGCACAGCCAAGTATCGTGATCTGGCTCCGTTCTGCAAAGGCTGTCCCCCCATTCCGTCTGAGGTCACTAAAACGATAAAAGGAGAAGCTGGTTTGAAAGTAACGTATTTAGGGCATTCCTGTTTCCTGATTCAGTCCAAGGAGTATACGCTGATCATTGATCCCTTCCTGACCGGGAATGCACTGGCTGCGGCAAAAGCAGACGATATCAAGGCGACCCATATGCTAATCAGCCACGCACATGGCGATCATATGGGTGACGCGGATTCCATTGCAGAGAGAAACCAAAGCGTGGTCTTCTGCACACCAGAGACAGGCGCATTGCTTTCCTGTCCACATGCCCGTCAGGAGAACGGACAGCCCGGCGGAAACATCCATACCGATTTTGGTTCAGTCAAATTCCTTGCCGCCAACCACGGCAGCGGTGCACCGGGCGGTGTGGCCTGTGGTTTTCTGATTACGATTGAGGAGAAGAAGATCTATTTCGCAGGTGATACGAGCCTAATCCCGGACATGGCTCAGCTTCGTGATGAGCATGTGGATGTAGCACTTCTGCCTATTGGCGATCGCTTCACCATGGGACCAGAGGATGCGATGCGTGCTGCGGAGGTGATTCATCCTAAGCAAGTTGTGCCGATGCACTACAACACCTTTCCCTTCATCATTCAGGATCCTCAGCAGTTTAAGCTTATGACAGAGGAGACGGCGCACATTCCCGTAACTGTTCTGGAGCCGGGTGCCAGCCTGACGCTTTGATGTCGATGATGAAATCATCCATCAGGAAACTCGTTCTGTCGGCACTGTTTCTTTCGGCCGGTATGGTTCTGCCGTTTTTTATTGGCCAAATACCGACCATTGGAAAAGCGCTACTACCCATGCACATTCCAGTTTTGCTGTGCGGCCTGATCTGTGGTTGGCAGTGGGGGATGAGCGTAGGCTTTGTACTGCCGCTGCTGCGTTCACTACTGTTTAGCTTTCCTGTCATATATCCCAATGCCATCAGCATGGCATTCGAGCTGGCAGCCTATGGTGCAGTGATTGGCTTGCTGTACATGCACAGCAAGTACCAGTGCGTTAGGGCACTGTACAGGTGCCTCATCCTCGCTATGGTCGCTGGCCGCTTGATATGGGGTGCGGTAATGGTCGTGTTGATGGGCTTAGACGGCAATCACTTTACCGGAGAGTTGTTTCTGACAGGTGCGCTGCTAAACGCACTGCCAGGTATCACACTGCAATTGACACTGATCCCTGCGGTGATGATATTGTTGGATCGAACAAAGCTGGTATGTTTTATACGGACTGAGCCGTCCCCCTGAAAACTGCCCGTACTCCCTACTGGCATTCGGTATCGCATGGGAAAATGATATTGTTAATCATACGGGGATTTTTGGCTATTAGATGGGTGTTCGTAAAACAGGTTTAGACCGAAATTACGAAATGGGCATCCCGCTGATAGTATTAAAAGGCACAAACGAGCTTGAAAGCGTTTGAACAAAAGTAACCGTCAAACGTAGCCGCGAATAAAAGGCCGCCATCTGAAAGCGAGCTG
>ERZ773147.2284-NODE-2284-length-17000-cov-4.584243_pt1 | contig 17000 bp, 12 predicted proteins | sample MGYA00580851_ERZ773147 | MGnify/ENA primary metagenome ERZ773147 (study PRJEB29015, sample SAMEA2737818) | human gut metagenome | biome: human gut; feature: human-associated habitat; material: faeces | place: China | collected 2012 ... | reverse complement strand
ACCTGGAGGACCACCTCCAGCCCCTCCGTCGTCCTGAGACCCAAAGCATATTTTTTGGGAAACACAAAATTCACCACAGCGTCACAGGGAGCCAGCAGCCGCCCCTCCTGAGGGAACAGCACTGCCCCAGAGCCCATCAGGCCGGAAGCAAAGTACGTATCCGGCGTCTCTCCCAGTCCCGCCGCCCGCCCGGTGACGGGGCTGGTGAGAATCTGTGTTTTTGAGGTGTCATCATGCATAAGAAGCGTCTCCTTTCCCCAAGGCAACGGCCCAAAGAGTCGAAACGCCCCCGAAGGCGGAACTATTCCCGCTTCCGGAGGCTTTCGTACAGCATACTGCACACTCAGTGGGATTCGACCCAGGCGTCCACCTTGCCGGAGGTCAGCGCCGCGGCGGCATCGTTGTTGGCGGTGAAGGCCAGCACCTCATAGCCGTTGCCCATGCAGTACTCCTCGGCGGTGGTGCCGGTCTGGACGGACACCTTCTTGCCCTCCAGGTCGGCCTTGCCGGTGATGCCGCTGTCGGCAGTCACCACGATGGCCTGGGCGGCCATGAAGTACACGCTGGAGAAGTCCACATTCTCTTTTCTCTTGTCGGTAACGGTGATGCCGGACATGCCCACATCGAACTTACCGGCCTGGACGCCGGGGATGACGGAGTCGAAGTCCATCTGCTGGATGTCCAGCTCCATGCCCATCTTCTCGGCGATCTTATTCAGGATATCCACCTCGATACCCACTACCTCGCCGCCCTCCAGCGACTCGAAGGGAGGGAAGTCGGGGCTGGTGGCCACCACCAGCTTGGTCTTGGCGGCGTCGCCGGAGGCGTCGTCACCGGCAGGGGTGCTGTTGTTATCGGAATTGCTGCCGCAGCCAGCCAGCAGACCCAGCGCCATTACCAGCGTCAGAGCAAAAGCGGTCAACTTGGTAAACTCTTTCATCGTTATTCTCCTTTTTCTTCAGTCTTTTGTTGGGAAAGGTATGTTTTTATGGCGGCGATCTGTGTCTCCACAGAGGCGGGACCGCCCAATGAGGTGCGTCGGGCCACGCAGCTTTCCAGCGCGATGGCCTCGTATACGTCCTCGTCAAATACGTCGCTGTACTGTTTCAGCGTTTCCAGCGGCAGGGCCTCCAGCACCGTGTCGTGATGGATGCACCAGGCCACCAGCTGGCCGGAGATCTTATAGGCGGTGCGGAAGGGGAGACCCTTCTTCGTCATGTAGTCCGCCAAATCGGTGGCGTTGATGAAGCCTTTCTGGGCCGCCTTGTACATGGTGTCGGTACAGGGCTTCATGGTGGCGATCATGGGGGTGAACACCTGCAAACACATCTTCACGGTGTCCACCGCGTCGAACACGGCCTCCTTGTCCTCCTGCATGTCCTTGTTATAGGCCAGCGGTAGTCCCTTCAGCGTGGTCAGCAGGGCCATCAGATCGCCGTAGACACGGCCCGTCTTGCCCCGGCACAGCTCCGCCATGTCCGGATTCTTCTTCTGGGGCATGATGGACGAGCCGGTGGTGAAGCCGTCGTCCAACTCCACGAAGTGGAACTCCCAGCTGCTCCACAGGATCAGCTCCTCGGAGAAGCGGCTCAGGTGCATCATCAGTACGGCGCAGGCGGAGAGAAACTCCACGCAGAAGTCACGGTCGGACACGCCGTCCAGACTGTTCAGCGCCACTTGGGAGAAGCCCAGCTGCTGTGCCTCGTACACCCGGTCAATGGGGAACGTGGTGCCCGCCAGTGCACAGCAGCCGATGGGAGACACGTCCATGCGCTTGGCCGCGTCGTCCAGACGGCCGATGTCCCGCTGGAGCATCATGGCGTAGGCCATGAGGTGGTGGCCAAAGGTGATGGGCTGCGCCCGCTGCAGGTGGGTATAGCCGGGCATGATGGCGGTCTTGTACTGCTCCGCCTTACCGGTGACGGCCTCCAGCAGCTCCAGCACCAGAGAACGGATCCCTGCGGTCTCCTGTCGGAGATACAGCCGCAGATCCAGTGCTACCTGATCGTTTCGTGAGCGGGCGGTGTGGAGCTTTTTGCCCACATCGCCCAACCTCTCCGTCAGTACCTGCTCCACGAACATGTGAATGTCCTCGGCAGATGGGTCAAATTGCAGTTTTCCCTCGTCCAGATCGGCCATGATCCCGGCCAGACCGAAGATCAGCGTCTGGGCCTCATCCTCGGTAAGGATGCCGCAGTGGGCCAGCATGGCGGCGTGGGCCATGGAGCCGGTGATATCCTGCCGGTACATGCGGCAGTCGAAGTGCAGGGACGAGTTGAAGTCATCCGCGATCTGTGCCGTTTCCTTTTCGGCCCGTCCGGCCCAAAGCTTTGCCATGGTGGTATGCTCCTTTCGGTGGGGATCTGTCATCATGGGGGCGGCTTACCGCCCTCATGATGACGGAAATTTCATTTCTTACAGCTTGCCCTGATCCTTCAGCGCCTGCATCTTGGTGGTCAGGCCCCACAGGTTGATGAAGCCGGTGGCCTGAGACTGGTCATAGTCACTCTCACCGAAGGTCACCAGATTCTCGGAATACAGGGAGCAGGGAGAGGTCATACCGGCGGGGATGATGTTGCCCTTATAGAGCTTCAGCTTCACGGAGCCGGTCACGTCCTTGTTGGCCTCGTTGGCGAAGGCGGTCAGCGCCTCCTGCAGGGGGGAGTACCACTTGCCGTTATACAGCAGGTCGGCGTAGTCCACGGACAGCTTCTGCTTGGCGTGCATGACCTCTTTGTCCATGGTCAGCATCTCCAGCTGGGCGTGGGCGAAGTACAGGATGGTGCCGCCGGGGGTCTCATAGATACCGTGATCCTTCATGCCGATGAGACGGTTCTCCACGATGTCGATGATGCCGATGCCGTTCTTGCCGCCCAGCTCGTTGAGCTTCTCGATGATCTTGCTGGCCTTCATCTTCTCGCCGTCCAGGGCCACGGGGGCGCCGGCCTCAAAGTCGATGGTCACATAGGTGGGCTCGTCAGGAGCCTGGAAGGGGGACACGCCCATCTCCAGGAAGCCGGGCTTATCCAGATCCGGCTCGTTGGCGGGATCCTCCAGATCCAGACCCTCATGGCTCAGATGCCACAGATTCTTGTCCTTGGAATAGTTGGTCTCGCGGGAGATCTTCAGAGGTACGTTGTGGGCCTCGGCGTAATCGATCTCCTCCTCACGGGACTTGATGTCCCACTCACGCCACGGGGCGATGATCTTCATATCGGGGGCAAAACGCTTGATGGCCAGCTCGAAACGGACCTGATCGTTGCCCTTGCCGGTGGCACCGTGTGCGATGGCGTCAGCGCCCTCCGCCTTGGCGATCTCCGCCAGTTTCTTGCCGATGACGGGACGAGCAAAGGCGGTGCCCAGCAGGTAGGTCTCATACTTGGCGTCCATCTTCAGGCAGGGGATGATCACGTCATCCACCATCTCGTCCACCAGATCGGCCACGATCAGCTTGCTGGCGCCGGTCTTGAGCGCCTTCTCCTCCAGGCCCTCCAGCTCATCGGCCTGGCCCACGTTGCCGGCCACGGCGATGATCTCGGGGTTGTTGTAGTTCTCCTTCAGCCAGGGGATGATGATGGAGGTATCCAGGCCGCCGGAGTAGGCCAGTACGATCTTCTTGATATCTGTATGTTTCATGGTGTTGCCTCCTTGAATGTTTATGTAATTTATGTGCATGATTATACACTTCATCCATAAAATGTCAAGAGGATATTCATTAATAATTTGATGTTTATGCATATAGACAATGGAAATTTAGCATACTGGCTAATAATTATGCAAAACGATAGAGGATTATGCATACGAATGGTGCATAAATGAATAAAGCCTTGAAGAGTATAAAAAATCAGCCCCTCAGGACTGATTTTTTGGTATGCTTTCAATTGTGCGCTGCTACTTCCGCCGCGCCGTCATGAACCGGAATACGGTGGATACCAGCAGAATACCCACGGCCAGAGACCCGGCGATGCCCGCTGTCTCCAATCCCTTGCGCAGGGCTTCAAGCATCTCACCCTGCAGGCCGAGGCTCATGGTGTAGTACACGCCCGCACCGGGCAGCAGCGGGAAAATGGCAATGACCAGATACGGCGTCACCGGGCAGCGGCGCACCCGGGCCATCACCTCGGAATACAGCGCCGCGAAGATGGTAGCGTACAGGTTCATGGTGTATACGTCCAGCCCCAGCTCCTCGCACAGCAGATAGATCATCCAGGTGGCCGTGCCGCCGATGATGCACAGCACCATCCACTTGCCGTGGATATTGAACAGAATGGAGAAGCCGTAGCACCCTACAAACACCGCCAGAGCCTGTGCCCACGCGGGCCACACCAGCGAGGTGGACTCCACCACCGAAGCGATGCCGTAGACCGGAGCGGTGACACGCCAGGCCGCCGCCGTACCCAGCGCGATGGCAAAGGCCGACAGAAATACCTGCACAATGCGCATAACGCCGGAGTTGGTGTCGCCGTAGATGATGTCCCGCATGGAGTTGGTGATCAGCAGGCCCGGCACCAGGATCATCAACGCGCCGATAATGGCCGCGTCAGGGTTGTCCAGCCAGCCGAAGCCCGCCGCCAGATAGGCGGGCAGCGCCATCAGGAACGAGGCGGTGATGGTGCTGAAGAAGGGGTTAGCCTCCAGCCGGTCCATGAAGCGGTTGACACACCCGATGATCAGACCCATCATACCGGCCCACAGGCAGTCCCGCAGCGTACCGCCGAACACCAGACAGAAGCCCGCGCCGCCCAGAAAGCTGCCCAGCAGCGATACGCTGAGCCGGTATACGCGGCACCGGGCCACCGTCTCCTTCAGCCAGAGAACGGCGGTCTCCACATCCGGCTTTTCCCGGCAGATGCGGCGGCTGAGGGCGTTCAGCTGCTCCAGCGCCTCCAGATCGTTGCCGTGATAGCCGATGCGCTTGAGGATGGTGAGAGGCTTGCCGTTGGCCGCCTCGAAGCTGACGGTCAGGCTGTTAGGGATGGCGAATACCTCGCACTCCAGCCCGTAGGCGTGGAGCACCCTGCGGATAGTGTCCTCCACACGGAAGGTCTCCGCCCCGGCCATGGCCAGCCGGTAGCCGATCTGTGCGGCAAAATCGGCCAGCAGATAGTAATCCATCATATATATTACCTCGTTCGGTGAATTGGTCATTCAAAAAATCCGCGTCACATTATAGGCGGGACAGCGGAAAATGTCAACCATCTTTTTTCCGGCTTGACAGCGGTATGGAAAAAGGTAAAATAAAGGTATATCAGACAGGAGGGATACGCCATGACCTATGATTTTACCACGCTGCCGGACCGGTGGGATACCGGCGCGGAAAAATACGAGCTGATGAAGGAGCGCTGCCCGGATGTACCCCGGGGGATCGTTCCCTTCTCCGTGGCGGATATGGATCTTCTGCCGCCGCCGGAGCTGGCAGAGGGCATCTGTGACTTTATGACCGGCCGGGTCTTTGGCTACACCCGCACGCCTGAGGCGTATATCACCACCTTCCAGCGCTGGATGCGCCGCCGCCATGGCGTGGACATCCCCGCCCAATGGGTGATCGACGCCGACAGTGTACTGGGTGCCATGCACCAGATGATCCGGGCGTTTACCCGACCGGGGGACGGCATCGTGGTCATGACCCCGGCCTATCCGCCGTTTCTGGACGCGCCGGAGTTGCTGAACCGCCGCCGTCTGGACTGCCCGATGGTACTGGGAGACGATCGCCGCTACACCATCGACTTCACCCTGCTGGAGGAGCTGTGCAGCCGCGAGGATACCGCCATGCTGATCTTCTGCAATCCCCACAATCCGGTGGGTCGGGTGTGGGAGCGCCGGGAGCTGGAGCAGGTGGCGGATATCTGCCTGCGGCACGGGGTATTCATCATCTCCGACGAGATCCACGCGGATCTGATCCTGCCGGGCCATACCTTTACCTCCATGGCCTCGCTGGAAGAAAAGTATCTCCGCAACTGCGCGGTCAGCACCTCGGCCACGAAAACCTTCAACATTGCCGCCATCAAGGGTGCGGCCGTTGTGATGGCCGACGAGGAGCGCCGCAGCCGGTACCATGCCTGCCGGGGCGATTCCGGCCGGGATATCCTGTCCTACGCGGCCTGCATCGCCGCGTGGGAGCGGTGCGAGGGGTGGCTGGATCAGCTGCTGACGCTGCTGGACGGCAACTTCCGCCTGCTGGCGGATTTCTGCCGGACACATTTGCCGGAGGTGGGGGTCACGCCGTTGGAGGCCACCTACCTGCCGTGGCTGGACTTCCGCTTTTTGGGGATGACGCCGGAGGAGCAGGAGCGTTTCATGGGAGAGCAGGCCCGCTGCTTCTTTACCGAGGGCTATCATTTCGGCGCGGCGGGCCGGGGGTTCGAGCGCTGGAGCATCGCCTGCCCGGCCCATGTACTGCAGGAGGGACTGGAGCGCATGGAGAGCGCCGTCCGCGGACGCTGAGCGGCAGAGCAAATAACAGGAAAACAGGAAGGCGTGCCTTCCTGTTTTCTTGCGTCAGTGCCGGTATTATTCCGTAAAGGTATAGCGGTCGACATAGCCGCTCTCGTTGCCGGTGGTGATGACCACGGCGCCGTCGGTCCGGCTGATGTCCCGGATGGGAAAGCGCTTGTGCTGCTCCACATAAGCCTCCGGGCTTTCCGCTTCCGCCTCGATGATCGTCCGGTTGGCGTATTTGCTGCCGCCGCAGGGCGTCATGGATTCCACAATGATCTCGTATTCTGCCATTTTCTGTTGCTCCCTTTTGCTGATCGCCGGCGTGTTGACCGGCAGATATCGTATTTTTTCGTTACCGTATCAGAAGGCCGCCCACCAGCACCAGATATTCCGGCGCAAGCCCGTCGCGGCCCCACAGAACGGGAACGTGGAAGTAATGCTGCAAACAGCCCTCCACGTCGCCGCCCAGCGCCTCGATGGAGTAGCGCAGGCGCTCCGGATGGCGGCAGGGCCTGCCCTGCGATTTTTCGCACACCTCGCACTGGTCGCAGGTCCCCGCCAGCAGCATCTGGCTGCCCGGTACGCTGCTTTCCCATTGGGACAGCTTCTCCCGGTACAGGCGCTTTTCATGCTTCAGCATGTCCAGCGCGTCGTCCAGCGGCTGCCCCGGCGCGTCGGCATGCAGGATGCGTGCGTACAGCCGCAGCCCGGTATAAGCGCTCCATATGGTCATGGGGTCAAATCCGAAGGGCGGACATGTCCAGCGGGTGTTGTAGTTGTGGCATTGCTGACAGGCGGGCAGGAATCTTTCAATATGGACGAATCTTTCCACGAATTCCGCGGCGGTCGTTTCGGCCGACATCTCGCTGATATGATATTGAAACATGGTCTCTGCCGCCTTTCTGTGTCATGGTGTGTTTCAGTATAGCACAGTTTTCCGCCTTTGTCAGCGGTTTTGCGGGAAATGACGGAGAAAAATCCCCCGACGCCTGGCTGCCGCTCTTATAAGCCCGCGGCGGTCAGCTTGTCCATGTTGATCCGTTTCAGTTCAGAGGAGGAATGGACATAGCGTTCCAATGTGATGGCGGTGGTGGCATGGCCCAGCACCTCGGACAGCGATTTGATCTCAAAGCCCACCTCCACGGCCCGTGTGGCAAAGGTGTGACGGAGCGTGTGGAAATGAACGTCCTCCAACCCGCAGGCAGTCGTATATTTTTTCAAGCGGTATTGCAGCACACGCGGCTCCATATAGTGTTCCGTGCCGGTCAGCACATAGGCGGCTGGCGAGGCCGGGGCCGCCTGTTTGCAGAGAACGACGATATGCTCCGGCAGCGGGATCATTCTGACGGAGGTCTCACTTTTCGGCGGTCCGATCACCACCCGCGTTTTCGTGCCCACCGGCACGGTGGGGTCCCGCAACCGCTGCATGGCGGCGGTGATGCACACCGTTCTGTCGGCCAGTGAGATATTTTCCCAGCGCAGTGCGCACAGCTCTCCGATGCGGACGCCGGTGGAAAGCGCCAGCAGTATCCCGAATTTACACGCATCCATATCCTTGCGCAGATAGGATATGAAGTTCTGCTGCTCCTCGCGGGACAGCACGCGGATCTCCGTCCTGCCGGTCTTGGGATAATTCACCTTTGCGGCGGGCGGCGTGCCCGCGCAGTGCTCCGACAGATACCGCAGGATATCATGAAGGACCGTCAGGATATCCCGGACGGTTTTCGGCGCCAGCCCGTCTTCGTATAAAAGCGCTCTGGCAAAGGCATCGATCATCCCTGTGGTCACAGCGGCGGGAAAGCAGCCGCCCAGCCGCGGCAGGATGTGCCGCTTCAGTATCGTGTCGTATTTGATATAGGTGGCCTCTCTGATCATCGGCTTTTTTTCGCGGAGCCATTCGCCGCAGTAAAAGACCAGCCGATGGCGGGAGCGTGCGGAGGCGTCTGCCGTGCCGTTGTTCAGCACGGCTTTGCAGCGGGACGCCTTTTCCTTTGCCTCCTGATAGGTCTTTCCGTAGCAGAATCCGTATCTGATCCTGCCGGACAGCTCATAGCCCTTGATATACCGGGCCTCCCAGCGGCCGTCCCTGCGCTTGAAAATATTTTCACCCTTCGACATTTCAATACCCTCCTTGCGTCGTGATGCCCGGCGCGTATCCTTTACGGGAGACCCTCCGCATCCGTCATCCGACATAGTTCGACAAATTATTGTGTCATTTCCATTTTATGGCAGCGGCACGATAATTTCCCTGGTTTTTCGCACTGATTTGTTGGAACGTATTGATTTTAAGGGCTGCTGTGCCATATCTGTAAGGGGCATAAGAAACCCCTCGCAACCTTGCGGTTACGAGGGGTTTGCTCTGCCCGAAATATTTTTTGTACGAACCTTCTCAATCGGACGTCTTTCTGCGCTTATTCCGGATATACAGCAGGTATGCGGCGGCCATCAGCAATGTGCCGCCCGTCATATATCGCGCGGTACCGGCGCCGCCGGTACCCGGAAGCACGAACATCGTGCGGTTCGGAATACACAGCGGGTCGGCGGTGCTACCGGCGCCGGTATACAGATCCCCGAAGGAAATGCCGTATTCCATCGTGACAGGGTTTTGCGTTATTGTCACGGTCACGGAAAGATGGCTGTCCATATAGCCGTCCGGGACCTTGGTTTCCGTCAGGGTATAGGTGCCCGCTGTCAGCTCGCGGAACTGCACAAGGCCGTCCTCGCCGCTGGTCGCCGCGGCGATCACATTCCCCGTTGCATCGGTCAGCGTGAATTCCGCGCCGGAAAGTGCGCTGCCGCTGGCATCGTCCACTTTTTTCACACAGAAACCCGCAAAGGGAATACGCACCCAGACGGAGTTGGACTCCTTCACCGAGGGCGACTCGGCCGTATGGAAGCCGAAGGAGTTGACAGCTTCCAGCCAGGTCACGGTGCCCGTGGTCTGATCCTGCGGGGCTTTTCTATGCAGGATCGTCATGGACGCGTCGTCCAACTGAGATGGCGCCTGCGCCGGGATACGGACCTCAAACGTGCTCTCCCCGTTCAACACCGTTCCCTCTTTGGCAACGATCTTGAACGCCGTGACCGCGGAATAGTCGGAAACGGAATCTGTCCAGATATCGGCATCTACCATATCGGCCATGGGCTTTTCATAAACCGCTGCACTTGTGGTGTAATAGACGGTATAGCCCGCCAGCGGGGTGATGGCACTGTGCAGATGGACGTCGAACTCCGAATTCCTGCTCTGCGTACCGAAGATATTTTCGTCACCGCTGCGGGGCAGGGTGTCGTACACGACAAGGCCGGTGCACGCCGCCTTTGTCTCGTTGGTAACTTTCAGCAGGTAATCAAAATCGGAGCCGGTCCTGATCAGCAGTCCCTGCTTGCTCCAGTTGTCGGAAGCGGCGGGCGCGATGAACTTTTCCGCATAGATGGACTGGGCGGCAATGATCGTCGCATCGGAAAAGCCACAGGCGATCATATCGTCAGTCCTGCCGTTGTTGTTCAGATCGTAGATATCCGGCGTGTGGCTGTTCTTTCCCCGATATTCGCCCAGATTGTCCCCGACCACATAGACGTCATTCCGGACCGTACCGGGATGCGCGTCCTTATCAATGGTCACGCCGAAATAGATATCCGCCTGTGTTCTCACCGTCTTGCGCAGATTTTCCACATTCAGGTGAAAAATAGCAGCCGTTCGCCCGGAATTGTGATAGTTTTCTATGACCTCCGGCTGGTAGTTTTTGCCGCCGTCCAATATGGAACCCACAGAAAAATCCTGCTGGACCAGATGGACCTTCTCATAATGTACGCCGTCGGGCAGAAGGTCTACGACCCGGATTTCCTGATATTCTTTTACCTCCGGTTCCAGCAGTGAGCCGTGCAGCTGGATCACATAGGCGTAGGTGCTTCCGACCGTGTTGCCGCCGATACCGTCCCAGGTGCTTGAGCCGTCATTGAAGAGTGTCTTCTTTCCCACCCACAGTTCTTCCACGCTGGGCAGCATATCATAGCTGCCCTCCTGCTTCAGATAGACAACTACCGTGTCATCGCCGTTCTGGTAGCTGTTGACGCTTCTCGCCTCATTGGTATAGGGAACCTTTTCCGTCCCGTCCGGAACATGCGTGTGGTCCGGATCACGGTAGACGGTATAAACCTGAAACTCGACCCCTTCGCCATGCTGCATCTCGTAATCGTCACGGAAGATGATCTCGTAGCCGTTGCAGATCTTATTCTCGTCGAAAACGATGATGAAATGACCATGGGCATCCAGATCGTTCTCTGTGACCACGTAGTCCTGCGTTGTCCCGTCGGTATAATAGGCCACGATCCTATCAATGATATCCGCATACGTCTGCCCGCTGGCCAATGCGGAGTGTCCATCGGATCCCAGCTTGACAAACTTCAAGGCCTTATCCAGACCCTCGAGCACGGTTTCCCCATTTTCCGTGATCTCACGATCCTGGATCACAATGTGCCGCAGCGGCGTCATCTTCTTCTGATCGTTGTGCAGGGAAACACGCCACGGATAGGGGTTGGTCTTGTAGGAATCCTCATCATAGATGTCGCCCTTGGTCGCCCATTTGGAGAAACGCCCCGACGTGCTGGGATCGCTGGTCATACGGAAGCGGAGGGAATCGTCCGCCTCGGGATGGGTCTCGCCTTCGGCCGCATTGCCGGGGACAGCCGTCAGATGAACGCTGTTGTCAAGGTCAGCGATCAGGTCGTTATCCTTCCCTTCAAACTTGAGTCCGGGGAAGCGCAGGCTCAGCTTGTCGTTGAAGATCTTCGTCAGCACATCGCCGGATCTCGTGCCGGTGTAGGTTTTGGAAACCGACGTCCCGTCATCACTGAGCGTCCAGCCGAGGTTCTTGTCCGCATCAAAGACCGCGATTTTCTCCACGCCGTCCCTGTTCGTATATTTCGGCAGCGTGTCCGTCAGCGTGACCTCACAGGCATCACGCCAGTCATTCAGGTTGGCGCCCTCATATGTACAGCCGTTGACGGTAAACGCGAAATCCACATAGGTAAGATCATCCAGATAGGGGTTGCCGCCCTCCTCTTTCGGCGTGACGACGACCTCCGCGCCATCCTGCGCGAACTCCCTGTGGCGGTTGGAGTTGACAAACTTTACGATTTCCCACTTTTTATATTCCGGCTTATAGATGTTGGGCTCGGTCGTACTTCCGCCGGAGACCGACGCGGTGACGGGCAGCCGGTAGTTATCCGGCACCACGTCATCCAGAAAACTGAGCACAAACGGCAGCACCAGCGTCTGTGTCTTGTCGTAGGTCGTAAAGTGGATGCGGGCATAGTAATTCGTTTCATCCTCTTCCACCGGCAGGATCTCATATACGGTGGAAGAGGAATTCGTATTGAATTCCGGGATCCTGACGGAATCCTTCTCCACATACTGCTTGGGAATCGTGAGCGTAACGGTCACATCCGTCAGATCGTTTTCCAGTCCGCTGGGTTCCAGCTTGAGATAGCCGGACATGTTGGTGTGCGTATGCTCTGGGATCTGACACGTTCTCTCCATTGCGATGGCGGGCCGGGCCAGCGCATAGGTCGCGCAAAACACCGCAGCAGCACACAAAAGCATCAGCGCCTTGGGCCAGTGCTTAGAAGCGCAATGTTTTTTTATGTACGTTTTGTCTTGTGACAGATTATGCAGACGCATTTGCCGCCACCTCCGATACTACTGTTCCGGGGCAAAGGTCATGCACGGAACATGGTTTTGAAATCACTTATCATACCATTGATTTTACACGCAGGGCATTATACTCGTATCATCTCAAAAATCAAGATTTCAAAGAAAGAAAACGTTTTCAACTTGAAAAAATCAGCAAATAAATTCAGGATATCCGTACAGAATCTCCCGTGTTAACGTTAAAACGTTGAAAAGCGGCGCAGCTTGCAGCCATAACGTTTCTGCTTTTCTCATAAATGATAAAAACAGAGCCGCCCGAAGGCGGCCCTGTTTCAGGAGAGGCGGCTTTACCGCTATTGTCAATGCTCCTCGGTGGGACTGTGGAAGGTCTGTCCCGAACGGGAGCGGGAATGGGAGCGCAAACCGGGCAGCGCGGCGATCAGGCCGAGCACCACGGCGGGGACCACCCAAGCCAAGCCCAGATCGTACAGAGGCAGATGCTCCACAAAGGTCAGGGACACGCCATAGGTATGCAGGGTGCACAGCACGCTGGTGATCAGCGCGCCGATGACGGCGCAGCGGCTGACACGGTCAGGGGCATGGGGAACGATCAGGGCGATGAAGATCAGCACCAGCGTGGGCGGATACACCACGTCCAGCACGGGAGAGGCAACCGCCACGATGCGGTCCAGACCCAGGTTGGACACCACGGCGCTGAAGACGCAGATGGCGATGACAAACACCTTATAGGGCACCTTGCCGCGGCACAGCTCGGAGAAATACGCGGCGGCGGAGCTGGTCAGGGCCACGGCGGTGGTGACGCAGGCCAGACCCACGACCACACCGAACAGCACCATACCCACCTTGCCCATCAGGCCCTCGACAATGGCCATGGTCAGCTGAGCGCGGCCAATCTCGGCGCCGGTATACTGGGTGGAAACGGTGGCGCCCAGATAGGCAAGACCCATATACACCGCCAGCAGCAGCACACCGGCCAGCAGCGCGGAGCCGCCTACGATGCGGAGGGTGGACTTCTTGCCGGAGTAGCCCTTGCTGGCGGCGCTCTGCAGCACGATGATGCCGAAGGGCAGGGCGGCCAGCGCGTCCATGGTCTGATAGCCGGCCTTGATGCCGGTGACGGCCACGTTGTTGATCTGAGGCAGGGCGGAAATGTCACCCAGCGGGGTCACGACTCCCTTGATGATGATGGCGAACAGGCCCACCAACAGCAGCGGAGTCAGGATCTTGCCCACGATGTCCACCACGGCGGACTCCTTGATGCACAGCGCCAGGATCACCGCGAAGAAGATCACGGAGAACACCACCGGAGACACACCGGAGATGTTGGGCGCGATGGCCATCTCATAGGTGCTGGCGGAGGTACGGGGGATGGCCACCATGGGGCCGATGCACAGGATGATGGCGCACATCAGGATCTCAGCGGGCACACGGCCCACGCGGTGCAGCACGGCCTCACTGCTGCCCACGCGCAGCAGGGCGAACATGCCCAGCAGCGCCAGACCGATATCAGCGATAAAGTAGGCGGCAAAGCCGGTCAGCCACTCAGGACCGGCTTCCAGACCCAGGTACGGGGGAAACACCACGTTTCCCGCGCCGAAAAACATGGAAAACAGCGCGAAACCGATCACGATCACGTCCCGAACTGTACTTTTCTTCTTTTGCATATTCATTTACCTTTCTCCTCACTACGCTTTCCTCTTCCGCGAAATCAACACAGTGTCATGCATTTCGCTCATATAGAGTAACATTTTTTTCATGGCTTGAGAATTGAGCGTAATTCATCGGGTCATGAAAAAGACTTATGGCACTCACAGAATTTACAAATTTTACCATAATATTGACAGATAATTCACAGAATTGTCATTGAAGCCTCCGGTTTGTTGTGCTATATTTATAATTACATTAAAGTTTTTTTGTATAAATCGCAGAAAGCGAGGTTCCCTATGGATGATAGCAAGCTGCGGGCCGTGCTGACCGCCGTACAATGCGGCAGCTTCGGCAAGGCTGCCGCGCAGCTGGGATATACCCAGTCCGCCATGACCCATCTGGTCAACAAGCTGGAGGCGGAGCTGGGCTGTACGCTGCTGCTCCGCGGCAGCCACGGCGTTCGTTTATCGGAGGAGGGCGAGCATCTGCTGCCCTATATCAACCAGGTGATCAGCGCCTGCGACGCCCTGCGGGGCGAGGCGGAGGTACAGGGTGAGCTGTACGGCCGCGGTCTGCGGATCGGCTGCTTCGCCAGCATCGCCCGCGCCCGTCTGCCGGAGCTGCTGGGCAAATTCCGCAGGCTGCACCCAGAGATCAAGGTGGACGTGCTGGTGCAGGGCAACGAGCTGGCCGAAGCGCTGGAGCAGGACAAGATCCAGCTGGCTCTGGTGGACGAGCGCTGCGCCAAGGGCTTCCATTGGACGCCGCTGACGGACGCGCCGCTGATCGCGGTGGTGCCGCCGGACTTCCCGTGGACGGAGAAAACTATCTCGCTGGAACGGCTTTTGCAGGAGCCGTTCCTCTCCAGCCCGGAGCAGTATATCGAGCCTTTGCTTCCGCCGGACGCGCCGCGCCTGACGGTGACGGCGTCGGACGACGGCGCTATCCTGTCCATGGTAGCGGGCGGTCTGGGCGTTTCGGTGCTGTCCGCTTTCTCTCTGTCCGGCTATGAGGGCCGTGTACGGGCCATCCCGCTGGACAAGCCGGTGTCCCGCCGCCTGGGCATCGCGGTCAAAACGCTGCCCGCCGCCAACACAGCCGCCCGGGCATTTGTCTCCTTTTTGAAGCGCCAGTACAACGGCGGCATTTCCCAGAACTGAAACACACGGGCGAGGCATCCGAAAGGCTGCCTCGCCTGTAGCTTTCCACCGGTATCATCATGCATACCAGCAAAAATTTTTATTTTTCTTTTTCTGACCAGTATGGTATACTATGACGCAGAAAACGAGAACGCCGGGAGGAAAAGCATATATGGATCACCGCGCACTCTATCAGGAAAAGAAAACCACCGTCAGCGGTGTGCTGGCGCATATCGAGAGCGGCGATGTGATCGTGGGCGGCACCTACGCCTGCGAGCCGGTCACGCTGTTCCGTCAACTGCACACCATCGCCCCGCAGGTGCACGATGTGACCGTCTGGACCGGCATCACCAAGGAAACCTACCTCTTCTTCTCCGACGACGCCTGCCGCAGCAGCTTTTTCATCAACAGCTTTTTCTATGACGCACAGGCCCGGGCCAACCACCCCGGCGGCCGCGTCAGCTATATCCCCGCCCATCTGCACCAGCTGTCCGCCGAGATCGCGCGGCAGAAGCCGGATGTTTTCATGGCCGCCGTGCCGCCTATGGACGCGGAGGGCTATCTCCACCTGTCGCCGGTGATGCAGATCGAATACGAGCCCTGCATGGCGGCCAAAAAGCGCATTTTCGAGATCAACCGCCGCATCCCGCTGCTGCCCGGCGCCAAAAAGGTACATATCAGTCAGGTGACCTGCCTCATCGAGGCGGACTGCGAGATCTCCACCGTGGGCGAGCCGGAGCCCTCCGCCGTAGAGCGGCAGGCGGCGGAAAATGCCGCCGCGCTGGTGCGCGACGGCGACACCATCCAGATCGGGCTGGGCAACCTGTCCAACGCCGCGGCCGACGCCCTGTGCGGCAAGTACGACCTGGGCATCCACACAGAGATCTTGTGCAGCGCCACCGGACGGCTGATGGCCAAGGGCGTGGTCAACAACAGCCGCAAGAACTTCCACCCCGGCAAGACGGTGTGCAGCTTTGTGTGGGGCGATCAGGACTTTTACGATTTCATCGACCGCAATCCGGACATTGAGCTGATGCCCTCGTCCTATGTGAACGATCCCTACATCATCGCCCAGAACCACAACATGGTATCCATCAACACCGCCGTGCAGATCGACCTGACGGGTCAGATCTGCTCCGAGTCGCTGGGCAGCCGCCAGTATTCCGGCACCGGCGGCGCGACGGATTTCGCGGCGGGCGCTTACATGTCGCCGGGCGGCCGGGGCATCGTGGTCATCACCTCCACCGCCAAAAACGGGACTGTCTCCAAGATCCAGCCCATCCTCTCACCGGGTTCGGTGGTGTCCATCTCCCGCAACTGGGTGGACTGCATCGTCACGGAATACGGCGTGGCTCATCTGCGGGGCACCACCATCCGCCAGCGGGTGGAGCGGCTCATCGCCATCGCCCATCCGGATTTCCGCGGCGAGCTGCGCAGGCAGGCGGACAATCTGATGCTGTGGTAAACCATCATCTATCATTCTGATACCATCGATTGACAAGGGCCCTTGTTAATCGATGGTAAGATCGGCAGGTAAAACATATGAATTACGCAGAAGATTCCTTAAAGCTCCACTATGCCCTGCGGGGCAAGCTGGAGATCACGACCCGTGCGGCGGTGGACAGCCGCGACGCGCTGTCGCTGGCCTACACGCCCGGTGTGGCGCAGCCCTGTCTGGAGATCCAGAAGGACGTCAGCAAGAGCTATGAGCTGACCCGCCGCTGGAACACCGTGGCGGTGGTCACCGACGGCACCGCCGTGCTGGGCCTGGGCGACATCGGCCCGGAGGCCGGTATGCCGGTCATGGAGGGCAAGTGCGTGCTGTTCAAGGCCTTCGGCGGCGTGGACGCCATTCCCCTGTGCCTGCGCACCAAGGATCCCGACGAGATCGTGCGCACCATCGCCCTGCTGGCAGGCAGCTTCGGCGGCATCAATCTGGAGGATATCTCCGCGCCCCGGTGCTTTGACATCGAACAGCGCTTACAGGCGGCGGTGGACATTCCTGTGTTCCACGACGACCAGCACGGCACGGCGGTGATCGTGCTGGCGGGTCTGACCAACGCCCTGAAGGTGGCCGGAAAGGACAAGTCCGCCCGCATCGTCAT
>ERZ773147.2281-NODE-2281-length-17021-cov-2.436874_pt1 | contig 17021 bp, 10 predicted proteins | sample MGYA00580851_ERZ773147 | MGnify/ENA primary metagenome ERZ773147 (study PRJEB29015, sample SAMEA2737818) | human gut metagenome | biome: human gut; feature: human-associated habitat; material: faeces | place: China | collected 2012 ... | reverse complement strand
TCGACGTGAATTTCAGCGTGAACAACGTCTGCGCCTTCTCCAACATGCGCCAGATGCTGAACTACGACAACACCTGGTTCGCATCGTTCCCGACCGCCCGTTCCTACGTACTGGGATTAACCTTAACCTTCTAATCAAGACCTGACTATGAAAACGATGAATTATATCAAGATCGGCATCGCGAGTTCGATCCTCTCGATAGCTGCGGGCTGCACCTCCTTCCTGGAAGAGGATCTGAAAAGTTCGCTGGCCCCCGACAACACTTACACCAGTTCACTGGGCTTCGAGGTGGGAGCCACGGGGCTCTACGCCATCGCCCGCTCGGAATACAACACCTGGGGTGAAAACGGCGCTTTCATGCACAACGGCGCCTGCGCCTACGAGGTCCTCCAGATTTCGACCGACCTCTGCCGCATGGGAACCGTCCGCGACGGTTCGCTGGTTCCGTTCGCCGAAATGACGCTCAACCCGTCGACGCTTTTCGTCGGTTCGTACTGGAACTGGGCCTACAACCTGATCGCTTCGGCCAACGAACTGCTGATCTATTCCGAAAAGAACAACAACTGGGACTATCCCACCGACAAACAGCTTTACCAGGCCGAAGCCCGTTTCTTCCGGGCTTACGCCTACCGCACGCTGGTCTACCTCTACGGCGACGTGCCCTGGGTCGAAACCATCCAGAAGCCCTTCCTGCTCTCGTTCTCGCGCGATCCCAAGATCGAGGTGCTGGGCAACATCATCAAAGACCTGGAATTTGCCAAGACGTACCTTCCCGACAATCCCGACAACGTGAAGGAGGGCAAGCTTACGACGTGGGCCGCACGCCACCTGCTGAGCGAAATGTACCTGCTGCGCGGCGCCGAAGGCGACTATAAGCTGGCCGAGGAGAATGCCCAGGACGTGATCGACTGCCCGTATTACAGTCTGATGAAAAGCCGCTTCGGCAACGCCAAGAACGATCCCGGCGACTATTTCAGCGACATGTTCGTCGAAAACAATCAGAACCGTTCAGCCGGCAACACCGAGGGTATCTGGGTCATGCAGTTCCAGTACAACACGGTCGGCGGCGGCACGAATTCCGACGACTGGACCCGCCGCGCCTGGAATCCCCAGTACCACGCCATCGACGGATTCGCACTGGCCGACTCGCTCGGCGGCCGCGGCCTGGCGCAGATCTATCCGCTGAAGTGGTGGATCGGCGTCAAGGGAACCAACGCCACGACGGCCGGAGAAAAGGAGGGGTTCCCCGATATTCAGGAAAAAGGCATCTTCGAAGACGGCGACATCCGCAACTCGGAGTACAACATCAAGCGCAACTGGTACTACAACAACCCGCTGACGCCCAACAAGCTGGGACAAAAATGCCCCATCGACGACAAATCGTGGTCGCAGGCCCAGCTCTTCCCGGCGCTGAAGAAATTTTTCTTCGGTAAGGAGGAAAACCTCCAGCTTACCGGCGCATACAAAGACCGCATGAAATTCCGCCTGGCCGAGACCTACCTGCTGCTGGCCGAAGCCTACCTGCGTCAGGACATGCCCGATAAGGCCGCCGATGCCGTGAACGAAGTGCGCCGCCGCGCCAAAGTGTCCGACGTTTCCGACGAGGAGATGACGATGGATTTCCTGCTCGACGAGCGCATCCGCGAACTCTACGGCGAAGAGAGCCGCCGCTTCACGCTGATACGCACGGGCAAACTGCTCGAACGCGTGAGAAAGTACAACCCCGAGGCGCGCGACCTCATCCAGGATTTCCACGTGCTGTGGCCCATTCCGCAGGCTATCCGCGACGCGAATGTCGGCAATTTCCCGCAGAATCCCGGATATGAAGGTTACGAAGGCTAAAAACCTTCGTCCCCGCCTCCGGGCGGATCAGACAAGAATGTGTCCGGCAGATTCCGGACCGTATCAGCAACCACGAAAAAAACAGTTATGAAAAAGATAAAATTTGCATGCAACCTGTCGCTGCTGACCCTTTTCGCACTCGGCCAGTGGGCCTGTGAATGGGACCCGTACGAACACGACAGCGACCCGGTCCGGGAAACTCTGGAGCTGACCGCCTCCGCCTCCCAGATCGCTTTGGACGAAAACGACCTTTCGGCTACGGTACTGACCTTCGACTGGACGCCCGCGCGTCCGATGCCCGACGAGTATCTGGTGTCCTACACGACCAAACTGGACCTGCTGAACAACAACTTCGGTTCGTCCACCGCCATCGTGACGAGCGAAGACGACGGCATCTTCAGCCGGAGCTACACCTCCGAGCAAATCAACAACTGGGCTAACGAGCGCTGGAAAGTGCCCGTAAACAAGACCTTCACGCTGGCGTTCCGCGTCATCGCGGAGTATGCGGGCGGCCCCACATACGAAATGCCCGAAGTGCGCACCGTGGAGGTGACCGTAACCCCGATCAAGGTCGATGTCTTCGATGCCGACAAGGTGTCGCTTTCCGGCACGGCCATCAGCAGCGTGACGGAGATCGAAAAGACGGTCGAGAATGCGAACCTCTATGCCTGGTACGGCGAATTGAGCATCGGCGAGTTGCAGATTCCCGTCGAGCTGGAGGGTCAGACCTACTACATCGTTCCGAGCGACGGCAACGGCGCGCTCCGCGACGGGGAGCTTGTCGACGTGAAGATGACGGAAACCCCCGTTTCGTGGAATATCCCGAGCGCCGGCAACTACCGCCTGCTGATCGACATGGAGAACAAACAGGTGCGCATCTACTCGTCGGCGACCGACCTGAAGCCGCTGTCCGTCACATTCCACCCGAGCGGTGCGGAAGCCAATCCCGAGGCAACGATCGAAGTGCTCGATCTCTACGCCTACGGAGCAGGTACGGGCTGGGGCGTGCGCAAACTCAACCTGAAGCAGAGCTTCGCCGACCCGCAGATCCTGATCTATGACGCCGAAGAACACAACGGCACGAAACTTTCCAGCGGCATGAAGTTCTGCGTAGCCCAGAATTTCTCGGTCGGCGATGCGGATTACAACCAGAACAATGCCTATTGCTTCACCTGTCCGCTGACGGCAGAAGGCAAGAAGCAGAACCTCACGCTGACTCTCGGCAAGGTGGGCGAACTGCACGGAGGCGCCGACGGAGAGACGCGCAACTCGTATTACACGATCCCCGCTTCCGACCTGCTGATCTTCGATCTGCGTCACGGAACGATCCTGGCCCGGAACAAATAACGCCGGACCGCACGACTGAAAAATATTGCCGTATCGGAATGGAGACTGGGTTCCGGCCGACAGGAAGATACGGCAATATTCCATTACAACGACAATCAATCGTAAAAACAGCAACATGATACACATGAGAAATCTGATGACCGGCTGTCTTCTGGCAGCATTTCTTTGCGCCGCTTCCTGCGGTTGCTCGAAGGACAACGGCGGCGGCGAAGAAGGCGGCCAAGTTGCCGGTGTGACCGTAAAGCCCGCCTACAACAAGTCGGAAGTGCTGCACAACCCGCTCAACGGCTGGGTGATGTATGTCAGCGCGGACTACGATCCCTCCTATTTCGACAAGGAGATCTACGTACCGCTGCTCGGAAAGAACGTAAGGGTGGCGGACTACGCTTCGGCCTGCTATATCCGCACGAAATGGTCCGTGCTGAATCCCGCAGACGGGCAGTACGCTTGGAAAGACCCCGATTCGAAGGTTTACAAACTGGTTCAGAAAGCCCGGGAGCTGAAACTCCCCATCGCTTTCCGCGTCGTGGTGGACGGACGTGACCAGGGCGCCAATACGCCCCAGTTCGTCTACGATGCCGGAGCCGAATACGCGATGTCGGAGCCGAAATACCCCGACCGCAAGACCCCGATGCCGCAGGACCCGATCTTCCAGCGCTACTACGAGAAGTTCGTCGCAGCCCTCGCCGAGGAGTTCAACGATCCGGAATACACCTCGTTCATCGACGGCTACGGCCTCGGCAAGTGGGGCGAGGGCCACAGCGTGGCTTACAACAAGGACGACGTATCGGCTGTCGATGAGAATACGGAAACGGTGAAGCGCGAAGTCCTCGACTGGATCACCAAGCTCTACGCCAAACACTTCACGAAGGTTCCCCTGGTGATCAACTACCACCGCGTACTGGGCCATCCCACGAGCCAGGGCACGGCGAACCCGAACAGCGAAAGCCTCGTGGCCCTGGCCATCAGCAACGGCTACTGCATCCGCTCCGACGCCTTCGGCATGAACAACTCCAGCTGGGGTTACAGCACCTGGGAGAAGGCAATCGCCGCACAATGGCGTTACAAGGTCCCCATCATCATGGAGGGCGGATATATCGTCAGCAGCCACAGCTACTGGAACGACCCGGCCGGCTACCGCCAGGGACACCCCGAAGATGTCCGCCAGGGCGAATTCGACTCCTCGGCCGAAGCCCGCGTCAACATGATGGACTTCCGTGTCGGCCAGGAGACCGAGTCGTGGTTCAACGATGCCTTCAGCCTCGTGCAGCGCTTCGTCTCCGAAGGCGGCTACCGTCTCTATCCCGACCAGGTGATCGTTCCCGACCAGGTGAGCGCAGGCAGCCGTGTCAAGGTCGCTTCGCGCTGGCGCAACATGGGCTGGGGCTATTTCCCGAACAACCTGCCGCAGTGGAACTACAAATACAAGGTGGCCTTCGCTTTGATCGACGCTTCGGACAAGGCGCAGAAGGTCTTCGTCGACAAGGACTGCGAGCCTTCGACCTGGGTCGAGAGCAAGCCCTTCTCCTACACCTTCGAAACGCCGGCCGTCGATCTTCCCGCGGGGAAATACACGTGGGGCATCGCCATCGTTGACACGACGAAGGAGAACCGGCCTGCCATCCAGCTCGCCGTAAACAACGAAAAGACGGCCGAAGGCTGGGTGAAACTGCACGAAGTACAGATCAACTAACGCCTGAAAAACCATGAAGAGGGTTGCATTGCTTTCCGCAGCGCTGCTGCTGTCCGTCACCGCCTCCTTCGGGAGCGGCGTCCTGGTCGAGGCCGAGAGTTTCCGCGACAAGGGCGGGTGGGCCGTGGACCAGCAGTTCATGGACCAGATGGGTTCGCCCTACCTCATCGCGCACGGCATGGGCAAACCCGTGGCGGACGCCGTGACGACGGTCGAATTCCCGGAAACGGGAACCTACCGGGTCTACGTCCGGACGTTCAACTGGGTCGCCCCCTGGTACGACGGGGAAGGTCCCGGAAAGTTCGCCCTCCGGGTCGGCAGCCGGAAACTGTCCGCGACGCTCGGCTGCACGGGCAGCGAGTGGATGTGGCAGTGCGACGGAAAGGTCTCCGTCCGGAAAGGTCCGGTCAGCGTTTCGCTGACCGACCTTTCCGGATTCGACGGCCGCTGCGACGCCGTCTATTTCACCACCGAAGAGGGCGACGTCCCTCCGTCCGGAAGCGCGGAACTCGCTGCATTCCGCAAACGGATGCTCGGCATCCCCGCAACGCCGCAAACCGCCGAATCGTTCGATTTCGTCGTCGTGGGCGGCGGCATCGCAGGCATGTGCGCCGCGGCCGCGGCGTCCCGGCTGGGGTGCAGCGTCGCTCTGGTCAACGACCGCCCGGTGCTGGGCGGCAACAACAGCTCCGAAATCCGCGTGCACCTGGGCGGCGTCATCGAGCTTGGCCCCAACGAGGGACTGGGCCGCATGATCCGCGAATTCGGCCACTCGCGCGAAGGCAACGCCCGGCTGGCCGAAAACTACGAGGACGCGAAGAAAAGTGCGTTCATCGCCGGGGAGCAGAACGTGAAGCTGTTCTCCAGCTGCCGCGCCGTAGCGGTGAACAAAGAGGGCGGCCGGATAAAATCCGTAATCGTCCGCCACATCGAAACCGGGGAGGAGACGACGCTCGAAGCGCCGCTTTTCGCCGACTGCACGGGCGACGGAACCGTCGGATTCCTGGCCGGAGCCGACTACCGCATGGGCCGCGAGAGCCGCGACGAATTCGGCGAAACGCTGGCGCCCGAAACCGCCGACCGGATGACGATGGGTTCGTCCGTCCAATGGTATTCGGTCGACACGGGCCGCAAAACCTCGTTCCCGACGTTCAGCTACGGCGTGGAGTTCAACGCCGAAAACTGCGAGCGGGTGACGATGGGCGAATGGAAATGGGAGACGGGCATGAACCTCGACCAGATCCGCGATTTCGAACGCATCCGCGACTACGGCCTGCTGGTGATCTATTCGAACTGGAGCTTTCTCAAGAACGGCCTGAAAGACAATGCCAAGTACCGCAACCGCGAGCTGGGCTGGGTGGCCTATGTGGCCGGCAAACGCGAATCGCGGCGGCTTCTGGGCGACTACGTCCTCAAACAGGACGACATCGACAAGAACGTCTTCCACGAAGACGCCTCGTTCACCGCGACGTGGGACATCGACCTGCATTTTCCCGATTCGCTCAACTCCGTGCGCTTCCCGGGCCGGGAGTTCAAGGCCGCGACCAAACACATCCACATCTATCCCCATGCCGTGCCTTACCGGTGTCTCTACTCCCGCAACGTGGACAACCTGTTCATGGCCGGGCGGAACATCAGCGTGACGCACGTGGCCCTCGGAACGGTGCGGGTGATGCGCACGACGGGCATGATGGGCGAGGTGGTCGGCATGGCAGCCTCGCTGTGCCGCAAATACGACGCTTCGCCCCGCCTGATCTACCAGAAACACCTCGGAGAACTCCGCAGGCTGATGCGCGAAGGCGTCGGCAGAAAAGAGGGGCTTCCCGATAACCAGAAATTCAACACGGGCGGTTCTCTGAAAGCGCCCCGCGCACTGCGCAACGACTGAAAACGACAATGAAAAAACTACTGACACTGCTGCTTGCGCTGCCCCTCGCATGGGGGCATGCCACAGCGCAGGAGAACGCGAAATATACGATCCTCCTCACCGGGGCCTCGTTCGCCTCGCCGCAGAAAGACCTCCACCCGCACCCGCTGCTCCTTCGAGGTGGCGGCTCACGACCTCGGCATGCACCCCGTCTACCTCGACCCCACGGGCTCGCAGATAGGCAAGAAGGAGTCGATCGCCGACACGGCCAACCGGATGGCCGAGGGCACGCTCTGGAACGCCGGGGAGCTGGACGAGATGGATGCGCTGGTCATCATGCAGGTCCACAACCGCGACGCCTCGGCCACGGGCGGCCTGAAAGAGAAGTACACCGATTACACGACGCCGTTCGACCGGAGCAACTACGCCGCGGCGTTCGATTACGTCATCAAACGCTACCAAAGCGAGTGTTACGCCCTGAAGGACGACCCGAAATCGAAGTACTACGGCACGAAATCGGGTAAACCCGCCGTCATCGTCCTCTGCACCGACTGGCACGACGCGCGGACGACCTACAACGCCGCCATACGGAGCCTCGCCGCACGGTGGGGCCTGCCGCTCGTGGAGTTCGACAGGAACATCGGCTTCTCGAAAGACACTCCGAACCCGGCCACCGGGACCCAGCAGAGCCTGCTCCACGCCCAGGACACGCAAACCATCGAAGGCGTCGCCTACGGGTGGCATCCCCAGCGGGGCCAAGACAAATACATCCAGCAGCGGATGGCTGCGATCTTTACCGACACGATGCGCAGAATCCTGCCGGCAAAATAGAATCCCGACCATGAAACACACACTCCCGATACTGTTCACGATGCTGCTCTGCGGCACGTCCGCCTTCCCGCAGGAGGGCTGTTACAGCCGTTTGCAGAACGACACCCTGACGATCGGCAACTCCCGGATCGAACGCCGGTTCGTCTGGAACGGCGGCAACCTGATGACGCAGAGCCTGACCGACTTTTCGTCGGGACAGGTGTGGACTTCCCGTTCCCTGACGCCCGATTTCAAGGTCGCGGGCGATACCCGAAGCACCGGCGGACGCTGCTCGACGAAACGGATCGCCGAAACCGACATCCATCCGGCGCGGCTGGAAGTCACCGTGGAATTTTCGCTGGGAACGCTCGACGTACGGCGGATTTACCGCATCTGCGCCGACACTCCGGCGATCGCCTGCGACACCTACCTCAAAGGCAGCGCCGCACAGCTTCCCGAGAGCCGGGCGGTCAACGCCGCCGACCGCAAGAACATCGAATCGACCGCCGACATGCAGTCGCAGCCGGTCGCCGCGACCCTCGACCGGTTCAACCCCGGCGGGTTCCACTGGCACACGCGGATCGTGGAGTTCCAGGACGTCACGGACTGGAACAACAACCTGGTCTTCGAAACCGACGTCATTCCCTACCGGAAAAACAGCTACCGGGGCAACCTGCTCTTCGCCCGCAACGCCGAGAACGGCCGCGGGCTCTTCTTCCTGAAGGAAGCCCCCGGTTCGGGCGTGCAACTGGCCTATGGCGGCGGGGACTTCACGGCGGAGTTCGGCGATTTCACGGTGACGGGACTGGGCGTGACGGAGAAGGACCTCCGCGAAGGGGAGTGGGTGAAAGCCTACGGATGCGTCCTCGGAGTCTGGTCGGGCGGAGAACTCGAACAGTTGACGGCCCTGCGGAGCTACCAGAAAAATTTACGGAAGCTGCTTCCCGGACGCGACGAGATGGTGATGATGAACACATGGGGCGACCGCAGCCAGGACACGAAGGTGAACGAACGGTTCTGCCTGGCCGAGGTCCGCAAGGCCGCGCATCTGGGCATCACGCATTTCCAGATCGACGACGGCTGGCAGGTGGGCAAAAGCCCTAACTCCGCCGTGGCGAAGGGGTCGTTCAAAAACATCTGGGACAATCCCGACTACTGGAAACCCGACCCGGAGAAATACCCCCGGGGATTGCACCCTGTCGTGGAGCTGGGCCGGGAACTGGGCGTGGAGATCTGCCTCTGGTTCAACCCGAGCGTACAGGACGGCTATGCCGACTGGGAGAAGGATGCGCAGGCCCTCGTCGGTCTCTACGACGAGTACGGCATCCGCACGTTCAAGATCGACGGACTGGCAATCCCCGACAAACGCTCCGAAAGCAACCTGCGGCGGCTGTTCGACCGCGTGCTGGAGCGGACGGGCGGCCGAGTGGTCTTCAACCTCGACGCCACGGCCGGACGCCGCGGAGGCTACCACATGTTCAACGAGTACGGCAACATCTTCCTCGAAAACCGTTACACCGACTGGCAGAACTACTACCCCTACTGGACGCTGCGCAACCTGTGGATGCTCTCCAAATACGTTCCCGCGGAGAAGCTCCAGATCGAGTTCCTCAACAAATGGCGCAACACGGAAAAATATGCCGGCGACCCGTTCGCCCCGGCCAATTACAGTTTCGAATACCTCTTCGCAACGACCATGGCCGGACAGCCGCTGGCCTGGATGGAGGCGAGCGGACTGCCCGAAGAGGCGCTGGGCATCGGCGCGCTGATCGAACGCTACAAAGAGGTGCAGCACGATTTCCACCGCGGAGTGATCCTCCCCGTGGGCGACGAACCGTCGGGCCGCTCGTGGACCGGATTCCAGTCGGTCGACGGCGAGCGGGGCTACCTGATCTTCTTCCGCGAGCAGAACCCCGACCGGAAGGCCCGGATCGAAACATGGCTCCCCGAGAACTCGAAAGTGCGCCTCACGCCGGTGCTGGGGAGCGGGAAGGCCGCCGTGCAGAAGACCGGACGCCGCGGAACGCTGGAGGTGGAACTTCCCGCGCCCAACGACTACACGATGTACCGCTACGAACTGATCCGCTGACGAACCACAAATCCTGATAACAATGAAAACACCGATAAAATTCATCCTGTCATTTGCTCTGCTGCTGCTCGCGGCGGCCGACATCGCAGCCCAGGAGCTGATCACCAACGTTTACGGACGCGACGTGCAGTCGCTCAACGGAAAGTGGGACGCCATCGTCGATCTCTACGATCAGGGCCGCAAAAACAAGATCTACCTCAACCGCAGGCCGGAGGGAAAGACCGATTTCTACGAATATTCGTTCGACAACGGCCTGCGGCTCGACGTTCCCTCGGACTGGAACTGCCAGATGCCCGAGCTGAAATACTACGAAGGCACGGTGTGGTATGCCCGGCGGTTCGACGCCCCCGAGCAGACCGGCCGGCGGCAGTTCCTCTATTTCGGAGCCGTCAGCTACCGCTGCCGGGTCTACCTCAACGGCGAGGAGATCGGCGCCCATGAAGGCGGATTCACACCCTTTGAGATCGAGGTGACGGGCCGCCTCAGGCCCGAAGGCAACTTTCTGGCCGTGGAGGTCAACAACACCCGCACCACAGACGCCATCCCGGCGATGGCCTTCGACTGGTGGAACTACGGCGGCATCACGCGCGACGTGATGCTCGTCAGCGTGCCCGACGCTTTTATCCGGGACTATTTCATCCGCCTCGGCAAGGATTCCGACGACCGGATCGACGCCGATGTGCAGCTGGCGGGCGCCGCTGCCGGAACGGCCGTACGGATCGAGATTCCCGAACTGAACGTAGACCGGACCGTCACTGCCGGAGCGACCGGTACGGCCTCGGCGTCGTTCCGGGTCAGGAGACTGCAACGCTGGTCCCCCGCCGATCCGAAACTTTACCGGGTGATCGTCTCCACGGACCGCGACCGGGTGGAGGAGTCGATCGGGTTCCGCAATATCCGCACCGAGGGCGAAGAGATCGTCCTCAACGGCTCGCCCGTGTTCCTCAAGTCGATCTCGTTCCACGAAGAGATCCCCCAGCGCATGGGCCGGGCACACTCCGAGGCCGACGCCGTGATGCTGCTCAGCGAGGCCAAGGCACTCGGCTGCAACATGATCCGTCTGGCGCACTACCCGCAGAACGAACATATCGTCCGGCTGGCCGAAAAGATGGGCTTCCTGCTCTGGGAGGAGATTCCCATCTGGCAGGGCATCGACTTCGCCAACGACCCAACCCGCGAAAAGGCGGGCCGCATGATCCGCGAGATGGTCACGCGCGACAAGAACCGCTGCGCCCTGACGTTTTGGGGCGTGGCCAACGAGACGCAGCCTTCCGGGCCGCGCAACGCCTTCCTGCGCCACCTGATCGCATGCTGCCGGGAGATCGACGACACGCGCCTGATCGTTGCGGCGTTCGATCTGGTGCGTTTCGACCGCCAGCGGCAGCTGTTCGTCATGGACGACCCGTTCATCGGGGAACTGGATGTCGTGGCCATCAACAAATACATGGGCTGGTATCACCCGTGGCCCCTCACGCCCGACAAGGCGGTGTGGGACGTGGCGCGCGGCAAACCGCTGATCATCTCCGAATTCGGCGGCGAGGCGCTCTACGGCCAGCACGGCCCGGCCGATGTGGCCAGTTCGTGGAGCGAGGAGTATCAGGAGGCCCTCTACCGCGACAACCTGCGCATGTTCGAGAACATCCCCAACCTGCGGGGCGTGTCGCCGTGGATTCTGTTCGACTTCCGCTCGCCGTTCCGCTTCCACCCCGCCAACCAGGAGGGCTGGAACCGCAAGGGGCTGGTTTCCGATCAGGGATACCGCAAGAAAGCGTGGTATCTGATGAAAGCCTATTACGACAAACATTAAAAGAAGATGAAGAAGTTTTTGACATACACGCTTCTCGGCGTCCTGCTCGCAGGTTGCGCCGGAGGCGGGCGGGAACCGCTGGAGACCGTCGTGGACAAGGCGCTGGCCGGCGCCGAGCGGCAGACGCTGCTGATGGCCGAGAAGTACAGTGCGCGCGAAGGCCGCCTGCCGCGCACGTGGGAGAACGGCGAGGACGTCTCGTCGGATTCGCGCTGGTGGTGCAGCGGCTTTTTCCCGGGCGTGCTGTGGTACGTCTACGAGAACGGCCGCAACCCCCGGGTGCTGAAGTACGCCCGGATGTTCACCGCACGCGTCGAGCGGGAAAAACACACCACCGACAACCATGACGTGGGGTTCATGCTCTATTGCAGTTTCGGCAACGGACTGCGCCTCACGGGAGACAAGTCCTACGAGGAGGTGCTGCTCACCGGGGCGCGCTCGCTGGCGACGCGCTTCAAACCCGAAGTAGGGCTGATCCGCTCGTGGGACCACAACCGCGACAAATGGCAGTATCCGGTCATCATCGACAACATGATGAACCTCGAACTGCTGATGTGGGCCGCCGACCGTTCGGGCGACAAGTCGCTGCGCGACATGGCCGTATCGCATGCTGACAAGACGCTGAAACACCATTTCCGCCCCGACTTCAGCTCCTGCCACCTGGTCTCCTACGACACGATCTCGGGACAGCCCCATCTCAAGCAGACCCATCAGGGCCTCTCCGACTCCTCGGCCTGGAGCCGCGGACAGGCATGGGGACTCTACGGCTACACCTGCATGTACCGCCTCACGGGCGACGCCCGCTACCTCGAACAGGCCCGCGGCATCGCCGGATTCCTCATCAACCACAGGAACATGCCCGCCGACGGGATTCCCTACTGGGATTTCGACGCTCCGGCCCTCGCCTCCACGCCGCGCGACGCATCGGCGGCCGCGATCATGGCCTCGGCGCTGGTCGAGCTGAGCGGCTTCGTGCCCGCAGCCGAAGGGGAGCGGTACATGGCTTTCGCCGAAAAGCAGATCCGCACGCTGGCCTCGCCCGAATACACCGCTCCGGCGGGTGAGAACGGAGGCTTCATTCTCCGGCACAGCACGGGAGCCTATCCCTTCTCCTCGGAGGTCGACGTGCCGCTCACCTACGCCGACTACTATTATCTGGAGGCGCTCACGCGCATCAAACGCCGATTGCAGCCATGACCGCCGTGAAAAAATACGCGCTGCTGCCGCTCTGCGGCCTGACCCTGTTCTGCGCCCGGGCGCAGATGCCCGCGACAAACTACGATGAATCGCAGGTTCCGGCCTACACGCTGCCCGACCCGCTGACAACCATCGCCGGCAAAAAGGTGACTGACGCCGAAACGTGGACTTCGGAACGCCGTCCCGAACTGCTGTCGCTGTTCGAAAGCGAGGTCTACGGAAAAGCTCCCGACCGCCCCGAGGGACTGCATTTCGAGGTCTTGAGCGAGGACCGCTACACGCTGGGCAACATGGCCACCCGCCGGGAGATCGCCGTCTACTTCACCGAGAGCGACGCACATTTCATGACCATCCTGCTCTACATCCCCAACAAACGCACCGACGCCGTTCCGGTCTTTCTGGGGCTGAATTTCAAGGGCAACCACACGATCTGCGACGACCCGCTCGTCACGGAGTCGGTCTCGCGCATAAAGCCGCGCGAAGAGGGCGGCAGCGAAGTCCGCGCAAAAGGCTTCCCGCGCGCCGCAGCAGCTTCGCGCTGGCCGGTGGAGATGCTGATCGCCAACGGCTACGGCCTCGCCACGATTTACCGCGGCGACATCGACCCCGACTACGACGACGGCTTCCAAAACGGCGTTCACCCGCTCTTTTACCGCGAGGGGCAGACCAAACCGGCCCCCGATGAATGGGACACGATCGCAGCCTGGGCCTGGGGCTTGAGCCGTGCGATGGACTACCTCGAAACCGACGAGGATGTCGATGCCTCCCGCGTGGCGGTCATCGGGCATTCGCGGCACGGCAAAACGGCCCTTTGGGCCGCAGCCGTCGATCCGCGCTTCGCCATGGCCGTGTCGAACGACTCGGGATGCGGCGGCGCGGCGTTGTCGCGGCGTTGTTACGGCGAAACCGTAGCCAGGATCAACAGCCTTTTCCCGCATTGGTTTTGCGGGAACTTCAACCGGTATTCGGGCAACGAGGCGGCTTTGCCCGTCGACCAGCACGAACTGATTGCGCTGATAGCCCCGCGCCCGGTGTATATCGCCAGCGCCGTCGAGGACCGTTGGGTCGATCCGAAAGGCGAGTTCCTCGCGGGGGTCCACGCCACGCCGGTCTACGAGTTGTTCGGCCTGGAGGGACTTTCGGGAACGGAACTGCCCCAAACCGACGCGCCCGTGCTGTCGGATCGGTTACCACGTCCGTTCGGGCGGCCACGACATCACGCTTTACGACTGGCGGCAATTCGTGAAATTCGCGGACAAACACCTGAAACGATAATCTAAAACAACACCATACATGAAAAACCGGTTTATAAAACTGCTTCTCGCGGCCGTGCTGTTAGGCTCCCTCTCCCCGGCGGCCGCCCAGACCCGCGAAATGGACCTCTCGGGAGAGTGGAGGTTCCAGACGGACGTGATGGATTTCCGCAGGGGATCGCTTTCGCCGCGCTACAACCACCAACTCCAGGAGACCATCATGCTCCCCGGCATCACCGACGACTACAAAATCGGCTACAAATCGCCCTACCGCCATGTCGACCGCCTGACGCGCGTCTACGAGTACATGGGTCCGGCGTGGTATCAGCGCGACATCGAGTTCCCGGCCGACTGGAAGGGCAAGTGCATCTTCCTCTATTTCGAACGCACCCACTGGCTCAGCTCGGTATGGGTCGACACCAAGGAGGTGAGCCGACTGGACTACATCAGCGTCCCCCACAACCACGACCTGACGGATTTCGTCACCCCGGGCAAGACGCACCGCATCACGGTGTGCATCGACAACCGGTTCCAGTACAACACCCACAAATGGAACCACGCCCACACGGAGTTCACGCAGATCAACTGGAACGGCATCCTCGGCGAGATGAAACTCGTGGCCGTAGACCCCGTTTACATCGACGACATGCAGCTGTATCCCGACATCGAGACGAACAGCGTCGACGTGCGCCTGAAGATCGACAACCGCACGAAAAAGCCTTTCGAAGGAAAGGCGCTGCTCACCGTCTCGGGCAACGGCTTGCACGTAACGAAGGAGGTACCTGTCGGCGGCGAAGCGGAGGAGATCGACCTGACCGAAACCGTCGCGCTGGGCCGGGAGGCCAAACTCTGGGACGAATTCAACCCGAACCTCTACACCGTGGAGTGCACGCTGCTGACCGGCGCCGGAAAAGAGTCCTTCGAACATAAGAAGTCGGCGACCTTCGGCATGCGCGAAGTGGCGCAGGGCCGCAACCACATCCTGCTCAACGGCCGTCCGCTCCACCTGCGCGGAACCGTCGAGAACGCCGTGTTCCCGAAAACGGGCCACGCCCCGGTCTGCGACGCCGAATGGGAGCGTATCATGCGCATCGTCAAGGACTACGGACTGAACCACATCCGTTTCCACTCGTGGTGCCCTCCCGCCGCGGCTTTCCGCATGGCCGACCGCCACGGCGTCTACCTCGAAGTCGAGATGCCCATGTGGGGCAAGGACGCCGAGCCGGACGAAGCGCGCTACGACTTCTTCCGCCGCGAGATGCGCGCCATCCTCAAGGAGTACGGCAACCACCCCTCGTTCGTCCTCTACTGCAACGGCAACGAGATCACCGGCAACTTCGACTTCATCGAGGAGCTGACCGCCGACGGCCGCAAACTCGACACGCGGCATCTGTACAGCGGTTCGACGGCCCGCACGCGCGTCCCGTCCGACCAGTATTACGTCTCGCAGCAGACCAACAAAGGCCCCGTGAAGGTCTACGAGGGACGGCCCTCGACCGACTGGGACCGCAGCAAGGAGTCGGACGTGGACGTTCCGGTAATTTCCCACGAGTCGGGCCAGCGGTGCGTCTATCCCGACTTCCGCGAGATCGGGAAATACACGGGACCGGTCGAGGCCCGAAACTTCGAACTGTGGCGCGAGATGCTCACCGCCAACGGCATGGGCGATCAGGCCCACGATTTCTTCCGGGCCTCGGGCGCGCTGACCGTCGTGGAGTAAAAGGCCGTGATAGAGGAGCTGCTCCGCTCGTCCAAATCGGCCGGATTTCAGCTCCTGTCGCTCAACGACTTCCCGGGCCAGGGTTACGCCCCGGTGGGTGTGCTCGATCCGTTCTGGGACTCCAAGGGCCTGGTGACGCCCGAGGATTGGCGGGCCTTCTGCGCGCCGACCGTGGCGCTGCTCCGCTACCCGAAAAGCGCCTGGTTCGAAGACGAAACCTTCACGGCAAAGGCCGAGGTCTACAACTTCGGCGCGGCGGCGCTCAAAAATGCGAAAATCCGCTGGTCGATCACCGACGGCAGCGGGAAAGCCATCGCCAAGGGCAGTCTGAAATCGCAGACCGTAGGCACCGACGGCGTGTTCCCCGTCGGGGAGTTCTCCGCTCCGCTCGGCAAGGTGCGAGGCCCGCAGAAGCTGACCGTGCACCTGAACGTCGGTGAAAAGACAAGCAACAGCTGGGACATCTGGGTCTATCCGCGCAACGCACAGCTGATGCAGTCGGATACGGAGGTGCTCTACACGACGGAGTTCGGCGAGCAGGCCAAACAGTACCTCGCCGCGGGGAAGAAAGTCGTCCTGACCCCCGCGCCGAACAAGGTCAAGGGGCGCAAATCGACCTTCCACAACCATTTCTGGAACCCGATCATGTTCGCCTGGGCGCCGATGACCATCGGCTGTCTGATTCACGCCGAGCAACCCGTGTTCGCCGACTTCCCGACCTCATACCACACCGACTGGCAGTGGTGGGACATTCTGGAGAACGCCAAGGTGATCGAGATGCAGCAGACCCCGCGCCAGCTGCGGCCCTTCATCCAGGTGATCGACAGCTTCGACAACAACGAAAAACTCGGCATCGGCTTCGAAGCCCGCGTCGGCGGCGGCAAACTGCTCGTTCTGGCGGTCGACACGAAAAAGAAGATGGACCAGCGCCCCGCCACGCGCCAGCTGCTCGAAAGCATCGACCGCTACGTCCGCAGCGACCGTTTCGCTCCCGAGGTCACACTCGACGAGTCGTTCATCACCTCCTTCATGCGCTAAAACCGCACGATTATGAACAAGATCTGTCTACTGCTCTGCTGCCTGCTGCCCGGCCTGTTCCGGGCAGGGGCGCAGGAGCTGAAAATGACCGAATGCGCCCCTCTGACGCAGATTTACGGCGAGGTCAGCGAGTCCGACGAACTGCTTCCTATGAGCGATGTGGGGGTGGAATTCGGATACGTCCTCTACCAGGCCGCAATCACCGTTCCCGCAGGGGAGGCCGCGCTCGAACTGGAAAACGTGCGGGACTATGCCGCGGTTTACCTCGACGGCGTGTTTCAGGGAACCCTGACCGACAACCGCAAAACGCTGACCCTGAAGGCCGAACCCGGCCGGCACACATTGCAACTCTATGTCG
>ERZ773147.2276-NODE-2276-length-17079-cov-6.675869_pt1 | contig 17079 bp, 14 predicted proteins | sample MGYA00580851_ERZ773147 | MGnify/ENA primary metagenome ERZ773147 (study PRJEB29015, sample SAMEA2737818) | human gut metagenome | biome: human gut; feature: human-associated habitat; material: faeces | place: China | collected 2012 ... | reverse complement strand
GTTGCCTATCCCATAGGGATAGCGACCCGACATGGAGCAAAGCCCGCGACGACGCGCACATACAAAAGTAGGCCCCGCCGGGTAGGCATGCTCACTATGCCTTTACAAGGGGCCTTACCCCATGGCCAGCAGTCCCTGGCCCAGCCGCTGGAACGCGCGGCCGAAGGTCATGCGCTCCACGGCGGCGGCCGTTACCACCGGATAGCTGGCCACCGTTTGGCCCTCCACCGTCACGGTCACAGTACCTACCTCGGTTCCGGCGGCAATGGGGGCCTCCAGGCTTTCGGCCAGGTTCACCGTTTGGGTCATGGCCTCCCGCTGGCCCTTGGGGATGACGATCCCTTCCGCGGGCGGTTGGGCAGTCAGCTCCACCGTGGGAGCGGTACCGCGGATCACAGCCAGCGGCTCCAGCTCCGGCGGGGTGATATTCACCGCGGCCAGGTTGGCGTAGCCCCAATCCAGCAGGGCCCGTGCCGCCGCAAAGCGGTCATTGCTGTTGCCGGCGCCCAGCACCACCGCGATAAGCCCCAGGCCATCCCGGCTGGCGCTGGCGGAAAGGCAGCAGCCCGCCCCATTGGTGGTGCCGGTTTTCAGCCCCGTGGCGCCCTGGTAAAAGCGCACCAGACGGTTGGTGTTCACCAGGCTGGTGGCGCCGTTCCGCAGGGTATCCATCCATATGGTGGTGTAATCGGTGATCTTGGGGTACCGCAGCAGCGCCCGGCTCATCAGGGCAATATCCCGCGCGGTACTGTAATGACCCTCATTATCCAGCCCGGCGCAGCAGGCAAAGTGGGTATTTTCCATGCCCAGCTCGGCGGCCTTTTGGTTCATAAGCTGCACAAAGGCTTCCTCGCTGCCCGCTACATATTCCGCCAGGCACACGGTAGCGTCATTGGCGCTCTGCACCGCTACCGCCTTCAGCAGGTCATCCACCGTCATCTCCTCGCCGGGCTTCAGCCATATCTGGCTGCCGCCAAAGCCCGCAGCCACTTCGCTGCAGGTCACGGTATCGGTCAGGGCTATTTTGCCGCTGTCCAGCGCCTCCATAAAGAGCAGCAGGCTCATGATCTTGGTGATGGAGGCCGGGGGCAGCTTTTCATCAGCGTTCATCTCGTACCGCACGGTGCCGGTGTTCTGGTCGATGAGAATAGCGCTTTTGACCGGCAGAGAAAGCGCCACCTGCATTCCTTCGGCCTCGGCCACCTCCTTTTGAATCACCGCCGCCGGGATATTGGCATTGGGGATCTCCTCCCAGGTGGTTTCCTCGGCGCCCACGGGCATGGTAAGCAGCAGCCCCGCCAGTCCTGCCGCCAGCAGCTTTTTTATCCCTTTCATCACATGACCTCCCTTTTAATCCGCTTTATCCCATTCCTATGCGGGGAAGGGGAGGAATTTGCAGGGGGCACTCGCCGCAGGGGGTTACTTTTCTTCATGGAAAAGCAAGATCCCCGCCGGTCAGGCGTGCTTGCCTGGCCTTTGCAGGTGCGGGACTTTTTCCCTACACAAGGTATGATTGGGACGCGAAAGGCCCCCGGAATGATCCGGGGGCCTTTTGTGGGGATTAGATATCAATTTTACCGTAGCGCTTGCCGGTATTCGCGGAGAGGATCTCCTGCTCCACAGCGCTCTTTTCACTCTTGGGGGCGGTTTCGGCCTGCTCCCGGCGGACGGGACCGCCGATAGCGGGCGGATCCTCCAGGCGGGGACGGCGCTCACCGGCGGGACGGCTGCGGCGCTCACCTCCGTTGCCACGGCCACCGTTGCCGCGGCGGTTGCCGCCACGACTATTCCGGCCGCCACGGCCGCCCTCACGGCTGCCTTCCTTGCCGCCGGTAGGCGGTACGGTGGAGCTGATCACAACACGGCGGTTGGGTTCCACACCGGTGGAAGAGCTGGTAGCGCCCTTGACGGTGGAAACCGCGCCATGGATGATGCGGCGCTCATAGGGGTTCATCGGCTCCAGCGTGATGCTGCGGCCGGTGCGCACAGCCTGGTTGGCCAGCTTGCGGGCCAGGGCCTCCAGGGTACGGGCGCGCTTTTCACGGTAATTGCCGCTATCGATGGAAAGGCGGATATACTCGCCTTCACCGCGGTTGGCTACCAGACTGGCCAGGTACTGGATGGCATCCAGGGTCTCGCCCCGGCGGCCGATGACCCCGCCGATTTGCTCTCCTGCCAGCTGCAGGCGGACATTTTCCTCGTAGTAGCGGGGAGTCAGGGTAAAGTCGGTCAGGCCCATGGCCTTTAGGATCTCGGTGACATAAGCGGCGGCCTTTTCCACCTTGGCGCGCATCTCCCCGGTGGGCTCTATCTCCACGGGAGCGGGCTTTTCGGCTTCGACCCTGATGGGCTTTTCGACGCGGGGAGCGGGTTTCTCGCTCCGGGCGGGTTTTTCCGCCTTGGGGGCGGCGGGCTTATTTTCGGCTTTCTGTTCCTTCTTGGGGGCCTCCTGCCGACGGGGCTTTTCGCTCCGGGCGGGCTTTTCATCGGGCAGCTCCACCCATACGCGCACCTTGGCGGGCAGCTTCTTCAAGCCCAGGAACCCGCCCTTACGGGGCAGGTCAATGATCTCAAACTGCACCTCTTCACGGGGCAGGCCCAGCAGCAGCGCACCGCTTTCGATCGCGGCATTGGCATCCACGCCGGTAGCAATGATCTCTTTTATCATATTCAGTTACCTCGTTATTCGGCGGCATCAATCATCGATGTATTCATCGCCGTACTTTTCGGCATAGCGGCGGCGGGCTTCCTTTATCTTTTCCTTATCGGAAAGATAGGTGGTATCCTCCACCTTTTCGCCGTTCTTCAGGGCTTCCTTGGCCCGTTTCTTGGCCTCGATGCGCTCTTGGCGCTCCCGCTCAGCACGCTCCTTGGCCTCGGCCTGCAGCTTTTCGGCTACTTCCTTGGGGTTGTAGATCTTATTGAGCACAAGGGACTGAACACAGCCGAACACATTGGAAAGGGTCCAGTAGATACCTACGCCGATGGGCACCATGAAGGTGAACCAGATGGAGATGAGGGGCATGATATACATCATCATCTTCATGCTGGCGCCGGCCTGACCCATATTGGGGCTGTTCTTCATGGAAATGATGGAAGAAAGCAGCGCGGTAAGACCGGAGAGCAGCGGGATGATGACCAGCCAGTTCCAGCCGCCCTGCCAGGGCAGGTTGGGGGTGCCGGAAAGATCCATACCAAGGAAGCCCATATCAAGGGACTGGATCTTGGCGATGACATCAGCGCCGACGCTGGAATAAGCGGCGGGATTCTGCATAACGCTCTGGTAAATGCTGATCTGGGGGGCATAACCAGTGGTGGCGATGCCCAGGGTGCCCGCGACCTCGGTGAGGGCGGCGATGGTCTCCTTGGAGAAGCGCAGCAGGTGGGTCAGGGGCTTGTACACTACATCCAACAGACCAAAGATGACCGGGAACTGAATGAGCAGGGTGCCGCAGCCGCTCATGGGGTTGTAGTTTTCCTTGGCGTACAGAGCCTGCAGCTCCTCATTCATTTTGGCCTGGTTATTTTTGTACTTGGCCTGGATCTCCTGGATCTTGGGCTGGATGATCTGCATCTTTACGGTGGATTTCTGCTGCTTGAGGCCCAGAGGGAACAGGAGCAGCTTAACGATGAGGGTAAAGAGCACCAGCGCCACGCCGTAATTACTTACCAGGTGGTACAGGCCATACATCAGCCACCCAAAGGGGTAGCCGAAAACTGTCATAATAAAATTCATAAGGATGGTCCTCCGTTCCCATTTTCATGGGGAATAGTTTCCTCGCCGGTATTTTCTCCGACAGGGGGCTGGGAAGGGTGCGCCGCCTGCTGCTTTTCCTGCTCGGCGCCGGCAAAGGGGCGCAGGGAAAAGCGCTGGGGCACCGGATCGTACCCCGGGCGGCCAAAGGGCTGGCACCGTGCCACACGGCACAGGGTCAGCAGGCTCCCCCGGATGGGGCCAAAGCGCCGCAGCGCCGTGACCGCGTAGCAGGAGCAGGTGGGGGAAAATCGGCATCTGGGAGGAATAAGGGGGGAGATGCACTTCTGGTAGAACCTGATGGGCAGGATCAATAGCTCGCTGCATATTTTTTTTAGGAATTGCCACACCCGCTTCATGTCTGTCCCGCCTCCCGCACCGCGGATGGCGCCGCCGTTAATGCGGTGATCTGCTGCAGCATAGCCTGCTGTACCGGCTGCATTTTGCAGTGGGCGGTACGGCTGCGGGCCACAAAAATGAAATCATAGCCCTGGGGCAGCTGCTGCTCCAAACCGGTATAGGCGGCACGGATGACGCGCTTGGCGCGGTTGCGGCGGACGGCATCGCCCACGCGCTTGCTGGCGGTGATGCCGATGCGGTTATGTCCCAGCCGGTTGCGGGCACAGTAGGTGACCAGCAGCGGGCCGGTTTTTGTCTTTGCCCGGCGGTACATGCGGGTAAAGTCGCGGTTTTTCTTGATGATGACGGTGGTTTTCATGGTTTGGGTCCCTTCCCTGCGCCGCGGGAGAAGCGGGCAGTAGTGCGGCGTGCCGGACTGAGAAGAAAGAGGAGAGGGCGTCCCTTTCACACCGCTGCCTTCGCGTTTTCAGTTCCCTGTGGTATGTGCGGTAAAACTAAAAACAATGCCCACGGCATAGGCGCTGTGGGCATCTTTCTTAGTGGGTCAGTCTGGCTCTGCCCTTGGCGCGTCTGCGGGCCAGGACCTTGCGGCCATTGGCGGTAGCCATTCTCTTTCTGAACCCATGGACTTTGCTTCTCTGTCTCTTTTTAGGCTGATAGGTTCTGAGCATCGTTCTTCCCCTCCTTCCGGGTCTTGGCGGCGGCCCCGGCGCGGGAGCCTGCCTGATGTGGTCGGCCACCTGTACCAACGCGCTATTGGTAGAGATGACCCTGCAATTTTGAATTATACCTTAATTCTTGTCCCTCTGTCAAGAAAAAGCTACTGTTTTTGCGGGATTTTATTGCCCTGCGGCGTAAATAGTGGCCGCCCTGCCGGATGGGTACAAGATGTGGGGAGGGCGTAGGCTACTTTTCTGTGATGAAAAGTAAGCAAAAGAAATATTAGGCCAAGATTGTGGTCGCCTAGCGGCGGGGCATTGATTTTGCAGGGTGCAAAGCCTGTACGGCTCGCCGCCGGGGCGTTCCTTTTGTGCGTACAAAAGGAACCAAAATACGGTCAAGGGGGACCGGGCTTCCCCCTTGACAAACCCCCTTGACGCTTAGCTGTGCTGGCTACGAATGTTGTTTTTCCCTCAGTAATCGGGAAAAACAAATCCGTACTGCGCACAGATGCGCTCCAAAGGTAGCCTGCGGCAGCATTTGCCCTTTCCCCCTACCCCCTTCCCCGCATCGGGGAAGGGGGACTCTATCTACAATCTCTACATAAAAATACGCCTGCGGCACCTTATAAGCGTCGTCTAATCCCGCTCCGGGAAGCCGTCCTTTGGCTTTTCGGGCGGGGGGGCTCCGACGCGTTGGGGGTCTCAGGGATCTCCCCGAGTGACTTTTAGTTACTTTTCTTCATAGAAAAGTAACCCCCCGCCGTTAGGCGAGATAAAATTATGTCATCAAATAAAAATCCCCTACGCGCGCGTGTACGCGTATATATGGGTACGCGATGGGTGCGCGCCTGCCCGCGCGCGGGAGAAAAATCCCACCGGATGGCCGAAAATTTGCCGCCCAAAATTTTTTGCCCCAACCGCGAACAAATTTTCGTTTTCCTCTTGCAATCCCGGCAAAAATCGTGTACAATGGAATCAGAATACCATCACTTTGGGAGGAAATTGCATGGCCATCGAGAAAAAAGCAAAGGAAACCGCCCCCGCCCCCAGCGATAAGCAAAAAGCCCTGGAAACCGCCATCAGCCAGATCGAAAAGCAGTTTGGCAAAGGGGCTGTAATGCGCCTGGGCCAGAATGCCACCATGAATGTGGAAGCCATCCCCACCGGCTCCCTTTCGCTGGATATGGCACTGGGCATCGGCGGCCTGCCCCGCGGCAGAATCGTCGAGATCTACGGGCCGGAATCCAGCGGTAAGACCACCGTGGCCCTGCATGTGGTGGCCGAAGCCCAAAAGCGCGGCGGCTCCGCCGTTTTCATCGATGTGGAGCATGCCCTGGACCCCGTTTACGCCAAAAATTTGGGCGTGGATATTGACCAGCTGCTGGTCTCCCAGCCCGATACCGGCGAGCAGGCCCTGGAAATCTGCGAAGCGCTGGTTCGTTCCGGCGCGGTGGATGTCGTGGTCGTCGACTCGGTGGCCGCGATGGTCACCAAGGCCGAGATCGAGGGCGAAATGGGCGATACCCATGTCGGCCTGCAGGCCAGATTGATGAGTCAGGCCCTGCGCAAGCTGACCGGCGCCATCGGCAAAAGCAATGCCATCGTCATCTTCATCAACCAGCTGAGAGAGAAGATCGGCGTGATGTACGGCAACCCGGAGACCACCCCCGGCGGCCGCGCCCTCAAGTTCTACTCCTCCGTCCGGCTGGATGTCCGACGCACCGAGCAGCTCAAAGCCGGCGGCGAGGTCATCGGCAACCGGGTGCGCGTCAAGGTGGTCAAAAACAAGGTCGCCCCGCCCTTCAAGGAGGCTGAGTTTGATATCATGTACGGCCAGGGCGTTTCCCGCCTGGGCGAGATCCTGGATCTGGGCAGCAAGCTGGATATCGTGCAGAAATCCGGCGCGTGGTTTAATTATGGCGAGATAAGGCTGGGCCAGGGCCGTGATAACGCCAAGGAATACCTGCGGCAGAACCCCGAGCTGGCCGAGGAGATCGCCGCCAAGGTAATGGCCAACGCCGATAAGCTGATGGGCCGTACCGCCGCGGCCGCCGCCCCCAAAAAGCTGGGCCAGGTAAACCTGACCGCCGAGGTGGACGAGGACGAATAAGCCGGTCGGGTAAGAAAATTTGCCGCTTTTTGCCGTATGGACCGCGGCCCGCCCCAAAAGCGCAACGACCCGGCAAAAATACCCTTTGCCGGGCCCCGCAAAACTGAATTTCTGCCTCCCGGCGCCCCGCGCGCCCGGGAGGCCTTTTGCTCCGGGGCGGATTATTCGGCGGGCGGGCTTTGGGAAAGCCGGCAAAAGGCACGGGGCGCCCGCAGGGCGTTCCGGCGAAGCCGGAACCGGCGGCCTCCGGCCGCCGAGCCCGCCTGCGGCGGGCAGCCCTGCGGGCGCCGGGGCCGGGATGCGGCAGGGACCCGGCCATTTGCTGCCGGAAAGCCCGGATTTTATGCGAATTGTGCATTGTTTACCGGGCGGGATTATGGTATACTGAACTATTAGCGAAGGGGGAACAAAAACCATGCGCGTCACCGGGATAGAAACCACCAAAAAGGGCCGTTACGCCCTGATGGTGGACGGCGAATTTGCCTTTTCGCTGCACCGGGATACCTTCCTGCTGTGCCCCTGGCTGCAAAAGGGGGCCGAGGTGACGCCGGAGCGGCTGGAAACCCTGCGGCAGGAGGACGAACTGCGCAGCGCCCGGGAACGGGCTTTGGATCTCCTTTCGGCGGCGGAGCAGACCAGCGGCACCCTGCGGCAAAAGCTGCTGCGCTGGTACGGCGAGGAGGCCGTGGAGGCCGCTGTGCTCCGCATGGAGGAGCTGGGGCTCATCAATGACCTGGACTACGGCCGGCGGTACGCGGCGGACGCAGTGAATCTGCGGGGATGGCCCCGGAGAAGGATCGCCATGGAGCTGCAAAAAAAGGGCGTCCCGGCGGAAGTCATCGAGGAGGCCCTGGCCGATATCACCGAGGAGACCGAGATAGAAACGGCCTGCCGTTTGCTGGAGGGGCCGTACCGCGGAAGGCTGCAGGACCGCAGGGAGCGGGACAAGGTGAAAGCCGCCCTGCAGCGCCGGGGATTCTCCTACGAGGTGATACGGCAGGCGGTGAGTCGGGCGATGGAAGCTCTGCCGGAGGGCGGAGAAACGCCGGAGCCGGAGGAAACGCCGGAAACCGGGGATGGGCAGGAGGAGCTGCTTGCTCTCATCCGGAAGAAATATGCGAAGAACATGGCTGACCGGGCCGGGATGGAAAAGACCATTGCGGCGCTGTACCGGCGGGGCTACCCGCTGGAGGAGATAAAGGCGGCGATGAATACGATACTGGAGCAGGAGGAAAACTGCCGTGACGATTAAAGTGGGAATGATCTCGCTGGGGTGCAGCAAAAACCAGGTGGACGCCGAGCGCCTGCTGGCGATGCTGGCCGGGGATGGATTTACGATCTGCAATGACATGACCGAGTGTGACGCGGTGATCGTGAACACCTGCGGCTTTATTGAGGACGCCAAGAAGGAATCCATTGACACGATACTGGAGTGCTGCGCCGCCAAGGGCGAGGGCAGCCTGAAATGCGTGGCGGTGACCGGCTGCCTGGCGGAGCGCTACCGTGAGGAACTGGCACGGGAGATCCCTGAGGCGGATGTGGTGCTGGGGATAGGCAGCAACGGAAAGATAGGCGAGGCGATACGGAAAGCTGTAATGGGCGAACACTTTACGGAATATGGCGAGAAGGAGTCCCTTTCGATGGAAGGGGAACGGATGCTGGCCAATGAGCCGTGGTTTGCCTATGTGAAGGTGGCCGAGGGCTGCGACAACCGGTGCAGCTACTGCGCCATTCCGCTCATCCGGGGCCGATTCCGCAGCAGGCCCATGGAAAATGTGATAGAGGAATGCAAGGAGCTGGCCGCCCGCGGCGTGACCGAGCTGAACCTGGTGGCGCAGGATACCACCCGCTACGGGGAAGATATTTACGGTGAGGGCCGCCTGCCGGAGCTGATCGACGCGGTGTGCGAGATAGAGGGGGTGCACTGGGTGCGCATCCTGTACTGCTACCCCGACCGGGTCACCGATAAGCTGATCGACACCATAGCCCGCCAGCCCAAGGCGGTGCATTACTTCGATATTCCGGTGCAGCACGCCAGCGCCCATGTGCTGCGGGATATGAACCGCCGGGGCGACCGGAGATCTATCACCACGCTGTGCCAAAAGATCCGGGAGAAGATCCCCGATGTGGTGTTGAGAACGACGCTGATCGCCGGGTTCCCCACCGAAAGCGAGGAGGACTTTGCCGAGCTGTGTAAGCTGGTGGAGGAGGTGCGCTTTGACCGGCTGGGCTGCTTTGCTTACAGCCAGGAGGAGGACACCCCCGCCGGCGCGATGGAACAACTGCCGGAGGAGCTGCGCCGCCGCCGTGCCGAGATCATCATGGAGCTGCAGATGAGCGCGGCCTTTGACTTTGCCGACCGCTGCACTGGACGCACGCTGGAGGTGCTGGTGGAGGGATATGAGGACGGCCAGTACTACGGGCGCAGCTACATGGACGCCCCCGATATTGATACCAGAGTGTACTTTACCAGTGAGGACGAAATAGAGCCCGGCAGCTATGTGCCGGTGCTCATCACCGATACCGACGGCTATGACCTCATCGGCATGGCGAAAGCGAAGGAGGATACAAAATGAATTTACCCAATAAGCTGACGATGCTGCGCATCATTCTGATCCCGGTCTTTCTGGTGCTGGTGCTGGTGGAGAGCATCCCGATGCACTACCTGTGGGCGTTGCTGGTTTATCTGATCGCCTGCTTTACCGATACGCTGGACGGGCATATTGCCCGCAGCCGGGGCCTGGTGACCGACTTTGGCAAGCTGATGGACCCGCTGGCCGACAAACTGCTGGTGATGAGCGCCCTGGTGGCCTTTATCCCGGTGGCCGATGTGCCGGTATGGGTGGTCGTGGTCATCCTCGGCCGGGAATTCATGGTGACCAGTCTGCGGCTCATCGCGGCCGGAAAAGGGGTGGTCATTGCCGCCGATAAATGGGGCAAGGTCAAGACCATCAGCCAGATGATATGGCTGAACTACACCCTGCTGATGCTGTGGCTATTCCCGGAAGCGGGCTGGGCCCACACCGTCTTTGTGGTGCTGATGGGCATAGTGGTGGCGACGACGGTGCTGAGCGGCGCCAACTATATGCTGAAGAACAAAGAGCTTTACAGCGACCGGTAAGGGTCGATTTGTGATACAAGGAGTAATATTATGCAGCTTTATAACAGTTTGAGCCACAAAAAAGAGGAATTTGTGCCCAACCACCCGGACATCGTGAAGATGTATACCTGCGGCCCCACGGTGTATCATTTTGCCCATATCGGCAATCTGCGCACCTACATCATGGAGGATGTGCTGGAAAAGTACCTGCGGTACTGCGGCTACAATGTGAAGCGGGTCATGAACATCACCGATGTGGGGCACCTTTCCAGCGACGCCGATACCGGCGAGGACAAGATGCTGAAGGGCGCGAAGCGCGAGCATAAAACGGTGATGGAGATCGCCAAATACTACACCGACGCTTTTTTTGAGGACTGCCGCAAGCTGAATATTAAGACCCCGGATGTGGTGGAGCCCGCCACCGCCTGCATTCCCGAATTCATCAAGCTGGTGGAGGGGCTGCTGGAAAAAGGCTACGCCTATGTAGCAGGCGGCAATGTTTACTTTGATACCTCCAAGCTGGAGAAGTATTATGTCTTTAACGACCACAACGAGGAGGATCTCGCCGTCGGTGTCCGGGAGGGCGTGGAAGAGGACCAGAACAAGCGCAACAAGGCGGACTTTGTACTGTGGTTCACCAAGAGCAAGTTTGAGGACCAGGAGCTGAAGTGGGATTCCCCCTGGGGCGTGGGTTACCCCGGCTGGCACATCGAGTGCAGCGGCATTTCGATGAAGCACCTGGGCGAGGACCTGGATATCCACTGCGGCGGCATTGATAATGCCTTCCCGCACCACACCAATGAGATCGCGCAGAGCGAGGCCTACCTGGGCCACAAGTGGTGCAATTACTGGTTCCATGTACACCACTTGAACACCAACTCCGGCAAGATGAGCAAGAGCAAGGGTGAATTCCTCACTGTTTCTCTGTTGGAAGAGAAGGGCTACCGTCCGCTGGCGTACCGCTATTTCTGCCTGCAGAGCCACTACCGCAAGGCGCTGGTCTTTAGCTACGAGAACCTGGATAACGCCGAGCAGGCCTATGAAAAGCTGGTGGCCAGAGTGGCGGCGCTGAAGCCGGTGGAGAGCGATGCCATCGATGAGGAGGCGGCCGCGGCGCTGCGGAAGGAATTTACCGACGCGCTGGATAATGACCTCAACACCTCGCTGGCGGTGACGGCGGTGTACGATGTGCTGAAGGCCAAGACCAACGATAAGACCAAGGCCATGCTGCTGCGGGAATTTGAGACGGTGCTGGGGCTGGGGCTCTTTGAGGAGGCGGCCAAGCACCAGGAGAAGAAGCAGGTGCCGGCGGCCGAGGAAAGCGACCCGGAGATCGACGCGCTGATCGCCGAGCGGCAGGCCGCCCGCAAAAATAAGGACTTTGCAACGGCGGACCGCATCCGTGATGAGCTGACCGCCCGGGGCATTGTGCTGACCGATACCCCCGAAGGGGTGAAGTGGCACCGCGCCTAAACAAAACGGAGGACGATATGGACTGGCAGAAAACCGCTGAAAATATGAAGAAACGGGGCTTTACCGTGCGGCGCTACGCCACCGGCGCCGAAGCCGCCGAGGCCCTGTGCGAGGAGCTGAAGGGGCAGGAAATCGGCATGGGAGGCAGCGTGACCGCCGCCCAGCTGGGCCTGCCCGAAAAGCTGGAGGCAGCGGGCTGTACCGTTTACGCCCGGGGCCGCAGCTGGGATAGAAAGGACACCGATAAGGGCGTGACGGCTCCGGTGTATATCAGCAGCGCCAACGGCGTGGCGGAAACCGGCGAGCTGGTAAACATCGACGGCACCGGCAACCGGGTGGCGGCAACGCTGTATGGACCCGAGAAGGTGTACTTTATCGTGGGGCTGAATAAGCTGGCCCCGACGCTGGAGGCAGCGATATGGCGGGCGAGGAACATCGCCAGCCCGCTGAACGCGAAGCGGCTGAACCGCAGGACCCCCTGTGCCCTGAGCGAGGTAATGAAGTGCTATGACTGCCAGAGCCCCGAGCGCATCTGCAGGGGTATGACCATCCACATGGGGCCCATGAAAGGCGTGGGGGAGACCATAGTGGTGCTGATAGACGAGGAACTGGGATATTGAGCCGAAACGGCTGTGAAGAATAAACGAGGTGGAACATGAAACACGAGACAGTTTTGGTGCTGGATTTCGGCGGGCAGTATAATGAGCTGATCGCCCGGCGGGTGCGTGACCTGGGCGTTTACTGCGAGGTGCACCCCTACAAAAAGGCGCTGGAGAAGATAAAGGAGCTCTGCCCCATCGGGATCATCTTTACCGGCGGGCCGAACAGCGTATATGAAGAAGGCGCGCCTAAGGTGGACCCGGCGGTATTCCAGCAGGGACTGCCCATCCTGGGACTGTGCTACGGCCTGCAGATGATGAGCCAGGTGCTGGGCGGCGAGGTGAAAAGCGCGCCGACCCGCGAATTTGGCAAGACGCCGGTGCACTACGATACCGAGAGCCTGCTCTTTAAGGGGATGCCGCAGGAGGCCATCTGCTGGATGAGCCATGTGGACTATGTGAGCCGCCTGCCGGAGGGCTTTACCGCCATCTGCCATACGGCAGCCACCGCCAACGCGGGCATCCAGTGTAAAGAGAAAAACCTGTACGGGGTGCAGTTCCACCCGGAGGTGGAGCACACCCAGTTCGGCAATGATATTCTGAAGAACTTTTTGTATGAGATCTGCCATGCCAAGGGCGACTGGAGCATGAAGGACTATGCCCGCAGCACGGTGGAAGCCCTGCGGGAGAAGATCGGCGACGGCAAGGTGCTGCTGGCGCTTTCCGGCGGGGTGGACAGCAGTGTGGCGGCTGCCCTGCTGGACCGCGCAGTGGGCGATAAGCTGACCTGCATCTTTGTGGACCACGGCCTGATGCGCAAGAACGAGGGCGATGAGGTGGAGGCGGCCTTTGCCGGGCGTGGGATGAAGTTTATCCGCGTGAACGCCGAGGAGCGCTTCTTGGCAAAGCTGGCCGGCGTGACCGAGCCGGAGAGAAAGCGCAAGATCATCGGCGAGGAGTTTATCCGGGTCTTTGAGGAAGAAGCGAAGAAGATCGGTAAGGTGGATTTCCTGGCGCAGGGCACCATTTACCCGGATGTGATCGAATCCGGCGCGGGGGATGCCGCGGTCATCAAGAGCCACCACAATGTGGGCGGCCTGCCGGACTATGTGGACTTTAAGGAGATCGTGGAGCCGCTGCGGCTGCTCTTTAAGGACGAGGTACGGCGGCTGGGCCTGGAGCTGGGCCTACCGGAGTATCTGGTTTGGCGGCAGCCGTTCCCGGGACCGGGGCTGGCCATCCGGGTCATTGGCGAAGTGACCAAGGACAAGCTGGAGATCCTGCGGGACGCCGATGCCATTTTCCGCGAGGAGCTGGCGGAGGCCGGGCTTTCCCGCAAGGTACACCAGTACTTTGCCGTACTGACCAACAACCGCTCCGTTGGCGTGATGGGGGACTTCCGCACCTACGACTACACGCTGGCGCTGCGCGGCGTGACGACCACCGACTTTATGACGGCGGACTGGGCACGCATCCCCTACGAGGTGCTGGAGAAGGTCTCGAGCCGTATCATCAACGAGGTGGACCACATCAACAGGATCGTGTATGATATTACGAGCAAGCCGCCGGCGACGATTGAGTGGGAATAATGCCGGAGACGGCGCGCCCCGCATGAATGCAGTTTTTACCTGCCGCTTTGCATCTTGACAATGGAATAATACTATTTATGTCCGCCCGGTATTCAAGAGAATAATCGCAAAGGCATATACAAAAAGGCGCCCTGCTGAACGACAAATTCAGCAGGGCGCCTTTTTGCTTGTCCTTACTTTGTTTTCCGCCATTGGATGGCAGTCCTGCACATTCAGCCATAATACCTTGCATAACGAATAGATTTATGTACTGTTTTGTGCTATACTTTATCAAAACACCAAAGTGGATACGTCTTAGGAGGAAATAATGGGATTTGCTCGTGTTCTCAAAGATGGCAATGGAGACCCGTCGGGCTATCGGGAATGTGATGGTGAAGTCGCCTATATGCCGAAGCAGCAATCGTACGAAAATATATTTCATCTAGTCCAAAACATTGATATTGATACAATGGAGATTGTAAACCACGATTTTATTAAAGATTGCAAACACGTTTACCGCAGAGGAAAGCTGCTGCAAGGGATCAGTCCAGAAGATTTTCATAAATATAATTCTATTTATGTGGGAAATCATCAAGTTATATATACCCCTTATGGAAATGGGAGAATCGCCCATCCGGAGTCTTTTGAGGTTCTGGACGCCGGAGGTATTCCGGAAGGCGAAGTCTTTCCAGCCAGTTATGGCAGAGATAGTGAGTTTGTGTATTATTTTACGGGATCAACTGACACTACATACGCTGTGCGCCTGAAAGCCTGTCATACCCCCTTGTTCTTTACCGTACTCAAATGGGGGTACGCAATGGATGACAAACATGTCTATTTTCGCGAGCATACAATTAAATATGCCGACCCCAAAACGTTTGAGGTTTTAACGGCTGGATATGCCAGAGACAGGCTGCATGTTTTCATTAGAGACAGGGCCTTCAAGGCTGACCCAAAGACCTTTTTTATACTCCAGGATACTTACGCCCAAGACTGTGATCACATGTATCGAAATGGTTTTATTGTTGATGATGTGAACCGATCGATAACATAAGAAAGGACCTGCCGGAATCTGCCTCAATTTGAGACAAATTTTGACAGGTCCTTTCTTCATGCTCTGACAGTTTTCACAGCATAAATCCCTTTGTCGTATCTTTCGCCAGGCGTCATGAGACGCCCGGTCCAATCTCTTTATTCCCTGAACTCCCAGTTGGTACTCCAGGTCCCTTCTCTCCGCTCTCCGGTGAAGCCGCCGTAGTCGAAGCTTCCGTCTCCGGGGCCTTTGTAGGGGCCGCAGTCTGGCTCTCTGTCGGCTTTGGCGCAGGAGCTTCAGACGGGGCCGTGGTCTCGGAAGGCGCCGTCGTAGCTGCTGGGGTAGTAGCCGCCGGAGTGGTGGCCGCCGTTGTCTCCGGTGCCGCGGTCGTCGGCTGTATTGGCTTGCCCGCCGGTGTTGAGGTGGTCTTCGACTCAGTTCCCTCCAGATGGTAACAGAGTACCGGAGTCCCCGCCGAGATGTTCTCAAATATCTTCTGTGCTACGGAATGCGGCAGGTTGACGCAGCCGTGAGATCCGCCGTTCTTATACAGCGTGCCTCCAAAGCTGGAACGCCATGTCGCATCATGGAGACCGATCCCGCCGTTAAACGGCATCCAGTAATCCACCGGCGTCTTATAATCTTCGCCCTTTAAAACCGCATCCTTCTGCTTATAGGTCAGGGGATAAACTCCCGCCGGAGTCGCCCAGCCCTTGGCTTCATTGCCCGACACAAAGTCAGATTCCACCACAAGACTGCCATCCTTATAATAGAAAAGGTGCTGCGCCGTCAAGTTAATCTCCACATAGGTGCTGCCATAATCATTAGCCCCATGGCTGACCGCCTTCTGCTTGTAGACCGGTTCTCTCGTCTGACTCTCGCCTGAACGGATTATAGCTGCCAGTTCATCCGCCTCCGCGGACTGGTCGATTCTCCAGCCATAGCTTCCACCCGTAATCCTAACGGTCTTTCCGTAGGAGGTATTAAGAGTTTTTGCCTTATTATAGGTATCGTATTTGGAGGCCAGACTCTTCACATACTCCGTGACCGCTCCGCTGCTGACATAAGCGTTTCCATCGTCACCGATACCGATCCAGTCCTTGATAGTATCGCCGCTCAGCACCTCCCGGCTGTCTCCAAAGGTATACGTCACTCTGACATTCACAAATTTATTAAGCGCCTGCACGCGGGCGAGGAGCTCTGCGTCGTCACTGGGAACTCCCGGCTTCACGTAGGCATCCAGTTCCTCCAGGGACAGCTCCCTCTGTAGGCCGTTTACCGCCTCCGCGATACCGGCCATCACCTTCTCTCTATCCAGTTCGCTTCCCTCTACCGCAGGAATCACACTATATCCCTGACCTGACACATACTCTGACATCACCGCATCCTGTGGTTCCACCACCTGCGCCTCATCAAAGCAGTTCAGCGCATCCACCACACCCGTAAGCTTCTCATCACTAAACTGGATCATAGTATCGATCTCAAAAGTCTGAGTCGCCTTCCGATGGCGGAACCAGTCGTTGGGCTCCTGTTCCTCCAGAAGCCTCTCAAGGCTGCCGTCAAACACCGATTCCAGGCCGATCTCATCGCCCGATATCACTTCCTCTGCGCCGCCCCGCTCCTTGATGGTCAACGTATATCCGTCGATGCCCGAAGCGATCAGCTGCTTCACTTCATCCACAGTCTTCTTCGACGCATCAATGCCGTTAATAGTCGTATTTGGGAAAAACACAGTACGATACTGCTTTCCCGTCTGTATGTACAACACGGTAACCGTGGCGGCCGCCGCCACTGCGATACCGCCGCAGACAGCTGCCCAGAACTTTACGCCCAGCCGCTTTTTCTTTCTGCTGCGTGGTTTTTCTCTTTCCATTTAATTCCTACCTCTTTACTAGCAATTAGTTAATGTGTTTATTATAACGCATGGCCATGCATGATGTCCAACCTTTTTCTGATAAGATTTTATGACATTTTTATTACGATCCTCTCTCATATAAAAACAAATTTTATTTTCAATCCCCCGCTTCCAACTTTTACTTTTTCGCGTTTTGTTTTTCGCTTTTTCTAAATTCAAAGCTTCGCGCACAGAAAGGTTCTTCCCCGCCTCCGGTTGCGTTCCGGTGCAGGGGGAGTTGATATCCCAGTGTGCCGCCATCTGGATACCAGTGCCTCCCGGCGTAAATATGCCAGCATATAGCACCCGCTCTCCACGCCAGGTGCACGCCTGTGAAGCTAGTCGTAGCGCCCACTACGCCGTCGCTTCGCAGACGCACACCTGACGCGGATATCAGATGCTATATACCGACATATTTACGCCGGGAGGCACTAGTCATAAAAATGAACGTGACTGGCGAACACACGCATTATGTGTCCGTCAGTCACGTTCATTTTTATGGCGAGTAGGAAGCAAGGCGGACACG
>ERZ773147.2275-NODE-2275-length-17127-cov-4.164890_pt1 | contig 17127 bp, 16 predicted proteins | sample MGYA00580851_ERZ773147 | MGnify/ENA primary metagenome ERZ773147 (study PRJEB29015, sample SAMEA2737818) | human gut metagenome | biome: human gut; feature: human-associated habitat; material: faeces | place: China | collected 2012 ... | reverse complement strand
TACACCTACGACGGCAAGCCGGTGACCGCCGGTCAGATCGGTGCCGCCGGTGCCATGACCGCCCTGCTGAAGGATGCCCTGGACCCGAACCTCGTCCAGACACTGGAGAACAACCCCGCCATCATCCACGGCGGCCCCTTCGCCAACATTGCCCACGGCTGCAACAGCGTGCTGGCCACCAAGCTGAGCCTGTCGCTGGCCGACTACACCATCACCGAGGCCGGTTTCGGTGCCGACCTGGGCGCGGAGAAGTTCCTGGACATCAAGTGCCGCTACGCCGGCATTGCCCCCTCCGCCTGCGTGCTGGTGGCCACCGTCCGTGCCCTCAAGAGCCACGGCGGCGTGGCCAAGGCAGATCTCAGCCAGCCCAACCGGGAAGCCGTCAAGGCCGGTGCGGCCAACCTCATCCGCCACATCGACAACCTGAAGAACGGCTTCGGCCTGCCGGTGGTGGTGGCCATCAACGCCTTCCCCACCGATACCCCGGAAGAGCAGGCCTATGTGGAGCAGGTGTGCGCCGAGCAGGGCGTGCCCTGCGTGCTGAGCGAGGTGTTCGCCAAGGGCGGCGAGGGCGGCAAGGCCCTGGCCGAGACCGTGCTGTCGATTCTGGACGATACCGCCCAGGTAAAATACACCTATGAACTGGACGCGCCGCTCACCGATAAGATTGATGCTGTAGCGAAGAAAATCTACCGCGCAGGCAGTGTCAGCTACAGTGCCGCCGCCAAAAAGACGCTGGACGAGCTGACCGCCCTGAACGCTGATTTCCGCAAGGACTACGCGGAATACAGCGACGCGGCAATCGTCGTCGTCGGCCGCCCCGGCAGCGAAGCCGGCAATGGCTACTATCCCGGCAAGGACGGTCTGGCGGAAGGCGTCAGCACCGTCACCGGCAACATCCTCTCCCTGTCGGACGAGGAAATGGCGATGATTAACGAGGCGAAGGCGAACTTCGACAAGGTCATCGTGCTGGTCAACGCCACGAACCCGATGGAAATCGCCAACCTGAAGGACGACCCGGACATCGACGCCATCGTCTGGATCGGCTTCCCCGGCGCGTACGGCTTCTATGGCGTGGCGGACGTGCTCAACGGCACCGTCTCTCCCTCCGCGCACCTTGGCGACGTGATGGCGAAGAACAGCGCCCTCGCGCCCGCTATGGCGAACTACGGCAACATCCCGTGGACGAACGCGGCGGACTTCGCGGCGGACGCGAATGTCAACTCCTACCTGATTGAGGCGGAAGGCATCTACGCCGGCTACCGCTACTACGAAACCCGCTATGCCGATATTGTGCTGGGCAACGGCGGCGCGGAAGCCAAGGCTGGCACCTACGCCAACGCCGACGGCACCGTCGCCACCGAGGACGGCACATGGAATTACGCCAACGAAGTCGTTTATCCCTTCGGCTACGGTCTGTCCTACACCACCTTCGAGCAGACGCTGGACAGCGTGACCATTGCGGATGACAAGAAGACTGCGACCGTCACCGTGACTGTGAAGAACACCGGCGACGTGGCGGGCAAGAGCGTCGTGGAAGTGTACGCAAGCGTGCCTTACACCGACTATGACCGCCAGAACGGCGTGGAAAAGGCAGCTGTGCAGCTGATGGACTTTGAAAAGTCTTCTACGCTGCAGCCCGGCGCATCCCAGACCATCACCATGAAGGTTGATCTGGCGAATCTCGCCTCCTACGACGCCAATGGCGCCAAGACCTACATCGTCGACCCCGGCGACTACTACTTCGCCATCGGCACGGACGCGCATGACGCGCTGAACAACGTGCTTGCGGCGCAGGGCAAGACTGTCGCGGACGGCATGACCGCCGACGGCAACGCGGCAAAGACCTACAAGTGGACGTGGACGGGCGATGTGGACAAGACCACCTTCGCCGTGAGCAAGAACGGCACGGCCATCACCAACCAGCTGACCGAAGGCGATTACGCCATGGATTACAACGCCTTTGAGCCCGGCACGGTGACCTACCTGAGCCGCGCCGACTGGAACGGCACGTTCCCCAAGACCTACTCCGGTCTGACCGCGAACGCGACGGTTTCCCGCCTGCTGAACAATGACCTGTACACCCTCAAGACCGATGACGATGTGTCCGACCTCATCTTTGGCGACACCACGTCTACGCTCACCATCAACGACATGAAGAACGCGCCTTACGATGACCCGCGCTGGGAAGAGCTGGTCAACAAGGTTACGGTCGCGGAATTCCTTGATTTCTCCGCCAATGCGTTCCATAACATTCAGGGCATCGCTTCCGTCAACATGCCGCAGAAGGCTGCGGACGACGGCCCCGGCGGCTCTGACTCCCACTACCTGAACGAAGGCGGCTATCAGGGCGTGCCCTACGCGGATGCGGCGGATTACACCTCCGGCACGCGCGTTGCGCCCTCTCCTGTGAACCTCGCCTACGCTTGGAACAAGGAACTGGCGTTTGAAAACGGCGAAATCATCCTTGGCGAATCTACCCTCGTGCTGGATCTGCCGATTATGATTGGCCCGGGCATGAACATCCACCGTCACGCGTACAACGCCCGCGGCGTGGAATACTACTCCGAAGACCCGATTCTGTCCGGCTATGTCGGCAGCGCGGTGGTGCAGGGCGCGCAGAGCAAGGGCACGCTCGTCAACATCAAGCACATGGGCTTCAACGATCAGGAAATCAACCGTTCCGGCGTCGCCGTGTTCATGAACGAACAGAAGGCGCGTGAGCTGGAGCTGCGCAACCTGCAGCAGGCGTTTGAAGGCAACGGCAAGCCCGCTTCCTTTGAGGGCGACGCGACGAAGGACAACACCTACACCTCCGGTGCGCGCGGCGTGATGACCTCCTACAACCGCCACGGCGCGGTGGCAGCGAGCGCAAACGTGGCGACGATGGTCAACATCCTGCAGGGCGAATGGGGCTTCCACGGCTACAACGTGACGGACTTCACCGGCGTTTCGCTCAAGGCTGCGCCGAAGGAATCCCTGATGGCGGGCACGACCAACTTCTGCGGCTTCGGCGCGAGTGTCGATTACTGGAACGCGGAAGCGCTCTCCGGCGACCGTGCGATGCTGCTGGCGATTAAGAACGACATCCACAATGCCCTGTACGCGCTGGCGAACTCCGCGATGCTCAACGGCGTGAAGTCCACCACCGTTGTCAGCACGGTTGAAGTCATGACCCCGTGGCGCGTGGCGTACACCGCCTGCGAATACGCCTTTGGTGCGCTGGCGGCGCTGAGCCTCGTGTTCTGGGTCGTGAGCAAGGCAACTTCCAAGGGAGGCAAAAAGGCATGAAAAAGACGAGCATTTTCGCCACAGTGACGGCGCTTGCCGCCCTGGTGATTTATCTACTAACGTCGCTGACCGGCTTTATGGCTGGCAAGGCGATGAACATCTGGCCCGTCGTGCTGACGGTCGCCGCCATTGTGCTGCTCTTCGCGGCAGACAAGATGAAGAAGCCCTCCGCTTTGAAGGACATTGTGATTGTGCTGACTGGCTTTGCGCTGATCGGCTGCATCTCCTTCTTCGCGATGGACCGCGTGAAGCTGGCGGCGGACGTGTGGTTCATCCCCGTCAACCGCCCCGCAACGGAGGATGTGGCGCTGTACTGCTCGCTGGCTGGCGTGGCGCTGTACCTGATTTCCTTCGTGACCGTGACGGTCAAGGCGTTCTCGTGCAAGGAATAATCCCATCGTTTCGGAATGCGGGATAGGCCTGTATTCCGCCCCACCCGGAGCGTCCTGCTTCGGGTGGGGTTTTCGTGCAGAAAATACTATTTCCAAATGAGAATACGACACCGCATTTTCATTTGGAAATAGTATAATACTATTTCCAGATTCGCCTGCGCCATCTGCTTGCGCCTTTTTGATTCTGGCGTCCACTCATTCCACTTAGCGTAGCGCTGCTACGCTGCGTTTCATTCGTGTTAGCCAGAATGCAAAAATTCGCGGCGCATCTTGGCGCATTCTTATCTGGAAATAGTATAAAAAACAATACACTGGAAAGGATGATTTTCCCGATGAAAGCAACCGCTTGGAACACCGGCTGGCTCTTCCGCCATTTGGATAGCCAGGAAAACTTCGTTCCCGTCACCCTCCCGCACGACGCCATGCAGGCGGAACCCCGCACGGAGCTGTCCGCAAACGGCATCAACGGCGGCTGGTACGAGGGGCGCGACTATGAGTACATCCGCCGCTTTACGCCGGATAAGTCCCTGCGCAGCAAGACGCTGATGCTGGAATTTGAGGGCGTGTACCATCTGGCGGAGGTGTACCTGAACGGCGAGAAGATTGCCGAGCGCCCGTACGGCTACACGAATTTCTATGTGGATTTGACCGACCGCGTCCGATTTGACGAGGAAAACGAACTGCGCGTGATTGCCCGCAACAGCGATCAGCCCAACAGCCGCTGGTATTCCGGCGCGGGCATCTATCGCCCGGTGGTGCTGTGGACGGCGGACAAGCAGCAGCATATCGCCCTGAACGGCGTTCGCATCCGCACGGTGTCCATCAATCCCGCGACAGTCGAAGTCGCTGTGCGCACCGTCGGCGCAGGGCGCGTGTCGGTGGATGTGCTTGCGGGCGAGAAGCAGATTGCATCCGCCGCCGCGGACACGACGGGCGAAGTCACCCTGACGCTGACTGTCCCCAACGCAAAGCTCTGGGACGTGGAGCACCCGAACCTCTACACCTGCCGCGTCCGCTTCGGCAGCGACGAGGACTTGCAGACCTTCGGCATCCGCACGCTTTCGTGGGGTAAAAAGGGCATCCTGCTCAACGGCGAGCGCGTCATTGTGCAGGGCGCGTGCATCCACCACGACCAGGGCATCCTCGGCGCGCGCTGCTATGCGCAGGGCGAGGAGCGCCGCGTCCGCCTGCTGAAGGAAAACGGCTACAATGCCGTCCGCAGCGCGCACAATCCGTGCTCGAAAGCATTGCTGGATGCGTGCGACCGCCTCGGTATGCTGATGATGGACGAGTACATCGACCACTGGTACATCCACAAAACGGAATACGACTATGTGCCGTACTTTGACAAGTGGTGGAAGCAGGACATCGCCGACATGGTGGACAAGGACTACAACCACCCGTGCGTCATCCTGTACTCCACGGGCAACGAGGTCAGCGAAACGGCGCAGAAGAAGGGCATCCAGCTCACCCGCGAGCTGACGGACTACCTGCATTCGCTGGATAATACCCGCCCCGTCACCTGCGGCATCAACATCTTCTTCAACTTCCTGTCCTCCATCGGCTTTGGCGTGTACAGCGACGAGAAGGCGAAGAAGGAAGCCGAAAAGGCGGAGAAGCTGCGCGCCGCGGGGGTGCAGCCGCAGAAGAAGAAGGCCGTCGGCAGCAAGTTCTTCAATGACCTCGCGGGTCTGATGGGCGACGAGTTCATGAAGCGCGGCGCGACTTTGCACGGCTGTGACGTGCGCACGCGCGATGCATTTGCCAACATGGACATTGCGGGCTACAACTACGGCATCTACCGCTACAAGCACGACCTGAAGAAGTATCCGAACCGGCTGATTCTGGGCAGCGAGACGTTCTGCAATGATGCGTACCGCTTCCGTGAGCAGGCGAAGAAGAACCCGCGTCTGGTGGGCGATTTCGTCTGGGCGGGGATGGACTATCTGGGTGAAGTCGGCGTTGGGTCGTGGGAATACAAGGCGTATGCGACGCAGTTCAGCGGGCTGGGCTGGACGACGGCGGGGTCGGGGCGCATCGACCTGAACGGCCGTCCGCTGGGCGAAGCGCTGTACACCCGCGTCGCGCTGGAGCAGGAAATCGGGCCGTACATCGCGGTTCGCCCGGTCATGTTCTCCGGCGAGAAGCATTCGCCGTCCGCATGGAAGATGACGGACGCCATGCCGTCGTGGAGCTGGGCTGGCTGCGAGGGCAAGAAGGCGCACATTGAGGTCTACGCGCGCGCGGCGAAGGTCGCGCTGCTGCTGAACGGCAAGAAAGTGGCGGAAAAGCAGCTGAAGAACGACTGCTTGGCGAAATTCACCATTCCGTACCAATCCGGCACGCTCGAAGCCGTGTCCTATGACGCGATTGATCGCGTGCTGGGGCGCTGCAAGCTGCAAACGGCCGGGGCGGACACGGTTCTGCGCGCCGTGCCGGAGGAAAAGAAAACGAAACCCGGCCGCCTGTGCTACATTCGCATCCGCTACACCGACCGTGCGGGCGAATTGAAGCCGATGGAACGCGGCACGGTGAACATCACGGTCAGCGGCGGCAAGCTGCTGGCGGCGGGCAGCGCATGCCCCTTCCATCCGGGCAGCTACCTGACGCCGGAAACCGACACCTACTACGGCGAAGCGCTGGCGGTGGTGGAAGCAGGCGAAAGCGGCGCGGTGGAGGTTTCCATCAGCGACGGCGAGCGCAGCGACACGGTGAAAATCCCGATTGCGTAAGAGAAATTCCCTATTATTTATAATGCAAACAGCCGCGGTTCCTGTGTTGGAGGACTGCGGCTGCTTTTTGGTGCAATTGTAAATTCTGCCGCCCAGTATTGCCAAAAAGCAGGAACTCCCTACGCCCACGGCGAATATATCAAAGGCGAACAAAATTCCTCACAACCCAAGCGACGCGAACGCGAAGAAAGAAGGAAAACGCATGAAACGCTTTCGGAAGTTTTTGAATGACCTGCGCGAACCGCTTGGTATCGGCATGAAAAGGCTGATGATTGCGCTCACAATCATTCTGGGCATCGTGATTGTTACCGTCGCCGGGTGGCTGCTCTGGTCACGAATCGGGATGGCGTATGCGCGGAACAAGGTGTCGGACACCTATCTGCAAAATCAGCCCGCTTACCAGTCCTTCGTGGCGGACAGGGACGATTATGCCTATCGGGTGCGCTATACGACCTTTTACACGCCGTCGGACGCACTGACGGAGATGGGCGTTGAGAAAATCTATGAAGAGGTGGGCAGCTGCATTTGCTTTGAGCAGGCATGGCGGGCACTGGGAGGCATTCCGCAGGGGATACTCTACGCACCGGACACGGAGGAGGTGCCCTCGTGGTATCACCGGGTGCAGCTGGATAACGATTGGTATTATTACTGGATTCCGGGCTGATGCACGGCGGAATCTGACGTGCCATGAAGGAGACAGCATATGAATCACTGCAAGCAAACGGTTTTTCTGATTCTACTGATGCTCGTCCTGCTCTTGCCGCTGGCATCGGCGGAGGGGCGCACGTTTATCACGGTGGATGGCTGCGTACCCCTCGAAATCCGGGCGGGCAGCGCGGTTACGGCGGAGGAACTCATCGTCCCGAAGTCGGGGGACACCATCAATCCGCAGTTTGGCGACCAGATTTCCCCGTCGCTCACCAATGGCGACACGGTGGTGCAGGGCGACATCAGCAGCCTGCGCGTGCTGCTCCTGCTGGCGGACGCGGACGGGAACAAGTATCTGCAAGCCGCCGTGTGGGACGCGGACAGCGTGACGTACGCCATCACGCGCAGTTCAAACCTGCCGGAAAATGCGTATCTGGACACCTATCACGAGGGGGATGCTATCTTTCTGTCAGTTGGATACGACACGCCGGGATTTGCCGAATCGGGCGATTTGGACGACCTTGCGTGGCTGTACATCACGGCGGAATGGACGGACGCGAGCGCGTGGGTCGTGACCGATGTGACGGACGGGTTCTCGTTCTTTGCGGATTACGACGGCGGGCAGTACGTTGTCCGGGACTACTGGGACGAGGACGTGCTGCAAACGATTTCGCGGGATGCAACACTGGACACATTCGACTTTGTGAACCCGTTCGCGGCGGAAATCGGGTGGATGAAGTAAGATGAACAAGCTCTGGAATCTGCAAAACTACTCGGCGGAGACGCTGCACCGAACCGCGGCGCGACGGGCTGCGCATCCGGATTCATCCGCAGGTGCATCCGTTCCTGCGCCGCGAAGTGCATACGTTTGTCCGCTGGCTGCGGGCAAATTACCCGTTTCCGATTCGGGTGAACGTTTACATCCCGAACACGAAGAAAATCCGCGCGAACGACGGCGATTTGTGCTACGGGCGCTGCTTTGTGCCGGATGACCCGGACGACAGCATCACCATCGACATCGCCGGGGGCTGCGACTACGACGGCGACTTTCGGGCGCTGCAAAATTACACATGGGGAACCATCTTCACGCTGGCGCACGAGCTGGGGCACTACTACCAGTACCTGAACCGCGTTTCGCTGACTCCGCGCGGGATTGAGTGGCAGGCGACGTACTACGCGCACCGGGTGCAGGAAGCGTATTATGATGCGGAGTGGGACGAGATGGACGAGTGGGCGGAGGAGTGTGCGGATGAGTCCTGACGGCGGAGTTTAGGACGTAAAAGTCGAAGAGCCTTGGTATTATCAAGGGGGGAATGATCTCCTCATCGCGCATTCGGCAGGAAAAAGTTCCCCGATTTTTCGCGCGCAAGTTGCTTTTCCCTTGCGCGAATCCGCCGATTATGCTATAATAGGTTTGCTGCTGAAAATTGCGTGCTTCGGCAGCAACTTGCGAAATCCTTGAAATCACCGGGTTTCAGGCACATGAGCCCATAGCTCAGTAGGATAGAGCGACTGCCTCCTAAGCGACCTACGCGCGGAAACCATCCTGCTGACGCAAAATCTCGCTCACAGTTCGAGTGGCGCAGGATTTTGCCGGATTTGTGCCGAAATCCCAGCTAATGCGCGGGAAACGGTTCTTGTCCGAGCGGATTGCAAAATGAGCAGATTCTGCTAACAGGATGCCTCTCCTGCTAACGAAAAGAGGTCGGGGGCAGGACCCCGAAGGGCCGAAAACCCTTGTAAATCCTGACTTGGTCTCGTAGCTCAGTAGGATAGAGCGGTCGCCTCCTAAGCGACAGGCCGTGGGTTCGAATCCCGCCGGGATCACCAATTTGATAAGAAAATCGCCCATTTCAATCATGGATTTGACGAGAATCCGTGGCTGAAATGGGCGATTCTTTTTTTGTGTTCAGTGTGCGAAAATGCACACGCGGCCGATTAGCTGATTAGAAATTTGCTAATGATTTTCCGCTCCTGCTAATGGCGATTTGGGGTGGAAGCCTGTTTCCCTGCTAATTTTGAGAAGCGGTCAAATTTTACGCCGTTGGAAGGGATGATTCGTGCAGGACAAAGGAAGGCGAAACGCCGTGCTTTTCCTGCGTTTCTGCGGGATGAATGAAGGTACGCAGTGTGTGCGGTTCGTCGGATGGATATGCGGCAGGGGCTAATGGCTTGGGGCGTGACGTTAGCGCGTTGGATGGCGGAGATTAGCTGTGCAAAGTGCGTGCGTCGGAATTAGCGATACACCCTCTGCCCCAAAAGTTCCCTCGGAACAAGACTACGGACCTGCTGCATATTTCGCAGTCTGCCATTTCGCGCCACATGGCTCAGTTGGAAGATGAACTTAGGCGTAAAGCATCAGGAGCTGGGCATTGTTCCCTATGTGGCAGAATAAGCGGGAATCGCCGCGCTTGGCGAAAATACATCGCATCAACTTCTTCATTAACAAAGCAAAAGGCACAGCGCCGAATCATTTTGATTCACGGGCTGTGCCTTTTATGGTGATAGTAACTGTTAGTGAAGAGCAAATCAACGTTTGGTCATTCCTTGTTCCCGCCCAGCGTCTTCGACAGCATTTTCAACATGTTGACCATCTCCGGGTTGCTCAGAATCTGAACAAGTGCCGCCGCGTCCATGCCGGACGCTTCGAGTTGCTGGACGACTGGATCTGCTTTCTTCTCGCTGGCAGGATGCGCCACCATACTCGCTTCGGAACCGCGTCGCCCGTAGAAGGCTTCTTCCAGCAGATGTGCGTTCGACACGCGGTTTTCATCCAGAATGTGCGAATACTGATCCGTAACCATCTTGGCCTGCGCGTGGCCGGAATCCCCCTGCACAGCCTTGATGTCACCGCCATTGAGCTTCAGCTTGTAGGTGATGCTGGAATGCCGGAGACTGTGAAAGACCACCTTGGGCAGGTCGTTGGCGGTAATCAGCTCGTTCAGCGCTTTCTCAATCCGAGCGCCTTCCGTGGGCGTGCCGAGCCGTCCCGTGATAACCAGATTGTAATCAGCATATTCATCGCCCAGCGCAAGCCGCATGGCGTCCACCTCTTCTTTGCGCTTGATGAGCATTTCCGCTACCGTTCGGGGCAGAAAAACTTTGCGAATGCTGCTGGGCGTTTTCGGCTTTTTCAGCACCAGCGCCGTGCTGTTTTTCTGCGTGCTCTCAGGGAAAACCGCGATGATGTCCTTGTTGCCCAGCGCTTTCATGCTGTCTTTGCGGACGCGCTGCAATTCTTTGTTGATGAAAATCGAAGCTCTGTTCCGCAGCATCGCCTCTTCGGAAATATCCACGCAGTCCCAAGTCAAACCCAGCAGCTCCCCCAGACGAAGCGAACAGGAAAATGAGAGGTTCATGCAGAGCTTCAGCCGCTCGTCTTTGCAGATTTCAATCGCGTGAAACAGCGTCGGCGCGTCCCAAATGTCCCGCTTCTTCTCTTCCTGCTTCGGAACAGTTGCATAGGTTGCTGGATTTTTCTCCATTAGATCCCACTTCACTGCCTGTGTAAATGCGCTTCGAAGCAAGTTGTGAATTTTTCGGATGGTTGGAATGGCCACATAGTTTTTCGTCTTTTTGTAGGGCGAATCACACATTCGGGCAACGGCTTTTGTGGTCAGCAGCGTCGCGTAATACTTTTCAAGCACGCGGGCAGTAATCTCATTGAGCTGCATTTCTCCAAGCATAGGCGAAATGTAGTTGCGAATCAGGCCGGTATTGCTGGCGTGAATCGCCATTGACCAGACGCTTTTGCCGTAGAGCGATACATATTCATTCAACAATTCGTTCAGGGTTTTGCATTTGGGCACAACCAGATTACCCAGTTCCTGCCGGTACTCCACCTCAGCCTTGCGCCGTTTTGCCTCAGACAGAGTTTTGAAGGTTTCCCACTTCTGCTTGCGCTCGCCGGTTTCCGTATCAAAGGGATAGACCACGCAGTACTTCCCTTTCCGTTCAACAATCGAGGCCATTCTTTATTCCTCCATCCATTCATCCAGTATGATGTTGTTCTCCGTCAGATAGCTTTGCAGCGATTCGCGGCTGATCCAAAATCTCCCGCTGATTTTGCGTGCGGGAAGTTCTTCACGCTTCAGCATGTTGTACACTTCTTTTTCCGTGACATTTAGGAGAACAGCCAGCTCGCGCGGTGTGTACAGCGCTTTATCCGTCGGAATTTTCGGCCGTGGCATCAGGCTTTCGGCTTGCTTTCGCCCGTATTCCCGCGCTATGCGCTTCTGTTCCGCAAGCGGTCTGTCGCTGATTTTTACGTAAGTGGATTGGCTGGCGTACCAGCGCTCAAAGCTCTCCTTCGTAATCCGCTTGCGATCCGCGATGACGATAAAATCCAGTTTGGAAGCAATCTTGCTGAGAACCACATAGGTTTCGCGCCGATCCAGACAGAGCATTCTTCCGAACTCCGGCATTGAGATAGAAGCCTCTTCCAGCGGGCGGTCTCGCGCACGATCTTCCGGCGTTCGGTACCGGTACTGGGACGCATACCACTTTTGAAAGGCAACCTTGGGTACGCGCTTGTGAAAGTTGACTGTAATCGTTTCGATAGCATGATTGATCAGAATCTCATAGGCATACGCTTTGCAGACGCCGAGCAGATCAGCCACTTCCTGAATCGAATAGGATTCGGTAGCAACAGTTCGCCCGGGTTCTTCTCCGGTCACTTTGCGGTAATGTGTCTGATTCGCATACCAGCGCTCGAAACTCTCTAAATCAACCCGCATCCTGCCATCCACGTTGATAACTTGAAATTCCTGTTTGTGAACCAGCCAGTAGCGATCCGTTTTTTTCAATCCGAGCAGATCGCCCATTTCGCGGACGGACATGGTTGTCCTTTTCTTTTTATTAGCCATCCGGTTCCCTCCCATTAGCTGCAAAAGGTTACAGCTGTTCAAAGCATAGCAGAAATACAGGCAGAGCGCCACGCTGTCGATGCCGCGTTTTTGCCATGGGTGACAGACTTGACGCGCTCACAGTTTTGCGCTCAGCCACTGCTCAAAGCTCTCTCGCACGATGCGGTAGTGACCGCCCTGTCCGAGCTGGAACCAGCGGAACTCTCTTCTTTTCAGCAATTCGTATACGCTCTTGCGGCTCATCCCCAGCATTGTCATCAGGTCATCTACCGTGTAGCAGCGGTTTTGCTGAACCGGCTTGGGGTCTGCAATTTCCACAGAAATCGGGTTGTTTTTCGGTTCCATCATTATTGTGCCTCAACTTTCTTGGAGAACGGTATTGGACACACGTTGTTCTCCTCACCATAACTGGTAGCGGGGAGCCGTTTTGAACGGAAAAGTTGCGTCGGACGGGAAAATTTTTTTCGACGGATGGATAGTGGCAAGCAATGCAAACGTTTTACTTTTTGCATGTTGCTTGTTGGTGGCCAGCCCCCAATCCCCCTGTAATGCAAAGCAAGCTTTGCGGTTGTGAAGAATGTCTGCGCCATTCTTCGATTGGGCTTGCGCCCCAAAAATGAAAAGACGCCCTATGCCTGTCATGCTTCTTCAGCATGGATAGGCACAGGGCAATGTTTATCTGCTTTTTAGGACGGGGTGTTGATTATGCTTAGACACGCTGAGATCGTTATGGCGATGACGAGTTGCATCGTATCGCCCATCGTCAAGAAGGGCATCCATGTTCGACTTGATGTTTCGGACGTTCTTCAGCTCTTCGCTTATCTGAGACAGCTCCTCCCATGTCCGCCTCTTCTGACTGAGCAGAAAATCGTATTCCTCTGTCAGCTCAGCGAGCGTAGGCAGTTTCCCATTGGCAGAGCTGTAGACCATCTGCGCTTCCTTGTGGGCTTCAATGTCTGCCTTATGCTCCCGATAGAAGGTCGGCAACCATCCCGACTCGCGGTACTTTGCATAAACATCCTTCGTTCTTTTGTAAGCCAGGATGGCTTTCTTCTGCCGGCTGATCTCTTCCATTCGTGTTTGTGCTTCGCGGATTTTGTTTTTCAGGTTGTTTCGTTCATCGAGCGCGGTCTGAATCTTGCTTTTAAGCTCGGTATAAGAACCGATATGATTCTCTTTCAGATAGATCATCGAGCTTGCCAGTGCATCGATATTGTATTTTTCTGCCCAGTATTCATAACCTTTACCCTTGCCGGAGCGCAGCTTTGCTTCAACATCAATCAGGCGTTCGACCTGACTTTTCGTCATCTTGTTTCTGGAGCGCTTGGGAATATGCACATGTTTTCCGGCAAGCGACAGACGCAAAGCTTCTTCTGTGTATTCTGCGCCAACCGTATCCAACCGAATAAAGCGCTTTGCGCTGGGAAGTTTGACGCTGATCTGTGCGCCGTGCTTAATCCGGCAGCCCGCTTCTTCCAGCAGCTGCATCAGCGCATCAAAGCCATCCGGCTGCATCCGAAGAGCAGCATCAATCGTCATCCGCAGCATGTCGCGCTGAGATATTTCGTCATTCTCTCCAAGCCACTTGTCATAAGTGACCGTTTGGTTTTCAGTTTCACGGAGGACAGAGAGCTTGTGTTCCTCGCAAATCTGATCGCTCAGTTCAGCCAATACTCTGTCGGATCGATATACATTTCTGAATTTGTGTTCACAATCAAGCGTAATAGAGCAAAAGATAATGTGATTATGCACATGTCGGCGATCATTGTGGGTGGCAACGATAAACGCATGTTCACCTTTCAGAAATCGAGACGCCAGCTCATAACCGATTTGATTGGCTTCTTCTGGTGTAACTTCTCCCGGCTTGAAGGATTGGCGCAGCTGATAGGCAATCACTTCGTTGCGAATTCTCCTGCCGGTAAGGCTATATACTCATTCCTCGCAAGCAGAAATTCCTGGTCTGCTGTTTCCGGTGAACAGGCATACGATGAAATCAGCTCGCCGCCGTCCGTCTTTTCCGGGTTCTTTACATATTCCACCCGCGCCTTCAGGCACTGCGCTATGGTTTTTCCCTTATTGATGTGCATTGGAATGATTCGGGTTGTCGCCATACATTCCTCCATAAAAAGAAAAGCGGTGATCTGTGATGCAACACAAACCACCGTAGGCCAAATAACTCTTAACAGACTAAACCTTCCAGAAAAACGATGAGATGATCCAGCAGGTTCAGCAAAAGGTTAGCGATTGCCGACAATCCGATTGGACTTGCCAACAACGCGAGAACCATGAATGCGATACCGTTCTGCCAGTAGCCGATGAAGAACTCGATCATCGCTAGAAAGCCAAATAGTGATACAGACAATCCCAGTACCGACGATGCGATAGAGGTCAGAAAAGCCGATAGCCCAAGCATCAGGCGAATGGCCAGCATCACAGGAGCCAGAGCAATTCTCAGTGCAGTCTTCATCATGGTTGACCTCCTTTTTCATCTGGTACGTTCAAGGATGGAAAGCAATTGGTGCATCATCTTCCACAGTTCGTCCTGCTTTTGCTGGATTTCCTCAATCTCCGTTTCGTACAGGTTCCCGTGTGCGTTCAGGCGCTTTGCGATTTGATTGAGGTTGTTGGTCATGTTTCCCAGAAGACGTAGCATTTCCCGAATCTGCGGCATGTCCAACTTCAGAATGTAGCCGTTCAGGGCAAGCGCCCTCATGTAGGCGGATTTGTTTCTGATTCCCAGCATATTCATCTTCTTTTGTATGATTGCCGCTTCAGATTCGGTGGTTTTGAAGTTGTGATTTATTAGCCGCTTTTCCTTTTCCACTATGATTATCGCTCCAAATTGCCTTTTCTGCAAGGCTGTCGTAGGGCCAGAGCAGACGCGCTGCGTTCCTGTTTATAGGCAGCAGAACGATGGGCAAAGGCTTCGGCAATCTTCTGCAAGGCTCGATCTCGGATGACCTCCATCCTGGCAGTAAGTTGCTCTGCCTCTCCGGCTGTGAGCAGCTCCAGATTCTCGCCGGTGGTTCGTACAATCACAGCATTGCCCATGATGGAATCGCCGTGCTGCTCCGTTCCATAGAGTGCACTTGCCGTTGCATTGATGAGCGCCCCACCGGACTTGAGCTTGCCCTCCTCGTCGATCATCATCAGGAGTCCGTCCTTTGCCAGCGGTTCGGCTTCGACGAGCTCGATCCAATCGCAGCCGATGGCCTCCCTGCCGATGTCAAATATAACCTTGTCGGGATTGCACACCATGACCTTTACGTCCTGCGTCTCCGTGAGCAGGACGGCATATTGTTTTTCATCCATGTATCTTGTCACTTCATCTTTCCATTTCATGTGTCTTTTGTTTTGCTGCCTTCGCAGCGGCAGAGGGTGCCTTCTGGAGAGACTCTTTCTCCAATGAAGGATTCTGCCGCTCCCGGATTTCTCTGCGAGCCTGCCAGATGAAGCCATCTAGAACGGCAGGATGAGAGTCAACGATGTAGTCGCTCCTGCGATCAAAGCCGCTTGCCGACTGTCCTTCCGGCAGATGCACAGAGAATGCCCAATCCTTGTTGGAAGAAGAAAAGCGGCCATCCCAGGATTTGTACTGCACAGTTGCCGCAAGCACGATGGAGACGCGCTCTGCACCATACTGGTCGAGTACCTCCTTGGCCGTTTCTTTGTCCAGACGCATCCCGTCGAAATGGCGGGAAATGGCGGTCTGAATATCGTTTTTGCAGGCGATATTCGTGCGATGGGAGAGCCGGAAAAGCTCCAGCTCGCCGTTCTCGCGCGCATATGCTGCGGTTTCGTAGTATACGGGGGTTTTGTTGTTTGGCTCCATGATTTCCTCCTGTTTGGTTTTCAGTATCTGAGCCGTAGAGCAGCACATCCAGTCGATAGGGCGAGCAATTCCCTCAGACGGATAGAAAAAGCGCCGCATTGCTGCGACGCTTTACAAACAGATATATCGTTGGTTCAGTATCCATGTTGTTCTCTGGAGCTGGATATCCGCTCAAGTCTAATGACTAACCTCTAAGACTCGTCATCATGAATCAGATTGTTAGTTTATGGCCCCAATCTGTATGCTCATTTGCTTTAAGCCACTCCGCAAATGGATTTGAGTCTTATAATCCAAAGGACCGGAACAAAGTACCTCGCCTTTTCCTAGAAGTTACGTTTCGGCCGATTCTGCTATTTACCCCAAACAATCGAGAGGGGTCAGACCTAAAAGTTTCGCAATCATCATACTACAAAAGCCGATAATGGTACTCCATTCAGAAATCATAGACATCCCTCCTCGAATGTTAGCTATCATGTTACAGTCCCCGATCACTTATTACTAAGTCTCATTAGCAACACAACCTCCCGATTGTGTGGGGCGGGACACTTACATTATAGCAAGTTTCAATAGTTTATTCAACTCGCGTTCCATTTTTTTATATGTCGTAATTTTCGCGGTTGAATGATGGTTCAGTTCAAGTAAGAGGGCTGGCAAGCGATTATGATATTGGCCTTGCAGCAAGAATAGATTGAGCTGATTGTATTTTGTATCTGAGATGAATAGCAATTTATTCTTTTTGAGATTTCTATTATCTCTCAATGTTTCAAGTGCAGTATTCAATTCAATGGTCATGTCGCATTTTGGATAGGTGCTATGCAGAAGTACTCCAGAGCATTTATCAATACTAAGGCAATCGGGAAGCTTAGTATTGACAATAACAGAATTAGAAAATGCTGTTCCAATAAAACCGCAATTCCTAAGTATGCTTGCCATGAACACACAATCTTGGAATTTTGCATTTTGAAAATCACAATCTTTAAATGTCGTTCCCCAAAAGTCGCAACCATAGAAAACAGCATTTTTGAAATTGACATTTTTGAAATGCGAACCCCTAAAGTTGACAAACTCAAACAACTGCGATTGTGCATTGCAGTTTACTACCTGGCTTTTCGCCATATAGCGACATCGCAGAGATTTCATCTCCTTCTTTTTTTTCCCCTTGTATGTAATAATTCTTAGTCTGTCAATTCTATATGTCTGTCCCATACACCATTCTCCTTAAGGATACCCCTTATAATTGCGCCCAAACCATCCACGTCATCCCCGCTGACCAAAGTTTCGAGAAAAAGCGCAATTCAAGCGCACTGTTTGCACGCGAAATAAGCCTCGTTACGCAACCTTCATTCGATTGCGAGCAAGGTATAAAT
>ERZ773147.2273-NODE-2273-length-17138-cov-3.222502_pt1 | contig 17138 bp, 13 predicted proteins | sample MGYA00580851_ERZ773147 | MGnify/ENA primary metagenome ERZ773147 (study PRJEB29015, sample SAMEA2737818) | human gut metagenome | biome: human gut; feature: human-associated habitat; material: faeces | place: China | collected 2012 ... | reverse complement strand
GGGCACGATACTCATATATGCCGCACTGATACTGTTCTACTGGGCAATGACGTCTAGCGGTAAGTTAAACGCGTATCTGTTCCCGAAGATAGGCGCCATAGGCAGGGCTTTTTACGACAACAGGGATAATATGCTGGTAAACCTCGTGTCTTCAATAGGCATGATGATACCATCCATAATCATCTCCATCGTCGTTGCCCTTTCCATAGGCACTCTGCTGGGTCTGCACGCAAAAATAAGGGATGCGTTGCACCCGGTCATATATGCCTTCAGCGTGATACCCTCCATACTTCTTTCCCCCTTTGCTCTGCTGTTAGCACCCACTTTCAGGGCGGCGTCCATATTCCTCATAGTATACGGCTCCTTCTGGTCTACCCTCTTTGCCACCATAACCGGCATAATGACCATAGACAAGCGGTATCTTGACAATGCGTCGACGCTGGAGCTCAAGGGGTTCAAGAAGCTGTTCAGGGTGATACTGCCCGCGGCCAGCCCCTCCATACTGGCGGGCTTCGTCAATTCCCTCCGCAGCACCTTTGTAATGCTGGTATACGCGGAGATGTACGGCGCTCAGTACGGCATGGGCTTCTTCGTAAAGAAGTATTCGGAATTTGGCATATACGAAAACGTCTGGGCAGGCTTCATATTCATGGTAGTGATACTCGTTATCGTGATGCAGCTCTTTGAAAAGCTGAAGAAGCGGCTGCTGAAGTGGACTATTGGTTAAGCGCAGATTTGTATTAAAAAAACGGTATGCGGACCGCTCTTACGGTCCGCATATTTGCTATGGGACCCCAAAAATGATAGATACAATGATAGATACAGAAAGAGGCAAGTCGTATGAAGATAACCAGCGTAGATGTAACGCAGCTGCCCAGCGGCAACGCCGGCAGTTCCAGGGGTGCGTGGTCGCCGGTGCTGGTGCGGGTAAATACCGATGAAGGCATAAGCGGCGGGAGAGAGGATATTCGGCAGGCAGGGCTGCCTGCAAATACGACTGGCAGCCGGTGAATGGCAAATATAAGGTGCCGGACCTGTCCGGAATAGGTCAGGAGCCCGCCGAGGAAACGCTGGCCCACTGCGAGATAGTGAGGATAGACCAGTACAGGCCGTACATGAAGTGACATCAGTAATTACAGGAGGTTACACAGTGGATCACAGTGCATTGCGCCATCAGGCAGAAGACACGGTAGGCATCGTAATATACCCTGTAAAGGCAGGCAGCGAGATAGCGGTAAAGGATATAGTTACGGAGGAAATATCATGCCTTACCGTCCGCGAGGACATTCCAATATTCCACAAGATAGCCCTGAGCGGCATGGTTGAGGGGCAGGATGTAGTGGAATACGGTCAGGTAATAGGCAGGGCCACGGCGGATATTCCCGCAGGCGGCTATGTACACATACATAACATCAGGACAAAGAAATGGTGACGGATATGAAGGAGCTGTGCGAAAAGGAAGAGCCGATCTACGTCGGCATCGCCGTGCTGCTGTCGTGCGTGGTGCTGGCCATCTTCATTTTCCGGGGATATGTGGCGCCGCTGTCCCGGCTGATGCAGGCCACGCAGGCCGTGGCCGCCGGAGATTACTCAGTGCGCGTGGAGATGCGGGGCGCACGGGGCGAGGTGGCGGAGTACATCCGCAGCTTCAACAAGATGGCGGAGGAGCTGTCCAGCGTGGCGCTGCTGCGGATGGACTTTGTGAACACCTTCTCCCACGAATTCAAGACGCCGCTGATCTCCATCCGCGGCTTCGCCAAGCTCCTGCAAAACGACGACCTGACGCCCCAGCAGCGGCGGGCCTATACGGACACCGTGGTGCAGCAGTCCCAGCGTCTGGCGGCCATGAGCACCCATATTCTGGAGCTTGCCCAGTACGAAAACACGGAGATCATCTCCGGCAAGACGCGGTACAGTCTGGACGAGCAGCTGCGCCGCTGCGTCCGGCAGCAGGAGCGGGACTGGCTGAAAAAAGGGCTGACGGTGGAGGGCGATCTGGATCCCGTGGAATATTACGGCAGTGAGGAGCTGGTGGAGCACATCTGGTCCAACCTCCTGTCCAACGCCATCCGCTTCACCCCCGACGGCGGCCAGATCACCGTGGTGCTGCGGCAGGGCGAGGGCGCGGCCCACGTGTCCATTTCCGACACCGGCGTGGGTATGGATGAGGAGACCCAGCGCCACATTTTCGAGAAATTCTACTGCGCCGCCACCTCCTCCGGCGACCACGGCAACGGCCTGGGTCTGTCCATCGTGCAGCGGGTGGTAAAGCTGTGCGGCGGACAGATCACGGTATTCTCCCGCCCGGGAAAGGGCACCACCTTTACAGTGACGCTGCCCACGGAGCAGATATGACAGTGATTTGACACAAGATCACAAGGGACGGCCGGAGCGCTCCCGCCATCATCGGTGGAGAGGGTATCGGGCCGACGCAAACGGGCGAAGGACCGGCGCTGCAGCTGCGCCGGTCCTTCGCCCAAAAGTACCAAAAGAGGAGAGAAATTAGCTTATTTGCTGCCGCAGGGGACCTTCTTCACCAGCCAGTCGCAGACCAGATCGGCAATCTGGCGGCTGTTGTTCTCCTGCATCATGGCGTGGGTGTTGCCGCGAATGCCCATCTCGGGAAGATGCATCCACGTGCTGTCGCCGCCCAGTTCCAGAATACGCTCGTGCAGTTTACGCATCGTGCCCTGACTTGATGAAAGCATCGTACTTATCGGCGTCAAACCGGGTGCCCTCATAGCTCTCCGGGTACTTGGGGCCCAGACGGTAGGTGGTCCAGCGCTCGGCGTAACTGTTGAAGCAGGGAGGGACCGGATTGATCTCGGGGAACTGAGCCCAGGAGGCGCGGCCCCGCTCCACGGCGTCGGACACGCAGACATTGAAGCCATGGCGCAGGAACAGGGTGTCGAAGCCCTCGCGGCCATCGGGAGTGGTCTCCCAGGTAACGCCGGTGAGACCGCCGCCGTGCCACATCAGAATGGGGTAGGGGCACACGGGCTCGGCCAACTCGGTGTACTGGACGTACATCTGGAGCGCTGCAGGGCCGCCCACTCCACCGAGGTTTCGTAACACAAAGAACGCCGGGGAAAGCGTACGCTTTCTCCGGTGTTTTTTGTGTGATATGGCGGTTCAGGGCGGCAGGCAAAGCAAGACGCCGGACAGGAGGAAAACCTCCCATCCGGCGGTCTTTTTCAGACAGAGCCTTTTACTTGGCGAACTCCTCCGCCAGCTCCTTGGTGACGCGCAGATACTCCTCAATATCCTCCACCGTGTGGCAGTGCATCGGGGAAACACGGATGGCGCCGGTGAGGCCCACACCCTCCACGATGCGCTTGGAGTACACGCTGCTGTTCACACGCTCGAACACGGTGACGCCGCGCTTCTGATACTCCTCCACACACTTGGTCATATCCACGCCGTCGATACCCATGGCCACGATCAGGTCACGGTGCGTCAGATCCTCGGTGTCCACATAGACATGGACGCCCGGGATGTGGCGCAGGCCGGCGGCCTTGTCCGTGCCCTCCAGCATGGTGTACAGCAGAGCCCGCTCCTGCAGATGGATGTGCTCCATGCCCACCAGGAACAGCTTGCGGCGATCGGTCTCCTTGGTGAAGTGGCTGCCCAGCCAGCAAACATAGTCCACCACGGCGCTCATGGCCGCGAAGTTGCCGGGGGTGGGAGAACCCAGCTCCCAGATCTCCTCGGGACGCTGCAGCACCTTGCGGTGGGGCAGCTTGGCCACACGGTCGGACACGTAGCCGTAGCCCATGCCGCGGGTGCCGAAGAACTTGTAGGGCGCAAAGTTCACGCCGTCGAAGCCCAGCTTGTCCACGTCCATGGGGGCGTGGGGCGCGTGCTGCACCGCATCGGTGACGATGTAGATGTCGGGGTTGATCTCACGGGCGGCGCGGACGATGCCCTCCATGTCCATGATGGTACCGGTGATGTTGGAGGCGTACATGACGCTCAGCAGGCAGGTGTCCTTGTCCACCACGCGGCGGATCTCCTCGGGGTCAATGCCGCCGGTCTTGGGATTGGCCTGAGCCACGCGGAACTCCTTGCCAGTCTTTTCGCAGTAGTACTTCACGGCGTCGAAGGCGGAGGGATGCTCCAGCACGGAGGTGACGGCGTTGGTACCCGGGCAGTTCTCCAGAATGGCACCCACCATCTGGAACATGCACTGGGAGGCGGTCATCTCCGTCAGCAGCGCGCCGCCGGAGGCGCCGAACACCACATGCATCACATCGTCGATGCCCCGCAGCTGGATACGCTTGAGCTCCTTGGAGCGGGCGTGTACGCGTTCCGGGCAATCGGGGAAGGCCTGGTACTTGGCCTGCTCCTCCACAGACGCCTTCAGGCGCAGGGAGCCGCCGGAGTTCTCAAAGAACAGACGCTTGCCGAACTCGGGGTCGGCATCCACATAGCAGAAGCGCTCCTTGATCTCCGCAGACAGGGCGGGGTCAAACAGCAGACCATGCTCATAGTTTTCCATAGGGATCTCCTTTTTCCATTCTATCTGTAAATTATTTGTTTACTTGGCAGCCTGGGGCTTGTCGAAGCGGCGGCCCACGCCGGTGATGGCGCTGAGGGTGAACAGGACGATCAGCATGATGCTCTGGAAGTTGTAGGGGATGAAGTCCAGGAAGGAGAAGGACTCACCCACCACACCGCTGGCGATGGCCAGACTCACCGCGTTCAGGCACACGGGGTTGTAGGGGACCAGACCGGCGAAGCCGGTGCCGATGCCGTCCATCAGGTTGGAGCCGCGGGTACGCTCGATGTTGTGAGTCTCCAGCAGCTTGCGGACCAGCGGGCCCACGAACAGGATAGTAATGGAAGCCGCGCCGATAGCCACGCTGCCCACGAAGCAGATCAGGATGGTGACCAGCTCCGCCTGACGCGGGGTCTTGCTGGCGTTATGCAGCTTGCCCAGCATGATGTCAAACACACCGCTGCGGGTGAGCATCTCCAGCAGGGCGAACATGAAGAAGCTGAAGCAGATGACGTTCAGCATGCCGGTGAGGCCGGCGCCGATGGGACCGGCGGCATCCACCATCTTGGCGGGCTCGATGAAGCCAAACACCAGGCACAGCACGAAGCCCACCAGGTCGCAGACGACCAGAGTGCCGATGAGGTTCCAGCCCTTGAGCATCAGGATGATCATGATGACGGGGATCACCAGCATGATCAGGGTCTTGGCGTAGGAGGCGTCCACCAGCTCCGGCAGGGTCACGGCCTCGGAGGTGCGGAAGCCGATGATGACAAACAGGACGGCGGAAACCACACCGGCGATCAGGGAGTAGGGCAGACGGGTGCGGACCACGTCGCGGACCTCAGCGCCCTGAGTCAGGGCAGAGGCGATGGTGGTATCGGAAATGGGGGCCAGGTTGTCGCCGAAGATGGCGCCGCTGACGATAGCGCCCACCACAACGGCAGGATTGGCGCCCACGGTGGTGGCCACGGGCAGCAGCACCGGCAGAACGGCCACAATGGCGCCGTTGGAGGTGCCGCAGGCCGTGGAGATCAGTGCGCAGATGATGAAGCCCACCAGCGGCAGGAAGCCGGCGCTGAGACCCAGCTCCGTCACCAGCCAGGTCAGGCCCTGGATCAGACCGCTCTGGCGCAGCTCCTGAGACAGGACGCCGGCCAGCAGGAACGCGAAGATAATGACGCACAGGGTATCGTTCTTCAGGCCCGCGACCACCGCCTTCTCAAATTCCTTCTTGTCCTTGGCAAGCAGGAAGGCTGTGCACAGACCGGCGAAGCCCGCCATGCAGAACAGGACCAGAGAGACCTTCTGCAAGGCTGCAATGGTGATCATCAGTGCCATGAACACCAACAGCGGCAGGCACGCGCCGAAGGTGCCGCCATAGAACTGCATCTTCTTTTGATTTTCCATTTCTCATCTTCTCCTTTTTTTGGTGATTCCCGCCGAAAACGGTGGAGGATCATGGTCTCCGGCAGGTTTGTTCACATCTTATTCATATAAGACAGAAAGTCAATAGGTTTTCAACAATTTACATCGCTGCTGTTGCATTTTCTACAAAATATACAGTATAATGTTGTTGCAGCAACAACAATTGCCGCAGACTTTGTGACAGAAGGAGTTTTGCCCCATGAACACCAGCTTGCAGCAGCGCATCCAGAGCGCCGATCTCACCCGCACGGAAAAGCGCATCGCCGACTATTTTCTCGACCACAGTGAGTCGCTGTACTTCATGACCGCCCGAGACATCGCCCAGGAGCTGGGCGTCAGCGACACGTCCATCATCCGGCTGTGCCGCACCCTGGGCTACCGCGGCTTCCGCGAATTGCAGGAGAGCCAGCGGGCGGAGCTGGCTCAGGTCATGGAAAACGGCCGCTACGTCATCCCCCGGCAGCAGGTGGAGGGCAAGCTGGAGCAGTATCAGAACTGCAGCCCGTTCCAGTGCCTGCAGCTGGCCATGGAGACGCTGCAGGAGACGTACCGGAAGAACCGGCCGGAGAAATTTGAGCGGGCCGCCCAGCTCCTTTTGCAGAGCGAGCACATCTTCATCTCCGGCTTCCGCGGCTTTTCCGGCTCCGCCCGCTATATGGGGGTGCTGCTGTCCCAGTACATCAACCGCGTCACCTACTATTGCGATGCGGACACCCGCTGCGTGGAGGGCCTCATTGACTACGGCCCCCAGGACTGCGTAGTGGTTTTCGGCGCAGAGCGCTACTCCCGCATGTCCTGTGTGCTGGCCCAGATCGCCCGGGACGCCCACTGCCGTCTGATCGTTATCACCGACAAGCTCACCGCGCCCCTGGCCGTGGGGGCGGACATCGTGCTGCTGGCGGATTTTACCAGTCCCACCGCTGTCAACTCCTATCTGGGTGTGAACTTTCTGGTGGAGGCCATCGCCTTCGAGATCAGCCGCCAGCTGGGTGTCTTTCCCCAGCAGCGGCTGTCCCGCATGGACCACTACCTGTCGGAGCTGCATCTGTATTGATGCGTGCCAAAAAATGAACAGCACCCCATTTGTTAGACAGGCACGGCAAAATACCTGTACTAAGAAATGGGGTGCTTTTCTATGCCAAGGAGAGCAGAGGGCAAGCGGTATACACCGGAATTCAGAAAAATGGCCGCAGAGGCGATGCGGCAGGAGCCGCCGGTCCTGCGGCCGAAGGGGTAACGGCGCTTACCTCTCCACCAGATGGACGTTCAGGTGGTCGTAGGTCATTTCCACCCCCGCCGCGGCAAAGGCATCGCGCAGGTTCTCGTTCAGCGCGAAGAAAGCGTTCCAGTAGTCCTCTGTCTTGGCCCAGCAGCGGACGCTGTACTCGATGGCGCTGCTGCCGTACTCCGTCAGATACACCACCGGCGCAGGCTCCGGCAGCACGTCGGGCGTGGCCGCCACCGCCGCCAGGCAGGCGGCCTTCACCGTCTCGGTGGGCGCGTCGTAGGAGGCGGTCACAGTCCGCACCACCCGCCGCCGGCCCATGGCCGTGTAGTTGATGATGCGGCTGGAGGACAACTCCTTGTTGGGCTGCATGACGAACTGGCCGTCCGGCGTCTCGATCTTCGTATGGTTCAGGGTGATCTCCCGCACCGTCCCCACGGTGTCCGCCACCTCGATGTCGTCGCCGATGTTGAAGGGGTGGGATGTCAGGATCACCAGACCACCGGCCACGTTGCCCAGAATGTCCTCCGCCGCCAGAGTCACGCCCAGCGTCAGCACCGATACCAGCGCCGTCAGGGACGAGGTGTTCAGTCCCAGGGCCTCCGCCGTGATGATACCCGTCAGCAGATAAAGTACCACCTTGGCCGATGTCAGGACGATCTGGCGCAGGCGGGCAGTCAGCTTTTTGCTGCGGTCCAGCAGCCGTTTGGCCAGCTTTAACAGCAGCCGCGACACGATGAGGCACACCAGCAGCGTCAGCACCGCCGACAGAATGCGGCTCAGGCTGTACCCTCCCAGCGATGTCTCCAGTATTTTCGAAAGCTCTTGCATCGGAATGTCTCCTTTCTCATGCTGACACCAGTATAGCAAATTCCCCGCCGCTGCGCAATCGCATTCATAAAGAGGGGGCGGAACACGGTGCGTTCCGCCCCCTCTTTATCCGTTCTGCAACCCGCCGAAAACATCCCTGTCTCCCCCGCCGGAGCTTGTCGCAGCTGCACAAAATATCTGCGTTTGCCAATTTTTACTTGTCAGCCAGGGACGGCTCTGCTATGATAGACGCGAAAAATGCCAAAAAAGGGGGTACTGCCATGGGCATATCCTACAACAACCTGTTCAAGCTGCTCATCGACAGGGGCTGGTCCAAAACGGAGTTTGCCCGCGAGGTGGGCATCAGCTCCAACACGCTGGCCAAGCTGTCGAAAAACGAGCCGGTGTCGCTGGAGGTGCTGGTGCGCATCTGCCGGCGGCTGGAATGCACACTGGGCGACGTGGTGCAGATCCTGCCGCCGGAGCCGCCGGCCATCGTGGAGAAGCTGCGCGCCGCGGCAAAGGAGGGGATACGCAGATCATGAGCCAGAGCAAAGCAAACGGCGCCACGTTCATGGAAAAGCTGTCCACGTTCATCGTGGATAAGCGGAATCTGATCTTTCTCATCACCATCATCGGCCTCATTTTCTCCGCCTTTTCCCGCAACTGGGTCCAGGTGGAGAATGACCTGACCTTCTACCTGCCGGACGACTCTCAGACCAAGCAGGCGCTGGCCGTCATGGACGAGCAGTTCGTCACCTACGGCACGGCGGAGGTAATGGCGGCCAACGTCACACCGGCCCAGGCTCAGAAGCTGGCTGACAAGCTCCGGGACATCGAGGGTGTCCAGAGCCTGACCTACGACAAGACCACCGACCACTACAACGACATGTCCGCTCTGTTCTCCATCACCTTCGCCTACGACGAGGATGACGATGCCTGCCTGACGTCTCTGGATGCGGTGAAGGCAGCCCTCAGCGGCTATGACCTCTACGTCTCCACGGATCTGGGCAATACCCAGCAGGAGACCATTGAGCATGAGATCAGCGTCATTATGATCTACGTGGCCATCGTCATTGTCATCGTGCTGACCTTCACCTCCGAGACCTACGGCGAGGTGCCGGTGCTGATTTTGACCTTCGTGGTGGCGCTGGTGCTGAATCAGGGCACCAACTTCCTGATGGGCAAGATCTCCTTCGTGTCCAACTCCGTCACCAGTATTCTGCAGCTGGCGCTGTCTATCGACTACGCCATCATCTTCTGCAACCGCTTCAAGGAGGAACACCGGCTGCTGGACCTGCGGGAGGCCGTCATCGTCTCCCTGAGCAAATCCATCCCCGAGATCGGCGCCAGCAGCCTGACCACCATCGGCGGTCTGGTGGCCATGCTGTTCATGCAGTTCAAGCTGGGCCCCGATATGGCCCTGTGCCTCATCAAATCCATCCTGTTCGCGCTGCTGTCCGCCTTCGTGGTGATGCCGGGCCTTCTGATGCTGTTCGGTCCCCTCATCGACCGGACACAGCACCGCAGCTTCGTGCCCAAGATACCCTTCGTGGGCAATTTCGACTACGCCACGCGGCACGTGGTGCCCGTGATCTTCGCCCTGCTGATCACCGTGGGCTTCTTCCTGTCCTCCCGCTGCCCCTTCGCCTACGGGTACAGCCTGCTGACCACGCCCATCCAGAATGATAACCAGATCGCCGAGCAGATGATTGAGGACACCTTCACCTCCAGCAACATGCTGGCCCTGATGGTCCCCGCCGGCGACTACGACAAGGAGACCTCCCTGCTGGCGGAGCTGGAGCAGTATGATGAGGTGGATCACACCATGGGCCTTGTGAACATCGAGGCCATGGACGGCTACACGCTGGCGGATAAGCTGACGCCCCGCCAGTTCGCGGAGCTGGCCGGTCTGGACTACGAGGCCGCACAGGTGGTCTACGCCGCCTACGCCGCCAACGATGGCGACTACGGCCAGCTGGTGGGCCACCTCTCCACCTACAGGGTGCCGCTGCTGGATATGTTCCTGTTCGTCTGTGACCAGATCGACGCCGGTGTGGTAACGCTCAGCGATGACCAGACCGCCGCCCTGAAGGACGCCCAGACCCAGATGCTCAGCGCCAGGAACCAGCTGCGGGGCGAGGATCTCAGCCGCATGCTGGTATACCTGACCCTGCCGGAAAGCGGCGATGAGACGTACGCCTTCACCGACAAAATTCTGGACATCGCCCAGAAGTATTACCCCGACCAGAAGGTATATCTGGCCGGTGACTCCACCAACGAGTACGACTTCGAGAAGTCCTTTGCCATCGACAACAAGGTGGTGAGCATCGTGTCCATTCTGGTGGTCATGGTGGTGCTGCTGTTCACCTTCAAGTCCGCCGGTATGCCGGTGCTGCTGATTTTGGTGATCCAGGGCTGCATCTGGATCAACTTCTCCGTCCCCGCCGTCACCGGCAAGTATCTGTTCTATCTGAGCTACCTGATCGTCAGCTCCATCCAGATGGGTGCCAACATCGACTACGCCATCGTCATCGCCAGCCGCTATCAGGAGCTGAAGGCAAAGATGGCCCAACGCAGCGCCATTGTAGAGACGCTGAACTTTGCCTTTCCCACCATCATCACCTCCGGCGCCATCATGTCCATCTGCGGCTTCCTCATTGGCAGCATGACATCGGAGCCCGTCATCGCCGGCATCGGCGAGAGTCTGGGCCGCGGCACGGTGATCTCCATCATCATGGTCATGTTCGCCCTGCCCCAGATCCTGCTGATCGGCAGCCGCGTCATCGACAAGACGTCCTTCTCCGTGCCATCCGTGGTGGCCAAGAAGAACAGCCGCGGCCGCATGACGGTGAACGGTATGGTGTACGGCCACATCAACGGCACGGTCCGCGGCATGATCCACGCCACGGTGGAGGGCGACGTAGATCTGACCATGCTCTCCGGAGCGGAGGGAGAGGAGGTACCCGACGATGAGGAAGAAGATTGACATACGGCATCTGGCCGCGGCTCTGCTGGCAGCCCTGATGCTGCTGGCCTGCCTGCCCGTGACGCAGGCCGACGCTGCCGGCAATACCATCCACATCTCCTCGGAGGCGGAGCTGCGGGATCTGGCCGCCAGCTGTACGCTGGACACCTGGTCCCGCGACAAAAACGTGGTGCTGGACAGCGACCTGACGCTGGCGGACCCGTCCTTCCTGCCCATCCCCACCTTCGGCGGCAGCTTTGACGGGCAGGGTCACACCATCCATAATGTCAGCATAACGGACAGTCTGTCCCCTGCCGGCCTGTTCGGCGTGGTACAGGCGGGCGGCTCCGTTCGCAGCCTCCATGTGGTGGGTACCGTCACCCCCTCCGGTGACGGCCGAAGCGTGGGCGGCATCGCCGGCGAGAACAACGGCGCCATCGAAAAGTGCAGCTTCACCGGCACGGTGTCCGGTCAGGTATACGTAGGCGGCATCGCCGGTCACACCGGCGCCTCCGGCAGTATCCTGGCCTGTGAGACCCGCGGCGCGGTCATCGGCGACAGCATGACCGGCGGCATCACAGGCTATAACGAGGGCCTGCTGGCCGACTGCACCAACAGCGCCTGCGTCAACGTGGAGAGCACCGATCCCCGTCTGGATCTGGAGGATCTGGATCTGACGCTGACACCGGACCTGTCCAAGCTGGGGCAGGCCAACGCCGGCGCCTCCGCCGCTGATACCGGCGGCATCGCCGGATACAGCGCCGGTACGCTGTCCGACTGCGTGAACCACGGCGCCGTGGGCTACCAGCATATCGGCTATAACACCGGCGGCGTGGTGGGCCGCAGCTGCGGCCAGCTCCTGCGCTGCCGGAACGATGGCTCCATCGCCGGACGCAAGGACGTGGGCGGCGTGGTGGGCCAGATCGAGCCCTATATCCAGGTGGACGCCTCTCCCACCTATCTGTCGGAGCTGAACCGCCAGCTGTACGAGCTGAAGTCCCTGACCGACCAGGCCGCCAACGATGCCCAGGACGGCGCAGGCGACGTGTCCGGCCGGCTCAACGACATGAACGACTACCTGAAGGACGCCCTCTCCGACCCGCAGGACCCCCTGGCTGCCATCACCGGTTTCGGCAGCCGCCTGAAGGACCTGAACAACAGCGCCTCCGGCTCGGTGGACACCGTGGCGGACGACCTGCGGGACATCAACAGCAAGTTCAATGAGGTATCCAACACCGTGCTGGACGCCATCTCCGCCGCCGGCAACCCCGCCTCCGTCATCTCTGACGGCTCGCAGGGGAACATCGACAAGATCACGCTGGGCAAGACCTCTGCCTGCACCAACAGCGGCGCGGTCAGCGGCGATGTCAACACCGGCGGCATTGCCGGCTCCATCGCCATCGAGTACGAGCTGGACCCGGAGGATGACGTCAGCGCCAATCTGGACGGTGAATACCGCCGCCAGTACGAGTACCGCGCCGTGGTGCAGCAGTGCGCCAACACCGGCGCCGTCTCCGCCAAGCGCAGCAACACCGGCGGCATCGCCGGGCGCATGGACCTTGGCCTCATCATCTCCTGCGAGAGCTACGGCAGCGTGGAAAGTGACAGCGGCAGCTGCGTGGGCGGCATCGCCGGTCTCACCGCTGCCACCGTCCGCAGCAGCTATGCCAAGTGTACCCTCAGCGGCAAAAAATACGTGGGCGGTATCGTGGGCTCCGGCGTGGCGGAGAAATCCGACGGCAGCGCCAGCACCGTTACCGGCTGCTGGTCGCTGGTGGACATCACCGGCTGCCAGCAGTACGAGGGCGCCGTCTCCGGCGCGGACACCGGTACGTTCACCGATAACTATTTCGTCTCCGACACACTGGCGGGCATCAACCGCCAGAGCTTCGCGGGCCGCGCAGAGCCTGTGAGCTTCGATACCCTCGCCGCGGCGGAGGGTATGCCCGGCGGCATGACCACCTTTACCCTGTCCTTCGTCTCCGGCGGCAAGGTGCTGACCAGCCGCACCTTCTCCTACGGCGCATCCTTTGACAGCAGCGTCTATCCGCCGCTTCCGGAAAAGGACGGCATCTACGCCCACTGGGATCGCACCGACCTCCACGGCCTGCATCTGGACACGGTGGTCACCGCCGTCTATGACGCGCTGCTGCCCACCCTGTCCTCGGAGCAGACCCGCGAGGACGGCCGTCCCGTCATTCTGGCCGGCGGTGACTTCAACGACGGCGACACCATGGCCGCCACAGCCCTGACTCTGACGCCGGAGGAGTTCCACGCGGCAGACGGCAGCTTCGCAGACCGCGCTGCCAACTGGTTCTCCTACCTGAAGGATGGGCAGCTGCCGCCCCTGACCGTAAACCGCCGCGTGGCGGAGCAGTGGCGGGTATCCCTGCCCGATGACGGCCAGGAGACCCACACGCTGCGCTACCTGCCGTCTCAGGACGCATCGCACCTGCGGCTCTATGTCAACGACGGCGGCGGCTGGCAGGCCGTGTCCTACGACACCGTGGGCAGCTACCTCTCCTTCACCGCAGGCGGCGCCAGCCCCGAATTCGCCGTGGTCACCACCGCATCGGTGTGGTGGCCGCTGGCTGCGGCCATCGCCGTGTGCGTGGCCATCGTGCTGGCGGTCCTGCTGGGACGGCGTCACCGCCGCCGGCGGAAGGCCGCTGCGGCCTCTGCCCCCGAGACGGCGGAGAATGCCGCCGAAAGCACGGAAACGCCCGCCCGCATCTCCCGCCCGGCCAAGAAGAAAAAGCGGCGCTGGTGGATCCCCGTCAGTATCGTTGCGGGCATCGCCGCTGCGGCGGCGGTGCTCCTGACCGCCACCGGTCTGGGCCGCCAGCTCAACGCCTGGCGTCTGCTGCACCGCGCCCTGAACGCCGACTCGCTGGCCATGACCGTCTCCGTCCAGAGCGGCGAGGCCTTCACCGCCAGCGCCGATGTCTGCCACACCAGGGCCGACACCACCCGCATCGTCACCGTCCGGTGGCAGGGCGTGACCGTCTACTGCACCGGCGATGCGGTGTATCTGGAGAATGGCCGTGCCTACCGGCTGAGCAGCAGCATGACCCTCTCCGACCTGGCCGCCCTGTTCCGCAAGGCCCATGTGGACTGTGAAAAGACGGACGCGGACACCCTGTATACGGCGGCGCTGTCCGCCGCCGACGCGGACGCCCTGCTGACGCTGCTGGAGCCGGAGGTGGGCGACCTCACCGGCATCGACAGGCTCACCGCCGTGCTGACCGTGGCCGATGGCCGCGCCCGGTCCCTCCGGCTCACTGCCGGGCCGGAGGACGCCCCCGTCCTCACCGCTGTGATGGATTTCACCGCCAAGGTCACGGCGCCCCAGGTGCCGGAGGCGGTGACCGCCGCCATCGCCGGCGGTACGGAGCCGGAGAATACCGTGCTGCCCGCGGATACCCTGCGTCTGCTGCGGTCCTGGGCCGCCCTGCGTAGCAGGGAGGTACTGGCCGCCGACCTGACGCTGACGGCGGACTGCGGCCCTCTGGTGCTCCGCGACACCCTGCAATATGACCGCCGCACCGTGGACGGTCAGGATTTCACCGCCGTCCGCAAGGGCGCGCTGAGCCTGTACTTCTCCGGCGATAAGCTCTGCGATGCGGAAGGCCATGTTCTCACCACCGATGACGCTCTGGCCTCCCAGGCCCAGCTCCTTCAGCTGGCCTACCAGCTGGTGCTGAACGGCACCGCCGCCTGCACCCAGACCGGCGGCACAGATACCTATACTCTGACGCTGGACGAGGCGGGAGCTGCGGAGTTTGCCGCCGCCATCGCGCCGGATATCCAGTCCCAGCACGTCGCCTTCACCGGCGGCCGCGTCACCATGGAGGTGCAGGACACCCAGCTGTGCAGCGTTCGTATCACCTGCTCCGGCAGCATCAGTGTGGCGCTGACGGAGGCCAACGCCTCCCTGAGCGCCGATATTCGGTTCGTCTCCCGCAATTACCCGTTTCCCCGCGCGGTGCTGAATGCGCTGCAATAACAAAAGAGAGAAGGCAATAGCATGGGAAACCGCATCATCTGCATCAGCCGCCAGTTCGGCAGCGGCGGCCATGAGATCTCCGTCAAGACCGCGGACCTGCTGCGTCTGCGCGTCTATGAAAAGGAGCTGGTACATCTGGCCTGCGAATACGGCGAGCTATCGGAGTCCGTCATGAGCGATTCCGATGAAAAGGCCACCAACCCCTACCTGTTCCGCACCGTCCACGAGGGCAACTACCATGTCGTGCGGGGCAAGCCCACGTCCGAGGTGCTGTTCGCCCTGCAAAGCCACGAGATCCGCCGCATCGCCCGCAGGGAGGAGTGCGTGTTTGTGGGCCGCTGCGCCGACTATGTCCTGCGGGATGCGGATGTCCGCCTGCTGCGGGTATTCGTCTCCGCGCCGGAGGAACAGCGCATTGCCCGTAAGATGGAGCAGGAGCATCTGACCCAGCCTCAGGCGGCGCGGCTGCTGCGGAAAATGGACAAACAGCGCCGGAAATACTACGAGACCTACACCCACCATGTCTGGGGCGACAGCACCAACTACGACCTGTGCATCGACACATCCACCTGTACGCTGGACGAGGCGGCGGCCCGGATTGCCGACCGCTTCCGCGCCATGGCGTAGCGGCAGAAGGGCTTTTATGCAGCAAGACAAGACATTTCTCGGTACGGAGCCGGTAGGGCGGCTCCTGTTCCAGCTGGCGGTCCCCACGGTGACGGCCCAGCTGGTAAATATGCTCTACAACATCGTGGACCGCATCTACATTGGTCACATGCCCGGCGACGGAAGCCTGGCCCTCACCGGTGTGGGCGTATGCATGCCCCTCATCATGATCGTCTCCGCCTTCGCGGCACTGGTGGCCTCCGGCGGTGCGCCCCGTGCCTCCATTGCCATGGGCCGCGGCGACCACGCCGACGCGGAGCGGCTGCTGGGCGGCTGCGCTGCCCTGCTGCTCCTGTTGTCCCTGACCCTCACCGCCGTGCTGCTCCTGTGGGGCCGCGACCTCCTGCTGCTGTTCGGCGCCAGCGAGAACACCGTCGCCTACGCCGCCGACTACATGGGTGTCTATGCCGTCGGCACCGTGTTCGTCCAGCTGACGCTGGGCCTCAACGCCTTCGTGACGGCCCAGGGCTTCGCCAGGACCGGCATGCTGACGGTGCTCATCGGCGCGCTGGCCAATATCGCGCTGGACCCGCTGTTCATCTTCGCTCTGGACATGGGCGTGCGGGGCGCGGCGCTGGCCACCGTGCTGTCTCAGGCCCTGTCCTGCGTCTGGGTCACATCGTTCCTCTGCGGCAAAAAGACGCTGCTGCGCCTGCGGCGGGAGAACCTGCTGTCCGGTCTGCGGCTGGTGCCGCCCTGCATCGCGCTGGGATCGTCCTCTTTTGTCATGCAGGCCAGTGAGAGCGTCATCTTCGTGTGCTTCAACTCCTCCCTGCTGAAATACGGCGGGGATCTGGCCGTGGGCGCCATGACCATCCTCACCAGCGTCATGCAGTTCGCCCTGCTGCCCCTGACTGCTCTGTCTCAGGGCGCTCAGCCCATTACCAGCTACAACTACGGCGCCCGGAACACAGACCGCGTCCGGCAGAGCTTCCGCCTGCTGCTGCGCGCCTGCCTCATCTACTCTATGATGCTGTGGGCCTTCGTGATGCTGTGCCCCCGGGTGTTCGCCGGTCTGTTCACCACCGACGCGGCCCTGCTGGCCTTCACCTCCAGGGCGCTGCGCATCTACTGCGGTGGGCTGGGCCTGTTCGGCATCCAGATCGCCTGCCAGATGACTCTGGTCTCCACCGGAAACGCTGTCTGCTCCATCATTGTAGCGGTGCTGCGGAAGTTCGTGCTGCTGATCCCCCTGATCTACATCCTGCCCTGCTTCCTGCCGGACCCCACAACAGCCGTCTATCTGGCGGAGCCCGTGGCTGACGTGCTGGCGGTGACGTTCACCGCCGTCCTGTTCTCGGTGCAGTTCAAAAAGTCCCTGCAAAAGCTGGAGACGCCCCTGCAATAATTTATACCCAAAAGCGCGCAAAAAAGCGCCCGTCCCTCCGGACGGGCGCTTTTCAGTGCTTGTCGTATATCCCTTACTCGGCCTCGGCCAGCGCCTTGGCGGCGGCGATCGCCTTCTCCTGAGCTGCGGCGGGGCAGTCCTCGTAGCGGACGAAGTTGAAGGTGAACGTACCGCGGGACTGGGTCATGGACC
>ERZ773147.2263-NODE-2263-length-17215-cov-10.753089_pt1 | contig 17215 bp, 15 predicted proteins | sample MGYA00580851_ERZ773147 | MGnify/ENA primary metagenome ERZ773147 (study PRJEB29015, sample SAMEA2737818) | human gut metagenome | biome: human gut; feature: human-associated habitat; material: faeces | place: China | collected 2012 ... | reverse complement strand
CTCGCACAAAGATACATTTGCAGAACTATTTGGAGAGCAGGACAGACGACAATACGGCGCTGTTTGTGTCGTTGAAATCACCACACGAAAGGCTGAAAATCGGTGGTGTTGAAGTCCGCCTGAGAGAATTTGGAAAGCAATTAGGACTTAACAAGGTACACCCACATAAGTTTAGGCGTACACTTGCAACTATGGCAATAGATAAAGGAATGCCCATTGAGCAGTTACAGCAGCTCTTGGGACATAGAAAAATAGATACGACCTTGCAGTATGCAATGGTAAAACAAAGCAATGTAAAAATTGCTCATCGAAAATATATCGGATAGAAAGGAAAACGAATATGGCTGAATGGATTGAAAAGAGCCTTGGAGAAATTGCCGAAGTGACAAAACTGGCTGGTTTTGAGTTCACGAAATACATAAAATACATTGATAATGGTGAGATAATTGCTTTGAGAGCCTTAAATCTTAGAAACGGAGAACTTGATTTGTCTGATATTAAAAGAATATCAAGAAAAGTTTCAGAGGGTTTGACTCGAAGCAAAATCTATAAAGACGACATCTTGCTAACATATACAGGAAATGGTTATGGCGATTGTGCAATAATTGAAGAAAACGATAAGTACCATTTAGCACCAAATATTTGCAAAATCATACCTAATCAGAATGTGATTTATCCATATTATTTGTATTGTTACATTCGTTCCAAAGCCTTTTATAATCAAATGTCAAACAATATGACCGGCTCAGGGCAACCTACCATTCCGATGAAAACAATAAGGCTGTTAAAAATACCAGTACCGGATATGAGTGTGCAAGTAAAAATTGCTAATATAATACGGTCTCTTAATCAAAAAATCCGCAATAATAAAGTGATAAACAATAATTTAGCGGCTTAAATCTCAATGTCGGAAACATCAAGCTCGCCGGACATTAACTTGGGCAATAAGGATTCTCTCAGTTCTTCAAGATATGTATTTTCGGAGATGTTAGATGAAACTTGTTTATATAATGCAGTTACAACCTCATCTAACGGTTTCAATGTTGAAAAGTCACTTGGCAGAAACAGTTTGTATTCAGGCAAAGCCTTTTTGCTTAAATGTAGAACTGTTGTACCATTTACATATCCCAAGCAATGAGCTTTGAATTTCTTGTCTTGAAGAATTGCAGCAATGAGAAATTTGGAAACACCATCCTTTTTAGGAAGAACTTTCACCAAATCCATAGAGAAAACAATATCATCATACCCCGATTTACTCATTACTGGTTCAGCATTACCGATAACTTCGGCGTTTTGAGTTAAGTCTGTATGAGCAACTAAAGTATCAAACAATTCAGCGTGTTGAGATTCTTTTAATTTTGATGATGGTATAATTTCTTTATAACCATCCAACTTGAATCCGCCTTTACGGTCAAAGTTCTTTATTGTTGCCATAGCTATTGTTGAATCGGTCAGTTCGGTTCCTTTGTATGAGTACCCACTAATGAACTCAGCCATGTCAGACAAAGGTGTTTCTACCCAATCAGAAGGCATAATGCCATCAAAAGGTTTATATTCAGAAAGCCAAGCGGTGCATATTGCTTTGATTTGCTCGAGTAAATTATTGTTTATAGAAAGGAATCATTATATGTCAAAAGTTAGTGTTGATATCGAATACATAAAATCAAAACTAAAAGATATTGGATATGAAATTTCAGATTGTGTAGAAAGAGAAAACAACGGTGTAAATTGGCAACTGAAATTTAGTAATAGTGGTGCAATTGTTACCATATATGATTCTAACAGAACAAAAAACACTGTTGTTAATGGTAAAACAGACAAAGATGAAAAAGATTCTTTGAAATTCATAGTTGATTCGTTAAAAGCAAAAGAATTACAAATTGACCCATTAAATGTTGAAATTGTTGAAATGATACGAAGTCGAAAAGAAGATTACTATTATGACTTCAAACAAATCCCACACGAAAACAACGAGGACTTGCTTCACGACATTTTATGCTTGTCAAATAATATAGAAAACAGAGATGCTTACTTGGTTCTCGGTGTAACAGATGACTATAATGTTATAGGTGTTGATACAAACTGGAAATCAAATAATATTTTTGATTTTTTAAGAACTCAACAGTTTGCAGGAGATCATCTGCCAGAAATTGAAGTTAAAAACTTGTTTTATAAATATATGCGAATAGTTGTGATAAAATGCAAGAGTTCTAAATATGTACCGTTTTACTTAACCAAACGCTATCGTGGAATTAATGAAAACCAAATATATACTCGCTTAGGAGATACAAACACGCCCAAAAACCAAAGCGCTAATTATAGTGATATTGAAAAATTATGGCGCTTTCATTTTGAAAGAGAAAAAGAATGATAAGGAGAAACGAAAATGCCGGGATTATATACCGAAGCCGATTATGAAAACTCAGTAATCGAGCTGTTTAAAAATGATTTGGGATACGAGTACGCATACGGTCCCGATATTGAAAGAGACTTTTACAGTCCGTTATATGAGGAAGTTCTGCTTGACTCTCTGTATCGTTTGAACAGAGGGTTACCTGATGATGCCATTCAAGACGCATTATTCAAACTAAAGAATTTTGAAAACGGAGAACTGGTGCAGAAAAACGCTGTCTTTATGGACTATCTGCAAAACGGTATTCCTGTTAGGTATTTTGTTGACGGTGAGGAACGCTCATCTATCGTCTATCTCGTTGACTACAAAAATCCCGACAATAACTCCTTTATCGTAGCAAATCAATGGACTTTTATTGAGAACAGCAATAAACGCCCTGATGTAATTCTCTTTTTGAATGGCTTGCCGGTAGTTTTGGTTGAGCTTAAATCTCCGTCCCGTGAAGAAACGGACGCTTCCGAAGCGTACAGGCAGCTCCGTAACTATATGAAAGAAATTCCGTCTATGTTCATTTACAACGCAATTTGCGTAATGAGCGACCAGTTGACCTCTAAAGCGGGTACGATCACCTCCGGTGAAGACCGCTTTATGGAGTGGAAAACAAAAGACGGTGACTATGAAAACACGCAGTATGCACAGTTTGATACTTTCTTTAAGGGTATGTTCCAAAAGGCACGACTGCTTGATATAATCAAAAACTTTATCTGTTTTTCAAATGAGGGTACGAACTCCTTCAAAATTCTTGCAGGATACCACCAGTATTTTGCTGTAAAAAAAGCGATTGATTCAACAAAGCACGCTACCGTTACCGATGGTAAAGGCGGTGTGTTCTGGCATACACAAGGAAGCGGAAAATCGCTGTCTATGGTGTTCTACGCTCATTTGTTGCAAGAAGCGTTGGACAGCCCTACTATTGTTGTAATTACCGACAGAAACGACCTTGACGACCAACTTTACGGTCAGTTTGCAAAGTGCAAAGACTTTTTAAGGCAAGAGCCGGTACACGCTACTTGCAGAAAGCTGACAGATACTTCGGGTAAAAATGATGTCGGATTAAAGGACTGGCTTGATGGCAGACAGGCAAATGGCATTATCTTTACCACGATGCAAAAATTTGAAGAATCACACGAGCCGTTATCTGAACGCCACAATATTATTGTTATGGCTGATGAAGCACACAGAGGTCAATATGGACTTACTGAGACCGTAGACGCAAAAACCGGTAAGGTTAAAATAGGAACTGCTCGCATTATTCGTAATTCACTTCCTAATGCTACATATATCGGATTTACAGGCACACCTATTTCTTCAAAAGACCGCAGCACCCGTGAGGTATTCGGTGACTATATCGACATTTACGATATGACGCAGGCGGTTGAGGACGAAGCAACTCGCCCGGTTTATTACGAAAGCCGTGTTATCAAACTTAATCTTGACGAAGCAACATTGAAGCTGATTGACAAAGAATATGATATTATGGCTTTAAATGCCGATGAAGAAGTTGTTGAAAAGAGCAAACGAGAACTTGGTCAGTTGGAAGCTATACTCGGCAACGATAACACCATAAATTCGCTTGTAAGCGATATACTCGACCATTATGAAAATAACCGTGAGAATTTGCTCACCGGTAAGGCGATGATCGTTGCTTACTCTCGCCCTATTGCTATGAAGATTTACAAGCGTATCTTAGAACTGCGCCCAGCTTGGACGGAAAAGGTAGCGGTTGTAATGACTTCCGGAAACAATGACCCGGAAGAATGGCGTGAGATAATCGGCAACAAGCACCACAAGGACGAGCTTGCAAAGAAATTCAAAGACAACAACAGTCCGCTTAAAATTGCAATTGTTGTTGATATGTGGTTAACCGGATTTGATGTGCCGTCACTTGCAACGATGTATGTTTACAAGCCAATGTCCGGGCACAATCTTATGCAGGCTATTGCCCGTGTAAACCGTGTGTTCCGTGACAAGGAGGGTGGCCTAGTTGTTGACTATGTGGGCATTGCAACAGCACTAAAAAAGGCAATGAACGATTACACTGCCCGTGATAAAAAGAATTACGGTGACACTGACGTTGCAAAGGTTGCATTCCCGAAATTCCAAGAAAAGCTGTCCGTATGCCGTGATAAGTTCCACGGATTTGATTATTCCAAGTTCAAAACCGGCACAGACCTTGAAAGGTCTAAGACTATCAGCGGCGCTGTCAACTTCATTATGGGCAGAGAAAAAGTTGATGATAAAGACTCGTTTGTAAAAGAAGCACTTATGCTTCATCAGGCATTGTCCCTCTGCTCCTCTATGGTTGATGAGGACGACCGTATCGAAGCAGCTTTCTTTGATGCTGTTCGTGTGCTTGTTCTCAGGCTTACCAATACCGGTGTCGGCAAAAAAATATCCTTACCCGAAATGAACGCAAGGATTAACGAACTCTTAAAGCAGAGTATCAAAAGCGAAGGTGTTATCAACCTTTTCTCGGACATTAAAGAAGAATTCTCTCTCTTTGAACCGAAATTCTTGCAAGAAGTTGCGAATATGAAAGAAAAGAACCTTGCCGTTGAGCTATTGAAAAAGTTGATTGCAGAGCAGGTTTATGTTTACCGCAGGACGAATGTGGTTAAGTCCGAAAAGTTCAGCGAGATTATGCAGCGTTCGCTCAATGCGTATTTGAACGGTATGCTGACCAACGAAGAAGTCATTGAAGAAATGCTGAAACTGGCAAAGCAGATTGCAGAGGCTCAAAAAGAGGGTGACCAACTCGGACTTACAGCCGATGAGCTTGCATTCTACGATGCCCTCACAAAGCCGCAGGCAATCAAAGATTTTTACGAAAATGACGAACTCATTGCCATTACAAAAGAGCTTGCCGATACGCTCCGCAGAAACAAGACGATTGACTGGCAAAAGCGTGAGTCGGCAAGAGCAAAAATGCGTATGCTTATCAAAAAACTTCTGAAAAAGCACAAGTATCCACCAGAGGGTATGGATGACGCAGTTCAAACAGTTATGACTCAGTGCGAACTTTGGACTGATAATATGGAGATGTAAAAATGAATGCACAGATGCTCAATTAAACGAAACCAAATTTTTAAAGAAAAAGGGAGGTTGTATAACATGAAAAATCAATCTAAGATGTTAAAAAAATACTGTGATCCCTTTTCAGACAAAGCAAAAAAATTGGCTTTAAAGCTTGATGCTGCAACTATTGACCAAGACACAGAAAAACTCAAAAGCCTATTTGATGATGCTGAAAACATTTTGAGACAGGAGAATGATGCCTCTAAGGCTATGATTTATTACTCTTTGGGAACTGCACATAGTGATTTAGCAAATCTAACTGGAGATCAAACGGAAATGGCATTCCAGAAAGTATTGTATTACTTTAGGAAAAGCATCAATCTAATTGAACAAGATGAATATAAAAAAGATATCTATCGCCCATGTGTACTTAAATTAAAAGAAATCCTTTATACTAACTATGCAAATGCACTAGATTACTGCGGTAGAAAAATCGCAGCTATTGAGCAATATAAAAAAGTGTTATCATTCAATAGCAATTTTGGAATGGCTCTTGGAAACTTGGGGCGAGTATACCAGCATTATGCTATGCTTGAATATGATAATGGCCATCGTGATTTGTTTCATTATTTTGCATATCATTATCTAAATAAAGCAACTAAATGCAATGATCCAAACACTCATGACGATGCTAAGAAATGCTTTGAAGCAACAATGAACATCTATGATCCTGAGTATATAAAAAATGTACTTAATGTTAAGTTATCTTTCAATCAATATGAATACGACAATCCTGAAGAGTTGGCTTACAGAAAATGGTGTTTACAAAAAGGTTTGTTTTTAAACACCTTAAATGATTTACCTATAGCTGAACTTTGTTTTGCGGCAGACGTTATACAACTTCCAAATATGATAGTGGGTGTTGGTGCCAAACCTATATTTCATGGAATGTTTAGCCAAATAAAGCAAGAATATATCTATGCAAGATATATTTACTACAGTACTCTTAATTCTAATGCTGAACCCCATTTTGCAGATAAAGAAACTTACATAAAGGCACATACCGACTATGCTCAATATTCAATTAGGTTGGAGAAATTAAAAACATCATTTAAAACACTTTATGGTATGTTTGACAAAATTGCCTTTTTCCTTGAACATTATTTTGATTTGGGAATAAATGAGCGAGATATTAACTTCCGCTCGATATGGAAAGATTCAGTAGGATTTGGAAAAAAATATCATTACAAAAACTTCCTTAATCCCAAACAAAATTATGCTTTATCATCATTATATTGGATAAGCAAAGATTTTTTTGGAAAATTTGAGGATTCCCCAAATCCGGAGTTGAAGAGAATTAATGAAATACGTAACGCTTTGGAACATAAATATGTAAAGATCACTGATTCTTTTTTTGATAAACTAACCGAGGAATATGGAGATGGCTTAGCTTTATACATATCCGAAAAAGAGCTGTATGATGCAACATTTATGTTGCTGAAAATTCTTCGTGAAGCAATAATAAATTTATCTTTATGTGTAAATATAGCTGAAAAACCAAAAAGAGAAGAATCAAAAGGCAAACTAATAATGCCTATTCGTCTTATGGATTATGAAGATGATTGGAAAATTTGATGAAAAACTAAATTTATATTATTTAATTAAATTCTTAAAGTTGCGACTTTCAAAAACCTCAAATCAATTTATTTGTCGATAATTTCTTGACATAAAAAGTCTCCTATGGTGGTTTCTCTAATTCTACCATAGGAGTTCGCTTTTTCTGTTGTCAATTTTTATGTGGTTGTTCATAAATATGATGAGGTCGATATTATATATTAGCGTGTTTCAGGAACTTTATGACGATATGAAGTCCGAGCCATTAGGCTCGGATTTGTTATTATAAAGTAGTTTCGCGATATTCATAAAGCAGTTCGTTCACTTCAAACAGGTTATAAATCCCGTTTAAAATGCAGAAGCGGACAACTAAATCTTCTTTCAAGTTTGTTGACAAAGCATAACCCGCAAGACTCGACCAATAATCTGTTTCTGTCAAATTCAGTTTCAACCACAATCAAAATTTCATGGCTGTTTGTTTTGATGGTCGATAAAAACGGTTGCTGAATATTTTTGAAAATATATCTCTAGACAAGTCAACGCTCTTGTAAAGTGCCACTTCGTTTAGTTGTCGTTTTCTTATTTTCAAGCAAACAAAATCAGAAAATGTTTCGTTGCGTTTTGTGTTTTCCCATAACAAATAATTATTCATCCTTTACCATCCTTTGATAATTATTAAAATACAAAAATCTGCAAACAGCAAAACCGCTTACAGCTCAAATATTACTTATAATATAAATATATCAATTTTGGTTCAAAACATTTAGTCGCCGGCAGAACATATTGTATTGTTCCTCGGATTTAAACCACTCCTTTTAACCTCGTGGATTTGGTTAAGTTCGACTGATTACTTTTTTATAAATTTATATTTAAGATAACAGAAATACAATATAATTAACATTTTGCCCTCATTATTGCCCTCATACGATTTTGATGTGCTGGTAAAACAGCCTATCTATAAGGGCTTTGATAATGAAATATAAGCCTCAAGTCCTTCTGTCCCCGCCAAATGCGATAAATCCGAACTTCATTACCGTGATAGGTGATGTGTTCGAATTTGTTGTTTTTATTGAAACAACAGCACAGAAAGTCATTTGTCGATAAAAGTATAAATGTTATTCAACCTGTTGAATGTTAATTAACTTTGTGCTATAATGTCTCAGGAGGATGCTTAGTAATTATATAACACAGTAATGTGTTATAGTGCCTTATGTTAAATAGGGTCAGTTATTTTGGGGCTCTTACAAGCAGTTGCTACGCCACGCTTGTAATCCTCATTACAAGCGCAGCGCATCAACTGCTTTGATGTAAGTGTTCTCTGAAATCATTCGGGGCAGGTGATAAACATTGGATTCGAGAATTTATTCAAAAAAGATGATTGAAAGCATGAAATCTCACTTGGGTAATGATACGAACAAGTTTGTCACCTACCCCAAATTTGTTTTTTTATGTGGTGCAGCATACTCTGAAAATGAGTATGATAAAACTAACCGTGGAGTAATCGATAAGTATTTAAAATCAAAATCAGATGATATTTTTATTGTCCTGTCAGAAAGACTCTGGGAAGATAGTTTTGACTCTAATATAGATTTGCTTACTTTTGAGGAATTTTTAGCAGAAGTTAGTGATGCTATAATATTATTTGTTGAAAGTCCTGGCTCATTCTGCGAATTAGGTGCTTTTGCTTACGCCGAAAAATTATTTAGTGATAAATTAATAATCGTTATTGATGAAAAATACAAGGACGATAAATCGTTTATAATTACAGGTCCTACAGCTAAAGCTAAGAAAGATGGTGCAAAAGTGATTTATGCACCTTTGTCTGGAACAGGACTTCTTTCAAGTGCGGATATACGAAGAATTGTTGATGAAAAATCAACAGAATTTGCATCAAAAAGTTCTCCAAGTAACAAAAGACATCCTAATAAAGACGAGGCTTCTATATCTGTCAACACCTTTATTCTTGAATTGTTAGAATTAATAAAAATAGTTCAACCAATTTCTCGAAAAGATTTAATTGATATTTATAAAGAAGTCAAAGGTTTTTTAGCTTTTAAATTTATAAAAAAAGATGGCACGAATTTTCATAATGAAATAAAATATGACTATATAATTAAGTTGCTTGTAACGGTAGGTTTGATTAAACTTGACGACAACTTGATTTCTACAGAGCTACATCAAAAGTCTCAAGCATTAATGTTTGATTATCCTAAAAAGTCCGAAAACCAAGAAAGAAACAAACTGATATGTAGAAAATATAGATATAGAGGCAAGTAACATGGATATAATTGATAGAATAGCATTAGATCTTAAATTGGATAAATCGTATCTTGCTCGTATCGCATCTCGTTCTGCTTTCTATTATAGAGATTTTAAAATAAAAAAACGTAATGGTGACGAAAGACGCCTTGCACAACCCAGTCCCGAATTAAAGACGTTACAGTATTGGGTGCTAAACAATGTGTTAAATAAAATCCCTGTATCAGAAGCTGCCTGTGCATATAAAAAAGGTGATTCAATAAAGAAGCACGCTCAATTACATAGCAAATCACGATTTATATTTCACACAGATATACGTGACTTTTTTCCTTCGATTCACTCGTCACACCTAAATGATATTTTGCGCACACATAAAAATGTATTTGATGATTTAGATCTTGATTTGGAATCTTCAATATTAGATATCAAAAGAATTTGTTTCAGAAAAGATGCTTTGTGTATTGGAGCTGTAAGTTCCCCAGCAATATCCAATATTATAATGAGTTCGTTTGATGGCGCACTTTTAGATTATTGTAAAGCAAAGAATTATATTTATTCGCGATATGCCGATGACATTTATATTTCGTCGAACACTTATATTGACAAAAGTATAGTTGACTTTTTGCGTTTGGAGTTAGAACGCAAAGAATTCAAGATTAATTATAGCAAAACAAAGTTTTATTCACCTAAATATCGAAGAAAGATTACAGGGGTTTTCTTGACAGAAAAATCTCAGATTTCCGTTGGTACAGAACGTCGTACAAAAATCAAAAAAATGATTTATGAAAAACTAATTCACAACAAGGGAAATCCGGATGAGATACTCGGTCATTTATCTTTTTTAAAAGACATAGAACCTAACACCTACAATAATCTTATAATCAAATATTCAAAATACTGTGATGAAGATATAATAACCGCATTAAGTAGAAAATAACAACAAGGGCAGAGAGTTTTCGCTCTCTACCCTTGTGTGCATTTTAAGCCGTTTTATCGGCGGTCTGTACCTTTAACGCGGCTTGCTCGGCCTTCCATTCCTCATGCTCCTTTCGCCCTTCGCTCTCAAAGAAGGCTTGAATTTGCGTAAGAAAGTGCCGTGTGAAGATTTCCAATTCTTGTTTTGGAATATTATATTTGTTTGCTGCCATAAGGCAAAAAAATGTTATAATAAACACATAAATCTTACGAGAAATTTTAGTTTTTAGAGGTGCAATATGGCACTTGAAAATATCGATAAAATGTCTAAAACAACTTTCAAGGCTGAAGAATTATAAATTTCATACCGAAAGGGTTTTACTATTATTTGTCACTATTTCTTGCAGTGGGGTGCATTATATTTGAGTTCTAAATACAGTTCATTTTTCAAGAGCATCAAAAAAGCATCAATTTTCAGCAAAAACTATAAAGGCAAAAACGAACAGCACTTTCAAATCCTGAAAGTACTGTTTTTATGCGGAATTTTAGGGGGACTGTATTTTAACACGCGGCTTAACTGAAAGCGTGCTTTTCGCTCCAAAACCGCGTGCCGAGGGTTCAAGTCCTTCTGCCCCTGCCAAAGAAAGCACCGAATTTTCGGTGCTTTTTTCCTTTATTTACGGCTATTTACGGCAATTTTACTTGCTTTTCCCATATAGATAAAATTACGGCGCACGGTCTTTTCCGTATGCCGCTTTTTCATTTTCACACCGTTTTTTGTTCACTTTGTGCCACACAATCCACTCAATCCGTTTGGTACATCATCAAAAAAGCATCAATCACAAGTCAAATTCGTTAGTGATTACTTTTTCTTTTTTATCTAATTTTTTATTCTTTGTGTGAATTCATATATGCCGATTTAATGCTGTTTGGTAATTCATCAGGAATCATACTTTTTATCCTATCCTCATTTCCGTCTTTGATAGCCTCACTGTAATACCAACATTTGAAATTTAACATATCAAGCGTTTTATTCAACTTGGCAATCTCAGCTTCTACTTGCTTTTTTTGGTTTTCAAACAACTCTTTTCTTTTGGTATATGTTGAACTTCCTTCCATACACCAAGACATAAATTGCTTAATGTCTTTTATTTGTAACCCTGTTTTTTTCAAGCATTCAATCACACGCAATGCCTCAATTTCATTTTCGCTAAATTGTCTAATTCCCGATGTGCGATTTAATTCGGCAAACAGCCCTTCTTTATCATAGTAACGCAAAGTTGATACCGGTAAATCAAACATTTCAGATACTTGACCGATTGTATACATATTTTTTCCTCCAAAAAAATAAAAAACTCTTGACATAAAGTTAGGTTTAGGTGTTATTATCAATATAACAGAGATTAAAAAAATATTCAATAGCTAATTTCAAAATTTAGGAGGTTGAAATTTATGGCAGTAAAACAAACAGCCGGTAGAAAAGAATTAGGAAAATTTGCTCCGAAATTTGCCGAATTAAATGATGATGTATTGTTTGGCGAGGTTTGGAGCAGAGAAGATAAGTTATCGCTTAGAGACCGTTCACTTGTTACAGTTATTTCTTTAATGTCGCAAGGTTTAATCGATTCCGCTTTTCGTTACCATTTGGAAAGTGCTAAGAAAAATGGAATCACAAAAGAAGAAATCACGGAGATTTTAACGCATAATGCTTTTTATGCAGGATGGCCCAAAGCTTGGGCTGCATTTCGTATGGCAAAAGAAGTGTGGAATGATAAGAACGAGGAAACTGAAGATAATACGATTGAAAAACATGCTTCGTCAATGATATTTCCGATTGGTGAGCCGAACGACAACTTTGCACAGTATTTCAGCGGAAAGAGCTTTCTTGCCCCTGTTTCTAAAGACCAGGTTGGTATTTTTAATGTGACTTTTGAGCCGAAATGCAGAAACAATTGGCATATTCATAACGCAAAAAACGGTGGCGGTCAAATTTTGATTTGTGTTGCCGGACGAGGATATTATCAGGAATGGGGCAAGAAAGCTATAGAAATGCTACCCGGCGATGTTGTAAATATTCCTGCGAATGTCAAGCACTGGCATGGAGCTTCGGCTGATAGTTATTTTTCTCATTTAGCTATTGAAGTTTCGAGAGAAAATACATCAAATGAATGGCTGGAAGCTGTGTCAGATGGGGAATATTTTAACGCAATAAATTCTTAAACGGAAAACTTAGTACATTATGCGATTTTATAATAACAAAACAGGTTTGCCCTAAAATTTGGGACAAACCTGTTTTGTTTGATAAGTTGAATATTTCTAATTTAATATATCCTTGGGCCAAGATTTTTTTAGCGCTAAATAAGAAATGACAAAGTTTGCAAGCCAGCCTGCCGGTACGGCAAGCCAAACAAAGGCGATACCGAAACGGGGCGCAAAAATCAATGCAACTGACAAACGAATTGCAAGGTTAACCATATTTGCAATTAAAAACGGTCGCATATTTCCGATTCCACGAAGAACACCGTCTGTTGCCATTTTGATGCCCATAAATATGAAAAAGCAGCCGAGCCATTTCATATAATCACCGGACACCTGATACGCTAATTCAGTTCCGTCTTTGCCTAAGAAAAGCGAAGAAATTTGAGTGTGCATCGTTTCAATAATTACAAATGCAAGAACGGCAAAGCATACATCTAACAGTAAAGCGGCACGGTAGCCTTTTTTAATACGGTCGATTTTTCCTGCGCCGAGATTTTGCGAAACAAAGGGTGACACTGCATTTCCGATGGATACAAATATCAGAGAAAAAACATTTTCTACTCTCATTGTTGCCGCATAGCCTGCCAGTGCTTGCGTGCCAAACGGATTTACAACCGCTTGCACAATCATCATACCGATTGATACTGTTGATTGTTGAAGGATAGACGGAACGGCGATTTTAAGCATTGTGCGCAGTTCTTTTTTGTCAAACCAATGAAACAAACCTGCATATTTTCGCATACGGTAAAGAAAAATCAAAAGCGAAAGTACAGCTGAAATACCTTGTGCAATAAGAGTGGCAAGAGCTGCACCGAATACTCCGAGTTTAAGACCTCCAACCATCCAAAGGTCCATAATGATATTCAAAACAGACGAAAATATTAAAAGCCATAACGGGATTTTTGATTCACCGATTGAAGTGAACATGGTTGACAGAATATTATACATAAATAAAAACGGAAAGCCAACAAAATAGATACGTAAGTACAGCACCGCATCTTTCATTATATCCGCAGGCGTTTGCAGTATGCTCATCATCCAATGAGAAGTGCAAAATCCAAAAACACCGAGAAATACGCTTAAAAGCAAAAAACTTATTAAAGAAGTAGAAACGATTGTTTTCATCTTCCCGTAATCTTGAGCACCAAAATAACGGCTTACAAGTACACCTGCGCCTACACCTGCACCGAGTGCTATGCAAATAAAAACATTTGTAAGTGCCGCACAGGCACCAACAGCCGCAAGCGCAGATGAGCCTACAAATTGACCGACGATAATTGAATCAGCCATATTGTAAACTTGTTGAAAAAAGCTGCCTAAAATAATAGGCATTGCAAAAACAGTCAACGCTTTTAGGGGTGGGTCCGTTATTAAATATTCGTCCTTTGTCATTTTTATATTCTCCCGAATTTTGCTTGAATTATTTCTGTATAAGTTTTACTGAAATTACATCAAAAAACAATTATATTATCAAAAAGCCGAACAAGCTGCAGCTATCTCAGTCTGCACCCTGTTCGGCTTTTGCTTTTTACTGAACAATCGCTCTTTGGATTAATAAATATAAATGTTGTTTTGCAAACAATTATAAATCAACCTACTGTTGAAAATCGTTAAATACATCTGAGTTTGGAACAAAATCATGATTGACTGTGCCTAAACTACATTTTTCAATATAAAACTTATTTAGAAAAATATATAATGCAGATAAAGCTGTTAAAACATTTTTTAAATTTGCTTTATAATAATTAGGCTTTTTTGTGTCGCTGTCAATATTAGAGCGCTTGTGCTTTACCAAATTATAAGACTGCCACCATTCATAAGTCATATCTTTTTTATATTTTGAGAAGGGCAGAATTTTGATGCTGTCGTATTTGGATTTAGTCCTAATTGATAAATCTTTGAAGCCTTTTATATTTTTACATAACAATTCATTCTTTTCAACCATATTTAATGGTCTTGCGGATTCCTTAATTGAGTTACAATATTCTGCAGTTATTGCGTCAAATTCATTACAAATTAACACAAATAAATTAAGAAATTCATTTGAATAAACAGCGTAATTATCTTTTTCAATTGCGACATAACGCTCGGTATCCAAAAACTGTTTTTCTAAAAATTTGTAGTGTTTCCAATAGTATTTTACAAATTCATTTTTGTCCATTTTATTCTCCCAATTATAATTTTAATTAAATATTCAATCTTAATTTGATTTAATTATACCATGGTGCATTTTATATTTCAATAATTTAATTTGTTAAGTGTCACAGTGTGTTGTATTATATAAGGTTACATCGATACAAACGAAAAAAGGCAGCGCTATTTGCTCAATTTGTTACTTAGCGACGATCCAAAACAGTATGCGGAGTTCGAAGAAATTTGGGGTAAGAAGTTTGTAAGGAGTGACTATGGCTCATTAGCCGAACTGCACAAACCAATTAAAGAAATTGCAGACAGGGAAGGTTGGGAAATGATAAGGACAAGTGGTTGTCCATATGGAAAAGAAGACCCAATTTGGGCTTTGTATCATGAATGTAGAAGGCGTAATTATGGATATTAATACAATAATATAAAACTCTTATTTTGTGCTTTATGTTATAGTTGAGTATTTGCTAATATATTTTTATATTGAATAATCATAAAGTAATAAATTGACAATTTTACTTGTATGCTGTAATATAAAACTATCAAAATTAGGAGTAAAATTATGAAAACTAAGGAAAAGGTTGAAAGTAAGAAAGGGAAAAAATTGAAAATTGTTTTGCTTGTTATTGCGGCAATAGTTATTGTAGCCGTTGCTTTTATAAATTTAACTACTTTGCCGAAATATGACGATGATAAAAATGTTATTTATGTCGGTTCTATGGTGAAGTCAAAAACAATAGATTATAAGGATAAAAGCGGCGAGGGGCTGACTAAAAATCCTATTGTTAAAATTATGCAAATGGTTTGGCGCTTTTGTGACAGCGGTGATAAAAGCAAGCACGCAAAGCAAAATCCACCTCAAAATATTGAAATTATAAGCGATATTGCGTACATAGATGACGGAAATTATTATCATAAGCTTGATGTGATGTATCCTAACAATATTTCTGAAAATGATAAGCTTCCGGTTATTATTGATATTCACGGCGGCGGTTGGATGTATGGTGATAAAGGGCTTAATGAAAACTATTGCCGTGCGCTTGCCGACAGGGGATATGTTGTTTTTGATATTAACTACCGTCTTGTGCCTGATGTTAATGTTAATGAGCAGATTAAGGACGTTATGTCTGCGCTTAAATGGATAGGCGAAAATATTGACAACTATCCTTGCGAGCGTGAAAATATTATGCTTACGGGTGATTCGGCAGGCGGTATGCTGGCATCTTACGCAGGTGTTTTACTTCAAAGTGAAGAATTAAGAGATATATTTGATACCGAAAGCGCCGATGTTAAGCTGACTGCTCTGGTTTTGACCTCTCCTGTTTCCTATATGAAGGACGGCGGTTGGTTCAACGTTTATACAAAGCCGCTTTGGGGAAAAAATTATAAAAACAGCGAAACGTACAATTATATGGATTTTGATGAGATTTTGCCTTTTGCAAATGAAATGCCGCCTACATATTTGATTACAAGCAGCGGGGATACTCTTGCAGAGAAACAAACCATTAAGCTTTATGAGCTTTTAAAAAAGAACGGCGTTTCGTGTGAACTTGCAAATTACGGTAAGGAATACGGCGAAACTTTGCCTCATGTGTTCAGTGTTTTGCAACCGTTTGAACCTGCCGGTAAGGACGCAATAGACAAAGCGCTTGCCTTTTATCAAAATGAAATGAAACAAGGCGTAAATTAAGATTTTAATTGCGCCGATTATGCTGTTTTGACAGCGAGTCGATGATAAAATCATTTCGGTGTTATATATGACGAAAAAGAAATTGCTTGATTCTAATCAGCTTAAAATAATTGCAATTGTCGCTATGACGGTTGACCATATTGCGTGGATGCTTTTTCCCGGTTATCCGAGAGAAGTGTTGCCTGTTATTATGCATATTATCGGAAGGCTTACTTGCCCGATTATGTGCTATTTTATAGCAGAGGGATATCATTATACTAAAAATATAAAGAAATATACTTTTAGATTGTTTCTTTTTGCATTTATATCTCATTTCGCATATATTTTTGCATCTAACGATTTTGTTGATGTTAAATCCTTTATTCCTTTTTATTACGGCAATTTTCTTAACCAAACGAGTGTAATGTGGTCGCTTGCATGGGGACTTGTTATGCTTCGAGTGGCTTACAGTAACAAGTTAAACAATGTTTTAAAAGTTTTATTTGTTATTTTAATATGTATAATAACTCTTCCAAGCGATTGGAGTTGTATTGCCGCACTTTGCATTATGGCGATAGGTACAAATAGGGGAAATTTCAAAAATCAAATGCTTTGGATGATTTTTTATGTGTTCCTTTATTCATTAGTTTATTTCTTTGCTATTGATAAGCTTTACGGTATTATTCAAATGGCGGTTGTTATTTCAATTCCTGTTATTTATCTTTATAACGGTCAACGAGGAAAAAATGAAAAGGTCAATAAATTTATGAAATGGTTTTTCTATATCTATTATCCTCTTCATCTTGCAATAATCGGAGTAATAAATTTAGTATAAATATAAAAAGACGTGATGCAAAACTGCATCACGTCTTTTAGACTGTCGATAAAGTGGCTAAACCGTGCCGTGCTATAAAACGAAATTCCATTCG
>ERZ773147.2259-NODE-2259-length-17236-cov-11.005297_pt1 | contig 17236 bp, 18 predicted proteins | sample MGYA00580851_ERZ773147 | MGnify/ENA primary metagenome ERZ773147 (study PRJEB29015, sample SAMEA2737818) | human gut metagenome | biome: human gut; feature: human-associated habitat; material: faeces | place: China | collected 2012 ... | reverse complement strand
CTGCCGCACCTCGCTCGCCGTATCGGCACTTAGAATTATGCGGTATTGCCTTAGGGAGCACAGTTTTTTATTTTGTCATCATGCTCCGAAGCGTCAAAAAGGCTGCCGGACAGCCCTGCAGATAAGCAGGACGGGCGATACTTTATAAAATCAGGCATAGTATTGAATATTAATATGTAAATGGTGCGGGAACATACAGGATACTCTGCTGCCGGGTGGAGCATATGAAATGCGGGTACAGCACTGTGACATGGCGTTGCAGGAAAAATGCAGCCGGAATGGACATAACATACAAAAGCAGAACACAAAGATGTTGCAATATGTCAAACGCGTACAAAATTCTGCAACTATTTTAGTCAAAATGCGCCTTGCTTTTCCTCCGGTTTTGCTATACCATAAAAACAATGAGCGGGAGCGAAAGTAGCATCCCGACATATAAAGAAGGAGAACCATTATGAAAAAAGCATTAGCATTGACCTTGGCAGCTGCAATGACCTTGAGCCTGGCTGCCTGCGGCAGTAGTGCATCCAGTGCCTCCAGTGCCGCAACATCCACGGAAAGCACATCTACCGATACTTCGGCAGCTACCTCTACGGCTGCTGAAAGCGGTACCGTTGAAAATAAGGATAAGCCGCTGGTGTGGTTTAACCGTCAGCCTTCCAACAGCACCACAGGCGAGCTGGATACGGAGGCGCTGAACTTTAACGGCAATACTTATTATGTCGGTTTCGATGCCAACCAGGGTGCTGAACTGCAGGGCAAGATGATCGCAGATTACATTAAAGCACATGCTGACACCATCGACCGCAACGGCGACGGCGTTATCGGCTATGTTCTGGCAATCGGCGATATCGGCCATAATGACTCGATTGCCCGTACCCGTGGCGTTCGTAGCGCTTTGGGCACCGCAGTGGAAGGCAGCAACGGCATTGTTTCTGATCCTGTCGGTACCAATGCGGATGGTTCCGCTACCCAGGTTCAGGACGGCACCATTGATGTGGATGGCACGACCTTCGCCGTTCGTGAGCTTGCTTCTCAGGAAATGAAGAATTCCGCCGGCGCTACCTGGGATGCCGGCACCGCCAGCAACGCCATCAGCGCCTGGGCTTCTGCTTTGGGAGATTCCATCGATATCGTTATTTCCAACAATGACGGCATGGGCATGGCAATGTTTAACTCCTGGTCGCAGGAAAATGGCGTTCCCACCTTTGGCTACGATGCAAACACTGACGCAGTTGCTGCCATTGCCGATGGTTACGGCGGAACGATCAGCCAGCACGCTGACGTGCAGGCTTACCTGACCCTGCGCCTGCTGCGCAATGCGCTGGACGGCGTGGACATCAACACCGGTATTGCCACTCCGGATGCCGCAGGCAATGTCCTGAGCAGCGATGTTTACTATTACAATGAGGACGAGCGTTCCTACTATGCTCTGAACGTGGCAGTCACGGCAGACAACTACACGGACTTCACCGACTCTACCAAGCCGTATGGGCCTGTTTCCAACCAGCTGGATGCCACTACCAGCCCGGAAAAGAGCGTTTGGCTGAATATCTACAACGCCGCGGATAACTTCCTGAGCGCTACTTACCAGCCCCTGCTGGAGAAATATGATGATCTGCTGAACCTGAAGGTTGACTACATCGGCGGCGACGGCCAGACCGAGGCCAACATCACCAACCGCCTGGGCAATCCCAGCGCATACGATGCCTTTGCCATCAATATGGTTAAGACCGATAACGCTGCTTCGTACACTTCTCTGCTGAACCAGTGATCCAACGGCAACAGCAATAACTGACAGTTAAGTAACGGCAACGCTATTAGGGAGAATGTATTTCTCCATAGGGGAGAATGAAGTTTTCCCTAATAGCGTTTTTTTATGAAAACAGGTGAGCAGCCGCAGGGCAGTTTGCCAATTTGCAAGACGGGAGTGACGAGAATGGCAGAAGCGAAAGACGATATTGTCTTGTCAATTCGCGGTATGTGCAAGTCGTTTGGCCGCAACCGAGTACTTGATCATATCAATCTGGATGTAAAACGCGGTACAGTTATGGGGCTTATGGGCGAAAACGGCGCCGGTAAGTCTACCATGATGAAATGTCTGTTCGGTACTTATCAAAAGGATGAAGGCAAGATCTTCCTCAATGGCAAGGAGATCAGTTTTTCCGGCCCGAAAGACGCGCTGGAAAACGGAATTGCAATGGTGCATCAGGAACTGAACCAGTGCCTGGAGCGCAGTGTGATTGATAACCTGTTCCTGGGGCGGTACCCGGTCAACTCTATGGGCGTGGTTGACGAAGGGCAGATGAAGAAGAAAGCAGCCGATCTGTTCCGCAAGTTGGGCATGACTGTCAATCTGACCCAGCCCATGCGCAATATGTCGGTTTCGCAGCGGCAGATGTGTGAAATTGCCAAAGCTATCTCTTACAATGCCCAGGTCATCGTTCTGGATGAGCCGACTTCTTCGCTGACGGTGCAGGAAGTGAATAAACTCTTTGAGATGATGCGCATGCTGAAAGAACAGGGCATTGCGCTGATATACATCTCACATAAGATGGACGAAATTTTTGAAATTTGTGACCAGGTTTCGGTCCTGCGTGACGGCAACCTGGTTATGACCAAGGACAGCAAGGACACCAACATGGGCGAGCTGATCACCGCCATGGTTGGCCGTTCGCTGGAAAGCCGCTTCCCGCCGGTGGACAATATCCCCGGGGATACGATCTTGTCCGTCCAGCATCTGTCCACCAAATATGCGCCTTATCTGCAGGATATCAGCTTTGATGTGCGCGAGGGCGAAATTTTTGGTCTGTATGGCCTGGTGGGTGCCGGACGTACAGAGCTGCTGGAAACCATTTTCGGCGTGCGTACCCGTGCGGCAGGTCGTGTGTATTTCCGCGACCACCTGATGAACTTCAACAATGCCCGCGAAGCGATCGAGCATGGATTTGCCCTGATTACCGAGGAACGCAAGGCAAACGGCCTGTTCCTGAAGAGCGATTTGACATTCAATACTACCATTGCCAACCTGGACCAGTACAAAGGTGGCCTTGGGCTGTCAATGCCCAAAATGGTAAAAGCCACAAACAAGGAGATCAAGGTCATGCACACCAAGTGCATGGGACCTGACGATATGATCACCAGTTTGTCCGGCGGCAACCAGCAAAAGGTCATTTTTGGCAAATGGCTGGAACGCGAACCCCAGGTCTTTATGATGGATGAACCTACGCGCGGTATAGACGTTGGCGCAAAGTACGAAATCGATGAGCCGACAAAGGGTGTCGATGTCGGAGCCAAAGCTGAGATTTATGCGATCATGGGAGACCTTGCAAAGAAAGGATATGCAATCATCCTGATCTCTTCCGAGATGCCGGAGATCCTCGGAATCACCAACCGGATCGGCGTTATGTCCAACGGACATCTTTCCGGCATTGTGAATACCAAGGAAACAAATCAGGAAGAGCTTTTGAGACTCAGCGCAAAATACCTGTAATGGGGGATAATGATCTATGGCAACTGCAACACAAACTTCAAAAATTCTTTCGGCGGAGCAGGAAGCCAAGCTTCGCCAGCCAATCGATGAATATGTTGGGAAAATCCAGGCGCAGATCGATGAACTTCGTACTGACGGTACTGAAAAAGCTGTCAATATCCAGAATGAGCTGGATAACCTGAAGCGCGACCGCATCTATACCGCGCAGGAAAAAACGGAACGTGAGACCAAACTGAAGGCTGAATTGGCAGCGGCCAAGGCAGTTGAAGAAAAAAACAAGGGCCAGATCAACAAGCTGATCGCTGATGCCGAAGCCTATTTGAAAGCCCATTATGACAGCGACTATTACCAGGCGGTGGTGGCCAGCTGCAAGCAGGAAAAGGTACAAGCCCAGCAGAAATATCAGGCAGCTGTAGAACAGCTGAAAAAGGAACACGAGACGGCGCTTTCCAAGCTGAGCAATCAGCAGGAAATCAAGGACGAAAAGTATGTCCACAAGAACCGACTGTTTGACGCCAAAATGCAGTTGGATAAGGACTGCCAGGCAATCAAGGACCGCCGGCATGCCGCGTTTGATTACAAATATCACCTGATCGATATGTTGCGCCTGTCCAAGTTTACGGTTGGCGAGTCTCTGGCGCAAAAGTGGGAAAACTACAAGTACACATTTAATCGCCGTGACTTTTTGTTGCGCAACGGTCTGTACATTGCAATCGTTATCATCTTTATTATACTGTGCCTGATTGCCCAGTTCGGCAAGAAAGTGCCGCTGCTTACCGTCAACAATATTTTGAACATTCTGCAGCAGGCTTCGCCGCGCATGTTCCTGGCTTTGGGCGTTGCCGGGCTGATCCTGCTGGCCGGCACGGACCTGTCCATTGGCCGTATGGTTGGTATGGGCATGACTGCCGCTACCATCATTATGCACAAGGGAATCAACACCGGTGCGGTTTTTGGCCATGTGTTTGATTTTACCGGGCTGCCGGTCATTGCCCGCGTTATTTTGGCGCTGCTTGTCTGCATTGTCCTGTGCACAGTCTTTACCACCATCGCAGGTTTCTTTACAGCCAAGTTCAAAATGCACCCATTCATTTCTACGATGGCGAACATGCTGGTCATTTTTGGCTTGGTCACCTATTCAACCAAGGGTGTTTCCTTTGGCGGTATCGAAAGCAACATCCCCAGCATGATCATCCCCAAGATTGGCGGTTTCCCCACCATTATCCTGTGGGCTATCGCAGCTGTGATCATCGTGTGGTTCATCTGGAACAAGACGACTTTTGGTAAAAACCTGTTCGCAGTCGGCGGCAACCCCGAAGCTGCTGCTGTTTCCGGCATCTCGGTATTCCGCGTTACGGTAGGCGCGTTTATTCTGGCAGGCATTCTGTATGGCTTCGGCTCCTGGCTGGAATGCATCCGTATGGTGGGCTCCGGCTCCGCTGCATATGGTCAGGGCTGGGAAATGGACGCCATCGCGGCCTGCGTTGTGGGCGGCGTTTCTTTCACCGGCGGTATCGGCAAGATTTCCGGCGTGGTTGTCGGTGTGTTCATCTTCACCGCGTTGACTTACTCTCTGACCACTTTGGGTATTGATACGAACCTGCAGTTCGTGTTCTCCGGCATCATCATTCTGGTTGCTGTTATGCTGGACTGCCTCAAGTACGTTCAGAAGAAATAATCTATACCGGGCTGTACGGCAAAAATTCGGCTGTGTTTATAAAAAACAGGCTGAATTTCCGGCGCTCCGGTGCCTCCCGGCATAAACCGCAGCGTACCATCAGATAACACAAAAGCATGTGCATGACAAAACGAATCGAAAATTTTGGGTTTTCGAGGAGGGCGGGTGCACATGCTTTTGTTTTTGACCCGCAAAATCTTTGCCGTATCCCAAAAACCGCTGCCTGTATGCAAGGCATTTGCCTTTGCCTGGCGGTATGGTATAATTTGAGAAAGAAACCGGAAGGGAGGAGAGCGATGTGATCTATCTTTCGGAATTTTATTTTCCCAGCCAAAACAGCGAAGCTAACTACCTTGCCAAGTCGCCGCGGGCCAAAATGACCTGCTATGATTCTTTCTACCCCTTTGGTCTGTTTGCGGGCCGGGGCTTGAAAGCACTGGACCTGGCGGATGTGACCATTTTGTACGGCGGCAACGGCTCCGGCAAAACCACAGCGCTCAACGTGATGGCGGACGCTTTGCGCCTGCAGCGCGGGGCACAGTATAACCGCAGTGATTTCTTCCCGGATTATGTCTCCCTGTGCCAGTTCCACACCCTGCACGCCATCCCGGCGGGCAGCCTGATTTTGACCAGCGACGATGTGTTTGACTATATGTTGGATGTGCGCGCCATCAACGATAACATTGATACCCGCCGCGGCAGCCTGTTTGATGAATACACCGAGGCCCGCACCGCCAAATTCCAGATGCACAGCATGGAGGATTATGACCGGCTCAAGCAGGTCAGCGCGGCACGGCGCTATTCCAAATCTCAGGTGGCGCGCAAAACTTTGTCTCCCAACATCCGCACCCACTCCAACGGCGAAAGCGCCTTTTTGATGTTCCAGGAAAAACTGCGCGGGGATGCCCTTTATCTGTTGGATGAACCGGAAAACAGCCTTTCCGCCGCGCGGCAGATCGCTTTGGCGGATTTTTTGGCAGATTCGGCCCGGTTTTACGGCTGCCAGTTTGTGCTGGCCACCCATTCGCCGTTTTTGCTGGCAATCCCTGGTGCCCGCATTTATGATCTGGACAGTGACCCGGTGCGCACCCGCCGCTGGACCGAGCTGGAAAGCGTGCGGGATACCTTTGAGTTTTTCCAACAGCACAAGGAGGAGTTTTGATGGCGGAACGCCGATTTTATCAAGGGGAGACCTTTGCCAATTATGACCCCGGCGAGCTGCTGGAAAACGCCGAGTTCGAGGACTGTGTGTTTGACCACTGCCGCTGGCTGGGCACGCGGGTGCAGAACTGCCGCTTCAACGCCTGTACCTTTGACCACTGCAATTTTTCCGGCGTGGTGTTCAGCTTTACCACCATGAAAGATGCCTGGCTGCTGAACAGTGCGTTCCGCTCCATGGCGTGGGGCGGGCTGCAGGGCAAAAGCGGGGTGTTCCAGCCGTTTGGCAAAATCAAAAACTGCGCGTTCCGCTACAATGATTTTTCCGGCATGGCACTGAACGGCTTTGACTGGACCGGGGCGGAACTGCAGCAATGCACCTTTGATGATACCCGCCTTGCCGGGGCCAGCTTTTACGGCGTGCGGCTGGGCGGAACCCGGTTCACCCGCTGCGATTTGCAAAAAGCCGACCTGCGCACCGCCGAAGAATACGCCATTGATTTGGAGACCAACAAGTTGAAAGGCGCAAGGTTCAGCTTTCCTGATGTGGTAAGGTTACTGGATGGAACGGGGATTGTGATCGAGTGAGGCGCTTAAAACGACCCAACGTAAGGTGCTTTGATGAAAACCCAAATAGGAAATTGGCTTCCCTCTGAGGGGCGGTTCCCTATGCAGCTTTTTTTGCAGCAAACTGCCTTGCGCCCGGCGGAAGTCTTGTTTGTGGGGGATAGCCCCCGCGCGGATTTTGCCGGGGCAGCGCTGGCGGGTATCCGCTGCTTTTTGCTGCCGCAGCCAACCCCGCCGCCATACACCAAAACCCCGGCGGATGCCGTAGGTGGTGTCGCAATTGCCACCTTGCAAAACTGCTGCCAGAATCTAAATCCCAGTGCTGCGCTGGGGGCAGAGCTGCTTGGCCCGCTGGCGGTTGGCTTTGCCACCTGGCTGCATGGGCAGCGCGCGGCTATACCGGGGGCAAAGCTTGTATTCCTGGCGCGGGATATGTACCTGATGCGCCAGGTCTACGCGCTTTTGTACCCGCAGGAGCAGACCGCCTACTTGCAGGTCTCCCGCCGCAGCCTGTGCCCGCTTCTATTGGCGCAGCACCGGTGGGATCTGCTGCTGGCCGCTCTGCCGCGCCAATCCCTTACCGGTGCGCAGATCGCCGCCTATTGCGGTACCGCCTGCCCGATGGACCTGCAAGAAAAATCCTATGATTTAAAGCATGGACCCGATACCGCCCGCACGCTGCTGCAAGCGCTGGCCACGCCCCAAAGTGCCGCCGCAGTGTCCGCCTACCTCACCCGGCAAAACCTGCAGGCAGGGGACATCCTTGTGGACATCGGCAGCGGCGGCACAACCCAGATGCTGTTACAGGCTGTGTGCAATATAAAATTGCATGGCTGTCAGCTCTCTTGTGACGACCGACTGCGCGGGCGCTTGCGCGAAGATGAGACCGCCGTTTTTCTATTCGACGGCCGACCCGCGCCGCTGCTCTACTGGGCAGGCCAGCCCATGCTGGAACGCCTGATTTCCGAGGATGTGGGCGCGACCCTTGGTTACACCCAAACCGACAAAACCATCACCGTCCAGCAGGCCTCCCAGCCGCCCACGCCGCTGCTGGACGCGCTGCAAAAGGGAATCCTGCGCTTTGCGCAGGATTGGCAAAAGTCGTTTCTGCAAACCCTCGCTATCCCGCCGCAGACTGCCATCTCGCCTTTTCTGCGGCTGGTCGGCCAGCCTACGGCAGGGGAGACCGCCCTGCTGGGCGACCTGACGTGCCGCTGTTCTCCCGCTGGATGGGGCGCTGTATGCCGAGATCATCCAGAGCCGGGACAGCGTGAAGCGGTGCGCCGTATGCGGTGCTGCATTTACACCGAAATCCAACCGGGCCAAATACTGCCCGGATTGCGCGGTGCGGATGCGCCGGAAGCAAGAGGCCGAAAGGCAGCGGAAAAGATACCTGCAAGCTACGCAGTTAAGCCGCTGAATAGGCCGCCATAGCGGGCTTCTGGCAAGCGATTGACGGGGCGGCAATAGGATTGCTCCAATACCCGCCGGAACGGGTTTTGAAATGCGTAGAATATCCCCCATAGGAAAACGCCGGGCGCAGGGCCAACAGGCCGCCGCGTCCGGCGCTTTCTTATGGGCTGTTCAGGATGGCCCGGATCAGTCTGCTTTGCAATCGGCGCTTCATGTACTCGTCCACCCGCACATGGGGCGTACCGTCCAGATCGTAGAGCGTCCGAGTACAGAGCTTGTTTATGTAGCCCTCATAGTACCGCAAGACGCGCTCCACGGCCAGTGGATCACCAGCGCGGGCCGCCTCGATCACAGACAGGGACAACAACTCCCGCCCACAGAAAGTCGGCTGCTTCATTTCGGTTTCCTCCTTTCTTCCTCCAATCGTTTCCGCAATTCGTTCAGGGCCTTGGTGCGGTGCCGCTGGACGGCGCTGCGGGACATTCCCACAAGACTGCCGATCTCTCCGTCTGCCAGCCCCAACACACAATGCAGGATCAAAATGCCTTGCTCCTGTTCCGGCAGACTGGCAAAGGCAGCGGCCACCAGCTCGTCATGGATATGTAAGGCATAGCCATAGGCTGTGAATAGGATGCTGTCGCTTGGGTATTCGTCCACTGTGCAGAGCTTGTCCATTTCTTGCTGCGATAAGGCGCTGAACTCGATTTCTCGGTTCCGCTGGCGTCCCAAATCCCGCAGGTGGGTTCTGGCCTCATTGCGGAGAACAGTTTTACAGAAAGCGTCAAACCGGCAGCGTTCTCTATAACCATCAGGAGTGTACTTCATCTTCTCACCCCCGATCTGCGGGAGAGTGAGAAGCCGGGGCCGGTTGCGTCGCCCCCTGTGTCTATGTTGCTGCGGAAGCTCCGGCCCGCACCGAAAAACCGCAGGAATCGACAAAATTCGCCCGGCAGGTCGTAGACCCACCGGGCGAATATGAAAGCGTTATGAAGTTTCCTTACATGGTATAGTTCATATCGTTGGCCGGAGCTGCCCCCTGTTGGATACAGGCTTTTTTTAACAAGCTATGCTTTTGAAAAACAGGGTATATCAGCATGGCGGCTCCCTCCGTGGGCCGCCGATCCTGCGCCGAACAAAGGAAAGCGGCGGCCTTGATAACTCAAAGCCGCCGCTGGTCGTATGGGCGTGTCAAAAGGGCTGCTGTACGACGGCTTTTTTCTTTGCCGTCGTCCGGCATAACATCAAGTTTTTATATTAGATAAATAAATATAGGCATCTTCAAGTGATGCTTCGCAGGGCCAACATTCGATGTCAGGATGTGACGAACTGATTATTTTCATCAACAATCCATCACTTGTAAGTTGTTTCGCTGAAACATGGTATCGCTGTTCTACTTCTCTGGCTTTATTTTCATTCGATACCCTACACTTCCAAACATGACCTTGTGCCTGCTCAATTAGTTCAGACATATTGCCTGAATAGAGAAAGTGACCTTTTTTCATTACAGCGAGTTGATTACAGGTAGCAGCCAAGTCCTCCGTAACATGGGTTGAAAAAAGAACTGTTCTGTCCGCAGAGAAATCAAACAATAGATTTCTAATTCGGATGCGTTCTTCCGGGTCAAGCCCTGTTGTGGGTTCATCGACAATTAAAACAGATGGATTGTGTAAGAGAGCTTGGATAAGCCCCACTCTGCGTTTCATTCCACCGGAGAGCTGCCGATTTTTCTTCTTCTGATGTGCAGATAACCCTGTGGCCTCCAAATAATAGTCTATTTGTTTCTGGTACTCCGCTTTTTCCATGCCAGACATAATCCCAACATACTCCAATGCTTCACGCACTGTAAGATTGGGATATAGGCCAAACTCTTGCGGCAAGTATCCAATTTGCTTTTTGATGATCTCGTAATTTTCCGGCTTAACAGTGAGGCCGTTTATTTCAACCGTACCAGATGTGGGAGTAAGAAGTGTAACCAATATCTTCATCAGTGTTGTTTTTCCGGCTCCATTTTCCCCCAGAAGTCCATATATGCCATGTTCGATAGTCAAGTTTACATGATTTAGGACTTTCACACCCTTTTTGTATTCCATTACTAAATCACATACTTTTATTCCCATGTTTACACCACCTTTTTTTATTAAAATCCGGCTGCTGATTTACCAGATGTAGATTCCAGTACATTAAAGCAACTGCACATACAACGTATAATATTCTGCTCGGCCAAAAAGGAATTAAATAACCATCCTGAACAACTTCCCCTGACAGCTTGAATAGCTGTAATATTTCTGGTAACACACGAATGATCGTAGATGTCAAAAGCAGCCAAAAGAAGAACAGCAGGCCGATAGCAAGCCCTATATTCCGCATTAGATTTGTAGCGGTAAAGCAAAACGTTCCCATAAAAAACATACTTGCGGCGCAGGCACCCATGCAGGAAGCGTATAGACTTATGACGGGAACACCAGAATAGTTTGTAGGATGATACACTAACACGAAACCCCAATAAAAAACAGCAACTAAAACAATTAAATATAGTTGGCTAATAAAAGCGCGTTTTAGGATCGAACCACGTTTTTGTTTTATAGGGAATAAAGAGTAAGTGGAGATTCTTTCATTCATATACTCCATATAATAAATATCAGCCATGAACACGCCTGCAAGAAGCGCAACACTTGATTCCAGAACAGAAACAATCTCGTTATAGGACATAATTGGCCTTACCAAAATGATAATTACCATAAAGAGCATAGAATAAATGATCTTATACATAGGCAGTGCTATTTTTAATTCATACTTCATGTATCACGCCTCCTTTCCCATATCTGAATACTGGCAATAAGCAGAACAATAGCTAAAATCAAAAGAAAAATTTGATTGCTTACAATTCCAGATGGTATTTCTGTTTCAGTAAACAACTGAGGAAAGCGTATAAATATTGCTCCGGGCTTTACCTGATAGTGGTAATCCTCGGCGGAACTCAGCGTACCGATGTTGGCGTAAATGAAATACAAAAGCATTGCCGGAATTGCCGGAATTACGTTCTTGAACAAAATTGAAATAAAGAGCATAATGCAGCCTGTGAGTAGAATTCCGGGCAGATCATACATTATGATATTGGCCCAAATATCCCAAAGGCTTGTTTTGTATCCATAGCTGTTTCCTGCACTTACAGCGACAACATCGACAATCGCTGTTAGTATAACAACAAAGAGTAAGACCATTGAGATTCCAGCAATATATTTGCCCAGAACATAATTCCGGCTGCTGATCGGTTTCGTATGAATAAAACTGTAAATGCTTTTCCTCATGTCGCGCATAAGCAAAATTGCAAAAACAGATATTGTGAAAAGTATAGAAGTGATTCCGAGATAATCCGCATATTTTCTTCCCAAATAGCTCGTATATGATTCTTCCTGAAATACTGAATCCAAATATTGCTGCACCTCGCCAGCATCAGCTTTTTTATAGGCACTCATATTCCATACAGATTGAAAACCGACTATCCCATATTCATCAATGAAAAATTGTCTAATTTCTTGCACTGTCCAGCCTTTACTAAGCACTTCGTCCATTTGCTTTTGTGCATCCTCATGGCTCATTTCACATTCACTTACCAGATAGGCTTCCATTTCTTGTGATACATACTCCCACCGTTCGTTTTCCGGTGTCGGAATATACCCATCCGTAATGTTGCCATCGTAAGAATATTCCATTGTTTCTCCGTCTGGCTGAAAATCGTCATATAGTTTGATGTATGGCGATACGGTGATATACAGAATCACAACCATAGAAAGGACACCAATATAGGTAAGCGGACTTTTCAGCAGCAGCATAAAATCCTTTTTGACTAAACTCCAATTCATGCAATCGTCCCCCTTATCCGTTTTCTTATCCTAAGTATATCGGTAAAATAACTACAAAAAAACAATAGCGGTGATTTTCTTAAATCTACCGCTATTGCCCGATTCATGCAGCAATATTAAATTCCACGCAGGCACCTCCGCCCGGTGAGTTATATACCCGGAGAAATCCTCCATGCTTCTCACAAAGCATTTTGCAAATGTATAGACCCATGCCATAATGCTCTGTTCCTACGCTTTCGCCATGATAATAAGGCTTGACCGCTTTACTTAATTCGTCTGGCTGAAACCCTTTTCCATCGTCATGCACGCAGACATTCAATAGGGATTGAGAGTAGCGAAACTCCACACGAACACACTGAACCGAAAAACGCATAGCATTATCAATTAGATTTTCAAGAACTTCAAGGAAAATAGATATGTCCAAATTCAACTGTTGTTCTTTCAGTTCGCTATGCACCTCAAACTGCTTCGCATATTTTTGAGCGAGAACAGTCAAAATTGCTTCTGTTTTAGCAAGGAGATCGGCTTGGCTGACATACGCTCTGCTTATAATAATTTCATCCAAACGATTTATGTTTTTCATTGTGCCAGCAAAACAGGATATTCTTTCTGTTTGGCTCTGCAATTCTCCCAGCACTTCTATTACTTTTTCCTCTGATAATCTGTGCTTAGGATAGTACCGCAACAAATACTCAACATAACCTTTCATGACCGCCAGTGGTGTTCGTAAATCATGAGAAAAGGCTGAACGCATTTGCTTTTGTTCGTCTATCATGTTCCACATTGAGCTGTTGTTTTCTGCTAATTTTTCGCGCATTTTTTCAAATGCAGCACAAATCTGGCCTAATTCATCATCATAGACATAAGAGATTTTGAAATCCAAATCCTGTCTGCTTATTTTATCCGCAGCTTCATTTAATACTGAAAATGGTGTTTTCAACCTGCGTTTATAGAATAATGTGAGCGATAAAAAGACACCGAAAAGTGTAAAAAACAAAATGCACCAGCTTGAAATAAAATCACAAAGCTCTTTTGCTATACGATCTGATGGTATCATTATTTCCGGGGAGACATCGGGGATTTGCGGCACATCACCAAAAAGTTGAGAATATCCGTTTTGATACTCATATAGTTTTGAAGAATCCGTATACTTTAGCTGAATATTGTCAGAAATATTTTGTGCTGCGTCCTGAACTGCGATGGAAAGTATGATGGATATTGTTAATGATATTATTAAATACTTAAAAAGTGACCGTTTTATTTTGCTGCCCATCTATATCCACATCCCCAAACCGTTTCAATGAACTCCCTATCTGTATGTTCTCTAATCTTGTTACGGATTCTCCGAATCAATTCTGTTACATTTTTATTATCGCCATCCCTATCCAGTCCCCATAGTTTTTCATAGATCATTTCTCGATCAAAAACTTGTCCGGGATGACGAGATAAAAACGCCACTATATCAAATTCAGACTTTGTAAGTTCTATGACCTGATTATCAAAACTTACTTTTCGGCTATTCAGATCAATAATCAAATCGTTGTCATATCGAAATTCTGTTTTCCCTTGGATTCTTGCCTCTCGCCTTAAATGGGCTTCGATCCGGGCCAGTAATTCGCCAATCGAAAACGGCTTTACAATATAATCATCACCACCCGCTTTCAAACCGATAATTCGGTCTTTTTCTTCTATACGGGCGGATAAGAACAATATAGGGCAATGTACGCAGTCACGGATTTTTTCGCAAACCTCTATGCCGTCCATTTTGGGCAGGTTTATATCAAGAAGTATTATATCAGACTGCTTTTGGACTTGTTTTAGAGCTTGCTCTCCGTCAAATGCAGTCGTAACAGTATACCCCTCCATCTCTAAAACATCTTTTATCATATTAACCATACTTTTATCATCGTCTACAACCAAAATCTTTTCTTTCATGCGTTCCTCCACGGGCAAATCAACTCTAACTTTGGTGTTTTTCCAACACCTCATATATTTTGGAAAGGGTGAAGTTCAGTTTATCATAGAAACAGTCGGCACCATTTTTAATCACGGCTGCGGATAAGGCTTCATCCGCAGCCGCAGATACCGCGATAACAGGAATATCAATCCTTTGCAGTTTCATCCATACTAATAAGTCTATCACAGTTTCACCATACAATAAACAATCAGAAATAATCAAATCTGGCAATGTAGAGGATATAATCTGCTTTGCTGTTCTAATATCTCCACATGATACAGGTATCCAATGTTTATTGGAAGCAGCCATGCTAACGCCATTTCTATATGCAATATCGTTATCTATTATCAAAACCTGCATATTCAACCTCCGCTTATCACAGTTTCCCTATTTTAAGTTATAGTTTTAATTTAGTTTACAAGGAGAATGTCTACAAAAAGACAACAGAGAGGAAAACATCTTCCTGTCTACGCATTTAGGGGGCAAAAAGTCTACGGAAATCAAGGCTTTTCGGCGGTGGTCGATGGGGTGGCAGAATGATTTATCACATACCCGTCGAAACGGGCTTTGAAATGCGTAGGAAAATCTTTCCGCCGCTGGTTTTCCTGCCGGTTCTGTGGTATGCTGGAATAAGACAAAAAACGACAGGAGTTGACACGATGGCCAAACAGGAAATGTTACTGGACACAGCTACCATCAAGGCCGCCGTTGCAGGTGAGAAGTGGGCCACGGAAAAGGTGATCCAACACTACACCCCTATGATCGACGAGCTGGCCGTTGACGAAGATATGAAGCAGCACCTTATTTTGAAGCTGCTGGAAGAACTGCCACACTTCCCGATGGGGCAGGCATAAAGAAAAAGAACGCCGGACGCAGAGGCACACAGCCCCCGCGCCCGGCGCTTTGCGATGCTTAGATCACTCTTACACTTTATATTTCATATTGTATTGCTCTAAAACCACATTGATGATATACTAAGAAAAGAATATCAAGTGTGTATCTACAAGTTAAAAGAAAGGGAAAAATATACTATGCTCAAATCAATTATAACATTGATAGTTACCCTTATTGTAGGAGTTGTATTCATGGCAATAGGAAATGATTTCCTTAATGGATCTACTGATCTCGGTGTGATTGTAGCCGTTGCCGTAGCGGGGGCCTTGGTTGTGTTTTTTAATGGACAGAAAGGAAAATGAAAGGTACGATTACAAAATAGGATTTTTGATGTGGAGAGCTGATTATGGAGAATATATTTGATAAGTTCAAGAAATTAAATTTAGACACCTCGCCCATAGGTCTATCAATCGAATTGAGAGAACCATTTTTTTGTACGCCGATTGGAGCCCAAATTATTGGGTGGGATAATGGAATACATTATTGCTTTATCAAGGGATTTAAGGAGATTGTTTTTTGCGTAAATCCAGAAACGTGCTGTAATTATTATGTTTATCCACTTGCTAAAGATTTTACAGATTTTTTAAGGTTGCTTCTTTCTCTGAAAACAACAAATGCAATTCAACAAGTAGTGTGGATGGATAAAGATGCTTTTGAAAACTTTATGAATGATCCTGATGAAGTTAGATATACAAGTAGTGAGCCAGTGCAAAGCATACTTCAAAATATTTCCTCTAATTTAGAGGTTGAACCGATAGAAAATCCATTTGATTATATCAAAAAACTCCAAAAGGATTTTCCGTATAAAGAGATAAAGTTTACAGATGAATTTTATAATATAACTGGTTTAACACGGCAAGAGAATATCTAAAAAAGTTGCAGAGGACACTTTCAACAGTGTTCTTCTGCAACTTTTTTGTTGACTAATTAAACTTTTGATTTTTGTGAGATTTCTTTGAAAAGGATGCCGTTAATAACCAGCCCACCAACTTGTTACCTGTGTATGTGTTGCTTTTGGAAGATGAATCAGATTGCTATACGCATTACTTCCGCCGTATGCAAGCGGGCGAATATGGTGAACATCGTATAAACTGCGATTTAAGGTAACGCCCGTATTGGCGGTGTAAGTATTATAGTAGGTATCAGCTAAATTAGACGGACGAGTAGTTGTTGCACCTTTGGCATAGTTAGCAGGCGGCATGGGTAGGCTTTTCCCGCTTACAGAATCAGAAAAATTAAAATTCCAAGCGTGTCCTGTTCTATTAGAAAGTGCAGTTGTTGTTACGCCACTTCCAGAAGTAGCATTATCATAGTCCGTAATAGTGTAGGCAACATAATAATACCCTGTTTTTGCAGGAACTGTCCATGTGTAATCTACGCCATACTCACTGTTGGATGTATATGTATGGTAAACAGAACCCCCAACATTTGAGTAAGAGCCGGATAATGTTGTAAAACTCCCCTTTAATTGAGCTGTCAATTTAATATTTGGTTTCACAAAAGGAGAGGTTGGGCAATCAACATTAAAATACCAAGTAAATTCGCCGCCACTGGTTTTTTTAATTCCAGCACGGACAAGATAAATTTCAATTCCTCGCTCACTGGGAGTATCAGCAGATCCTTTAGGAACAGGGATGGCAACTTCGTCGAAAGTAAGAAGTTCACCATCCTCAACAAGCATTTCACCCGTGGTCGTATCGTAATGAGTGACTTGCCCGGAATCAGCGGGAGAGGTATCCATGACGGCTTCCAACTCATTCTGGTAGGGTTCAGCCGCAATAGCAGTAATCGACATTCCTATGGCCATCATGGTGACAAGCACCAAACTCACAATTTTCTTTAAGTGTTTTTTCAACATACAGTCATTCCTCCTTATTAGGTATCGTAAATAGAAAATGCCATCAAACTATCATCCCAATGGAATCACCTCTTTCATTCATTTCAATCGCGCAATCCCCTTATGTTTTATGGTAAAATTATACAAATTATGAAGTATAAAGTCAATATTATATGAACAATACAGTGTAATATACTAAAAAGCGCCGGACGCAGAGGCCATACAGCCACCGCGCCCGGCGCTTTGCTATACTTGGATCACTCGTCCGTGAAATGGAACTGCCGCGCCTCAAAGTCGGCGTCGTGCATGGCGTCCAGCTTGTCGGCGGTCTGGCGGGCCAGCGCCGCCATGTCCTCGTCCATGTCCGGCAGGGCGG
>ERZ773147.2251-NODE-2251-length-17278-cov-5.897637_pt1 | contig 17278 bp, 17 predicted proteins | sample MGYA00580851_ERZ773147 | MGnify/ENA primary metagenome ERZ773147 (study PRJEB29015, sample SAMEA2737818) | human gut metagenome | biome: human gut; feature: human-associated habitat; material: faeces | place: China | collected 2012 ... | reverse complement strand
TGTGGGACTGTAACAAGTCATCCACGTTCTGCGTCAGCCCCGTGCCGCAGGCACCATATTTGCGCATCCGCTTCCAGAGGGTAAACAGGAAATTCGCGCTATATTCGTGCTGGAACAGCAAATAGATTTCATCAATATAAAGCCATGTATTCTTGCCAATCTTGCGGTTTCGGATGATGCGGTTGAACACGCTGTCCAGCACAACGAGCATACCGACCGGCAGGAGCTGCTTGCCGAGGTCGCGGATGTCATAGCAAAGAATGCGGGAATTGGTATCCACGTTCGTGTACTTGGCAAACGTATTCAAGCTGCCTTCCGTGAACAGCTCCAACGCCAGTGCAACGTCCCGCGCTTCGGGTTCCGGCTGCTCCAGGAGCGCGGCATGGAAGTCTTGTAATGTCGGCACAACGCCAAGATAACCGTTTCGGATAAACTCGCGGTAGACCTGCGCGGTACACCTGTCAATGATGGATTTCTCCTTGGCAGACAGCTTGCCCGCGCCCACGAGCTGCTCGCAGAGGGACAATAAGAATTCGGATTTCAGCACAACTGGATTGTCACCGTCGTTGTAGCCAGACTCCATATCAAGAGCATTGATATGATTGGGTGAGGTCGCGGAAATTTCAATGACCTCGCCGCCCAAGCCTTCGACCAGTGGCCTGTATTCCGCTTCAGGGTCGATGATAATAATGTCGTCATTGGTAGATAGCGCGATCTCCGTAATTTCGCGCTTGGCGGCAAAGGATTTGCCGGAACCGGAGACGCCGAGAATGAAGCCGTTGCCGTTCAAAAGCTCCTTGCGGTCGGCAAGGATGAGATTCTTGGAAATGGCGTTCTGCCCGTAGTAGATGCCGTGTCGGTGCCGAATTTCCTGCGCCTTGAACGGCATGAGCACGGCGAGGGCTTCTGTGGTCAGCGTCCGCAGCGCGTCAATGCGCCGCAAACCGAGCGGCAGCGCGGTGATCAAGCCGTCCTGCTGCTGAAAGCTCAGTTTCGCCAGTTGGCACAGGTGCTTGCGCGCAATGGATTGGAGCGTTTCGGTGTCGCTGTCCAGCTCCTCTTTGCTGTCTGCCAGATGCACGAGCGTGACCACGGCGAACAGCATCCGCTGGTCGCGGGTCGTGAGATCATCCAGCATCTCGCGGGTTTCCTTGCGCTGCTGTTCCAGATCATACGGCACAACGGCAGAGAAGTTCTGGTTGCTGTTCTGCCGCCGCTGCCAGTTGGTGACGTTGGTTTCCACGCCGAGCAGTTTGTTTTCCACCTCGCGCACCGCTTCGTCGGTCGGCACGGGGATCATGTCAATGGAGAGCATCATGCGCCGGTTGAGGTCGGTCAGCTCCAGAATCATGCTGTCCTTGATGTAACTGGCGTAATCCTTGAGGAACAGGACGCGACCATAATGACTTCCCATCTTGAAATAATCCCGATGAAATTCCAGACTATCCGGGCAGATCGTGTCCTTGAGGTTGTGTCCACGCCTCATGGCAGATTGCAGGTCAAAGGGCAAGGATGACTCGTCCGGTCGGAAGAATCCCCGGAGCACATCCAGCCGTTCAGCGGCGTCCAGTTCGTTGGAGGAAGAATTGAGCCGCGAGAGCTTGGAGGAAACCTCACCCGTCACGCGAGAAAAGAATGTACGCGCTTCATCCACATTCTTTTTGTGAACGGAAACCGTGATAAACCGCTCCTGTTCCACGCTGGCGGAGCTGCCGGAGATTTTGCCTTCCAGCATCCCGTTGAACTCGTTCACGAATCCGTCGAGGCTGTCGCCGCGCTGCGGAAGCAGGACGGTATCTTCAAACGCCTGCCGGTTGACCTGCTTGTTGCAGATCGTGAGCTTGGTGGTCGAGCCGCTGTCCAGCGCATTGAGAAGCTCACTGTAGCCGAGGAACATCGCGGTTTTGTCCTCCTTCGAGGCAATGGCATAGTTGATGTCCGAAAAGCGCAGCGTTCTGGAATATTTCGTACCGAACTGAAAAATCCCATCCGCGAAGATTCGCTGGATGGGAATGACATCCTGTACGCTGCGCGGGATTTTGTAGGCTGTGCGATCCTGCTTGATGGTGTTGTTGAGGGTTTTAATCAAGTGTCAGCACCTCCCGCATGGAATTGGAATCCAGCAGCAATTCTGCATACAGATTCTGCGGATGATACGACAGCGTTCGCGGGCAGAGGATCTCGGAACGGATGACCGCCAGCAGGAAACGTTCCGCAGGCATGCCGTTGTAAGTAAAAAAGCCGCACATGGCAAACGGGAACGCCGCCAGCATGCACACCCAGCCGACCTCCGCTGCGCCGATGAGCGGTTTCAAGCCAAAATACGCGCCGATCGCCACGCCGATGGCGAGCAGCGCGAACACCATCTGCCGCAGGGATAAGCCGAACAGGATACTCTCCTGATACCGCTGGATTTCTTTGTTGATTTTCACTTCGATGATGAATCCCTCCAATTTTTCGGTTTTTCTTGGATTGACCCTTGAACTTTTCTTCGTTCCAAGCTAACATGGCACAAACTTTCTAAAGGAGGTCGTGCCATGTTGATGATCGTATTTGGGGCAGGCTGTTTGCTTCTGTCCGTATTATTTCATGCCGCGTCGCTGCTGCACCTTAGTCTGCCGCTTTTGTATGCGCTGATCGTGCCGACGCTGTTCTCCGGCTGGTATTACAGCCGCTATGCACTGGCGAATGGGATCTGGTATGCACTCATTGTCCTGGGGCTGATTTCTTGGATTGTGTCGCTGGCGCGGAAGATTGCAGGCAGGTAGTATAAAACCTATGCAAAAATCATTTGACACCATATATGACACCATGTTATAATAAGACTGAACAGAGAGGCAGAGGTGATGTTCCGTGTCAAAATGGGATAAACTATTGGCAAGGATCTGCGGATTATCGCGCGATCTTCGTTTTGACGAGCTGCGCAAGGTGCTGGAAAGCTACGGCTATGAAATGCGCCAGCCAAACGGCGGCAGCAGCCATTGCACGTTTCGCAAACCCGGCTGCGCGCCAATTACGATCCCTATGCACGAACCGATCAAGAAAGTCTACGTTATGATGGTAAAAGAAGTTGTAGAAAGCGAGGTGTCAAATCGTGAAGACGATTGAGTATTATATGAATCTTCCGTATCGTCTGGAGCTTGTTCCGGACACGGACGAAGGCGGTTTTGTAGCCTCGTATCCGGAGCTGCGCGGCTGCCTGACCAGCGGCGAGACGGCGGAAGCGGCGCTGAAAAACGCGCAGGACTGCAAACGCGAATGGCTGGCCGCCGCACTGGAAGATGGCTATGAGATTCCGGAGCCTACGTCTGATGACGAGTATTCCGGTCAGTTCAAGCTGCGGCTTCCGAAGTCGCTGCACCGCGCACTTGCGGAAAACTCCAAACGCGAGGGTATCAGCATGAACCAGTATTGTCTGTACCTGCTGACAAAAAACAACGCTGAATTTCGTCACGGCGCATAATAAATAAATCATAAGATGCAGAACCCTCCATCCAACTACGGATGGAGGGTTTCTTATCCAAGTCCCATCAATTCCCGGATGATACGGTCGGACATTTTGATGGAGCCGACGAGCACCAGCATATTGAACACCAACTCGCCAATGTAGTTCCAGACGACCGTTGCCGGGGCAAGTCCTTCCGTTACGACGGGTGGACTGGACGCGAATTGTGAGAAAATAATACAGGCCAGCAAAATGACACAGCCCTCCAAGCAGATGGCGGCGTAGCTTTTGATGAACGCCATACCGATACTGCTGGAGGGCTGTCCTGCGAAGCTCGACAGCGGGATCGGCGCAATCGCCGTCGCCATATAGAGCTTAAAAAAGCGGCCATAGACGGTCAGAATCATGACGAGTGACAGCACCCAGATGAACAGCGAACCGAGCAGCGTCACCGCCCAGAGCGGAATGCTCTCCAGCAGGCCGACATCTTCAATCGTCGACGCGATCTCAGCTGGCAGCGTGGATGCTTCCATTGCCGTGAGACCGGACGCGCCCATGATCGTCTGGATCGCGCCCTGCGCAATCGAGAACAGCGCCGTCATCAGCTCCATGCCGTAGGTGACCGCCGCCTGTGCCAGTACAAAACGGATGAAGCATTTGAATGCCACCTCCGGGCGTTTCAGCTCCGTAAAGCTGCCGCAGGTTTTCATGACGCCAATCACAAAGAACAGAACCAGAAGCGCATACGCGATTGCCTTCAGCGCGTCGTTGATCCCGACAATCACATTCCAGATCCCGCCGCCCTTGAAGTTCTCCGGACTGGTGGTCAACAGCGTCCAAATTTCCGACAGCTTGCTGTTCCACGTTTCCAGCGAGGAATTGAGATTATCTATGATCCAGTTTCCACTTGAGATGGTATCACCTCCAGTTGTATCGGGGAGAGCATTCTCGCTCTCCCCATATTCTTATCAGCCGGTGATCAGCGTCAGGATCTCCTTGGTGAACGTAATGACGATAATCTCATTTGCCTTAATGCCACAATCCCAACACCACATGGCGATATTGTAGTCAACATCGATAGAGAAAAGCAAATCACGAACATATCCTATCCCAAAGAATGTACATGCATTACATTAGAAAAACCACCCAAAGGAGAAACTACATATGAATTTTCTTGAGAAACAGAATTTCGACTTTCTTTATGACGGAAAAAGGATTGACGAATGCCCGCATCAGTTGACAATAACTACACATGAAGATACCTACCAACAACTTCATGAAGGCCGTGTTTGATAAGATGCTGGTAATCTAGAAAATGCCGACGCACAGCTTCGTTTTTTCTGATTTACGAACGCGGAATCCAGTCCGCTGACAGTTCTTCAAAATACGCATACGTCTCCGGTGTCAACTCCTTGAGCTGTGCCAGTATCCGTGTGCTGCCGGAAAGCCAGCACGAGAAGAACTCCGCGAAGTATTCCAAGCTGTTGCTTTTCGCGTGCTGCTTCATCGGCGCGGATGCAGCTTCCAGCGCGTACAGGTCTTTATCAATGGATAGGCTTTCAATTTCCGGATAAACCTTGAATGCCTCCATGATGCCCATAACTACATTAGAAAACAATTTTCTAACATCCCACACAAGATGTCCGTTTTCTTTCAGAACACCGTTGGGAAATCGATAAACTTCCTCAGTTCTGATTTTTTATTCTCCCGCCAACCTACAATGTGCCGCCCGGAGGATGCTCCGATATCAATTGCCAAATAGTAACGCAAGAATATCACCCATTCTTATGTTGTTAGTAAATCTCAAAACATAGATTTGTCCAATTGTCATTCCAGAATATCTGTTGTGATGAAATCCACGCCTATTGCTTTCATTTTCATAGCGATCTCAGGCTGATTAACCGTCCATACATTTACCTGCTGGCCCATCTCATGCACCGTATTTACCATTTCAGGAAGGAGACCTTCGTAATGCACATCCGCATCAAGAGAATACTGTTTCAGCGCATTAAGCACTTCCGAATCGATAGATACAACAAGATACTGAATCTTCTGCTTCGGAAGTAGCTGCCGCAAAGTGATCAGATTCTCCAAAACAAATGAAATAAAAACCGTATTCTCCAGCCAGTCCTCCTGCTTAATCAGCCCTATGATTTTTCTGATATCTGCACCATCAAAGTGGTTTTTTAATTCCAGGATACTACGCTTTCCATACTTTTTACAGATACGAATATATTCCTCCAATGTAGGAATTGCCAAATCAGGCCTTGTTTTGCCATCCATATCTTTCAAGGTAATTTTGCGCAACTCTTCTAACATACACCCCTCCAGATCGCGGTCTATGCCTGTTAGTCGGAGCATGTTATCATCGTGAAAAATGACATAGTGTCCATCCTTGGTTCGGTGCACATCTGTCTCGATTCCATAATAGCTCCGATTTCCCGCTGCAATAAATGCTGCATTTGTATTTTCACGCTCTAATCCACTCACACCTCGGTGTGCAATCATCTGCACATTCGCTAGGTTGACCTTTTCCGTATTATACACAAGCGTTCTTCCTTTCAAATTATCGCAATTGCACAACTAAAGCCGTACACCATCTCTATTCGGGTTATCTGGCAATCCGCGGGCTTTCCGGAAATTCTGAGGTGAAACCCCGTATTTCTTTTTGAATATTGTGTTGAAATAGGATACGGAGGAAATACCAACCGTATTACAGATTGATAAGACCGTATCATCCGTATACAGCAAACGATAGGCAGCCTGCTGAAGGCGAATATCGTTCAGATATTCCGTCATTGTACAACCCAGATAGCGTTGGAATGCTCGACACATATAAGGTCGACTGAAATGAAACGGCTCCAATATCAGGTCCAGACCTGCTTGCAAATAATCATTCATGTGGAATCTGCTAAGCAATTCTCTCAGCCACACGGGATAATAATCGATGTCCGTCTGAATCTCCTTCATCGTCAGAAAGTTCAGCAAGGAAACGCAAAGCATTCTTATGTGTGCATCCTTAAAAGCAGAATTGGAATCCAGCAGCAAAGATGCATTGGATAACATTCTCTCAAAATGTTCAATCTGCTCAAAGGGCAAGGAAATTACCTTTGATAAGCGATTCATCATATAAGCTTGCTTAAAATCCTGCCCTATAAAATCACATACAGATTCAAAGAACTCCGGGCGAATAATGATGTCCCGATGACGGCACACAGTATCCTGTGTCCGGTAGAAGCAGTGACAGTCTGTCAGATTCAAGAATACCATGTCACCAGGGTGCAGCATCCGTTCCATACCATTGACAGAATGCCGTATAGATCCATCGATGATATAGACGATCTCGTAAAACAGGTGATAGTGAGGAAGAATATCATCTCTTGCCGTCAAAATAGAATGCAATGGATTTTGAGGTGTCGTAACCCAGTCATTTAGAATCATTGGCTTCATATCCTGAACCATCCGCCTCACCTCCTGTTTCAGCACATACGGTAGATTGAGTAAATTCTATTACAAAAACATGAAATTCACAAGTTGCCCGACCTATTATACCTATTTACAGAATTTCACCGTTGGTAGCTATCACATCCCGATACCAACAAGCAGAATCTTTGATTGTACGCTTTTGGGTCCGATAGTCCACATAAACCAACCCAAAGCGCTTATCATATCCATTGATCCACTCAAAGTTGTCCATGATCGACCAGTACTGGTAACCCAGAACCGGAATACCTTCTGATACTGCATCTTTGATGCTTCGCAAATAACGGTGCAGAAAATCGATTCTGTTTGGGTCATGGACCTTTCCGTCCAAAGAAACCCAGTCAAAGCTCGACATACCATTCTCCGTAATCATGATTGGTTTCCCATACCGTTCATACAGAAATCTGCAACTCCAGTACAACACTTCCGGTGTCACATTCCAGTCCATAGAAGTTTTGGGACTTCCCGGATAGGCATATGGACCGTATTCCTCTGTCGAATCCAGATCTTCCAGTCCCTGATAAATGTTAAATCCATAGAAGTCCAGCGGTTCAGTAACAATCTCCCACTCTTCCTCTGTAAGCACAGGAAGGCACTCCCCAAAGATTGCTTGTGCATCTTCCGGAATTTTTCCGAAAAAAACGGGATCCGACCACCAAGTAATGCTGGATGTGAAGCTTTCCTTTTTCATAGAGAACGACAGTTTTCTAGCTCTTTCAATGCTTTCCGCATTCATATCTCTCGGAATGACAATTTCACCGGTAGGTGCCATTCCAACAATGGAATTCTGACAATTCTTGCGAATGATGCGCACTGCCTTTCCGTGTGCCAGATATACATTCTTAGAGATACGCATCAACGCTTCCGTGCTCTTTTTTTCAAAAGGTGCAAAAACACCAGCGTTTAATCCTGCGCCAATGAACAGCTGAGGTTCATTGAAGGTCATCCAGTATTTCACCTTTTTACCCAGGGCTGTTGTTACCACATCGGTATACTGCTCGAACCAGTCTACAACCTGCGGATTCTCCCAGCCTCCCAGTTCATATATGGCAGTCGGAAGATTCCAGTGGAACAATGTTACCATGGGTTCAATTCCGGCCTCTGTTAGTTCATTTACCAGGTCAATATAAAACTGAAGGCCCTTTTCATTTACAGTGCCGTACCCCTCCGGCATAACTCTAGGCCAGCTCACAGAAAAACGGTAACTTTTTAAGCCAAGTTCTTTCATGATGGCAACGTCTTCCCGATACCGGTGATAATGGTCACATGCGACATTGCCATTTTCATTTCGGATGATGTATCCGGTTTCCTGCTCAAATGTATCCCAGATGCCCATCCCCTTGCCATCTTCCAGATAGGCTCCTTCTATTTGGTGCGCCGCAGATGCTGCCCCCCATAGAAAGTCCTTACAAAATCCTTTTTCTGCCATTGTATCCTCCACCTATCCACTAAGTTATACTTAATCGTACTCCAGCTGTGGAACTGTTAACTCCAAAACGTATACGATCCCGGTGCAACAACACTTTCTTTACCGGTAATTACAATTGTTGCCGGAACCGCTGTCTTGATCTCATATCGGATACCATTTCCGGTATTGGTCCATTTTGAGCGGATTTCTCCATGTCTGGACATAATGGATGCCTCAAGCCATTCCAGTCTTTCATCCGGACTCGGCGCAATCCGCACCTTGGCAAAACCCGGTTCTGCCTCTACCGTCTGAATTCCAGCAGCCTTCTCATAGACCCAATCCGCCACCGCACCATATGCATAATGATTGTAGGAATTCATAATCGTGTTCCAGAGGCTTCCATCTTCCTTGATGCCATCCCAATGCTCCCAGATAGTTGTAGCTCCTTTATTCACAGAATAGAGCCAGGAGGGATACGCTTCCCTCAGCAGAAGGCTATACGCAATATCCGCATATCCATAGTCGCTCAGTACATGAAGAATGTATGGTGTTCCTACAAAACCGGTTTGTATCTTACAGCCGATTCTGCGAACCATTTCTGCCAGATCATCCGCCGTTTTCTGAGGATTCGGAGCAAGACCAAACTGTATTGCCAACGCATGCTCTGTTTGAGTCATATATACCGGATAGGCATTCCGGAAAGCACGAACAATGTTATTATGTAAAGCTTCATAGTAGGCAACATCTTTGCCGATTACTTTTCCTGCTCTTACCAGTAAATCCACAGAATGGGCATAAAAAGCGGAAGCAATGAATTCCTCGCGGCTTGCGCCTTTGTATTCATCAAGTTCTGCATCCAATGCCAGCCAATCGCCAAAATGTTCTCCACCGGTCCAAAGGCAGGGTGTTGTGGTCACATTTGTCACATAATCCACCCACCCCTTCATGCTGGCGAATTGCTCCTTCAGTACATCCGCATTACCATAGGTTAGATATATCTGCCAGGGGCAAATGGTTGCTGCATCGGACCATGCTGCACTTGGAGGAATACCAGGTAAATACTCTGGAACCGAACAACCCACCGCACCATTGTCTCTCTGGTCAGCAGCCATATCTCTGAGCCATTTTCTAAAAAAGCGTTCAACATCGTAGTTGTATGTAGCTGCTTTTACAAAAACCTGTGCATCACCGGTCCAGCCCAAGCGCTCATCGCGCTGGGGACAATCTGTGGGTACATCCAGAAAATTTCCTTTCTGCCCCCAGAAGATATTGGAAAACAGCTGATTCAATTTAGAATTGGAGCAGTTCAATGTGCCCGTCTGCCGGATATTGGAATACACCACAATAGCTGTAAACTGTTCCGGTTTCGGCATTTCGGCAAGACCCTCAATTTTGATATATCGGAATCCAAAGAATGTAAGGGTCGGATGCCATGTCTGTATTCCTTCTTTGCAGGTATAGCGGATTTCAGACTTCGCACTGCGGTAGTTCTCGTTGTAGAAATTACCGTCCTTGTCCAAGACCTCTCCGTGCTGGATTCGGATCTGCTCCTGCCCCTTTGACTCAACCGTAAATTCCACATAACCGGTTACTTCCTGCCCAAAATCAACGACTGTTTCTCCTCTTGGTGTGATGATCACGGATTTGGCTGAAACACGCTCCATTTCACGGATTTCATCGCCTTCCTGAGGAATCAGTATTTTTTTTGGCCAAGAAAGCACCCTTACACTTTGCCAGTTTTCTGGTTCAAAGGTTGCGTCATGGATTTCTCCATCATAAATTTCACTGAATCTGGTTCCGCTTTCCGCGCAAACCCAAGAGCTGTCCGTGTGCAGAATATCTTCCGATCCATCATAATACAGAATATGGATTGCACCCAAAATGCCGCAGGGCTGTCTCATTCGACCTTCTATATCTCCCGATCCAATACGGGAGCGCATCCAGCCTCTTCCTACAGTAACGGTTATTGAGTTATTTTCCTGAAGCAATTTCGTTATATCATATTGCTGATACTGCAGGCGCTTTTCGTAGGCGGTCCATCCGGGAGCTAGCACATAGTCTCCGACTCTCTGTCCATTCAATCTTGCCTCATATACGCCCAATGCAGTGAGCCACATTTCCGCCTTGATCACCGGCTTCGGGCAGGAAAACTCTTTCCAAAATACAGGACAGACACTACCCATATCTTCTTTAGGACAGATCCAGCTTGCTGCTTCCAACTTCATTTTGACATCTCCCTTTCTCTTCTTTAACTATACCAGTATTGAGGCAATCCTGCAATTCCCATACTGCCAAGCAAACAGCAGAAATGCTCAATTAAAGCCAATCTGCTGCTGTGCTGTCTAGTTTCCATGTACTTCTATGATACCACTGGGTGTACAGAATCTGCCTTCTGCGTTATGGATTCCGCATGGAACGGTGTCTGTTTGTTCCCACACTCCGGGTGCTATAGGTTTGATGCCCAATGCGTAAGCGCCATACAAATAGATAGGAATACAGCTCCATGCATGGCACAAACTTCCGGCGCGTTCAAAATCCTCCGCTCCATTATCAGTCTCCCAGAAGGTGGTTGCTCCGTTATAGAGCATCTTTCCCCATCGCTCAGCGACCTCATCGAATACCGATGTTCCATATGTTTCAGGTTCTTGAAGCAGTGCCTCATACACAAAAATGCTGGTTGCTAAACTGGCATGCACGAGTTTACCCTTGTAGATTCTTTCTCGCAAAGCCTTTTGCCTTTCAATCGGCACAATTCCAGTGCACAGAGCAAGGGCCTGTACCAGTTCTGAATATTGCACCTGCTGTTGATTTCTGATAAATGACGCATATGCTCCCGCTTCTAGGTTCCAGAATTGCTCCATTCCTTTCTGCAGAACTCTGATTTTTTCCTCAATCTCATCCGTTTCTATGTCGAGATATGTATGGATTTTACACATTCTCTGCATTGCAAGAATGTACAGCAGCTGCAGCGGTGCTTCCGCTGACAGAGAAAGCGTCTCCTCCCGGAAAATCGGTTCTGCGTCCAGCAACGGGGTCCATTCATAGAAATTCCAGTAGCAGGACTCTTGGAAGTTCCAAACGAGGCCGTCTCGCACATGGTTTTGAACCGCATCAAGAATTTTTTGCGCAGTCGGCAGCAACTCTTTGCCAAATGCAACATCTCCGCTGTACCTACAGTACTCCTCCAATGCAACAATAAACATGAGAGAAAAGGAAGGGATGGTCACAGGGGTCCGGCCCGGAGCACACAATTCCAAAAGGCCGTCTTCTCTCTGAGATAGCGCCAAAAGTTTCAAACTGGCTTTAGGCTGTTCCATCTCACCAAATGCATAGTAGCCAAAGAGCATCTGGCTTCGTGAATCAAAAGCATATAATGACTGTTCTCGCCATGGGGAGTCTTCATAATGCTGGTGTACACAACAGCGAAGTGTATGCTTTGCTGTTTCATAAATTCGATTGTGCAGATGGTCGCTGCAATGAAATGCACTTTCTTCTGAGAAGGGATAGTTCAGAGGGCGGATTCCTGCGGAATACACAATGGCCTCATGTCCATAAATGAACAGCTGAAGATAACGCGCTCCCACTCGATGGAAGTAGTGTGTGAACCTGCATCGCTCTGCAGGTGCTTCCCATTGAAAGGTAAAGTGTCTTCCGCCTACGTCCGTCCGAACACGCATGTCCTCCAGATGTTCTCCAAAACCGATATCCACACGGGTTGCCTCTGGGCATACAATATCCAAATCCAGATATCCGGTGGTTTCCAGTCCCATATCCATCACCAAATAGATTCCGTCGCCTTCGCTGCTGCTGATGCGAAGACCCTGGTCGGACGGAAAATAGATTGCATTGCCATTCGTTGGCTGAGGCAGTTCTTCGATTAGGGCAGATGTCTCCCTAAAAGCTAATGATGCATACTGCTGCAGGCCGCTGTCATGCGCCGTAAATATTCCATGGGTTACGAGCTGGGCATTCTGTTCGTCTCCAAGCACCAATTCGTTTACCGGTCTTGACACAAACATACATTCCTTATTTACGACAACTGAATTATTCCACTCATTTTCTCTATGTTTTTTATAAACAAATCCGGCACCTAACTGAGGGGTGATATTCTTCATAGGACCGCTTTGATAGCAACTCATCATTCTCGCCCGGGTTAACTTACCGCTTGTGCACAGAAGTTTGCCCCCCTGCCAGACCTCAAAGCGGAGACCCGGTGTTTCTCGTCTGGTAGTGTGAGAATCAACGCCGCAGTAAAGTGTCTGAATTACCAGTTCATTTCGCAAATTTGTGCTTGCGTTTTTCAACACCACTTTCTGCACAGCTTTATAAAACGGATAATCCGGATACTGCGTGGAAGGCAGATACTGCCCGTTAAGGAATGCGGCATATTGTCCTTCCACGCTGATCAGAAGCTCTATTTTTTCACTGGATACTGTTTCAAAGGTATCGAAAAACTCTACATAACAGTTTACATCCGGCGCATTATCCATCCATATCCAGTCAGATGACTTTGAAAATAGTTGTTGCATTATATTCCTCCTGAGTCAAGCTGGCCTTAACCTTTGACACCGCCTCCTGTAACACCTGCCACAATTTTTTCTGACAGGAACAGATACAGAATAAAGGTTGGCAGGAACACAATCATAATAGACGCGAACAAGCCAGCCCAATTTCCTGTGTATGTCATAGAGGTGATCATGTTCTGCAGGCCCATGGAAAGTGTTCGTATTTTATCGTTTCCGTTGGCGAAAATTAGCGCAATAAAATATTCATTCCAGATACCCATGAAATTGAAAATCGTCACAGTAATAACACCGGGTGTGGCCATGGGCATGATGATTTTCCAGAGCGCCTTTCTTTCTGTACACCCATCGATCATGGCTGCTTCAGTAAACGCACTGGGAATCGTGGAGAAAAATGCAGTCATATAGAATACCGTATACGGAACATTCAATGTGGTATACAGGATGATCAGCGTAATTAAATGTCCAACGAGCTTTGCCTTAATGAACCAGATATAAATCGGAATAATCAGCATAACCTGTGGGATGCTCATAGCGGTAACAGTAGAATTCATGATGAGTCGCTCGCCAAAAAATTTCTTTTTTGCAAGAACATAGGAGGCAGGACAAGCAATCAGTAAAACCAGAACGCAAGAAATACCTGTCACCATCAAACTATTCTTGAAGTAAGTAGAAACATTGTTATATTTCCATGCATCTGTGTAATTTTCCAGATGGAAACCGCTTGCAAGTACGCTGTTCGAAAAGATTTCTCTTGTTGTGCTGAAGGAAGCTGCGATGATCCAACCAAGCGCAGCACACCAAAATGCCACCCACAATACAAGAGGGATGTAGCGCAGTAAGCCAATTGACTTTCTAATTGTGATCGTACGACGGGTCTTCAATATTCATACGCCTCCTTCTTCATCAGGTGATTCAGAATAAAATAAGCCACCAGAACGATCACGGCAATGGTCACGCCGATTGCTGCACCGCCGCCAACATCTGTATTCGCACCGCCTACGCCGGCTTTATTGCCAGCACCAAATATCTGATCGTACAGATAATAAACAGGAGTTACAGTAGTTGCCGAAATTTGTGCAGAGAACATTTTTGCCCATGTAAAGAAGTTCACTGCGCCGATGGTCCAAAGTGTGACTGCAGTACGGGTTACATCCCGAATCAAAGGAAATGTCAGCTGCCAAAAACGCGTCCATGCATTTGCACCGTCCAAAGTAGCGCTTTCGTAAATATCTTTGGGGATACGTTCAATGCCAGCTAAAAAAATTAACATAAAATATCCCAAAGAACCCAGAGCATAGGAAATGCCCCAAAACAGATACGTTGGACTAGTCCAGTTAATCTTTGCCAAAGCCGTCAAGCCCAAGGAAGTAAACAGGGTTTTCGACAAGCCGTACTTGATATTAAACACATACTGGGTCCACATGGTGGATAATGCCACCGCATTGACCGTGTTAGGAAGATAAATCGCAGAACGCCAAAAACTCTTACCCTTTACACCAGAAGCAATAATAACCGCATACATTAGTGCCAGGCCAATGGTCAGCACGCCGCCAACCAACCAAATCCGGGAAATATTTTTAAGAGAAGTTAAAAAAAGGCTGTTCGTAAACATCGATGAATAGTTTGCAAAACCAACAAATTCCCATTTAGACATGGGGCTACTGATTGCCGGAATTTTGTAGAAACTCATCAAGATGGTTCGTAACAGCGGGTAGGCGAAAATCGCCAAAAAACATATAACAGCCGGTCCAAGATTGGTGGCTACAAACAACCGATCGCGTTTTTTCATAGGCGTTATCCTCAATCTGTAAATTTACGAAATGGGGCCATAAGGCCCCATTTCTAAGTCTAAATACTGTGATTAGCCAAGCTGAGCCTGGACTTCTGCCACAAACTCTTCTGCGGTAATGTCACCGGAGAGCAGCTTTGCAAAAGAAGCATTCACAATACCCTGAATATCACTGTCAATAACTTTAGCATATGCCCAGCTAACAGCATTGGTTGCTTCTTCCATAATCTTGCTGCAGTCTGCCAGGTTTTCAGGCAGAGGAATGCCGCCGATGACGGGGAGGCACTGGCACTTCTCAACCAGATCAGTCTGAGTCTCCACAGAGGTTAACTCTTCAATCAGCTTCACAGCTGCTTCAGGATTTGCAGCGGTAGTGGGAACTGCATAATACTGAACACCGGTCATGTAAGTGGTGTAGGGTTCCTTAGCGCCGTCAGGGCCGGGGAAGAACATGCAACCCCACTGGAAGTCCTCGCCAGCAATGGAAGCGACCTCATTGGGCAGCCAGGAACCATTGTAGTACATAGCGGTGGTACCCAGAGCAAATTCGGTGTTCTGGGCGGTGGGGAATACGAAGGAGCCGGTGCCTTCAGTGAAGTAGCCCTTTGCGTTCATTTCTTCGTAATCCTTTGCCATCTGCAGGACAGCAGGATCATTCCACAGGTCAGTACCGGTGGTGCTCATCAGTTCGGTGATGCCGTCAACACCCAGCATTTCGCCCAGGTAAGCGGTGTACAGCAGGGGCAGATAAGCATCGTCAATGGTCATGGGTGCGTAACCTGCGTCGACGATCTTCTGGCAGCAATCCATGAACTCGTCCCAGGTAGCGGGCAGCTTGTCGATGCCAGCTTCGGCAAAGATAGCCTTGTTGTAGAACACTGCGCCAACGAAGGGCTGAGAAGGAATGTAGTACCAGGATTCGCCATCACTTGCCAGACGCTTAACATACGCAGCCATGCCTTCGGTGATGATCTCATCCAGAGTAGTTGCTTCCACGTACTCAGTGATGTTCATGCAGAACTCTTCACCCATACGATCGGGAATACCGGAAGACTCAATCACATCAATAACAGTACCGGCTTCAACGCTGGTACGCATAATGTCCTGAACCTCACGGCCTGCCCAGTTGACTTCAACCTTGTAACCAGGGTTTGCGGTTTCGAACCGTGCAATAGCGTCCTTGAGCACTCCGGCCTGGGTCTCGTTTTCGGACCACATGGACCAATAGTGAATGACAATCGGTTCTGCATCAGGTGTTGCGGGTGCATCAGGTGTTGCGGGTGCATCAGGTGCCTTGGTCTCGACAGGTGCATTTGCTGCGCCATCGTCAGCAGGCTTTTCGGCAGGCTCGGTGCCACAGGCAACCAGAGACAGTACCATCAGGCACGCCAGGAACAATGCGAGTAATTTTTTCATTATCATGCCCTCCTAAAGTTTGTGTTGTATTATTGCTTAATACAATTACAGTATACAAACTTTTGCCATCATATTCTATACACTCGTTGCCACGGGCTTGCTCTCTATTGACCTACTTCGCATTTTATACCACCTTTAAACCATAATTTTAACCAGATGGTATTTTGCTAATTTACTGTTAATTAATGTGCATAATGGTTGATTCTAAACGATTAATTCGATTTGCCTTTGTTTATGATTCCAAAAACAAAACTACTCCATAAGAACGCATCTTTTTCTCGGAGATGTATGTACGCACAGGGCAAACAATTCAATTCAATACGGGAAGATCATATATTGATATTTCCTGACTATAACCCATCAATAAGTATCTGTCTGAGATTCTCTCTGCAAAATACCTTACGAGAGTGCTTCAATCTTGCTATGGTCAACTAAATTCTTTTGATACAGACTTTCGGCCACGGTGCTATGTTATTCATTGTAGATCAACTCCTCTCGGACAATTGCTTCTGCTCTGGCTACAATGTTGTTCATCTGCTGAGTCCAGCAGATGGAATCGGCAGCTTTCAGTGCTTCCGTGATACCCTCTGTGGATATCAACTGGGCAACCAGGGTTTCCAAGCGCTGCTGGGCCTGCTCGTTCATGTCGGCAAGATATGTCCAAAGATTGCCGGACAGAACCAAGTTGTTGAACCGGATGGGGTGGTATTCTTTGAGATAGTCCCGGTGCATACGGCCCCATTTGCCGATGGGACGGGTTTCCTCCGTTAGTTTCAGATCCGGGAAATAGTCCCCGGTGCGGATATACTGGACACTCATGTGTATTCCTCCTTTGCTATAATCATTGTATCGGAGGAAAGTCTATTAGGGTTGACCAACAAGCTATTCAATATTGGTTTTTGCAATCTATGTTTAATGTTTGGGAGCATTCTGAAATGTTTGCACCTGTAGATAAGGCAAAACCAGAAACGCTATGGCATCAATATCGTCCGTTTCATGTGTTGTGCGATTTCTTCCAAAGAAATGGATTTGGCGGGATTATTTATCGAAGTACTGTTTATCAAAAAGGCATATGCCTAGCTTTGTTCGATATTTCTACGGCAATATGTGATGAACGTACAATAACGCAATATGATGCCGCAAAATAAGCCCGCGTTTCTCATCCAATTCGTTCAGCAGCTTCATGGCCTTCTGCGAAGCGCAGGAAAGTG
>ERZ773147.2249-NODE-2249-length-17294-cov-3.814606_pt1 | contig 17294 bp, 11 predicted proteins | sample MGYA00580851_ERZ773147 | MGnify/ENA primary metagenome ERZ773147 (study PRJEB29015, sample SAMEA2737818) | human gut metagenome | biome: human gut; feature: human-associated habitat; material: faeces | place: China | collected 2012 ... | reverse complement strand
TGCGGCTTCCTCGGGATGCTGCACATGGAGATAATCCAGGAGAGGTTAGAGCGCGAGTTCGACCTTGACCTTGTGACGACTCTGCCTTCCGTTATATATAAGGTCGTAAAGACCGACGGCAGCACCGTCATGGTCGACAATCCCCACAACTACCCCGACGTGCCGTCGATCGCCGAGGCATACGAGCCGTATGTCAAGGTGTCGATCATCACGCCGAATGAGTTCGTCGGCAACATCATGCCGCTGTGTCAGGACAGGCGCGGCGAGTACAAGAACATGCAGTACCTCGACACCCGCCTTGTCGAGCTGCATTACGAAATGCCGCTCAACGAGATAATATACGACTTCTTTGACACGCTCAAGGCGCGCACCAAGGGCTATGCCTCGCTCGACTATGAGCTGAGCGAATATAAGCCGAGCGACCTTGTCAAGGTCGACATGCTCTTAAACGGCGACCAGGTCGACGCGCTCAGCTTCATCGCCCACCGGGAGAAGGCCTATGGCCGTGCCCGCAAGCTCTGCGAAAAGCTCAAGGACAACATCCCGCGCCAGCTCTTCGAGGTGCCGATACAGGCGGCCATCGGCGGCAAGATCATCGCGCGCGAGACGGTCAAGGCCATGCGCAAGGACGTGCTTGCCAAGTGCTACGGCGGCGACATCACGCGAAAGAAGAAGCTGCTCGAAAAGCAGAAAGAGGGCAAGAAGAAGATGCGCCAGCTCGGCACGGTGCAGATACCGACCGAGGCTTTCCTCGCGGTGCTGAAGCTCGACGAATAAGTAAAGAAATAAAAAATAAGACTGTGTACATTGCTTTCAAGCGATCGTACACAGTCTTTTTATAATAGCCGCCGCGCAGCCTAAGCACATCCGGTGCGCGGGCGGGTTATTATCAGCTTGTCAAAAAAGTCCTGTGAGGGCTTTTTTGACCGCGCTTTCCGCCGAGCATTTTGAAAGTGTTCAAAATGCTATTACCGGAAGCCTTGATGTATCAAGCCTTTCGGCGGCGGCTTATCCAATTTGAGGCGGGCCTTGTCTCGCTGCGGCTCGGTCACGTCACGGCTCTGACATGCCCCCGGCATGTCATTCACTACCGTGCCGCCGCTGCGCTACCCCTCAAGCTCCCCCGCTGCTCTATTATCTGACTTCAAAACATAGCTTTTTGACAGTCTGATTATCCCATTCTGTCCGTCCCGAAGAAGAACAGCGCCACTGTACCCGGGCCGACGTGGGAGCCGGTCACCGGCTCATAGCATACGCTCAGGCACTTGCCGGTAAGCCCCTTGTCGCGCAGGCGCTGCACGAGGTATGCCTTGCCCTCCTCGTTATCGGCATGGGCGATGCCGATAGTCTCGGTCTTGCTCAGGGCAAGCTCCGCATAGCGCTCGGCAAGCGCGTCGAGCGTGCGCTTCATACCGCGCACCTTGGCCTTTACGACTATCTTGCCCTCATAGTCCCCGATGAGGATCGGGTGGATGCCCAGGACGTTGCCGATGATTGCCGCCGCGCCGCTGACCCTGCCGGTCTTTTTCAGATATTTGAGGTCGTCCACAGTGAAGCTCTGGCACATACTCGGCACCTGCGCGCGGATGTCCTCTTCTATAGCATCGAGCGAGGCGCCGTCCTTTAACTGCTCCGCCGCCTTGATGACGAACATCCCCTCGCCGAGGGATGCGGCGAGCGTGTCGATGACGACGATCTTTCTGTCCGGGTACTCCTCGTCAAGCTCCTGCTTTGCCATGAGTGCGGCGTTTGCCGTGCCGCTTATGCCGCCAGACATACCGATATATAATACATCCTTGCCCGCGTCGAGCGCGGCCTTGAAGCGCTCGATGAACGTCCCTGCGTTCACCATCGAGGTCTTTACCTCGCTGCCGGCACGCATCGCGGTATAGAAGGCCTTGCCGTCAAATTCTCTCTCGGGTATGTATTCAACTCCGTCTATCGTGTATGAAAAAGGGACTACCTCAATGCCGTACTCGTCGATGATCTCAACGGGGAGGTTAGCGGAGGTGTCTGTAAAAAGCTGAGTCATTATGTTTCTCCTTAGAAGTTATAAGCGCTGCACGCTGTTATTAGAATAACGCAGTTCATACCGAAACTGCAAGCTATTGTCTCTATTCCACGCTCTACGAAACATAGAATAAGAGTAGAACCCCTTGATTTCAGGGCTCTACTCCGAGTATAGCCGTATCTTCTTCACTTGCCTGCCGCGGCTTTCAGCCTCTCCAGCCATGCATACGGTACGTCGAGCTCTCCCTTGCCGACGCCGAGGCTTATCGTGGGCTTGTTCGCACCGTGGAAGTCGCTGCCGCCGGTTTTCAGCAGCCCGTACTCTTCCGCGAGTCCCTCAAGGTAGGCCGTCTGCTGAGCGTCATATCCGGAATAGCGGCACTCCATCCCGCGCAGGCCGTGCGCCATGCAGTGCTCTATAAGCTCGCGCAGCTCCGCGTCGTTCTTCTTGTACTGGAACGGGTGTGCCAGCACCGCGACTCCGCCCGAGCGGCATATCGTCTCCACCGCCATTTCTATCGGGATGATCGTGCGCGGCAGATAGTACTTCTGTCCCTTCTCAACATAGCGCTGGAACGCATCGTTCACGCTCTCGGCAAGCCCAAGCTCATAGAGCATCCGCGCAAAGTGCGGCCGGCCTATGGATTCGCCGAAGCGCGCCCTCATCTCGTCATAGTCAAAGGGCAGGCCGTCCGCCGCCATGAGCTCCGCCATCTTGCGGTTCCTGTCGTTGCGGTCGTTTATCACCCAGTCCAGCACCGGGCGTAGCTCGGGCGACTGCGGGTCTATGAAATAGCCCAGGATGTGTACGGCCACTCCGTACTTTGTGCTTATCTCTATCCCCGGCACGACCTCTATTCCGAGCTTTTCCCCCGCCTCGGCGGCTTCAAAATATCCGGACTCCGTATCATGATCCGTTATCGCGATGGCTTTTAAGCCGATTTTCTGCGCAAGCGCAGCTACCTCCGCCGGGGTGCATGTCCCGTCGGACGCCGTGGTGTGTACGTGCAGGTCTATCTCTCTCATGCGCGCACCTTCTCCATGAGGCGGTTCGCCTTCTCGTATATCTCTTCGGGCGCTTCGCCGATGAAGAACTCGCCGTTTTCATAGAGGATGCGTCCGTTCACCATCGTCAGGCGCACGTTCTCTTTGGAACCGGAGTAGACTATATTCCGCGCGATGTTATTGAGCGGCTGCATGTTCGGCCTGTGCAGGTCTATGACGACGAGGTCCGCAAGCTTCCCCGGCGCGATATCGTCCGCGTCATGAAGTCCCATCGCGCCCGCCCCGCCGGCGCAGGCCATTTCAAGCACGCGGTCGGCGCTCCCGGCTGCGGCGTCCTTATTCGCGATTTTTTGCAGTACGCTCGCAAGGTACATTTCGCGGAACATGTCCAGCGCGTTGTTGCTCGCCGCGCCGTCCGTGCCTATCGCCATCGGTATCCCCGCCGCGGCGAGCCTGTCCAGCGGCGCGATTCCGGAGGCGAGCTTCGCGTTCGAGCCGGGGTTCGTCACCGCCCAGAGCTTCTTGCGCGCGAAAAGCTCAATGTCCCCGTCACTCATCCACACGCAGTGGAAGCCGCCGCCGCCGTAGGCGAACATGCCTATGCTGTCCAGAAGCTGCGGCGGGGTCATGCCCCAGCGCTCTACGCAGCCCTTGACCTCGCTCTCCGTCTCGCACAGGTGCATGAAGCAGGGCTCCTTGTACTTTTCCGCAAGAGAGGCCATGTACTTCATGCGCTCCATGCCGGTGGTGTACTCGGCGTGGATGCCGAGCCGGTAGGAAACAAGCTCGTCATAATCGTTAAAGCGCAGGTACTCGCGCTCGATGTTCTTCTCATCCGCGTCAAAGTTATTGAGCGCCGAGCATATCACCGTGCGGAAACCGCAGTCGACATTCGCCTTGGCGTAGGCTTCATTGCGCATATACATGTCAAAGCTCGATGTGATACCGGAGGAGAGATATTCCATTATCCCGAGCTTTGTGAAGGTGTATAGCATCTCGTCATCGAGCTTTGCCTCGTTCGGGAACACCTGCTGATAAAGCCAGTCACTAAGCGGCATGTCGTCTGCAAAGGAGCGCAGGAAGGTCATCGCTGTGTGGGTGTGCGCATCCTTGAAGCCCGGCATCAGCAGGTCGCCGCGCAGGTCGATCTCGCGCTCAAAACGCGGCGCATCCGCGCGCTCCGCCCCGACGTAGGCGATGCGTCCGCCGTCCGTCCATACCTCGTCCCGGCTTATTTTTATCCCGCCGGTAAAGCTCAGCACCCGGCCGTTATAGAATCTTATCATCTGTTTTTTGCCTCCAGCCGCGCGCACATCGCGTCATGCGCGGCCTTTTCAAAAGTATCGTCAAGCGGCTGAAGCTCCGCCGCGCCGTATTTCCTCTTAAGTGCCGTTTTCAGCAGCAGGTCGCAGAACTCCGGGTTCTTCGGGAGCATCGGCCCATGGCTGTAAGTGCCGAAAACGTTCTTGAAATGCGCACCCTCGGTGCCGTCCTCGCCGTTGTTGCCGAAGCCGGAAATTATCTTACCCAGCGGCTCGATACCTGAGCCGAGCCATGTCTTTCCGCTGTGGTTCTCGAAGCCGACAACGACGCTGCCGCCGGCGTTTTCGGTGCATTTGAACTCATAATTGCCGATCATGCGCTTCTTGCTGCCGACCGTGTACAGCTCCAGCGCACCGATAAAATCACAGCGCTTGCCGTCATAGGTCTCGTAATATTCACCGAGCATCTGGTACCCGCCGCAGATCGTGAGGAAGGTGACGCCGTCGTCAATGGCGGCCTTTATCTCCTTGCCGCGTCCCCGGTGCAGATCCTCAAGCAGCACCTGCTGCTCGAAATCCTGCCCGCCGCCGATGAAAACAAGGTCGAACCCGGCGAGGCTCTGAGTTGAACCTATGGGCATTTTCGTGACCGCCGCGTCTATTCCGCGCCACTGCAGACGGCGCTTCATACAGATTATATTTCCCCCGTCGCCGTAGAGGTTCAGGACGTCAGGGTACAAATGACAGATCTTCAGTTCCATGCTTCCGCCTCCTCAGACCCAGAATTCGTCACCGCCGCAGCGGCGGATGACAGCCTCGCGCAGCTCGAGCATCGCGGTATAGGTCGGCATGATGAACACCGGCTTATCCTGCTGGGATATCCACTGCACAAGGCGCTCGTAATCGCGCTCGGTCGAGATATGGTCACCGGCTACACCGGCGTATTTGATGCGCACAGCCATGTCCTCCGCGCGGTCACCGGAGACTATGACGCGGTCTATATAGCCCGACATCGCGGTAAGCTCCTCAAAGTCCGCGTCCCATATCCATGAGACATCCGTGCCGTCCGCTCCGCGGTCGTTGAGGCAGACGATGAGAATGAATTTTTCCTTGATATTCTCCAGAAACTCGATAACCTGGTTGCAGCCCGCGGGGTTTTTGACAAGCATCATCTTCGTCCCGGCCTTGCCGAGGTCGAACTGCTCCATGCGCCCGAAGCCGCATTTGAAGTCCGCGATCGCGGATATCGCCGCCTCGGTGCCGAGTCCCATCTCCGTCACGGCGGCGACAGCGCCGATGGCGTTATAAATATTATACATGGCCGGGAGATTCACTTCGGCCAAGTATTGGCTCCCATTGACCATCAGGACGACGCTGCTGCCGTTTGCGCGCTGCTCGACGACGTTCGTGACGGCATATTCGGCCTTCGGACGGTGGTAGCCGCAATGGGTGCAGCGGAAATTGCCGAGGTGGCCGTAGCTTATAAAATCATATTCGTATTCACTCTTGCAGTAGATGCAGTGCGACGCGTCGGAAAGCTCCGTCTTGGGTCTGGAAGGTGCAGCGCCCTTATCGATGCCGAAGAACACGGCGCGGTTCGGAAGGTCGTTTGCCAAAGACGCGGTGAGGGAGCAGTCGGCATTGAGGCAGAGCACCGCTTCCGGAGCGCCTTTTATACCCTCGCGGATATTTTCAAGGGTATGCGTCACTTCACCGTAACGGTCGAGCTGATCGCGGAAAAGATTGGTGACGACGATGACCTGCGGCTTGAGCTGGGAGAACACCTTGCGCGCCGCGGCCTCGTCGCACTCAATGACGGCATACTCCTTACGGCACTTGCCGGACAGGGAGCTGTTGATGACAAACTCCGTGGTTATGCCGGAAATGAGGTTAGCCCCCGAACGGTTGGCAAAATAACTTTTGCCCTGCTCAAGAAAGGCCTGCTCGATCATGCGGGAGCTGGTGGTCTTGCCGTTTGTGCCGGTGACGGCGACGGTCCTGACGTCCTTCGCCAGAAGGCTCAGCAGCTCAGGATATATTTTGAGCGCGATGCGGCCGGGCATCGCCGTGCCGCCGCGGTGCAGGATACGCGAGATAAGACGCAGCGCCTTGCACACCAGCATTGCCAATACTGCTCTGAAATTCATAGGCGGACTCCTTGCTGTAAAGATAGTTGCGAAAACAACTTATATAGTATAACACAAGTATATTCGCTCAGGCAAGAAATTTGCCTGAGCGAATACTGCTTACGTTTTTTTATACACCGTTACCGCTCTGTCAGCGGAGAGGAAATAGAGCACGCACTCCTTGACGGGCTTGGCGCAGATTCGGTACAGGGCTTCGGCGTAGGCCATGAGCTGGCCGCGGTAGAGTTCACTGCGGGCGGCGATGTCTTCCTCGGTCTTGACGTAATCCGTCTTATAGTCGATGATGACAAGCTCGCCGTTCTCCTCGATGCAGCAGTCGACAACGCCCTGAAGCAGCAGCTCCTCACCCTTTGCCGCGTCCCCGTAAAGCTTATCCGCATCCATGAGCAGAGAGAAGCGAAACTCACGCATCGGCTTTTCGGCGGCGAGCATGCGCGTACCCAAGGGGGAAGCGAACAGGCGCTCTACCGCGCGGGCATTGACGGCCTCGGCCTCGCGCGCGGAGATGAAGCGCGCGGCGCGGAGACGGTCGATCTCCGACCTTATGCCATCAAGACTACGCCCTTTTGAGAAGTCCATATATTGCAGCACAAGGTGCGTCGCGACGCCGCGCTCCGCGGCGGTGAGCTTACGCTCCGCCCCGCCAAGCTCCGGCATACGGAAGCTGTAATTGGCCTCCTGCACGAGCCGCTCCCCGTCGGGGTCAGGCTCGGCATGGCCTTTGAGCTCGGTAGCCGTGACCTTAGAGGGCAGGTCGACGGCCTCGGCATAGGGATAGCGGAAGGCAAGGCGGCGCTTGAGTTCTGAGAGCATTTCGGCGTCTGCATCCAGCGCTTCGGCATCGGGTAACTCAGTGCTCTCCGCGGTATCGGCGGTACTGCAATAGCTGAGGGTCAGGTTCTCGCCGCCGTCGGCAAGGGCGGCACAGATGAGCCAGCTCACCGGGGACTGCGCCTGACTGAGCACCTCGGGAGCCATCGGCCTTGTGACGGCGGTGCGGAGCTTTTCGACAGTGCCTTCCGGATCCTTTAGGGCGGCAGTCATGAACAGGCGCTCCTTCGGCCGGGTGAGGGCGACATAGAGCAGGCGCATTTCCTCCGAGAGCATTTCCCGCTCAAGGCGGAGCCTGATGGCGTTGCGCGCAAGGGTGGGATATTCTATGCGGCGCTTGAGGTCGATGAGCTTCGGACCAAGGCCGAGCTCCGGGTGGACAAGGACGCTCTCGCGGCTGTCCTGCCGGTTGAAGCGGCGGGCGGTATCGCAGAGGAACACGACGGGGAACTCAAGCCCCTTGGACTTATGCACGGACATGATCTGCACGGCGGAGCTGAAGCTGCCGCCGGTGGAGGGCTCCTGCCCCTTTTCGGCAAGGCGGCGCAGCCAGAGCACATAGCGGTGTACCCCGCGGTAGCCGGTGGCTTCAAAGCTCTCGGACAGGCCGACGAGCGCCATGAGGTTTGCGCGGCGCTGAGCCCCGTCGCCCATGGCGGTGCAGAGGGCGAGCATGTCCAGCTCCTCAATGACGCGCCAAGTGAGCTCGGCGGCGCTGAGGTCAGCGGCGGCTCCGCGCAGCGCATCAAGGCGCCTGACAAAATCGCGGCACTTTTCGTTATTCTCCGCGGCGGTAAGCAGGGCGGTGTAGAGATCCGCCTTTTTATCGGCGCTGCGGATATCGGACAGCTCATCCGGGCTGAAGCTCAATGACGGCGAGCGCAGCACGGCGATGAGCGGAATGTCCTTATGTGGGTTATCGATGACGGCGAGCATGGAGATGAGCGTGGAAACCTCGACGCTCTCAAAGAAACCGCCGCCCTGAACGGAGGACACGGGGATGCCGTGCTCACCGACGGTATTGGCGGAGCGGAGGAGGATGGCAACATCCCCATACTCAAGGGGGCGCTCCCCGCCGTTTGACGCGACGGTCGTCCCGGCGGAGATAAGAGAATTTATCTTCCGGGCGACAAGCTCAGCCTCAAGAGCGGTCTTATCCGGGCTGTTCTCATCCTCGCTCTCGGGCAGGGCGAGGAGCATAAGCTCCGGCTTCGGGACAGACGATGGGTACTTTGCCCCGCAGCGGAGAGCCGCCGCGTCGTCATAGTCCATGTCGCCCAAGGCGCGGGACATGCACAGGGAGAACACGCTGTTCGCCCCGTCGAGAATTTCACGCCGGGAGCGGAAGTTCTCGCGCAGCAGGATGCGGCGCGGCTCGGAGGCTTTTGCGGACTCATAGTCGGAATAGCTCAGGTATTTCTCGGTGAAGATGGCAGGATCGGCAAGGCGGAAGCGGTAAATGGACTGCTTCACGTCCCCGACCATGAACAGGCAGTTCTGCTCCCCGTGGATGGCCTGCAGAATCGCGTCCTGCACCTGACTCACGTCTTGGCACTCATCCACGAAAATGTGGTCAAACTCCCCCTGCATCTGCGCCCGCACTTCCGGCTGCTCCAAAATGTCGAGCGTGTACTGCTCCATGTCCCCAAAGTCCATGCAGTTCCGGGCGTTTTTCTCCTCGCGGAAATGCTGATGCGTCCGTTTGACCAGTGCCGCCAGCCCGCGAAGCTGCGCTTGAATCGCCGGAATTTCCCGTTCCAGCTGCGCAAAATCGGGATTCAGCAGCTCGTTCGCCTTTTCTGCGCGCTTTTTGATTGCCGTCCGCCCATCGCTGAAGCGCTTCCCCCATTCCTTTTCTTCCGCCGACAGGCCACGTTTCGGGGACAATCGTGGCAGGGAGAAGTTCGCAACCGCCGTCCGAAGCGCCTCTCCCTCCAAACCTTGCAGTGCCGAAATCAACTGCGCGTCTGCATTCAGCGCTTCCATGCGATCCATCACCGCGTTCGGCAGGTCAAATAGGCTGCGAATCGCTATTAGCGCATCATCCATCGCTCCCACCTGCAATTTCGCCGCATTTTCGAGCGTTTCCACCCACGGCTGCTGCATAAGCGGCTGCGAAAGCTGTTCCACATGCTCATCCAGCCACGCAAACGGCTTCGGCAGTGCCATCAAAAAGTCGTACAGCTGCGACGTCAGCGACAAAAGTTTGTCCTGCTTCCACGCATCCGCCAGCAGAAGGAAGTTTTCATCCGTTCGCTCGTCTAACAGCTCGTCCATTGCCGTCGTGAACGCGGCTTCAAAGAGCAGTTTCTGCTGCTGTTCGTCGCACACGCGGACAAGCGGATCTACGCCCACCTGCTCGAAGTGGCTGCGAATGACGCGCTGGCAGAATGCGTGAATCGTCGAAATCTGCGTTGTTTCCAATTCATCAAGTGCCTTCACCATTGCCGGGTCACGGCTGATAGCCTCTCGGCTGATTCGCTTTGCCAAGCGCTGGCGCATTTCCGCTGCCGCTGCCTTCGTGAACGTGACGATGAGCATCCGATTCATCGACGCGCCTTCGCGGACAAGCGAGACAATCCGCTCCACCAGCACGGCGGTTTTGCCCGACCCTGCGGCAGCACTGACGAGAATGGTGTGGTTGCGCGCACGAATCGCTTGTTCCTGCTGCTTCGTCCAATTCGGCATCATGATTCCTCCTGCGTTTTTGTTGTCTCCATTGTACCACAAAGGCGGATGTGATTCAATGTTTCACGTGAAACATTCCTTTTTGCGCTGCTTTCATTGACGTTCTTTGTATGGTGATGATAATATAATTATTTTATTCTTGAAGCGCTTGATTTCCCTGCATTCTATCGGAATTTTGCTCACATTCTCATTCTAATTTACCTTGATGATTCGTCCTTTGTCCGTCGCATCATTCGCTCTGTCTCAGCGCATTATACAAAAACAGCCGGCAGGCACTTTTTTGCCCGCCAGCCGAATGTTTCACGTGGAACAATTTCGTTTTTCGGATGGTTCATCGAGTTCCGGGTCATGCAGCAAGTCCGGCTTCATCATTTCATCGCCCGCCGACTCTTCCTGAACATGCCCTTCCCCGTCGCTGTCCATCCACACGCGGTAACTCCGTTTTTCTCGGCAGCCGTCGAGGTCGCTTTCGTCCGTGCAGGTGATGAATGTCTGCACGCCCTCGATTTCGCGCAGCAGCCGCGTACGCCGCGTCATGTCGAGTTCGCTCATCACGTCGTCGAGCAACAGAATCGGCGTCTCCCCTGTCTCTGCGCGGAACGTCTCCAGCTGTGCCAGCTTAATCGCCAGCGCCGCCGTGCGGATTTGCCCCTGCGACGCGAACACCTTCATGCTTCGCCCCATCAGCGACAGCCCGATGTCCTCGCGGTGAATACCGCAGCCCGCACCGCCGACGCGAATATCCTCCTGCCTGCTTTTTTTTAGTTCCGCCCGAATCGCCGGCACGGGATTGCTCGTTTCCGGCACGCACGGCTGATAGGTCATTCTGAACATTTCGTTCGGCCGTCCGCTGATTCGCTCATACTTCTCCGCCGCGATTTTCGCCAGCTGCTTCACCAATTTATCCCGCAAAGGCATGATGATGCCGCATGGTGTCGCCATTGCATCTTCAAACGTATCCAGCAGCACCGGATCAGGCGTTATTCCGCGCTTTGCCTCGCGAAGCAGCGCTGTACGCTGCTCCAGCGCCTTTTGATACTGCTGAAGCGCGCTGAAATACGCTGTTGACAGCTGTGAAAGCATCATATCAAGCATTCTGCGGCGGATTGCAGGTCCTTCTTTGACCAGCATCAAGTCTTCCGGCGAGAAAATCACGCACTGTACATGTCCCATCAGCGCTGAAATGCGTTCTGCGCGCTTGCAGTCAATAAAAACCGTTTTTTTTCGCGCTTCTGATGGCGCTAATTTTACCGCAATTTCTGTTTTTCCGCTTTTTTTGCGCAGCGTCACGCCAGATGCCGCCATCATTGCGCCTTTCCGCACCACTTCGCGGTCTAATCCTGTGCGGTGTGAGCGTCCAAGGGCGCAATAATGAACGGCTTCCAGCAGGTTTGTTTTGCCGGAGCCGTTTTGTCCAAGGAGAATATTCACGCCCGGATGAGGGGTCAATATTAGCGAATGGTAGTTGCGGAAGTCCCGCAGCCGAATGGTTTCTATCTGCATTTTCGTTATGAATCCATATCGGATTGGTCGCGAAATGGGCGCACAGCTTTTCCCCGTGCGCCCGGTTTTCTTCCAGCTTTATCCTCTTATTAGGTGAACACGCGCACCGGCAGAATCAGGTAAAGGTAATCCTCCCCTTCCTGCGGCGCAATCACACACGGGCTGACATTGCTGTTGAAGCGCATGCACAGTTTTTCATCCGTGATGTTGCGAATCACGTCGGTGATGTACTTCGCATTGAAAGCGATTTCAATCGGGTCGCCCGTCAGTTCCGTCTCAAGCTCTTCCAGCACGTCGCCCAACTCCGCGTTCGACGAGATGGCAAGCGTATCACCCGAAAAAGACATGCGAATCAGGTTATTCTTGCCTTCCCGCGCCATCAAGCTCGCACGGTCAATGGCGTTCTGCACGCCCACGCGATCCGTCAGCGCCGTCGTGCGGAAGGAAGCAGGCAAAATTTTCCGATAGTCGATGTACTCGCCCGTCAGCAGCACCGTCGAAAGTGTCGTCGTCCCGAACGATGCCGTCATGCGCGACTGGTCAAACACCAGCGTGCAGTATTCATCCGTGTCGCCGAGCACCTTGCTCATTTCGTTCAGCACGCGCCCCGGAATGACTACACGCACATTTTCTTTTCCGCCGGGCAGCTCAAAGGGCATAACCGCCTTCTGAATCGCCAGCCGGAATCCGTCCAGCGCCACCAGGCGCGCTTCGGTGGGCTCAACCTCCAGCAGACATCCTGTTAAAATCTGGCGGTTATCTTCCGTTGCAATCGCGAACACAACACGGGAAATCATTTCCTTCAATTTATCCTGCGGAATGCGGACGGTCGTGCCCTCCGACACACGCGCCATTTCTGGATAATCAGTCGGATTCATGCCCGCCAGATTCGACTTCGAGGACAAGCAGCGAATCGATGCCGCATGATTTTCACCCACACGGATGGTCACTTCCCCGCCGGGCAGTTTGCGGCTCAGTTCCGTAAACAGGCGGCCCGGCAGAACGGCAGTGCCTTCCTCTTTCACGTCCGCCAGAATCGACATTTCAATAGAAAGGTTGCCGTCAGAGCAGGTCAGTTTCACATGCTCGCCCGCGGCGGAAAGGTGCACGCCCTCTAAAATCTGTTTTGTCGGACGAGCCGACAGGGCGCGGGTAACGGTATTCAAGCCGTCCAGCAGCAGCTGAACATTGGTAGTAAATTGCATGGCGCGAAGCCCTCCCATGAGAGAATGCAGGGAATTATATTTCCGCAGTCGTAGTAGGGGATGTGGATGCTGTGGATAACCCCTTTCCCGCTTGATTTTGCAAGGGTTTGTCCACAAGGATAACGCTGTGGATATCCATCCTGCTTCTCCACAGCGTTGTGGACACGGCGGTTGCGCTCCAGTCAGGGAATCCCCTCTGCCTCTGTATATTCGAGTTCCTGAAGGGGGATTCCTGCCTGTTCGCCAAGAAAATCTCGATTTTTTTCGCAATGAAGTTGCAAGAAATCCTGCAAAACGCGGTATTTCCGGCTTATCCACCGTATCCACAGGCTGCACATTCCACCGTTTGTGGATATTTCCAGCGGGTGATTCCGGGAACTTTCAGCAAAACCTGCGGAGATTCCACAGCTTTTCCACAAGTTTGGCTGTGGATAATTCCATTGTCCGCTCAGCCCGCGAAAAGGACAAATAACCCGCTGGTTAATCACTTTTTTCGGACATCTGCGAAAGGAAAAACGCCATGTAACCTTTTCGCTGATGCATGAAAACACTGCAGAAGTCCCTGCAAAATTTTGAAGGATGCATGGCAAGCGGGTTGCAAATTTTCCGTGCGCGTGATAAAATCAAATGGAAAAACGTCTGCGGACGAAATGGAGGAAAAGAAACGATGAGAATTGCGCTGATTAACGAGAACAGCCAGGCCGCCAAAAACGCGATGATTGAAGGTGTGCTGCGCAAGGTGGTTGAACCGATGGGCCATGAAGTGGTGAACTACGGCATGTACACGGCGGAGGACGAATGCCAGCTGACGTATGTGAAGGCGGGGCTTTTGGCGTCGCTGCTTTTGGAAACGGGTGCGGCGGATTATGTCGTAACAGGCTGCGGAACGGGCGAAGGCGCGATGCTGGCGTGCAACTCGTTCCCCGGCGTGCTGTGCGGGCATGTGGTGGATCCGTCGGACGGCTACATGTTTGCGCAGATCAACGACGGCAACTGTGTGGCGCTGCCGTTCGCAAAAGACTTCGGCTGGGGTGCGGAGCTGAAATTGGAGATGATTTTCCAGCAGCTGTTTGGTTTCGGGCATGGCAATGGCTATCCGAAGGAGCGTGTTGTGCCGGAGCAGCGGAATAAGAAGATTCTGGACGGAGTGAAGAAGGTAACGTATCGTCCGCTGTTGGATATTTTGAAGGATTTGGATCAGGATTTTGTGAAGGAAACGATTTCTGGAAAGCATTTTGCGGAGTATTTCTATCGCGACAGCAAGGATGAAGCGATTAAAGCGTACTTGAAGGAACTGCACTAATACGATTGCTGCATATATCTGCGAATCTGCTTTACAGTATACAAGGATAAGCCCCCTTCTGACTGCTGCCTGACAAGGAGAAAGTATGAACATGAAAACAAAACATCACCCGCTTCGAACGATTCTGCTGTCCCTGCTGATTCTTTTGCTGCTGGTCCTTGTCGTTTTTGTCGGCTTTTACTTTACCCGCTTGCAGACGATTCAGAGCATTGAGCAAATAACAGACTATGATGATGGTTACAACCTATACCGCATGAATGTGCAGTACGATTATAGTCTGGATCGTGTAATTGCATATGGCATTACGGATAATCAGACGATGCTGGATGCAATTTTGAAGGAGGCATTGCCGCTTCTGCCCGTCAACATGAAGGTGCCGAATTACGGCTGTACGGCGTTTACGCTGACGGATACGGATGGCAGCGTGCATATGGGGCGCAACTATGATTTCAAGCGAGATACGTCCGCGATGCTGGTATACTGTGCGCCAAAGGATGGGTATCGGTCTGTCGCCTTTGCTGCGCTGGATAATGTGAGCGCGAATATACCGGATGAAAGCCTGAAAAAGAAGTTAGCAACCCTTACTGCGCCGTTTATCTGCCTGGATGGCATGAATGAAAAGGGCGTTTCGATTGCGGTGCTGACGCTGGACAGTGAGCCGGTTCATCAGAATACAGGAAAGCCGATGATTGCGACCACGCTGGCGATTCGTCTTGTGCTGGATCGTGCAGCAACGACAGAAGAGGCTGTGCAGCTGCTCAGCAGCTATGATATGTTTGCTTCGTCGGGGCGCGATTATCATTTCTACATTACAGACGCCAGCGGCGATGGGCGTGTCGTGGAATACGACTGCGAGAAGGAGACTCGTCCGCTTGTTGCAACGCCAATGGAAGCCATCACGAATTTCTACGGTCTGTACCGAGACAAAGTGCTTCCGAACCAGCGTAATGGCATTTACGGTCATGGCAGGGAACGCTATGATGCGGTTATGAAAGTGCTGGAAGAACAGGCGGAAGGGTATACCAATGACACCGTATGGGATGCGCTGAAAGCATCGTCGCAAGAACCGAACCCCGTGGACATCACGAGCAATACCCAGTGGTCGATTGCGTATAACAATACCGGCTTGACGGCAGAAATCGTGATTCGCCGCCATTGGGACGAAATAATTTCGTATTTCCTGTCGCAGAATGATGTGACGCGATAAGCAATGATTTGGAGGAATCTGCCCTATGACAGAAGCATCTTCCCCGACGCCGCGCTTCCCGGTTTTCCTGCACGGCGGCGACTATAACCCTGACCAGTGGCTGGATCATCCGGAGATTCTGGAACAGGACATTGAGCTGATGCATAAGGCACATGTGAACTGTGTGTCGATTGCGATTTTCGCGTGGGCGCGGCTGGAGCCGGAGGACGGCGTGTACGACTTCGCGTGGCTGGACGAAGTCATCGACCGGCTGTGGCGCGGCGGCATCCACATCATTCTGGCAACGCCGTCGGGTGCGCGTCCGGCGTGGATGGCGCAGAAATACCCCGAAGTCCTGCGTGTGAATCAGCACTACGAGCGCTACCATTTTGGCGGACGGCACAATCACTGCCTGACCAGCCCGGTTTATCGCCGCAAGGTACGGGAGATGGACACGGCGCTGGCGCAGCGGTATGCGCATCATCCGGCGGTCATTCTCTGGCATCTGTCCAACGAGTTTTCCGGCGACTGCTACTGCCCGCTGTGTCAGGAACAATTCCGCCAGTGGCTGAAAAAGCGCTACGGAACGCTGGAAAATCTCAATCAGGCGTGGTGGACATCGTTCTGGAGCCACCGTTACACCGACTGGTCGCAGGTGGAAGCGCCCGGCGAAATGGCGGAAACCAGCACCAACGGCATGTTTATCGACTGGCGGCGCTTCTCCACCCATCAGTGCAAGACGTTCATGATGGCGGAGCGCGACGCGGTGCAGGCGGTGGATTCTTCGCTGAAGTGCACGGCGAACCTGATGGAACGTTTCTGGGATTACGACTATTTCTCCCTTGCGGAGGGCATGGACGTTGTCTCGTGGGACAGCTATCCCGCGTGGCATTCAGGGGATGATGTGGCGAAAGCGGCGGAGTTTGCCATGAACCACGACATCATGCGCTCGCTGAAAAATCAGCCGTTCCTGCTCATGGAATCGACGCCCTCGCAGGTCAACTGGAAGCCCGTCAACAAGCTCAAACGCCCCGGAATGCACCTCTTGTCCTCCTTGCAGGCAGTGGCGCATGGCAGCCAAAGCGTCTGCTACTTCCAGTGGCGCAAGGGGCGTGGCGCGGCGGAGCAGTTCCACGGCGCGGTCGTTGACCACGACGGGCGCGGTGATACGCGTGTTTTCCGGGACGTGACGCAGGTCGGTCAGGCGCTGGAGACGCTGCAGCCCCTGTACAGCAAGCCCAATGCCCCCGCGAAGGCGTGTATCCTCTTTGACTGGAGCAACTGGTGGGCGATTGACTACGCGCAGACGGGGCAGAAGGGCAACATGCGCTACTTTGACAGCGTGAACATGCACTATCGCGCGCTGTGGGAGCAGGGCATTGCGGTGGATTTCCGCGATATGCGCCCCTGCACTGATTTGAGCCAGTACCGGCTGGTCGTTGCGCCGATGCTCTTCCTGATGAAGGAGGGCTTCTCCCAAAAGCTGCGCGCGTTTGTCGAAAACGGCGGTACGCTGCTGATGACGTATTTCTCCGGCGTGGTGGATGACAGCGGTCTGGCGTATCTGGGCGGTGCGCCGCATGACCTGACGGATGTGCTGGGCGTGCGCGCGACGGAACTTGATGCGCTCTACCCGCAGGATGTGCAGCACATGGTTTTCCCGGACGGGCGGCGCTATGCGGTGCATGAGCTGTGCGAACTGCCGGAGAAGCACGATGCGCAGGTGCTGGCGGAGTACGGCGAGGATTTCTATGCGGGACTCCCCTGCCTGACGAAGCACGCCTTCGGCGCGGGACAGGCGTACTATCTGGCGGCAAAGCCGGAGCAGGACGGACTGGATGCGATTTACACCGCAATTGCGGCGGAGCTTTCGCTGCCCAAGGCGATGCAGGAGAAGCTGCCGACCGGGGTGGTTGCGACGGAGCGCGGCGGCGCGGCGTTTGTGCAGAATTATTCGGGCAAAACGCAGCAGGTCACGCTGGGTGGCAGCTATGAGGAGATGCTGACGGGCAAGGTGCTGTCTGGCACGCAGGAGATGCCGGTGAATGGTATTTGGGTGCTGAAAAAGCAAGCCTGATGCAGTCTTGACGCAGGAATTTCGCCTCTGCGGAGGCGACCAAAGGGCATGAAAACAGACGAAGTCTGCGATCGCCC
>ERZ773147.2247-NODE-2247-length-17313-cov-3.252057_pt1 | contig 17313 bp, 15 predicted proteins | sample MGYA00580851_ERZ773147 | MGnify/ENA primary metagenome ERZ773147 (study PRJEB29015, sample SAMEA2737818) | human gut metagenome | biome: human gut; feature: human-associated habitat; material: faeces | place: China | collected 2012 ... | reverse complement strand
CTCGCGGTCGGTGAATTCCAGGATCTTAAGCCCTTTGTAGGTGGCGAGGCGGTATTCCTTTCCGCGGAACAAAACCGAACCGACAGAACCGTTAAAATGCGTTCCGGCAAAGGGAATATCGGCCACGGAAAGCATGACGCAGCAGGGGGCTTTCGTCTTCTTATCGGTCCAGGTACACTGGGTCCATACGTAACGGGAGGGAAAGGAACGGCCCCAGTCTTTTTCGATGTAGCCGAGACCGCCGTCAAAGTTCAGCTTTTTCCTGTTTAAAACCAGTTGGCCGGACAGGCGGTGGGAGAGACTTAAGACGCCGTGGCGGCACTGCATGAACGGAACGGCGCAGAAAGGCCCCATAATATCGTAGGCGGGCGGTGTAAACGGCCCGTAGGAGAGGTGACCGGTCAGTGTCACCTCTTTTGTGGCAATATCCAGATGGATGCCCTGCTCCGAGAAGGTGGATGTACCAAGGTTTACATAAAATAGACTTGAAGCCGCCCGGAACTGGTCGGCGGAGCAGGGGATAACCCACGACTCGGTATTGGTGATAATCTGGAGGGAGGCGGATGGCTTTCCCTGCCTGTCAATATGGTATGCCGGAATCAGGGCAAGTACGCCGTCCGGCGACTGATGTTTTAAGTACCAGCCTTCAAAGAAAGAGTGTTTTTTCTGATAGCCGTGAAAATATTTCATGAGGGGAACCTCCGTATTTTTTTTGTTTTTTAGCAGATAGTACCATTTATAGTCTGTCCAGGTGCTGCGGAAACATTCACACTTGTTTCTTTTGACATTATCCGCTATAATGTGACATACAGGCCGTGAGAATGCGGCTTGTACAATAGGTAAAAGCAAGGCTGAAGCATGAGAGAAAAGAATGTGAAAATAAATGAAAACTGAAAAACAGGCGCTGCCTGACCATGGGATACTCATCTGTGAAGATGGGGATTTTTTCCCTTACAGGATAGTGAAATCCGCCAGGCGCACGATGGCGGTCTCCGTAACCAGGGAGGGAGAGATTGTCGTGCGGATACCGGATCGGCTATCGTGGAAGGCCGGCCATGAATTTGCGCAGCGGAATCAGGAATGGATCTTTGCGCATGCTTCCAGGATCAGGGAGGAGCTGGAGAAACGGGAACAGTTTCACTGGACGGAGGGGGCTTTACTGCTCTTTCATGGAAGCCCCAGAAAACTCCATTTTGAACGGGACTATGAGACGGAACGGTTCCGGGTATGCGATACGGGCGATAAATTTCTGGTATCCGGCCCTTTTACGGGGCAGGAGGAAGACGAACCGCTTGTGAAGGCGGCCATGGAAAACTGGTACCGGAAGCAGGCGAGGCGTTTTCTGGAGGAGAGAACCGCGTGGTGGGCGGATCGGATGGGGGTGTCGTATCTGCGAATCGCCATTCGGGATCAGGCCACCAGATGGGGAAGCTGCAGCGCCCGCGGTAATATTAACTATAACTGGAAGCTGGTGCTTCTGCCCGTGGAGCTGGCGGATTACGTTGTAGTGCACGAACTGGCTCATCGCACAGAGATGAATCATTCAAAGGACTTCTGGAAAGTCGTTGAGAGAGAACTGCCGGATTACCGGCAAAGAAGGAGAAGACTTAAGGGTTATGAAAGTGAAATCAATCAGAAATATCAGGATTAAAACGAAGCTTTTGTTTCTGGGAGGAGTCAGCATTCTGGGACTCGTGTTTATCGGCGCGGAGTCCATTATCACGGCGAGACAGATTAACCAGGCCAGCACGGAGATTTCCCAGTCCTGGGTTCCGGCGATCATCATCGCGGAGGAACTGAATACCGAGACCTCGGATTACAGGATCAAGGAATTTTACCATGCCATAACCCACGACCAGGAGACCATGGATCATCTGGAAAAAGAGATGATGGCGGTCCGTGATGAGATCGACGCGGCTTTTACGGAGTATGAGCAGAATTATATTACGGACGAAACGGACCGGGAGCTGATGGAAAACGCCAGGGCCTACTGGGACCGGTACTTGGAATACAGCGATCGGCTTCTTCCGATCAGCCGGGGCAATGATAACGAGGAATCGCTGAAGATGATCATCGGAGAGTCCAGGCTCTTATTTGATGAGGCCAGCGGCAATTTTTTAAAGATGGCGGAGTTTAACCGTCTTGGAGCCGAGGCGGCCAGTGTCCGGGGCGATCAGCTTTACGCCAGGCTGGCCAGGGTGAAGATCGTGTCCATCTGCCTGATTGCGCTGATGATCACGATGCTTGTCATCTATATTATTATTGCTATCGATAAGCCGGTAAAGGCGATCGTGGAGGGGACCAGAAGGGTCTCCAACGGTGACCTGGATGTGTACCTTCCCTACGATTCTGAGGATGAGATTGGAATTCTGACGGATTCCGTGAATCAGCTGATTGAGCGGCTGAAGAATATTATTGACGATGAGAAATACCTTTTCCGCGAGATCGGAAGCGAGAATTTCGAGGTGAAGTCTACCTGTGAACAGGCTTACAGAGGGGATTTTGCACCTATCCTGTATTCCATTGCCAGCCTGATGAGCAGACTGGATATTGCGAAGCAGAAAAAGGAAGAACTGAAAAAGCGGCTGGAGGAACGGGTCGCAGCGGAGCTAATCGCGGAGAAGAAGCTGGCGGAAGAAGCGAAGCTGGCGGAAGAGAAGAAGCTGGCGGAAGAGATGCAGTCGGCGGGAGAAAATACAACGCCTGATCGAGAACAGGCTGGTGAGGAGACGAAGAAGGATGGCAGCAGAACGATGGATGCTTCAGACGAAGAAGGCAGACTTTCATGAGATGGCAAGAATCCATCATATTACACCTGTAACGGCGAGAATTATCCGGAACAGGGATATTGTGGGAGAGGAGGCGGTAGAGAAGTATCTCCGGGGATCATTAAAGGATCTGTATAGTCCTCATCTGTTAAAGGACATGGATCTTGCAGTAGAGATCCTGAAGGAGAAGACGGAGCAGGGAAAACGGATCCGGATAGTCGGGGATTACGATATAGACGGCGTCTGCTCTACGTACCTGCTTTACCGGGCGCTCACGAGAATCGGGGCTAACGTGGATTATGAGATTCCGGACCGGATCAAGGATGGCTATGGAATCAATGAATCCATTATCCGCGCCGCGGCTGAGGACGGAGTCGATACGATCCTGACCTGTGACAATGGAATCGCCGCTGTGGCGCAGATCAGCCTGGCGAAGGAACTGGGACTTACCGTGCTGATCACGGACCACCACGATATCATGCAGGAGGATGGCCATGATCTGCTTCCGCCTGCGGACGCGGTGGTCAATCCAAAACAGAGCGAGTGCAGCTATCCATACCCGGAGATATGCGGCGGAATGGTCGCTTATAAGCTTGTAAAGGCCCTCTACGAGGAATTTTCCGTTCCGGAGGAGGAATGGCTGTCCATGCTGGAATTTGCGGCGATTGCCACGGTGGGCGACGTGATGAAGCTGCGGGATGAAAACCGTATCATTGTCAAAGAAGGATTAAAAAGAATTGCAAATACAAAGAGTATCGGCCTTTTAAAGCTGATCGAGCGGAATGACCTGGATAAAGACCAGATTACTGCATATCATATCGGATTTGTCATCGGTCCCTGTTTAAATGCAGGCGGACGTCTACAGACAGCCAAGCTGGCTCTGTCGCTTCTGCTGTGTGAGGACGGGGAAGAGGCGGACCGGCTGGCCATGGAACTGAAGGAGTTAAATGACCAGAGAAAAGATATGACGAAGCAGGGGACCGAGGAAGCCATTGCGCAGGTGGAGGAGTGCTATCGTGACGATAAGGTTCTGGTAGCGTATCTGCCTTCCTGCCATGAATCGCTGGCGGGAATCATTGCAGGGCGTTTGCGGGAGCAGTATCAGAAACCGGCCTTTGTATTGACGGATGGAGAGGAATGCGCGAAGGGATCAGGGCGGTCGATCGAGCAGTATCATATGTTCGAAGGGCTGGTGAAGGTAAAGGATCTCCTGCTTAAATTCGGAGGCCATCCCATGGCCGCAGGACTCTCACTTGAAAAAGAAAATATCGATGAATTCCGCCGCAGGCTGAATGAGGAGGCGGAACTTACAGAGGATGACTTTGTCCGCAAGATCTGGATCGATGTTCCCATGCCTCTCGATTACATAAATGAGCCTCTTATTGAAGAACTGGAGCTATTGGAACCATTTGGACAGGGCAATGAAAAGCCGCTGTTTGCACTGAAAGGACTTCATATCAGAAGCGTGCGGGTGCTGGGAAAGAACCGGAACGCGGTGAAGTTTTCCCTGGCTGACGATAAGGGCGTTCCGATTGACGCCATGCTGTTTACAGACGGCGACGCATTTTTGGAGGAGCTCGGCAGAAGCCGGGTAATCGATGTGATTTATTATCCGACGGTTAATGTATACAATGGCAGCAGGACTTTACAGATTATAATCAAAAATTATAAAATACCGGTTTGACGAAGGAGCAGGACGATGGAGAAAATCAGAGCCGCAGTGGTTGGATTTGGCGGTATGGGCCGCCAGTACGTACAGATGATTTATGACGGTGAAATCGATGGTATGGTACTCGCCGGAGTTTGCTGCCGAAATGAAAAGGGGCAGAATGAGATCAGGACAGTCTATCCGGGGGCATCTGTCTATCCGAATGTGGAGGCGATGTTCGCATGCGGAGACGAATTTGATGCTGTAGTTGTCGTGACACCTCACGCCACCCATGTCGAGATCGGAAAGATGGCGGCCGCGGCGGGAAAGCATATCCTGCTGGATAAGCCGGCCGGGATATCGACGAAGGAAGTGAAGGGACTCATAGATACGGCAGACCGCGCGGGAGTCTGTCTGGGAATGATCTTTAATACAAGGATGAACCGCGTATTTTTCCGTGCAAAGGAGATGATCGAGTGTGGAGAACTGGGGCGGCTTAACCGCGCTGTGTGGATATCCAATATCTGGTTCCGTACTCCGGCCTATCACAATTCCGCGCCCTGGCGAAGCACATGGGAGGGAGAGCACGGCGGTCTGCTGATCAATCAGAGCCAGCATTTCCTCGATGTGTGGCAGTGGCTTCTCGGCATGCCGGACCAGGTTCTGGCAACGGTGGAATGCGGAAAATACAGTGATATCACGGTAGATGACAGTATGGATCTCCAGTTCTTCTATGACAACGGGCTCCACGGGACCTTTATTGCCTCCAGCGGGGAGTATCCGGGAGTCAACCGTCTGGAAATCTGGGGAACGAAGGGAAGGCTGTGCATCGAGGACAGCAGCCGGATTATATTTGACGAAAATGTGATGTCTACGGATGAATTTAACCGTCTGAATCAGGATATCTATGGAATGCCGGAGCACTATGCAAGAGAGATTACAGTGGAGAAAAATGGCGTCGAAGGATATCAGAAGATCTTCCAGAATTTTACGGATCATTTGTTAAAAGGGGAACCGCTGCTTGCAACGGGAGAGGATGGACTCCACGTACTGATGATTGCGAATGGCGCGTACCTCTCTTCCTGGCAGGGACAGCGGGTTGAGTTCCCGATCGATGATGAAAAGTATGCGGTAATGCTGGAGGAAAAGGTCCGGGACGAACAGAAATCGCTGTCCTGTCTTGATAGATGAAGTGTTCAGGCTTAAATGCGAAGGGAATTTGATCTGTTTTTCTAATGGAGGATGAGGATGGAACAAAACAACTTACTCACTCAGTCAGATATCTGTCTGATACAGCCTTCTGAGCAGTATCAGCATGAGATTATGGACTTCAGAGAAGAATTTCTGCGGAATCATGAAACTGCGTATGGGACAGAACAATTAACGGATGCGGTGAGCTTTGAAGAGTGGCTGAAAAACGTTCAAAGAAACGAAAAGAAGGAAACTGCAGAAAACGGAAGACCACCGTCCTATGAATTTATGGCTATCCGAAAGTCGGACAGAAGAATCGTTGGCATGATTAATGTCAGATATGATTTAACTGAAGAAATGTACCGTTATTTAGGACATATTGGCTATTGCGTCCGCAAATCAGAGCGGCAGAAGGGATATGCAGCTGAAATGCTGCGGCTGGCTCTGAAGGAGGCGAAAAAGATAGGATTGGACAGAGTACTTTTGACGGTCGACAGCGATAAAACGGCTTCGATCGCCACTATGAAGAAAAACGGCGCGGTATTGGAAAATGAAGTCCCGTATCTAGGCAAGATTACGCAGAGATATTGGATTGAGCTATAGAGCTTTGGGACGGATTGGTTCTAGGGGATCTGATTAGGGAAAGTTAAGATCGTTAAGGTTTTCCGTTTTTATAGAAACACTGAATTACAATTGAAATGGGTAAGATGATATTTTTTAACATCGTGAAGAGTGAAAAACGCTTGCATTTTTGGCATTTCTAGTGTATATTATAATTATAGAAGCTGGTATGCTTTTATATTATGTTCTGTGACCGTATAAATCAGAAGCCATAAAAAGAAGGTACGGGTTCAAATTATTTCCGCTACCCAGTACTGCGGCTAATAAAAGGCTGGGATTCAAATAATCGCTCTGCTTTTATAGTAGAGCGATTTTGTGTACTAAGGAGAAAGATGGACAGGGGTAAATTGTATTTTGTTAAAGATGAATTTTATATTAAATTTAAGGGCTGTGGTTTATTAGAGAATAAAGAGATGGTAAACGGAAAACCTCATAACAGACCCTGCTGCTATTTATTTCAATATGATGACAGTAAAATATACTGGATGATACCATTGTCATCAAAAGTAGATAAGTATGAAAAAGAGTATCAGCATTCGTTAAATAAGTATAAGATATGTGATAACATAAGCTTCGGATATGTATTGGGGCAAAAAAAGGCTTTTTTACCTCAAAATCTGTTCCCTGTTACAGAAAATTATATAGAAAATATATACTTAAATCCTGACACGCATCAACCTGTTCTATTGGATAAAAAGTTAATGGTCGAATTAAATGCAAAAGCCAGGAAAAAAATTCGTTATAATAAAATGGGGAAAGCTTTTGGGTTAAGTAATATAAATAAAATATACCATGAATTACTCAGAGAACAGAAAGAATCTGCTTAAAAAGATCAGATTTTTTGATACTGTCTTGACAGTTTTATTAAAAATGCATTATAATCAACCTCAACGGTAAGAGGCGCTGGTGCAGGGAAGAGTCCCTCTGCCAGCGTCTTTGTGCAACTGTTAAATTGAAAGGGAAAAGAGAGGGAAAGTGGACATGGTCAATGAAGTAATGAAGTTTATCACCAGCTATGACAAGGAAGTGGGCGAGGCTATTGAGCTGGAATGCGCGCGCCAGAGAAGAAACTTAGAGCTGATCGCGTCGGAAAACATCGTTTCTGAGCCGGTTATGATGGCGATGGGAACCGTTCTCACCAACAAGTATGCAGAAGGATATCCTGGAAAGCGTTATTATGGCGGCTGCGAGGACGTGGACATCGTGGAGAATATTGCCATCGAGCGTGCCAGGAAGCTGTTTGGCTGTGATTATGCCAACGTACAGCCACATTCAGGAGCACAGGCTAACATGGCGGCATTTGTAGCCATGGTGCAGCCGGGCGATACCGTGATGGGCATGAATCTGAACCACGGCGGCCATTTAACACATGGAAGTCCAGTCAACTTTTCCGGTCTTTATTTTAATATTGTTCCTTACGGTGTCAATGACGAGGGATTCATCGATTACGACGAGATGGAGCGGATCGCTGTTGAAAACAAACCGAAACTGATCATTGCAGGCGCAAGTGCTTACGGAAGAACCATTGATTTCAAGAGATTCCGTGAGGTTGCCGATAAGGTAGGCGCTTACTTAATGGTAGACATGGCTCATATCGCCGGATTAGTGGCAGCAGGGCTCCATCCAAGTCCAATCCCGTACGCGGATGTCGTGACAACGACGACCCACAAGACGCTTCGCGGGCCGAGAGGCGGTATGATTCTGGCTAATAAGGAAGCTGCTGAGAAATTCAATTTCAACAAAGCTGTATTCCCGGGAATTCAGGGAGGTCCGCTGATGCATGTGATCGCCGGTAAGGCAGTTTGCTTCAAGGAAGCACTTGAGCCTGAGTATAAAACATATATGGAGCAGGTTGTTAAAAATGCGAAAGCACTCTGTAACGGTTTGAAAGCACGCGGAGTTAAGATTGTTTCGGGAGATACAGATAACCATCTGATGCTTGTAGACCTGTCGGGAACAGAGACAAGCGGAAAAGAGCTGGAGAAGCGTCTTGATGATGCTCATGTAACAGCGAACAAGAATACAATTCCGAATGATCCTCGTTCACCGTTTGTAACAAGTGGTGTAAGACTTGGAACACCGGCGGTTACAACACGTGGAATGAAGGAAGATGATATGGATAAGATCGCAGAGATTATTGCAATGGTAATCGAAAGTGAAGAGAATGTAGAGAAAGCAAAAGCAATGGTTGCTGAGCTGACTGCAAAATATCCACTTTGTTAATAAAATAATTATATCCGGCAAAACTGCATTTCGCGTGTAAGCGTAATGTGGATTGCCGGGGTGTGCAACAAAAAAAGAGCTTAAAAAAGCTCTTTTTTGTTAATCGAATTTCTGTATTACTTTTAAAAATTAAATACGGTCTATTTATTAATTAAAAGGTACATAAAGTCTTGATTAAAGTTTCACTACGTTAACAGCCTGAGGTCCTTTAGCGCCTTCTGTTACTTCGAACTCAACAGCCTGGCCCTCTTCGAGAGATTTGAATCCATCCATTACAAGTCCTGAATAATGAACAAAAATGTCATTGCCTTCAGCGTCAGAGATAAATCCGTAACCCTTCTGGTTATTAAACCATTTTACTGTACCTGTCATTGTGTTGCCCTCCATTAAAAGAATATAAGTTGTTAAATCATCACAGTTTACAATGCGCTGAAAACTGTAATGTTGTGTCAGTATAAATTCATATTGACACTTTGTCTATTGTAGCATGTTTAACAAAGAAAGTCAAATGTAATCTTTTTTGATTTGTAGAAAAATGACAAAAACATGTGAAGTGACGTAAAATCGATTTCAACAATTTGTAAATATCATTTAGCATATCGGATTTATAAGATTGGTGAAAAATAGAAGTGCGAGGAAAGATTATTTTACGAATGGATTGGAAAAATAAAGGATGTCGATTGAAAAAAGAATTGAAGTATTATATAATTTAACCAATGTCTATGAAATATTTTATTTCAAGGAGGATTTGTGTATATGATAACGATTGAAGGAAAAAGCGTATTTGGTGGAGTATCCATTGGCAAGCTGATGTTCTATAAGAGAAACGAAAAGGTGATCAGAAGAACACATGTAGATGATGTGGATGCAGAGTGGAAGAGATTCGAAGAGGCTAAGAATACAGCAATCGACCAGCTGAAAGTTCTCTACGACAAAGCCATTGAAGATGTAGGTGAGGCCAACGCCATGATCTTTGAGATTCACCAGATGATGCTTGATGATCTGGATTATCTGGAATCTATTGAAGGAATTATCCGTACACAGAATGTGAATGCAGAGTATGCTGTTTCAACAACAGCTGATAACTTTGCACAGATGTTTGCATCTATGGATGATGCATATATGCAGGGACGTGCAGCAGATGTGAAGGACGTTTCCGAGCGTGTACTTGATATTCTCTGCGGAGTGAGCAACGGAACACGTGAGATGACAGAACCTTGTATTGTTGCTGCGGATGATCTCGCACCAAGTGAGACAGTACAGCTTGATAAAGAGAAGGTACTTGGATTTGCTACAATGTATGGTTCTTCTAACTCTCATACAGCGATCCTTGCAAGAACAATGAATATTCCGGCTGTAATCGGAATGGGAGAAGCTCTTAATCCGAAATATGACGGAGAGATGGCTATCATTGATGGATTTACAGGAACACTCTATGTGGATCCGGATGAAGAGACACTTGCAAAGATGCAGGAGAAGCGTGCGAAAGACCTTGAGCAGAAGGAACTTCTGAATCAGCTTAAAGGAAAAGAGAATGTGACAAAGAGCGGACAGAAGATCAATGTCTATGCGAACATTGGTAACGTATCTGATCTTGGTGCAGTACTTAAGAATGATGCAGGCGGAGTAGGTCTGTTCAGAAGTGAGTTCCTTTATCTTGAGAACAGTACTTATCCGACAGAAGAACAGCAGTTTGCAGCTTACAAACAGGTTGTAGAAAGCATGGCAGGAAAGAAAGTCATCATTCGTACACTTGATATCGGAGCAGACAAGCAGGTTGATTATTTCAATGATATCAAAGATGAGATAAAATTAAAAAGTGGAGATGCACTCGATCTTAAATATTACGATCCGGCAATGCGTCAGCTTATTGATAACTATGTGCGAGCTGAAGATAGTGAAAAACTGGTCGATTTAGCTGATATTTCGTTTCTCGACTTGATTGATACGCAGGGTGATAAGGCAATCGATTCACTGCCAAAGAAAATCAAGCAGAATGAGCGTTCTGTTGCAGAGATTTTGGCGGCAAATATGCGAAAAATGATTATCAGTGAACGACCGAACAATCCGGCCTACTTTGATAAAATGTCTGATTTGCTTAACCACTTGCTTCAAGAACAGAAAGACGGTAAGATCCAATACAAGGAACTAATAAAAAAACTCATCGAAAAACTGAAAGAAGCTCGATCGACTATCAAGACAAAGTACCCTGCAACAATTGATACAAAAGGGAAACAGGCTCTTTATGATAATCTTGGAAAAGATGAAACTTTGGCTCTCCGAGTTCACGAAACAATCAAAGCAAATGCACGTGACGGTTTCAGAGATATGGATAGTAGTGGTTTGAAAAAGATGAAAGCTCTTCGGAGAGCTGTTGAGCGTGTTTTGCAAGGAGTTGAAGTGAACATAGATGATATAATGCAGCTAATAGTTGCGCAAAGAGAATACTAATGACGATTATTGAGGTTGCTAATATATCTGCGGAAGTTGAGTGGAAAAATATTAAGAATGTGCATCTTACAATATATCCACCCAATGCTCGTGTTCATGTGTCTGCTCCTATTGGAATGGCAGAAGAGGCTGTGCGATTATTCTTGATTACGAAAATGTCGTGGATAAATCAACGTGTTTCACAGGTTCTTGATCAGAGTCGTCAAACGCCCCGCGAATATGTCTCTGGCGAGAATCATTACTTCAAAGGTCATAGGTATCGCTTAAAGGTGTTGTATCATCATGCATCTGCAAAAGTAGAAATTCAGGGTAATGAATATATTAAACTATACGTCCGTGAAGGGACAACAGCAGCACGTCGAGCAGAAGTGTTGCGAGAATGGTATCGTGCGGAGCTCAAATTGATGCTTCCTCCACTTATTGCCAAATGGGAAAAAATATTGGGTGTGAGTGTGAACAAATGGGAGGTCAAGCAAATGAAAACTTTATGGGGAAGTTGTAATCACCGTACACAAAATATTATTTTTAATCTAGAATTAATCAAGAAACCAGTTCGTTGTATTGAATATATTGTAGTACATGAATTGTTACATATTAAAGTTAGATTGCACAATGAAGAGTATACATCTTTACTAACTAAATATTTTCCGAGCTGGAAACAGTTGAAAGAAGAATTAAATGAATTTATTGTATAAATATTACCATTTGGACAAAACAGTTACCACATATTTGATTGACTGAGATTTGGAGGTAACACAGCATGTATTTACCAGCAATAAGATTTTCCAGATTTAATCTGACTTTTCATCTGTCCTCAATGCGCCACAAACCAAGCATAAATTGCTTAAACCGGTCGGCGGCATTGTTGGATTGGACATACTAAACGATACGCGATAATTGATGTTGCCGGAGAATGAGCTCTTGTTTGCCGGATTTTCAAGATGGATTGTTGCTGAGATTATCCAGTCAAGGAAATCATGTTTGCCAGAATACATGATAGCAGTTTGCCATAGCATGAAGCATTTTTTGTAAGTGAGTATGTGGTATGCTTATTGGATATTCGTAACTTGATTCTGATAGTGAGTTTGGCTATGGACATGACGAATCAAACTCAAAAATAGGGGATACAAAATCAACAATATGTCCAATAGCCAAAGCATGGGACTGTCCGATATTCTGCCGAAAGGATTCAAGAGTTTTGGTTCTAGACCTCGCATTTAGGAATCGTAGGCTTACCCTAGTTTCACATGATGTGTTTTTGCGCCAGCCATAACTATTGCCTCAAATCATAACTTGGTTAAAGTCCTATCTGATTCTTCTGCGGGAACTATATGCATAAAGCAGATATTATAGTTGGCTACAAAAGAGATAGAATTTATCGTGCTATGTCCAATCCCTACAGTGATTTTCCCGTGCCCAGCTTGCTGTTTTAAGTGGCACTCATCCCGCCGCCGAAAGGCGAGTGGGGTATTAGGCTCCCCCATAGGGTTTACTACTGGCAGACGGGCAAGCCCGGCACGGATTGATGCTACATCTCATACGATGCGGGGTTGTCCGGTTTCCAGTGTACATACAAAAGGAAACTATGGCAGATTGCACCTACATGGTGAAACTTGCCATCACTTTGCTTTATTTCCATATCTACACCCCGGCAATAAAGTAAAGCCGGGAAATGTCACAGAAAAATGTCACACCGGGATTTTATGGTATAGGGGCTCAATAATGGAAATCCCGATTGAATTTGTATTCTTTCCCTTCTTTTACGACCATCCGCTTGTTGCATAGGAACTTTGCCAATTCCACCGTCTTGTTGTATCCCAGTTTTATCCCCAGCCGTCCATAGCCTTCTTTCAGCCGTTCAAGGTAACCGTTATAGCCGCCGATGTTCCCGTCCTCAAAAGCGGCGTTCAAAGCGGAACGGTGCGTATCCTCTGGTATTTCCTTATATGGATTGAACGGTTCCTTAGGCGGGCGTCCTGGTTGCCTTTTCTGGGGCTGATATGACTCCACCAGTTCGGGCAGGGAATCATCGTTTACCCGGAAGGCAAACGGTTCAAACTCACGGTCACGGCTGTGTATGACTTCCACCACGCTTATGGACTTGTCGTCTTTGTCTGGCTCTATCTGCATGACGGTTTCCGCCTTGTTGTTCAGTTCCGTGCCGACATGACCGCGTGCGTGTTCGTCATTCTTGTTCTGATGCAGGACGGTATGGATGTGTATCTGCCTGTCATCGGTCCATTGCATGAATTTGGATATCACATCGGTGGATTCTCCGGGTGAATTGATATCATGGATGAAGTCCCGGATGCCATCTATGATGACCAGACCTAAATCGGGTATCATGCCGATTGCCTCTTCTGTTATTGCCAGTCGTACTTCAGGCGAATATTTCCGGAGTGCCAGCATCGTCAGATTGTCTGCATCACAATCTTTCGGCAGACCTGCCAGTCTCAGGATTCTATTCAGAACAATTTGGCAATGGTTCTTGCCTTGTTCCGTGTCAACGTAGAGAATCTTCCTTTTTCCATCCGGGAAGCAGGCACGGTAATGCAGCACTGTGCCATTCTTCAGGGCGGCCGCAGCGATGGCGGAGACATTGAAGGTCTTCTTGCTTTTGGCCTTTCCAATGGATGCACTGAAGTTTCCCAGAGTCCCGATTGTGGAATCATCCACCATAAGCACGGAAGCGGACTGTTCGTATGTCCCGGTCACACTTATGACAGATTCTTTTATGTAGTTTCTCAATTCCTCCGGAGTAGGAATATTGCAGCTCGTCTTTTCCATATTCCTACAGTTCTCTTGGTTTGGCCTTATGTCTTGTCGCAGCAAGCATCTGCTCGTGTTCCTCCTCGAAGCTCAGAGGCACCTGGCTTTTTCTTCCGGTCTCCAGCCATTTGTCCAGTTCGTCGCGATATACGAACAGATGCTTCCCCTGCTTGATGACAGGTATCCCTCCGTGTTTGGCCTTGTAATAGAAGGATGACTTGGATATTCCAAGGTAACTGCATACTTCCTCGACGGTCATAGGGACATGCAGGTTTTCTTTGACAGGAACCTGTTTGGCAAAATTGTCCTTCAACGCATTTTCGAGACTCTCGATTCTTTCGCAAAGTTTGCCTACCACTTCCGGCAGGTCATTGAATGTCAGTTTCTCGTTTGGCATGTTTTTAATATTTAAATGTTTAACATGCTGCAAACCAACATAATGATATTATGCAGATTATAATCAGCAGAAACTAATTATCGCTGTCTGCTGAAGTTTGCATACAACTGAAATGATAGTCCCCGTTCTCCGGAACATCAATAGCAATTATGGCGGGAACTGAGTCACGAAGATTTTTACAAAGGTATTCGATTGTCGCATTTTCCAGTTCATGCGGGAATATTGTTTTTATGAACTTTGCCCTGTCGATTAAAGGGATATCAAGTCTCTCCCCGATATTCCATGCATAATGTCTTAGCGAAGGGGATTTGATTTGATTATCGGGCTTGGAACGAACCGGTTTATATAGTTCCGCTTGTCCGTCTGCCAGAGATTCTATGTTCTCATGGAGAGTTTCAAGATCGTCTATGGATAAGAACTGTGACATTTCGTGTGTGATGTATTCATGTATCGCATGCACAATAGCGGTCTTTTTCTCCATTTCATTGCGCCGCAATTCTTCTATGCGGGCTTCATATTCCTTAAGATATGGACTCTCGACGTGTTTTTCACTGGTTGCATTATCAGTTGGAGGCAATTCTTCCTTGGTATCAGGATTTGCTTCGGAAGGGACAGTTCCTCTTGAGGACAACTCCTTGCAGCAAAAGAAAGATGGCTTTTGGAGAGTAGAGAACAGAACAGGCGTTGCAGTGCAGCGCATGACATGATGGTTGCTACGGTTCCTAATATGACCGGAGTGGAATAGTCAATCAGGTCAATCTGATAATTGTTGTACAATATTGTTGCCACTGTCGTATAGGCGACACATGTAATTGCAAGGACCCGGCTTGTCTTTTTGATGGATATTCGGTTGTTATCTGCCATAAACTGTTATTATTTGGAATTATGATAGGACAAAAATAGATGTCCGGTTTCAGACAGTTGTAAATAATGGCAGAAAAATAGCCGGGAATTAAGAAAAAATATGGTTAGAGTATGATTTTTCGCTGAAAATCATACTCTAACCGATAAAACAGGCACGAATCAGTCAGGTCAGCCCTTCCTTGTCAATGTGATTTTTGTGGTCGCCTCACGCTTGTTGCTGTCGACTACTTTCATGTAGCGTTGAGTGGTAGTGATGCTCTTGTGCGCCATGTTGCTTTGGATAGTACGGATATCAGTACCGGCTGCAGCCTGAAGGGTCGCGTATGTCCTGCGGTATGAGTGGAAAGTTATGTTTTTGGTAATTCCTGCGGAACGGATCCATTCCTTCATAGGCTGCTGTGTCCAGCTCCGTTTCAGGCCTTTGAACACAAGACCTTTTTTCTCGGGACTGTACCCGATCAGTTCCAGAGCTTCATCGCTTATCGGGATGATGTCTTCCGTCTTGGTCTTCTGGGTGATGGTATGGACACATTTTCCTCCGGCTGCAAAGTCAACGATTTCCTCCCAGCAAAGGGAAAGTATATCACTGAGCCGCAAACTGGTCAGGCACGAAAAGAGGGAAGCAGTCTTTAGAACAGGTATCTTGCACGGGGTTTCGGCAAGGCAATACAGCTCTTCCACACTCAGATACTCCTTGGTAACATCTTCCGGTTCGATTTTTTCCAGAAAGTCATTGACGTTGGTCTTTATCATCCTGTTGCGAAACAGAATCTTCAGGAATCCGCGGAAAGTGGACCAGTAGCCGGAAGCGGAGTTCTTTGATATCTGTCCGTCACGCCGGAGTTGCTTTGCGTTAAGCAGGTATTCCCGGAACTTGTTGCACAGGTCCACATCTATTTCTTCGAAAGTGCATTTGCCGTGAACGAAGTTGTAGAAGTGTTGATAGACAAATCCCCATTTCTGGTCGTGCTTGCGGAGCTGCTTCCGGTAATACTCCAGAAAGTCTGCTTTGTACTTGCGTTTGTCGAAGAAATCGTACCGTTCATTTACGATGGCTTCAAACCTCCGGCACCGGATTGCTTCGGCCTTTTCCGACATAGCAGCGTTGAAGTCGCGTTCACGCTGATTTTTGGGATTGGCATAGATGTAAATGTTCAATCCTTCATGGCGGATGGTCTTCATTGTTTCCTGATCCCGGTAGCCCGGATAATAATCAAGGTAGAACGACAGCATACCTTTCTTCAAAGGGCGCGTCCTCAATGTAACTGTTTTGCATTCTGACATAATGATGAATATTAAATGGTTATAATTGACTTTTGCTGCGAAAATCCTTAATGCTTTTATACAGACTATAATCAGCAGGAAATAATTTCCCGATAATTACAGTCGGTCGCATTTAGCCACTAACGGGCTCCCATGATGTGGTCGAATTCCACCTTCAGAAAGCGCACGAACCTGCCTTTCTTCTCCCGTTTTATTTCGTGGAATTGCAGGATGCCGTAAACTGAATCCCTGGTGAGATTGTATTTCTTCATGGCTTCCTGTACTGTGTAGTATTCAGACGAGTCATCTTCGGCGGTCTGTTTTGACAGGTCGAAGTGAAGTTTGGAGTAGAATATCTGGCCGTGCTCTTTCTTAGAGGGGATGTTGTTGCGATAGACATGCGAACGGATGGCTACACGTGTCATTCCATATTTTTCCTCAATCTCTTCCGGTGTGTACCATTCGGTCAAGGCGTCATCCGTCTTGTACTTGGCAAATGCCGCATCGATATGCTTTTTGCTGTAATAGTTAAATTGGCGGACTTTGACTTTGGGAATTTTATGCTGTCGAGTATAAGTCCATACCCATTTAGCATTGACCTTATACTTTTCCGCTATTTCTTCAGCGGTATAGTATTCACTCATGTCAAAATCGTCTTTAGGAACTATTCGTTCATAAGGTTTTGTCTTTAACATTAGCTCAATATCCGCACGACGGATAAGAGATTTCTTCCCACTGATACGGGATGCTCTTAGTTTTGATTCCTTTACCAATTTATAAACATATTGGCGGGTCACCCCCATGAGCTTGGCAGCTTGTGCAAATGAGAAGAAATCTTGTCCTTCTGCAGCCTGTTTAGGTTGCAGTAATTCCTGCATTTTTCTCATCTGGCGTTTACGTTCCCGGATACGTTCTTTGTAACCGAGATTAGAGCACTGATGACTGCAATAGCAAGTCGTTGTTTTCTTAGCGATAAATGGTTTTCCACACCATTGGCAAATCTTTCTTACTTCCATATTTTCCTTGTTTACATTGGTGGTAATTTCGCCTTATTTCTCCCGATTTTTGTCAACACATGTAAACCATTGTCAACACACGTCAACTAATGCGTCACTGTG
>ERZ773147.2246-NODE-2246-length-17316-cov-3.660796_pt1 | contig 17316 bp, 9 predicted proteins | sample MGYA00580851_ERZ773147 | MGnify/ENA primary metagenome ERZ773147 (study PRJEB29015, sample SAMEA2737818) | human gut metagenome | biome: human gut; feature: human-associated habitat; material: faeces | place: China | collected 2012 ... | reverse complement strand
TACGGGAATAGGTCTGTCCGGATACCGGATAGCATTCCTTGAATCCCATCTTGGCAGCGATCATCGGATCGATCTTGTCGATGGTCTCCTGGTCTCCTTCAAACAGTTCCAGAAAGCTTGCCTGTGTACCTGTAGTACCTTTAGAACCAAGAAGCTTAATGGTGCCAAGAACATATTCAAGGTCTTCAAGATCCATCATAAATTCCTGTGTCCACAGTGTGGCACGCTTTCCAACGGTAGTTGGCTGTGCAGGCTGGAAATGGGTAAATGCAAGTGTAGGCTGATCTTTATATTTGTCAGCGAACTTGGAAAGCTCTGCAATTACGTTTACCAGTTTCTTCTGAACCAGTTTCAGAGCTTCTGTCATAACAATAATGTCTGTATTATCTCCTACATAACAGGATGTTGCTCCCAGGTGGATGATTCCCTTTGCTTTCGGGCACTGCACACCGTAAGCATATACATGGGACATAACATCGTGACGTACTTCTTTCTCTCTTGCTTTTGCCACATCAAAATTAATGTCATCGGCATGGGCCTTTAACTCCTCAATCTGTTCCTTTGTCACACTGTCAAGACCTAACTCATATTCTGTCTCTGCTAATGCGATCCAAAGCTTTCTCCATGTCTTAAACTTCTTGTCTGGAGAAAAGATATACTGCATCTCTTTACTTGCATATCTTTCTGAGAGAGGACTCTGATATTTGTCGTACATTGTTTATACCTGCTACTAAAAACATATACAAATGTGTATATGCTAGATGATTTGCATCTAAATAGCTTTTCCTTTCCTGATTTTTTATAATTGCCACTTGATTTTCTATTAGTTAATTTATCCCTGTTCTCCACGGATATCCTGTGTTGGCGGTTCAATCGGATAGTTACCGCTGAAACATGCATCACAGTATGGAAGTCCGTTGTTAAGTTCTTTTAAACGTTCCATTCCAAGATAAGCTAATGTATCTGCCTCAATGCTGTCACGAATCTCATCTAAAGTCTTACCATAGGCAATCAACTGATCTTCGGAAGGAATATCCGTTCCAAAATAACAAGGGTGTAAAAATGGAGGAGAACTGATTCTTACATGAACTTCTTTTGCTCCGGCATCCTTTAACATACGAACAATACGATGACAAGTTGTTCCTCGAACGATAGAATCGTCAATCATAACAATTCTCTTACCCTTTACAGCATCTTTTAACACATTAAGCTTTACCTGTACACTGCTCTCACGCATGCTCTGCTTTGGCTTGATAAACGTTCTTCCAACATAAGAATTTTTAATGAAAGCTGTTCCGTAAGGAATACCAGATTCCATAGCATATCCCTGTGCTGCCGGATTACCTGATTCAGGAACACCAACAACCATATCTGCTTCTACCGGTGAATCCATAGCAAGGAATCTTCCTGCCTTAATACGGCTGGCATAAACACCAACCCCGTCAATGACTGCATCCGGTCTTGCAAAATAGATATATTCAAAAATACATCTTGCCTGCTTAGAAGAATCTTTGAAGCAAAGTTCCCTATTTGATACAATTCCACTCGGTGTTAGGGTAACAACTTCTCCTGGTTCTACATCTCTTACAAATTCTGCCCCTACTGTATCTAAGGCACACGTCTCAGATGTAAGGAAATATGTATTGTCTCTCTTGCCGATACAAAGAGGTCTGAAACCAAATGGATCTCTTGCCCCAATCAGCTTTCTCGGACTCATTACGATAAGAGAATAGGCTCCCTTTAACTTACGCATTGCTGCAAGTACCGCTTCTTCTGCTGTTGCGGAAGAAATTCTCTCTTTGGCAACATGGTAAGCGATTACCTCAGAATCAATCGTTGTCTGGAAAATAGCGCCTGTCTTTTCAAGTTCCTCGCGAAGTTCTAATGCATTTACCAGATTACCATTATGTGCAAGAGCCAGCGTACCTTTATAATAATTCAGTACTAACGGCTGTGCATTCTCTCTGGTACTAGAACCTGCAGTTGAATACCGGACATGACCCACACTGATATTTCCCTTTAATTTCTCAAGGTTTTCACTGCTAAACACTTCATTGACAAGGCCCATTCCTTTATGAACCTGAATGTTCTTTTTCGGGCCGTTGGTATCCGAAACTGCAATACCACAGCTTTCCTGTCCTCTGTGCTGCAGAGCAAACAACCCATAATACACTGTTGAAGCAATGTCATTTCCGTCGAAATCATATGCTCCAAACACTCCGCATTCTTCGTGAATTCCAGAATCCACACACTCTTCAGAAAACTGTTCTTCCATATCAAACGCCATTTTCTTCCTCCATAATTTCATTAGTGAATATAATTGAAACGATTGTATACTAACATAAAATAAGTGTCCGTACAAGCCATTTCTCAGATTTCAGAACCATTCACAAATTTTATGTGTATTTTATATAGTATTTTTTATGAATTTTACAGATTATTTTCCTGCATTATGACGAAATAGTTTCGAATCTGTTGGAAGGATTCCTCTGCGGATTTTTACGGAAAGAATCCGGCTTACCGCCTCATTAATCTTACTCTCAGAAATCGTGCCGTCTTTCACTGCTTCTAATACACCTTCAAATGCCTGTTCAAAATTATCCGGCATTAAAATCATGTCATTTCCAGCCTGAACTGCCATTACCGCCGCCTGATCTGCGTCATAGAACTTTGTGATAACTTTCATATTCATAGCATCTGTAATAATAACATTATTAAATTGTAATTCTTCTCTTAAAATATCTGTTACCATAAGTTTTGTAAGAGAAGCCGGGGTTTCCTTTCCTGTTACCTGGCTCACAGCAACATGGGACATCATTACCATATCCGCTCCCGCTGCAATTCCAGATTCAAACGGAAGGAATTCTACTTCACGGAGGCGGTCAATTGTTGCATTTAGATCTACATACCCTTTGTGTGTATCCTCTCCACACTGTCCCTGTCCTGGAAAATGCTTCAAAGTAGAACTTACGCCCTGAGACTGCAGGCCTTTCACTTCCTGAGATACCATTCCTGCTACGGTTTTGGCATCAGAACTAAAACTTCTATTTCCGATTTCCGTATTTTCTGCATTTGTATTCACGTCTGCTACCGGTGCAAAGTCAAGGTTAAATCCAAGTTCCCTGATTTCTTTTCCGATTGTCTCTCCTACTTCGCAGGCTTTTTTACTGTCCCCACTCTTACCAATCTCGGACATGGCAGGGAACTTAGTTGTCTGCATATTTTTTGAGTTTGCAATTCTTGCTACGGAGCCGCCTTCCTCATCAACCGAAATAAACAATGGAATATCATTACTTTTCTGAATGTCAGCAATCATACTTTTTACCTGCTCACGGTCTTTAAGATTATAGGAAAAAAAGATAACACCACCAGGTTTATACTCTTCTAATTTCTGCTGCATCTTCTTTGTTACTTCTGTCTCCGCATCAAAATCAAGTGAATCGGTACAGACAATGAACATCTGCCCTATTTTTTCTTTTAAGGTCATACTTGAAAGAGCATCAGAAACCATCCCCTCTAAAGTAATATCATCTAATTCTCCTGAATCCTTTGAGGTAGATGTACTTTCTTCGGATTTTTCTTTCTTTTTATGGGAGCCGCACCCTGCAAGTATTCCCGCAAACAGGGTAAGGCATAATAATAACACTATTACTTTATATCTTTTCATTACTCCTCCTGCGGTGAAAACCGAGGGTCAAAGGTTCTCTTTTTGGGTACTTTCTTTTTTGATTCATTTGCTGCAGCAATCGCTTCCTCGCAAAAAGTCTTCTGTGCCTCAATTGCCTCTTTTCCCCTTCTGTCCACTTTCTGATATGTGCCATCTTCTAAAAGCCTGTGCGCTTTTAATGTGTCACTAAGCTGAACATCCAAAATATGTTTTGCTTTTTCTTTTAATTCTTCCTCTTCAACTGGGAAAACAATCTCTACACGGCGGTCAAGATTTCTAGGCATCCAGTCCGCACTTCCCATATAAATTTCTTCATGTCCGTCATTATAGAAATAGAAAATTCTTGCATGCTCTAAGAAAGTTCCCACAATAGAACGTACCCGGATATTTTCACTGACTCCCGGTTTGCCCGCTACAAGACAGCAGATTCCACGAACAATCAAATCAACCTGTACACCTGCACAGGAAGCTTCGTATAAGGCAAGGATAATCTTTCTATCACAAAGAGAATTGCATTTGGCGATAATTTTTGCCGGTTTGCCTTCTTTTGCGTTTTTCGTCTCTCTGTGAATCATCTCAAGAAAACGCTTTTTCATCCAGATTGGTGCTACAATAAGACGGTTCCAGTTTGCCGGTTCGGAATAACCACTTAACATATTAAATACGGCTGTAGCATCTTCTCCGACAACATCGCGGCAAGTAAACATACCGGTATCTGTGTAAAGCTTTGCAGTGGAATCATTATAGTTTCCTGTTCCAAGATGCACATAGCGGCGGATACCATCCGCTTCTTTCCGCACTACCAGTGCAATCTTACAGTGTGTTTTCAGACCAACCAAACCATAAATAACGTGACAGCCTGCCTTTTCTAACTTTCTTGCCCAGTTAATGTTATTCTCCTCATCAAATCGTGCCTTTAACTCTACCAATACAGTTACCTGCTTTCCATTTTCTGCTGCCTGTGCCAATGCAGCGATAATCGGGGAATGCCCACTGACACGGTAAAGAGTCTGCTTGATTGCAAGCACGTCTTTATCTTCTGCCGCCTGCCTGATAAATGCCACAATCGGATCGAAGCTTTCATATGGATGATGCAGTAACACATCGCCCTTTCGGATCTGGGTAAATATATTTTTATCTGCACGAAGCTTTTTATTTTTCTGCGGAGTATATGGTTTTTCTTTTAAATCAGAGAACCCTTCAATGCCATAACATTTCATAAGGAACGTAAGGTCAAGCGGGCCATTGAAAGCATACATGTCGCATGGATGCACTTTAAACTGCTTCTTTAAATACTTCACCAGACGGCTATCCATCCGCTCTTCATACTCAAACTTGATGACTTCGCCCCACTGACGCATTTTTAAAGACTTTTCAATTTCTTTTAATAAATCTTCTGCATCATCTTCATCAATGGATAAATCTGCATTTCTCATAATACGGTATGGAGCAGAACAGATAATCTCATGATTTAAAAACAAAACATCTAAGTAATGTTCAATGACATTCTCAAGAAGAATAACACGGCATTTTCTTTTTCCTCCATCCTTTTGCGGAAGCACAATCACTCTTGGAAGTACAGAAGGTACCTGTACTGTCGCAATATCGTAGTCTTTCTTTTCTTTTTTATCTTCGCCCCGGCTTTTTATCAAAGCAGCAATATTCAATGTCTTATTCTGAATCAGCGGAAACGGTCTTGAAGAATCAATCGCCATCGGAGTCAGTACCGGATATACATTCTTATGGAAATATTCTTCTAAAAACTCCTCTTCTTTTTCAGAAAGGCTGTTAAAAGTTACAATTTCTAACCCCGCTTCAGAAAGTTTAGGAAGAAGAGAACGATTATAGGTCGTATACTGTTTTTCACAAAATGCATGGGTTTTCTCATTCAATGCACCAAGTTGTTCCTGCGGGGTCATTCCTGCAATATCCTTTTTCTTATACCCTGCATTGACCATATCTTTTAAAGAAGCGATACGCACCATAAAAAATTCATCTAAATTCGAGGCAGTGATACTTAAAAACTTCATTCGCTCAAATAATGGATTTTTGCGGTCTCTTGCCTCTCCAAGAATTCTCTGGTTAAACTCTAACCAGCTCAATTCACGGTTTGTAAAATTCTCCGGTCTGTCAAATATACTTTTGTCCATCTTCTATCCTCCCCTACAATGCTCTTTTTTGCTTTAATACTGGTGTGATTCCAGTAAATTCACTAAAGGTTTCTGCTTTCTTGGAAAAGCGGGTAATCTCTAATGTAATATCCTGATTTGTTTCAAGGGAAATAATCAATTCCTTTCCTTTTCTTGCCATAGAACATTTCTCAAGTTTTTGTTTATGTCCTCTGTCTAATGCATTTGCAAGCCTTAGAATAGAAGATAACTTGGCAATCCGAAGATATTCTTCTCTCCAGAATGCAGTATCTAACTCGTCAGTATCTGGAAGTTCCTGTGTATTGTAAAGCACAATATTAGCAACTTCCTCTCTCTCTCTGTGAGATAAGCCCATAATCTCAGTGGACATGATTAACTGGTAGCCATTCTTACCTGGATCATTTAAGTTAACATATTTTCCAATATCATGAAGAATCGCAGATATTTCAAGAATAAGGCGGTCCCGTTGTGTAAGTCCGTGGAACTTTTTCGTCTTATCAAAAATCTCTAACGCTAAATCTGTAATATATTGTGCATGTACTTTACTATAACGGTATCTTTTTCCGATATACTTTGCAGAAGCTACAATATCCTGATAAAAATCATGGCTTAGTTTTATCTTCTTTGTTTCCTGTGCGTAATCCACCACGCTTCCATCACAAAGATTCGTCGCACATATATAAACGGTATCTGCTTTAGAACGTTCTAAGAATGTCTTATAAATAAGTACCGATGGAAGAACCATTCTGGCATCCTCAATGGAAAGTCCGTATTTTAAGGCAATATCCTGATAGGATGCCTTTTTAATCTTTTTGTAAATGTATAAAATCTGCTCATAGCTCATCGTATCGGTAAGATGCAGTTCCGGAATCAGGCGATTGATATTTTTTATCTCGTCTCCGATGGCGATTACATTTTTAATATCTTTATCTTTCAGATAGCCACTTTTAAACATATCAAATTCATACTGAATATATTCTTCTAATACAGAAATATAATCGAGTACGTTATTCTCAACAGATTCTAAAAATCCCCTCACTTTTACTGTACCGATATCTAAATTCTGCGTCATATAAAGTGCCTGTTTATCAAACAGGGATACCTGTACACTTCCGGAACCAATATCTAAAATGGCAGTATTTTTTTCAATGATTTTATTGAAATCAATATCTAATACCTGAATTCCCTTATACATAAGGAAACGAAGTTCCGAATTGCTGAGCATGATAACATCCACACCTGTGCGAATTTTAATCTGATTAAGAACCGATACCTGATTCTTTGCATTACGAATCGCACTTGTCGCGTAACATCGGAATTCTGTTATCGCATATTCCCTCATACGCTGCTGAAATTCCATCAGTACATTACAGATTTCTTCAATTTGCGCAAATGTAATCTTTCTTGTAAAATAGGCCTCTTTGCCAAGTTCATACTCATAACGTATCTCATCCACTGTACGAAATCCCTTTCCACCGGAAATCTCATACACTTTCATGAGCATATTTTTTGAACCGATTACAATTGCCGCATACGGACTTATTCCCATCGCTGCCTCCTTTTTGCCTCTGGCACTTCTCCGGCTTTCTTATTTCTTCTGTTCGTCAGAAAGATAAAAGAAAGAATTCACTGTATGTTTTGTATCAATAAGATTATTATATTGTAATATCTGATACTCTTTTACCATATCGCTATAAGGCGATTCTAAAGCAAATTCATAATATTTGCCCTTCTTATCAAAGCATCCCATTGCCGTAAGTACAGGAAGCTTCTTGCGGAGTTTTAATAAGAACTTCTGGTATGGGCTTGTTTCTAAGCCTGCCTCGTTCATCACATAGGCACTTAAATAGTTCGCACTCATTTTATCTATGGTTTTCTCTTTAATATCATAGTTTGCCCAGATAATAAATGGTGTTCTGTATTTGTTCATTAATTCTTCATTTGTAAGACTGCCTGCACTCTTTCCAAAAAGGCTGTCATAGAAGCTGCTCTGTACAGCCGGCTGATGATCACCATACATTACGATGATTGTCGGTTCTTTTACTTTTGAAAAATACTCTACAAGCTGTTTAAACGCATCATCTGTCTTCTTTACAAGGGAAAGATACTGCTCTGCCTGCTCATTTTTATGATTATCTGTAATCTGTATATCATTATGGAAATTGGAGTACGTCTTATCAAATCCACCGTGATTCTGCATCGTAACATTGAAAAGATAAAATGGTTCATCTTTCTCAGTACGGTTTTCGTATAACTCCTCTATCTTCTTAAAATCAGATTCATCAGAAATATATTTTCGATACATTGTCGGATTCTTAAAATCTGTCTCTGAATAAAAATGATCAAATCCCATATAATCATACACCTGCACACGGTTCCAGCCGGAAGCAAGGTAAGGATGTAAAGCCAGATTGCCTTTATATCCTTGTTCTTTTAACAGATAGGTCATATTAGGAAGTTTGTCCTTTACAACCTGTGTGTATGCAATAATACCATTTTGTAAGAAGGACATGCTATTTCCAGTTAAATACTCAAACTCGGAGTTACAAGTTCCTGAACCGAAGATAGACATATAAAGAGAACCTTTTATTGTATTCTCCTTTAAACTATGAATAAATGGCATATAATCTTCATTTGTGGAAAATTCATTGATAACACTTAAATCAGAAAATGCCTCGTTCATAATGCCGATTACATTTGGTTTCGTACCATCTGCAGTTTCTAACCGCCCTTTTTTCTTTTTATCGGAATCTTCATTCGCAAACTTTTCTTCATATTTCTCGGCAATGTCTTTGGCCGCCTCTACAGAATAATCAGATGGTTTTTCCTGCACCAGAGAATTCATGTTAAGAACAAAACCAAAGAACAGTCCATTCTTGGCATAGCCTTTTTTCTGATCCCACACGTTATTCTTAATGCCAAAGTTCTTTAATGTTTTTTGTTCTACGACAAAATGTCCGAGCACTGAACCTAGCAGGCCGATAACAACAAGCATAATTACCCGCTTTTTCCAGCCCATTTTTTTAGGAACCGGACAGCGCCACATTATGGCTAAATATAACAGCAGGAATAAGACATTCCATACAAATACCGGCTGAATGCTGTAAGTATAGTTCTCTGCAACATTCGCAGCTGTTCTTGCGGACATAATATCTGAAGGAACGATCGGTGCACCTTTAAAACTTAAAACATAATAGTTTGCAATTCCAATAATGCACCACAAAATACTTCCTATTGTTACAGATACTCTCCTGGAATTGAAAATCAGATACAATAATCCAAAGAACATATAATAAACTAATATGTTAAGCCAAAATTCTGCAGCACGCATTCTAAAAATTGGATTGTCAGTAAACCTTTCCACAAACCAGAATGTAAATAACGGTGCTGCAAAAAACAGAATCTGACCAAGTGCTTTCTTTACCATCTCCGGTGCCGGCAGTGCAAACCATAAAAGAAGAAGGACAAGTGCCATCATCATACAGATACCTGCCCACTGCTGATATATTGTTACTGGATAATAGAGCTTAGATACAAGATACTTACCCTGCTCTTCCTGATTAATCTTTAACTTGCCACGGAAACCAGTTTCCTTTGTTGTCCACTGGAAAATAAGAGGTTCCTTGCCGGATTCTGCTCCACTTGTTGTAAGCTGAATGCTGTACTCTTTCTTTTTCGTCAGCTGCAGATCTGTCTTAAATTCTGTATAATCATTATTTACAATATCACTGATATTTTTTGTAAGTCTCTGTATGCTTTTTCCGGTTTCTAAATCTATAATATTAAGAATAACCTTTCCACTTGCCTGTCCAGAATAGTCATTGCCAAAATAAACTTTTACCGTTTTTAAATGTGTATGTTTTGCAACAAACTTCTGGCTTACAGCAGATCCTGCCGATAACTGGCAGACCTGATCAATTCGATACTTATTTACCTGATTTGTTGCATTTTTCTGATATTCCATAAAGTGACTGCATAAATACCAGGTAAAGAAAAGAAGAACCGCTGTAATCACTGTCTTTAATAATAAAACCGCCGAATTTTTCTTTTTCACATGCTTATTTTTTACTGTTTCACTCATGTACTCTACGCTCCTTTTGTAGACCGTTTAATAGTTTCCTAAAATTTTAAAATCCGCTACTTCTGTACGAACACCTTGCAGGGCATTTTTTACTGCCGGATCATGCAGATTTCCGTTGATATCAATATAGAAGCGGTATTCCCACTGCTGGTCTGGCAGAGGAACAGATTCAATATGGCTTAAGTTTAAGTCATTATATAAGAAATGAGATAATATGTTATAAAGAGTTCCGCTTTCATGAAGCAGAGAGAAAGAAATGCTGATCTTATTCGCATTCTCTGTGTACTGTCTCTTCTTAGAGAGGATTACAAAACGAGTTACATTATTTTTGTCAAAGTTGATACCTGCATCTAAAATATCAAGACCGTAAAGTTCTGCAGCTCTGCGGCTTGCAATGGCTCCCTGTGTCATTATTTTCTCTCTTGCTACTCTCTCAGCAGCAATGGCTGTATTTTCCACACTAACCTTTTTGACATCCAGGTTTTCTAAATATGGAGCACACTGCATTAATCCCTGCGGATGTGAAAGAACAACTTCTAAATCCTCAATCTTACTTCCCGGACAGCCTAGCAGACAATGTTCTACTTTTACAAAAACTTCTCCTACCATACAGACATCATTCTCCAGTAAAATGTCATAAACACCTGTAACATCTCCGGCAGAAGAGTTCTCAATCGGAAGTACGCCGTAATCGGCATCTCCGTTATTCAATGCCATCGCAACATCTTTAAAGTTAACAACGGCATAATGATCTACATCCGCTCCAAAGAACTTTTCACATGCCATCTCTGAAAAAGATCCTGGCACTCCCGGATAAACAATTCTTGTATCTGGGAACATGACTAACTCTGGTACTTCGGTAAAATAATTCTCAATATAGCGGTCTCTCTGGTGAACCATATGATACTGATATTTGCGGCTTATGGACATCATCTGAATAAAAACTTCCTCTAATCCCTTTATGACAAATGGATTGGATCGGTTCTTTGTAATATCTGATAACTTTTCGTCTTCTTTATTTTTATTATAAATGGATTCTCCCGCCTGCTTTTTAGAAAGCGCTAATTCTGCGGCAAATCCCATCCTTTTTTCAAATAACTCTGCAATTTCGTAATCTATTTTTGTAATATCATCTCGTACATCATCTACTTTTCTTATTTCTTTATCCATTCCACTACTGCTTCCTTTATTTCTCTTTTTCTTTTAAATCCTCTAAAATATCTGAATATCTTCTTCTCTCTAACGGATGGATTCCTCTTGGAGTCAACTCACACAATGGCTCTAATACAAAAAGCCTTTTTGTCAGTTCTGGATGAGGAATCGTAATCTCCTCATCTTCTGTCACTAAATCATCATATAAAAGAATATCCAAATCTAATGTTCTTGGTCCCCAGTGAATCTCTCTCTTTCGCTCTGCCTCATTTTCAATCTGATGTAGTTTGTCAAGAAATTCTACTGGTGTATCTAATGTTTCAATCGAATATACTGTGTTTAAAAACTTGCCCTGCTCCGTATAACCGTATGGTTCTGTCTCAATAATTGAAGCAGATTTGAAGTTCTTTGTATCCGGCAAAGCACTCACTTTCTCCTTTGCAAGTTTCATATATTCTTCCCGCTCTCCAAGATTAGAACCAACACCAATATATACTTTATGCCAGCTTCTCTTAATCTTAACAGAAGTGTAATCCACATGCATTAAGACAGGTGCCCACGGCTTTTTCACTTCAATCTCCACTTCTTTTATAAGTGGAAACTGCAAAAGAATACACTCTGCAAGGCGTTCGGCAACTCGTTCTAACAGTTTGTCGTTCTGCTTTGTCATTTCTTTTTTGACACAGCGGCAGATATCTCCGTAGCTTACTGACAATTCAAGTTCATCTGTCTTTCCTGCAGCCCTTGTGTCTACTTTTGAAACAATATTGACGAGAAACTTCTGACCGAGAACATTTTCCTCCTTGTATACACCGTGATGGCAAAATACTTCCAGATTCTTTACTCTTATCTCATCCATCTTACTCTGCCTCCAGAATTGCCTCAATCATCTTCAATTCTCTATAGTTTGTCTTTACATCGTGCACACGGAAAATAGAGGCCCCTTTCATACGGCCAAGTACTGTTGTTGCCGCAGTTCCTTCCTCTCGCTGATCAACAGGAAGATTTAACGCAAGACCAATCACAGACTTTCTTGATGTTCCAAGTAACACAGGAAGTCCCCATTTTGAAAATACATCCATATGCTTCATAATAGAAAGGTTCTGCTCAAATGTTTTTCCAAAGCCAACACCTGGATCAAGAACAATTCTTTCGTCCCTGATTCCTGCCTTTTTCGCAATGGCCAGTGTCTCTTCCATATCAGAACAGAAATCCTCAATAAAATTAGTATACTCCTGATTATCTCTGTTGTGCATCAGACAACAGGCAACGTCCTCTTTGGCAAGTAACGGAGCCAGTCTCTCATCCCATTTCAATCCCCAGATATCGTTAATCATATCTGCTCCGGCAGCAATTCCAGCTTTAGAAACTTCGTATTTGTAAGTATCAAGAGATACCGCGATATCAAAATTCTTCTTTACTGCTTCAATGACCGGAACAACTCTTTCGATTTCTTCCTGGTCTGTAATCTTCTTATGGCCTGGTCTTGTAGATTCTCCACCGATATCTAAAATTGCTGCACCTTCCTCTATCATTCTCTCCGCCTGTTTTAACGCCAGAACAACAGACTGATATTTGCCGCCATCGGAAAAAGAATCGGGTGTTACATTTAAAATTCCCATAATATAGCCTTTATGTAAAAGGTCAAACTCGTATTTTCCTATCTTCATTACTGTATAGCCTCCATTTCTTCCATAAAAGAGAGCGAACCACAGGCCACCAGAATATCTTCCGGCTGTGCAGCCTCCAATGCCTTAGAAACCGCAGTATTTACGTCTGGCTCAATCATAACTGGAACATCCGCTTTCTCTTTTATTGTATTTGCTAAAATTTCTGCTGAAAGCCCCCGTTCATTATTCGGTCTAAATACATAAACTTTCTTTGCCATCGGCATAAGATACTGGAGTATTTTCGTATATTCTTTATCCTTTAACACTCCCATTATATAAATGATTCTCTTATTTGTAAAATGTTTTTGCAAAAATGACGCTAATTTGCGTGCGCCATCTGGATTATGTGCACCATCTCTGTAAAATAAAGGTTCTTTTTTTAACACTTCAAGCCTTCCCGGCCAGATTGTCCTTATAATACCACCTTGCTGTGCCGCCTTTATGTTCATGGTATCTAGTTCTTTTGGAATTTTCTTCCTTGCCTCATTCTTCTCATAATCTTTCTCAAAAAGATATTCTGATGCGGTAAGGGCTGTCACAGCGTTAGAAATCTGGTGGTTTCCCGGAAGCTTTGTCTCATAACGCTGTTCCTTCCATAAAAAAGTACTTCCATATGGAGTTTCCGCTAATATCTCATAATCTTGCGGCTTTACTTCGATGCAATGTACCTTTTTCTCTGCTGCTTCGTGTTTTACAACCTTGCAGACTTCTTCTGGATTCTCCGATAAAACAACAGGAGCACTCTCTTTGATAATTCCTGCTTTCTGGCAGGCAATCTCCTCTAACGTATCTCCAAGAATTGCCTTGTGATCATAGCTGATGGAAGAAATTACAGTAAGTTCTGGATGCTTAATCACATTCGTGGCATCAAGCCTTCCTCCCATACCAACTTCCACCAAGGCGTAATCAACCTTTTCCTCCTTAAAATATAAGAAAGAAAGCGCTGTCTCCACTTCAAAAAGTGTAGGTCTTAATCCAATTTTCGCCTCCTCTTTTCGCATCGCTTCTTCTACAACACCGTAAAGCCTCTCTAACTTATCCTTTGCAATATACGTTCCATTAATCTGGAATCTTTCCTCATAGCAGGAAATAGTCGGGGAAATATATCTTCCCACCTTAAAACCTGCTGCCATTAATATAGAAGAAAGATATGCAAAAACAGAACCTTTTCCGTTCGTTCCGGCAATATGTACAATCTTTAAATCATCTTCTGGATGCCCTAACTCTTCCAGCAACCCCTGAATTGCATCAAGACCTGGTATACTGCCCCTCTTTTTTAACTCTTCTATTAAAGAAATGTAATTCATTACTAACGCTCCTTCATATTATTGCGTATACAATCGAGGATAATAATAACATAAAATGGGGAAGTGTACAACTCTTTGCATAAAACGGACGAAAATCAGCCGCTGATAGTTGTGTAGGTAGCTGTTGCTCTATTGCGATAAGCCAAACTGAATATTGAAGCAAAAACAGAACAGGAGCTATGAATTGCAACATTTGACGAACGAGTCATGCTTATGTCCGAATTCAGAAGACAATGAAGTTGTCTCTCTGAAGACGAACATAAGCATGGCGAAGTTCTTCAATGGTTGTGATTCATACTCCTGTTCTGTTTTTGCTTCATTCATATTCCTCTGTTGCAATAAAGCAACAGTTTCCTACTCCAATCAGCAGTCTAAAATGTATATAAGAACTCTCTTTTTATCTTAATCTAAAACTAAAGCGACACCCAGTCTGTCTCTCTATCCTATACTTCGAAGATTAAATCTCCATAACTTGGGAATGGCCATGCAGATTTGGCTACTAACATTTCAAGTTTATCTGCTGGTTTTCTTAACTCATCCATTGCTGTAAATACAACGTCATGGTAGTAGTGACCCTGTTCTACGCCTTCTTCCATAGCTTCTGCCTTGCCTGCTACTTCTTCGAGGTGTGCAAGTGCTGCATACATATCTTTTAAGTTTGTAGAAATGTCTGCCATTAATGCTTCCTGTACAGAAGTATCTACTGCGCTGCTTGCTGCTTTGATTGCATTAACAGATTCTGCAAGGCTGGTCTGGTATTTGATTGTTGCAGGGACAATCTGTTTCTTAGCCATGTCAATCATAGTAAGTGCTTCAATGTTGATTGTCTTAGAATATGTTTCGTACATAACTTCTGCACGGGATTCCATCTCGGCTTTTGTATATACACCGTGTTTTTCAAAGATCTCAACTGCTTCTGGTTTTACTAATGCAGGAACAGCATCTACCATACATTTGATGTTTGGAAGTCCTCTTCTCTCTGCTTCAACAACCCATTCATCAGAATATCCGTTACCGTTGAAAATGATTCTCTTATGTGCTGCGATTGTATCTTTGATCATGTCATGGAGAGCCATTGGTAAGTCCTCTGCTGCCTCTAGTTTGTCTGCCATGTCACATAATACTTCTGCAACGATTGTGTTAAGTACTGTGTTAGGGTCTGCGATAGACTGTGTGGAACCAACCATACGGAATTCAAACTTGTTACCTGTGAATGCGAATGGTGATGTTCTGTTACGGTCTGTAGCATCTTTCTGGAAATGTGGAAGAGAATGTACACCAGAAATGTATTCTTCTCCCTCTAAGGAGCTTGTTGCTTCTCCATTATCTACGAATTGTTCTACTACGTCCTCTAACTGTTCTCCTAAAAATACGGAGATGATTGCTGGAGGTGCTTCGTTTGCTCCTAAACGGTGGTCATTACCTGGTGTGGAAGCAGAAAGGCGAAGCAAGTCTGCATGTTCATCTACTGCACGAAGAATTGCAGCTAAGAATAATAAGAACTGCATATTTTCATGTGGTGTTTCACCTGGATCTAAAAGGTTCTCTCCCTCATCTGTACACATAGACCAGTTGTTATGTTTACCAGAACCGTTGATTCCTGCGAATGGTTTCTCATGTAAGAGACATTTAAGACCTAACTCATCAGCAACTCTCTGTGCTGTTTCCATTACTAACTGGTTGTGGTCTGTAGCAATGTTGTTCTGGTCATAAATAGGAGCGATCTCATGCTGTGCTGGAGCAACTTCGTTATGCTGTGTCTTAGCAGAAATGCCAAGTTTCCATAACTCTTCATTAAATTTCTCCATAAATCCAAGAACTCTTTCTGGGATAACACCGAAGTAATGATCATCCATTTCCTGTCCTTTTGGAGGCATTGCACCAAACAAAGTACGTCCGGTAAAGATCAGGTCTTTTCTCTGTAAATATTTTTCTCTGTCTACAATAAAGTATTCCTGCTCCGGTCCTACCGAAGGAGTTACTCTCTTAGAGGTTGTGTTTCCAAATAAACGGATCAGACGCAGTGCCTGCACGTTGATCGCTTCCATGGAACGAAGCAATGGTGTCTTCTGGTCAAGCGCTTCTCCTGTGTAGGAACAGAATGCGGTCGGAATGCAGAGTGTTGCGCCTGCTGCATCCTGTCTGACGAATGCCGGAGAAGTACAGTCCCATGCTGTGTATCCTCTCGCCTCAAAAGTTGCTCTTAATCCACCGGATGGAAAAGATGATGCATCCGGTTCACCTTTAATTAATTCTTTTCCCGAAAAACTCATCAAAACCTTGCCGTTTTCCATAGGCGCAGTAATGAAAGAATCGTGTTTCTCTGCCGTAACTCCGGTTAACGGCTGGAACCAGTGCGTATAATGTGTTGCACCTTTTTCAATTGCCCACTCCTTCATCTCATGAGCAACGACATCTGCGGTCTCGAGGTCTAATTCTTTTCCTTCCTCCATTACTTCGTGAAGTTTTTTGTAAACTTTCTTTGGTAAACGAGCCTGCATGACAGAATCGTTAAATACGTTTTCGCCAAAGATATCTACAACATTAAAGTTCTCTTTCTCCATCATCTTGTTTGATATCCTTTCTCTCATCTAAATCCCCTCAGATTTGATGTTCTTATACTAATATAAGAGAATCTACACATAAATGCAACTAATAAATCGTTTATGTTCCAAGGAAAAATAGAAAAAGACCTCATAGAACGGTTTTTTCCGCTCTACAAGGTCTTTATTTTCTCGTTATTTTATTCATTCCCTAGGCTAAAGATTTTTGCCCCTTGAGGATAAAGTACGTTGCCTTAGGATATGGAGAATTTGACCTTGTGAGAGCATTATAACGCTAATTTTCTATTTTGTCTGCTTAATTTTTATCTTGATTTTTAGCAAAATTGAATTTAATTTCTCTATCTGATTTTTCTTTTTCTTCATCATTGCTATAACAAAAACTTATAGTATTGTCATCTTTATATTCTTCATATAATGTAGGTCTTAATAAACGAGTCTTGTTATCATTATAAATACTTCTCACATATTGCTTATTGTTCACAATTGGATTTCTTTTTATATCATAACAATATATTTTATTTTCATCCTCTCCATCACTTCTACTAAGGGAACTAACCATGCACTCTTTTTCTCTATCAGATTTTCCATTAGATACTTCAGTTGGTATATAGCTTGCCAGATATGCATAGAATTGTTGCATGAAATTTCCAATATTTTCTTGATATTCAACACCAAAAAAATTTCTTATTGTTGCAATAGATACAAATTCATTCATAAAACCTCTT